>Ga0079037_100000171_pt1 | contig 24986 bp, 16 predicted proteins | sample Mud3Dept4metaG_FD_71479 | JGI IMG/M metagenome (GOLD analysis project Ga0079037, IMG submission 71479) | Freshwater wetland microbial communities from Ohio, USA, analyzing the effect of biotic and abiotic controls - Mud 3 Core 4 Depth 4 metaG | ecosystem: Environmental > Aquatic > Freshwater >... | reverse complement strand
GAAGGCAGGTCGCGCGGCGAGGTCGAGCCCGACGGCCAGGGCGAGCAGGGCGAGGCTCGTCGTCCCGCCGGCCGCGGTTCGCCCACCCTCGGGACCGAGCAGGGCGGCGAGCCAGAGTGCGAGCGCGAGGACCACGAGGGTGAGCGAGGCGCCGAACAACAGGTCGCTCGGATCGCTGGTCAACCGGAAGCCGGCCGCGGCGGCCAGCGTCCAGAGCGTCGAGGTCGCCCCCTCGACGGCCGGTCCGCCCGGGTTCCACACCCAGCCCAGGCCGTGCGCGAGATTGCGGCCGTAGCGCAGGAAGATGAACGCGTCGTCGACGCCGATTCCCTCGGGCGCCAGCTCGCGGCGCGCCTGGACGGCCGCCGCGACGAGCGGCAGGGCGACGGCGGCGACGAGCACGCCGGCGCGCGCGACGCGGCGGAGGCGGGACGACACGGGGCGGGATGCTACAGGGCGTAAGATCGTCCCGCTTGTCCGCCTACCCGCCGCTGCCCGCTCCCGGCCGCGCGCTCTCGGTCGAGGGCTTCGCGCTCGGTCACGGTACCGACACCGCAGCCGGCACCGGCGTCACCGTGATCCTCTGTCCGGAGGGAGCGGTGGCGGCCGCCGACCTGCGCGGCTCGGCGACCGGCACGCGCCAGTTCGACTCGCTCGTCTCGCCGCTCCACCTCGCCACCCGGGCCCACGGCCTGGTGCTCGCCGGCGGCAGCGGCTTCGGGCTGGCGGCCGCCGATCCGGTGGTGACGCGGCTCGAGGCGCTGGGCGCCGGGTTCCGCACCGGCTTGCGCCTCGTGCCGCTGGTGCCGACCGCGATCCTGTTCGACCTCGGCTTCGGCGACGCCTCGGCGCATCCCGGACCTGGACTGGTCGAAACGGCGCTCGACGCCGCGCTCGCACGCCCGGAGCGCGGCGAGGTCGAGGTCGGCAGCGTCGGCGCCGGCACCGGCGCCACGGTCGGCAAGGCGCTCGGCCTCGAGCGGGCGATGAAGGGGGGCTTCGGGTTCGCCGCCCTGACCGTTCCCGACGGCCCCACCGTGGCGGCGGCGGTGGCGGCCAATCCCTGGGGGGACGTGCTCGATCCCGCGACCGGGGAGATCCTCGCCGGCTGTCGCGTCGCGCCCGAGTCGCTCGAGCTCGCCGACGCCCGGCGCGTGGCGGCGAGCCTGCCGCCCACCACCTCCCACCCGTGGGAGACCAACACCACGCTGGCGGTCGTGCTCACCGACGCGGCGCTCACCAAGCTCGAGGCGCTCAAGGTCTGCCAGATGGCGTGCGGCGGGCTCCATCGCGCCATCGCGCCGGCGCTCGGCCTCTACGACGGGGATCTCGTCGCCACCCTCGCCTCCGGGCGCCGCCCGGCCCACCTGCACCAGGTCGCGGTGCTCGCCGAGCAGGCGGTGGCCGAGGCGATCGCGCTCGCGGTGCGCGCCGCCGACGGTCTCGGGCGCCTGCCGGCCTGGCGCGACCTCGTCGGTGCGGCGGCGCGGTGAGACTCTCGCGCGAGAACACGCTCTGGCTCGCGCCCACGGCGCTCCTGGCGCTCGCGCTCGTGGTGCTCTCGCCCTTCGAGCGCTTCATGGCGCGCGGTCTCGTCGGCCCGCCGCTCGAGGCGCTCCTCTTCCTCGCCGCGCTCGGCGCGGCGGCGCTTCACCGGCCGACCGGTCACTCCTCGCTCGGCTTCGCGACGCTGCTGCTGCCCGCCGCCTATCTGCGCCTGGGCGTGGTCGCCGCCGCGCTGGTCGCCACCCTGGCCTCGCTCGGCGCGGAGGCGGCGCGCCGGGCGCTCGAGAAGCGGCGCCAGGCGCCGCTGCCGGAGCGGCGCGGCGCGGTGCGCGTGGTCGCCCAGGCGTCGCTGGCCGGCCTCGCCGCGCTCGCCGGCGGCGCGGTCTGGATCGCGCTCGGTCAGGACGGCGGCGCGGTCGGCGCCGACGGTGCGCTGGCGCGTACCGCGCTCGCCTGCGCCGCCGGCGCGCTGTTGCCCGAGGTGCTGTTCGAGATCACGACGCGGCGCGCCCTGCGCGCCGAGGGCGCGCGCGAAATCGTGGTCGCCCTGGCCCCCCTGGCCGCCGACCTGCCGGGCTGGGCGGCGGGGGCGCTCGCGGTGGCGGTCGCGCGCACCGCCGGCTGGACCCTCGCCGCCGCCTGGCTGGCGGTCGCCACCCTGCTCGTGCTCGAAGCTGCCCGCCAGGAGGTGGCGGCCTCGGCCAACGCCCGCCGGCTGGCCGAGAGCGAGCGCCTGTCGCGCGCCGGGGCGGCGCTCGCCGCCGGCACACCCGCGCTCGAGCAGATCGCGCTCTCGATCCGGGGCGAGTGCCGGGGCATCCTGCCCTTCGCCTGGTTCCAGCTCGAGCTCGCGGTGCCGGATCTCGGGCGGCGGTCGTTCGCCGCGGCCGAGGGCGGCGACCTCTACGAGGGCGAGCCGCAGCCCCCGCCGCTGCCGCCGGCGCTGCCCGGCATCCACCGCCGGGAGCCCTGGCTGGTGCTCGAGCGCGCGCTCGAGGCCGACGGCGAGGCGCTGGGGACGGTCCGGCTCTGGTGCGATCCGCGCCGGGTCGAGGCGCGCGCGGTGCCGCTGTTCGACTCCCTGCTGCCTTCGATGGCGGCCTCGGTGCGCGGCGCCCTGCTCGACCGCCAGGCGCGCGTCGACCGGCTCACCGGCGCCGCGACCCGGCGCGCCTTCGAGCAACGGCTGGTCGAGTCCTTCGCCGCCTGCCGCGAGCACGGCCGCGAGCTGGCGCTGGTGGTGGCCGACCTCGATCACTTCAAGCGCATCAACGACACCTTCGGACACCCGGCCGGGGACCGCGCCCTGCGCGCGGTGGCGCGCGTGCTGGTCGGGCCCAGCCGCGGCCGCGAGATGTGCGCGCGCTGGGGCGGCGAAGAGTTCGTGCTCCTGCTCGAGGACACCAGCGGCGAGACCGCGCTCGAGATCGCCGAACGGCTGCGCCGCCGGATCGAAGCGGGGGAGCTCGAGCTCGAGGGCGAGCGCGTCCACCTGTCGATGAGCTTCGGCGTCGCCGCCTTCCCGGAGCTCTCCGCGCGCACCCCGGAGGAGCTGATGGCGCTCGCCGACGCCGCGCTCTACGCGGCCAAGCGGCTCGGGCGCAACCTGGCGCTGCTCGACCTCGGTCGTGGCCGGCTGCGCACCGGCTCGGGGCGGTTGATCGAGATCGACGAGTCGTTGTCTCCTCCGGAGACGCCCGTCTTCTTCGCCTGAGGCGCGAGCGCGGCTCGGGCAGCGCGAGGGCGGGCGCCCGCGGGCTCGCTTCGGGGTGAGCATCCCGGGTCCGGATCCGCGGACCGACTATGATAGGCGCCTTCTGCGGCAATGCTCCCCGGAAAGGAGTCCGGATGTCGTCCACCCCGCGCTGGGCCCTGATCCTCGGCGCATCGAGCGGCTTCGGCGAGGCGGCGGCGCGCGCCTTCGCCGCCGACGGCTGGGACATCTTCGGCGTCCACCTGGACCGCAAGGCGGGGCTCGAGCAGGTCGAGCGGATTCGCGCCGCGATCGCCGAGGCCGGCCGCCGGTCGCTGTACTTCAACATCAACGCGGCCGACCACGACAAACGGCGCGAGGCGGTGGCGGCGATGCGCGAGGCGGCCGAGGGCCGCCCGGTCGGCGTGCTGCTCCATTCGCTGGCGTTCGGTACCCTGAAGCCCTTCCTGGCCGAGGACGAGCGCGAGGCGATCTCGCCGCAGCAGATGGACATGACGCTCGACGTCATGGCCCACTCGCTCGTCTACTGGACGCAGGAGGTCTTCCGGGCCGGGCTCTTCGCCCCCGGCTCGCGCATCTACGCCATGACCTCGGCGGGTGACCGCGTGGTGTGGCGGGCCTACGGCGCGGTCTCGGCGGCCAAGAGCGCGCTCGAGTCCCACGTGCGGCAGCTCGCCTACGAGCTCGCCCCCCACGGTGTCACCGCGCTCGCCGTCAAGGCCGGCGTCACGGACACGCCGGCGCTGCGCAAGATCCCGGGCAACGAGGCGCTGATCGAGAGCGCGCGCTCGCGCAACCCGGCCGGGCGCCTGACCACGCCCGAGGACGTCGCCGCCTGCCTGGTCGAGCTGGCGCGGCCGGGCACACGCTGGCTGACCGGCTGCGTGGTCAACGTGGACGGCGGCGAGGACGTCTCCGGCTGACGCGCGCCGCCGCTCAGCGCCGACGCGCGGCCCGGCGCAGGTAGCGGCCGTCCCCCGGCCGGCCGAGGAAGCGGCCGCGATCGACGATCACCCGGCCGCGCGCGAGCACGGTCTCGGGCCCGCCCCGGACGCCGCGCCCCTCGTAGGCGCTGTAGTCGACCCGGCTGTGATGGGTCGCGGCCGAGATCGTCGCCGTGCGCTCCGCATCCCAGATCACCAGGTCGGCGTCGCTGCCCGGCGCGATCTCACCCTTCCTCGGATAGAGCCCGAAGATGCGCGCCGGCGCGCTCGAGGTGACCTCGACGAAGCGGTTCATCGACAGGCGCCCGGTACGCACGCCGGCGTCCCAGAGCAGGACCAGGCGCGTCTCGATCCCGGGCGCGCCGTTGGGGATCTTCGAGAAGTCGTCGGCACCGAGCGCCTTGTCGGCGAGCCGGAACGGGCAGTGGTCGGTCGCCACGGTCTGGATCGCGCCGTCGGCGAGAGCGCGCCAGAGCGGCTCGCGGGCGGCGGCCGCGCGCAGCGGCGGGCTCATCACGTAGCGCGCTCCGGCGAAACCGGGCCCGTCGTAGAGATCCTCGGAGAGCAGGAGGTACTGCGGGCAGGTCTCGGCCAGGACTTCGACGCCGCGCTCGCGCGCACGCTCGATCTCCGCGAGCGCCTCGGGCGAGGAGAGGTGGACGATGAAGAGCGGCGCTCCGGCGACCTCCGCGAGCGCGGCGGCTCGTCCGACCGCCTCGGCTTCGAGGCGCGCCGGGCGGGTCCGGGCGTGGTGCCTGGGCGCGGTCTCGCCCGCGGCCAGGGCGCGCTCGACCAGCACCTGGATGACAGGACCGTTCTCGGCGTGCAGGCAGACCAGCCCGCCGTTGTCCCGCGCGCGCAGCAGCGCGCGGAAGATGGCGCCGTCGTCGAGCATCAGCCGGCCCGGGTAGGCCATGAAGAGCTTGAAGCTGGTCACGCCCGCGGCGACCAGCTCGTCGAGCTCGTGCTCGACCGCGGGCGCGGGGTCGCAGACGATCATGTGGAAGCCGTAGTCCACGACCGCGCGGCCGCGCGCCCTCTCCTGCCAGTCCTCGAGCGCCGCCGCGAGCGTGCCGCCCCGGGCCTGCGTCGCGTAGTCGACGATCGTGGTGGTACCGCCCATCGCCGCCGCGACGGTGCCCGATTCGAAGTCGTCCGCGGACGAGATGGCGTCGGTGAGCGGCATGTCGAGGTGGGTGTGGGCGTCGACGCCGCCGGGCAGGAGCCAGCGGCCACGGGCGTCGAGCACGAGGTCGGCGTGGGCCTCGATGCGCTCGCCGACGGCAGCGATCGTCTCGTCCTCGATCAGCACGTCGGCGCGCACGGTGGCGGCCGCGGTGACGACCGTGCCGTTGGCGATCAGCGTGCGCACGGCGGCGACCTCCGCGCCGGTGTGCGCAGGGCGTCGCCGGGGTGGCGTCCGCGCGCGCTCACGAGCGTCGGGCGAGCTCCATGAACACCTCCTGGGCGGCGCGCCGCGGCTCGCCCGGCAGCGGCCGGCGCCGCACGTAGCCGCCGTCGGGTTGCATGTCCCAGGCCGAGTCGTTGTCGCGCTCGTAGATGCCCAGGATCTCCTCGAGCTCGGCCCGTACGGCCGGGTCCTTGACCGGCGCGATCGATTCGACGCGCCGGTCGAGGTTGCGCGTCATCCAGTCGGCGGAGCCCAGGTAGAGCTCCGGCTCGCCGCCGTTCTCGAAGCGGTAGATCCGTCCGTGCTCGAGGAAGCGGCCCAGGGTGCTGTAGACGCGGATCGTCTCCGACAGCCCCGGCACGCCCGCGCGCAGGCAGCACAGGCCACGCACGTTGAGCCGCATCGGCACGCCGGCCTGGCTGGCGCGGTAGAGCTCGGCGATCATGCGCGGGTCCTGGAGCTGGTTGAGCTTGGCCCGGATGCCGGCGGGCCGGCCGGCGCGGGCGTGCCCGGCTTCGCGCTGCACCAGCGCCGCGAAGCGCTCGCGCAGCGAGTGGGGCGAAACGATCAGCTCCGAGTAGCCGCGCGCCGAGACTGCGCCGGTCAGCTCGTTGAACAGCGCGCCGACCTCGGCCGCGAGGGTCGGATCGGCGGTCAGGATGCCGAGGTCCTCGTAGAGGCGGGCGGTGCCGGTGTGGTAGTTGCCGGTGCCGAGGTGGGCGTAGCGGCGGATGCCGTCGCTCTCCTCGCGCACCACGAGCGCGAGCTTGGCGTGGGTCTTGAGGCGCTCGACGCCGTAGGCGACGTGCGCGCCGACCTGCTCGAGCTGCTGGGCCCAGGCGATGTTCGGGGCCTCGTCGAAGCGGGCGGTGATCTCGACCAGGACCGCCACCTGCTTGCCGCGGCGCGCGGCTTCGACCAGGGCCTGGACGATCGGCGACTGGCCGCTGGTGCGGTAGATGGTGAGCTTGATCGCGAGGACCGCGGGATCGAGCGCGGCGCTCTGCAGGAAGCGCAGCACCGAGGTGTCGAAGCTCTGGTACGGGACGTGGACGAGCAGGTCGCCGGCGCGGATCACGTCGAAGATCGCGGCGGGGTCCTCCGGGTCGAGCGCGCGCAACCGCGGGTGGGTGACCGGCACGTGCGGCGCGTCGCGCAGCTCGGCGTGACCCTCGAGCGGCAGCCGCATCAGGTCGTCGAGCGCGAGCAGGCCTTCGGTCGGCTCGACGTCCTCGCGGTCGGCATGGAGCTGCTCGGCGATCCAGAGCTGCAGGTCCTCGGGCATGTCGTCGCTGACCTGCAGGCGCACGACGCCCGCGAACCGGCGCGCGGTCAGCTCGGCGGTCACCATGCCGAGCAGCGCGCCGGGAGTGAAGTCGGGCTCCTCGTCCCCCTCGAGGTCGGTCCAGGGATCGTCCTTGGCGCCGCGCGTGACGCGGAAGAAGGAGCAGCGGACCTCGGTCGACCCGGGAAACATCGAGGGCAGGTTGAGCGCGATCACCTGCTCGAGCGGCACGAGCGCCGCGCTGCCGGGCAGCGCCACCCACCGGGAGCGGTTGGGCGGCACCTTGATGCGCACGAAACGGCTGCGCGCGCGGCCGTTCTCGCGCACCTGGACGGCGAGGTTGAGGCCCAGGTTGCTGATGAACGGGAAGGGGTGCGCGGCGTCGACCGCGAGCGGGGTCAGGGTCGGCTCGATCGACTCGCGGAAGACGCCGCGCAGGTAGTCGCGCTGGGGTCGGTCGAGATCGGCGGCGTCGAGGATCGGCAGCCCGGCCGCGGCCAGCGCGGGGCGCAGCTCGCGCGCGAGGAGGCGCGCCACGATCCGCGCCTGGGCGCGCAGCTCGGCGCGGCAGGCCACCAGCTCGTCGGCCGGCAGCAGGCCGTCCGGCCCGGGCGTGCGCTTCTTCTTCTCGATCTGGCGCCGCAGTCCTCCCATCCGCTTCATGGCGAACTCGTCGTAGATCATGCCCATGATGCCGGCGAACTTGACGCGCTCGAGCAGGGGCACGCGCGGGTCCTCGGCGAGCGCCAGCACGCGCCGGGCGAAGGCGAGCCAGGACAGCTCGCGGTTGAGGTAGGCGGCGGGGGAATCGAGCGCGGGCGGAGCTTCCTGAAGCATCGGCGATTCCTGGCGGCGCCTATCTTAGTCCCCGCCCGTGGCGCCGGCCCTCCGGGCTTCCTATACTGAGCACGTGGCGGAGATCGCCTTCTCGCTCAACGGAGTCGGGCACCGGGTCGAGATCGCCCCGGGCGAGACGCTGCTCGAAACGCTGCGCGAGCGCTGCGGCGTCGTCTCGACCAAGGACGGCTGCGCGCCCCAGGCGCAGTGCGGCTGCTGCCTGGCGCTGGTGGACGGCAACCCCAAGACGACCTGCGCGGTGCCGGCGCAGAAGGCCGACGGCGCGACCATCCTGACCTGGGAGGGCGTCCCGGACGCGGAGCGCGCGCTGTTCGGGCGCGCATTCGCCGCCGCCGCCGGGGTGCAGTGCGGCTTCTGCACCCCCGGCTTCGCGCTGCGCGCGAAATGGCTGCTCGACCGCAACCCGAATCCGACCCGCGCCGAGATCGCCAGGACCATCAACGGCCACCTCTGCCGCTGCACTGGCTACGTGCGGATCCTCGACGCGATCGAGCTCGTGGCGCGCGCGCGGCGCGGCGAGCCGGTCCCGGAGCCCGGCCGCGACGGCCGCGTCGGCCAGTCGCTGGCCCGCGTCTCGGCCGCCGAGCAGACCGTCGGTGCGCGCCTCTACGCCGGAGACTGGACGGCGCCCGGCATGCTCCACGGCGCGGTGGTGCTCGCCCGCTACGCGCGGGCGCGCGTGCTCGCGATCGACACCACGAAGGCCGCGGCGCTGCCCGGCGTCGCGCGCGTGGTGACCGCGGCCGACGTGCCCGGCGAGCGCTGGGTGGGCCTGCTCTACCCCGACTGGCCGGTGTTCGTCGCGCCGGGCGAGGAGGTGCGCTGCGCGGGCGACGTCCTGGCCGCGGTGGCCGCGATCGACGCGCGCACCGCGAGGGCGGCCGCGGCGCTCGTGCGCGTCGACTACGAGCACCTGGCGCCGGTGACCGATCCGCGAGCGGCGCTGGCGCCGGGCGCGCCCCGCGTCAATCCGCGCCACGAGAACCTGCTCCAGCGTTCGGTGATCCGGCGCGGGGACGTCGACGCGGCGCTGGCCGCGAGCGCGCACGTGGTCTCCGGCACCTGGCGGACGCAGCGCATCGAGCACCTCTTCCTCGAGCCCGAGAGCGCCTTCGCCCAGCCGCTGCCGGACGGCCGCCTCCACCTCGTCACCCAGGGGCAGGGGATCTTCGACGACCAGCGCCAGGTGGCGAGCGTGCTGGGCGTCGAGCGCGAGCGCGTGTTCGTCGAGCTGGCGCCCAACGGCGGCGCCTTCGGCGGCAAGGAGGACCTCTCGATCCAGGCCCAGACCGCGCTGCTCGCCCGCCTCACCGGCCGGCCCGTGCGGCTCACGCTCTCGCGCGAGGAGTCGGTGCGCCTGCACCCGAAGCGCCACCCGATCACCATGGACTACACGGTCGGCTGCGACACCGAGGGTCGGCTGACCGCGGTGCGGGCGCGCATGATCGGCGACAGCGGCGCCTACGCTTCGGTCGGCGGCAAGGTGCTCGAGCGCGCCGCCGGCCACGCCTGCGGGCCCTACCGGGTGCCGCACGTCGACGTCGAGTCGCTCGCCGTCTACACCAACAACCCGCCCTGCGGCGCGATGCGCGGCTTCGGCGCCAACCAGGCGCACTTCGCGATGGAGGGGGCCCTCGACCTGCTCGCCGAGCGAGCCGGCCTCGACCCCTTCGAGATGCGCTGGCGCAACGCGGTGGAGGCCGGCGACGTCTTCACCACCGGCCAGGTTCTCGAGGCCTCGGTCGGCATCAAGCAGACGCTCGCCGCGGTGCGCGACGCCTACTACGGAGCGCGCCGCGCCGGGCGGGCGGTGGGCGTCGCCTGCGGCGTCAAGAACAGCGGCATCGGCAACGGCGTCGAGGAATGGGGCCGGGCGCGCCTGGTGGTGGAGCCGGACGGGACGGTCTCGCTCTACAACGGCTACACCGAGATGGGGCAGGGCCTGCTCACCGTGCTCGTCCAGTTCGCGGTCGAGGTGACGGGACTGCCGGCGGAGACCTTCCGGCCCCGGGTCGACTCGACCTTCGCGCTCGACTGCGGCCAGACCACCGGCTCGCGCGCGACGCTGTTCGGCGGCAACGCCGTGCTCGCCGCCGGGCGCAAGCTGCGCGCCGACCTCGACGCCGGCTCGACGCTCGCCGGGCTCGCGGGCCGGGTCTACGAGGGCGACGTGGTGATCGCGGACACCACGCCGCTCGGCGCGCCGGGACCGATCCGGACCCACACCGCCTACGGCTACGCGACGCAGGTGGTGATCCTCGACGGCGAGGGCCGCGTCGAGCGCGTGATCGCGGCGCACGACGTGGGGCGGGCGGTCAACCCGGCGCTGTGCAGCGGGCAGATCGAGGGCGCGATCCACATGGGCCTCGGCTACGCGCTGACCGAGGAGCTGCCCTGCGAGGAAGGCATCCCGATCACCTGGACGCTGCGCGACCTGGGGCCGTTGCGCGCCACCGACATGCCCGAGGTCGAGGTCATCCTGGTCGAGGACCCGGAGCCGGCGGGACCGTTCGGCGCCAAGGGCGTGGGCGAGATCGGCCTGGTGCCGACCGCGGCGGCGGTGGCGTCGGCGCTCGCCGCGTTCGACGGCGTCCGCCGCACGGCGCTGCCGATGCGGGACTCGCCGGCGGCGCGCGCGATGTCGGTCGGCAGGTCGCGCAAGCCGGCGAAGGGCCGCGCGGGGAGCCCGCCGGCGTGAACGGCGGCGGCGGGCTCGCCAACGCCCACACCCACGTCTACTCGGCGCTCGCCCCGTACGGGATGCCGGCGCCGGAGCCGCCGCCCCGGAGCTTCGTCGAGATCCTCGAGCGGGTCTGGTGGCGGCTCGACCGCGCGCTCGACGAGCGCTCGCTGGCGGCGGGAGCCCGGCTCTACGCCGCCGAGGCGCTGCTCGCGGGTACGACGGTGCTGGTCGACCACCACGAGTCGCCCGGCTTCATCGAGGGCTCGCTCGACGTGATCGCCGACGCCTGCCAGGAGCTGGGCGTGCGCGCGCTGGTCGGCTACGGCGCCACCGAGCGCAACGGCGGTGCCGGGGAGGCGGGCCGCGGCCTCGCGGAGTGCCGGCGCTTCCTGCTCGGCAACCGGCGGCCGCTGGTGCGCGGCTGCGTGGCGCTGCACGCCTCGTTCACGGTCTCCGACGACACCATCCGTGCCGCCGGCGCGCTCTGCCGCGAGCTCGGCACCTTCCTCCACGTGCACGTCGCCGAGGACGGCGCCGATGTCGCCGATGCCCGCCGGCGCGGGTACCGGGGGCCGCTCGAGCGCCTCCACGAGCTGGGCGCCCTGGTGCCCGGCTCGATCCTCGCCCACGGCGTCTTCCTCGATGCGGACCAGGTCCGCCGCGCGGAGTCCTGGGGCTGCTGGCTGGTGCAGAACCCGCGCTCGAACCGGGGCAACCGGGTCGGCTACCCGCCGGCGCTCTCCGCCAGCGGCCGGGTCGCGCTCGGCACCGACGGCTACCCGGCCGACCTCGAGCAGGAGCTCGCGGCGCTCCACGAGGGCGGCGCCGGGCACGGGGAGCCGGCGAGCGCGCTCGGGGCGCGCCTCTACGGCAGCCAGCGCCTGGCGCGCGAGCTGTTCGGCGGCGAGGCGGCCGCGGCACCGCCGTCCGCCACGAACGACGCCGCCGCCTTCACGCACGAGGTGCGGGCCGCGCGGGCCGCGCTCACGGTCGTCGACGGGCGCACCGTGATCGAGCGGGGGCGCCTGCTGAGCGGCGACATCGAAGCGCTGCGCGCCGCCGCGCGCGAGGAGGCGCCGCGCCTCTGGCGGCGCATGACCGAGGTGGGCTCTTGAGACGACTGGGACTCGAAACCGAGATCGTGGACCACGCCGCCTACCACCGGGTGGTCGAGCGCTGCCGGGCCTCGCGCACCGTGCTGCCGACCTTCGCCGAGCTGGCCGACCCGACGCGGATTCCGGCCGCGACCCGCGCCGCGCTGCCCGCGGTGGACCCCGACGCGCCCGATCCGCGCAACCTCTTCCGCGTGCACTGGTACAACGACGGCGCCCGGCGCGGCGTCGCGGCCGTGCCCGGGCACGTCGTGCTGCCGCGCTCGCTGACCGGCGTCGCGGCGCCGATCGTGGTGGCGCTCGGCGACCGCTTCCCGATGATCGCCGCGCACAAGGTGCTCGCCGCCTACGGCTGCCTGGCGCCGCGCCTGGTCACCGGCCAGTTCGATCCGATCCGGCACCGGGCGCTCTGGCCTTCGACCGGCAACTACTGCCGGGGCGGAGTGGCGATCTCGCGCATCCTCGGCTGTCACGGCGTCGCAATCCTGCCGACCGGGATGAGCGCGGAGCGCTTCGAGTGGCTCGACCGCTGGGTCGCGGCCCCGGAGGACGTGATTCGCACCCCCGGCTCGGAGAGCAATGTCAAGGAGATCTACGACGCCTGCGCGGAGCTCGCGCGCGACCCGGCCAACGTCGTCTTCAACCAGTTCTGCGAGTTCGGCAACTACCTCGCGCACTACCTTTGCACCGGCACCGCGCTCGCCCACGTGGTGGAGGCGTTGCGGGCGGAGCGGCCGGGCCTGCGGCCGTTCGCGTTCGTGTCGGCGACCGGCTCGGCGGGGACGCTCGCCGCCGGCGACTACCTGAAGCGGGAGCTCGGAGCGCGCACCGTGGCGGTCGAGGCGCTCGAGTGCCCGACGCTGCTCTACAACGGCTTCGGCGAGCACAACATCCAGGGCATCGGCGACAAGCACGTGCCGCTCATCCACAACGTGATGGCGACCGACGCGGTGGCCGCGATCTCGGATCGGGCGACCGACGCGCTCGGGCTGCTCTTCAACCACGAGGCCGGGCGGCGCTACCTCGCCGCGCGCCGCGGCGTGCCGGCCGAAGTGATCGGCGCGCTCGGCTCGCTCGGGCTGTCGAGCGTGTGCAACGTGCTGGCGGCGATCAAGACCGCGCGCTGGTTCGACCTCGGGCCGGACGACGCGGTGCTCACGGTCGCCACCGACGGCGCCGCGATGTACGGCAGCGAGTGGCCGAGGATCGAGCGCCGCGACTTCCCGCGCGGCTTCGACGAGGTCGCCTGCGCCGAGGTCTTCGGCGAGCACCTGCTCGGCGTCCGCACCGACCACTACCTCGAGCTCGGCCAGCGCGACCGCGAGCGGATCTTCAACCTCGGCTACTACACCTGGGTCGAGCAGCAGGGGGTGCCGAGCGGGGAGTTCAGCGCCCGCCGCGCGCCGGCCTACTGGGAGCGGCTGCGCTCCTATCTGCCGGCCTGGGACGAGCGCATCGACGAGCTCAACCGGCGCGCCGCCGCGGCGTCGTGACCCGGCGATGACGCCTCCCGCCTCGACGCTCGTCTGCGCCGGCTGCGGCGCGCCGGCGCCGACGACCGATGCCTTCCCGTTTCGCTGCTCGCGGGCGGATGCGGGGGACGACGTCGACCACCTGCTGCGGCGCCGGCTCGACCCCGGGCGGGTCGACTATCCGCTCGGCGCCGAGGCGAACCCCTTCCTGCGTTACCGGACGCTCCTGCACTCCTACCACTCGGCGCGCGCGCGCGGCGAGAGCGACGCGGCCTTCGCCGCGCGGGTCGAGCGGCTCGACCGGGCGGTCGCCGCCGTCGACGGGCGCGGCTTCCGGGTGACGCCGCTCGCCGCCGCCGACCGGCTGGCCGGCGAGCTCGGCCTCGGCGCCGGGCAGCTCTTTGTCAAGGACGAGACCGGCAACGTCTCCGGATCCCACAAGGCGCGGCACCTGATGGGGGTGCTGCTCCACCTCGAGGGCGCCGCCGTCGTCCCGGCCGGCGCCGAAGCGCCCCGCCTGGCGATCGCGAGCTGCGGCAACGCGGCGCTCGCTGCGGCGGTCCTCGCGCGCGCCGCCGGCCGCCCGCTCGACGTCTTCGTGCCGCCCTGGGCGCACGCGAGGGTGCTCGAACGACTCGCCGCGCTGGGCGCGCGCCTCGCGACCTGCGAGCGCTCGCCGGGGATCGCGGGCGATCCCTGCTACCACCGCTTCCGCGCGGCGGTGGCGGCGGGCGCGATCCCCTTCTGCTGTCAGGGTCCGGACAACGGGCTGACCATCGAGGGGGGCGCGACGCTCGCCTGGGAGCTGATCGACGCGCTCGGCGCCCGGCCGCTCGACCGCCTGTTCGTCCAGGTGGGCGGCGGCGCGCTGGCCAGCGCCTGCGCGCTCGGTTTCGCCGACGCGGTGCGCCTCGGACGGCTGGAGCGGGCGCCGCGCCTGCACGCCGTGCAGACCGCCGGCGGCCATCCGCTCGCGCGCGCCTACGACCGGCTCGCGGCGCGCCTGCTCGCCCGGCGTCCGGGCGCCCCGCCGCTCGATCCGGCGAACCGCGGGCCGGCCGCCGAGTTCCTGCGCGCCGAGGTCGGCGCGGAGGAGGTGCGCGCCGCGCTGCGCCGCGCCGCGACCCACCGCTCGGAGTACATGTGGCCGTGGGAGAGCGAACCGCGGAGCGTCGCCACCGGCATCCTCGACGACGAGACCTACGACTGGCTCGCGGTGGTCGAGGCGATGCTCACCAGCGGCGGCTACCCGGTGGTGGCCGACGAGGCGACGCTCGGCGCCGCCCACGTCCTCGGCCGCGAGGCGACCGGCATCGACGCCGATCCGACCGGCACGGCGGGGCTCGCCGGCCTGATGCAGGCGCTCGCGGCCGGCGCGCACTGGCGCGACGAGGCGATCGCGGTGCTGTTCACCGGCGCGCGCCGGAGCTGAAGGGGAGGCGCTGTGGAATGCTGCGCCGGTCGGAAGGAGCCCGGAACATGATCGAGACGCTTCGCCACGCCGCTGTCGCCCTGACTCTCGCCGCACCGCTGCTGAACGTCCCGGCCGCCGCCGGGGAGGCCGGCGCGCCGCCGATGCTCGGCTTCTCGAGCACGGCCGCCGCCGCCGAGCGCGAGCGCGAGGCGCGGCTCGACGCCGCCCTCGATCCCGCCGAGATGCGCGCCTGGCTGGAGCGGCTGGCGGCACGTCCCCACCACGTCGGCTCGCAGTGGGGACGGGCGAACGCCGAGTGGCTGCGCGAGCGGTTCGCGAGCTGGGGCTACGAGGCGCGCATCGAGACCTTCCAGGTGCTCTTCCCGACGCCGGTCGAGCGTGCGCTCGAGATGCTCGCGCCGACGCGCTTCCGCGCGCGGCTGGAGGAGCCGGCGCTCGCGGCGGACTCGACCTCCGGGCAGAAGCGGGAGCAGCTGCCGCCGTACAACGCCTACTCGATCGACGGCGACGTGACCGGCGAGCTGGTCTACGTCAACCACGGGCTGCCGGCCGACTACGAGGAGCTCGCCCGCCGCGGCATCGACGTGCGCGGCAGGATCGTCCTGGCTCGTTACGGCGGCTCGTGGCGCGGCATCAAGCCCAAGGTCGCCGCGGAGAAGGGCGCGATCGGCTGCCTGATCTACTCCGACCCGCGCGGCGACGGCTACTTCGAGGGCGACGTCTACCCGGAAGGGGGCTATCGCAGCCGGGACTCGGTGCAGCGGGGCTCGGTCGCCGACATGCCGATCCACTCCGGGGATCCGCTCACCCCCGGCGTCGGCGCCACGCCCGAGGCCGAGCGCCTGCCGCTCGACGAAGTCCCGGTGCTGACCCGGATCCCGGTACTGCCGATCTCCTACGGCGACGCCCAGCCGCTGCTCGCCGCGCTCGGCGGCCCGGTGGCGCCGGAGACCTGGCGCGGCGCGCTGCCGCTCACCTACCACCTCGGTCCGGGGCCGGCCCGGGTCCACCTGCGGGTCAGGTTCGACTGGAGCCTGGCGCCGGTCCACGACGTCATCGCGGTGCTGCCGGGCGCCACCGCGCCCGACGAATGGGTGCTGCGCGGCAATCACCACGACGCCTGGGTCAACGGCGCCACCGATCCGGTCTCGGGGCTGGTCGCCCTGCTCGCCGAGGCCGAGGCGGTGGGCGAGCTCGCGCGCGCCGGATGGCGCCCGGCGCGCACGCTCGTCTACGCGGCGTGGGACGGCGAGGAAGCGGGCCTGCTCGGCTCGACCGAATGGGCCGAGGCGCACGCCGAGGAGCTGCGCGCCAAGGCGGTCGCCTACCTCAACACCGACTCGGTCACGCGCGGCTTCCTCGGCCTCGACGGCTCCCACTCGCTCGAGCGCTTCGCCAACGAAGTCGCGCGCGAGGTGGCCGATCCGCAGACGAGCGTGCCGGTGCTCGAGCGCGCCCGCGCGGCGCGCATCGTCGGCGCCGCGGACGACGAGGCGCGGCGGCGGCTGCGAGAGGAGCCGGACCTGCGGCTCGGGGCGCTCGGCTCGGGCTCGGACTTCACGCCCTTCCTGCAGCACCTGGGCGTGGCCGCGCTCAACTTCGGCTTCGGCGGCGAGGAACAGTACGGCCAGTACCACTCGATCTACGACTCGATCGACCACTATCTGCGCTTCGGCGATCCGCGCCTCGACTACGTCGCGGCCGCCGCGCGCACCGGCGCGCGCCTGACCCTGCGGCTGGCCGAGGCCGAGGTGCTGCCGCTGACGCTCGAGCGCGCCGCCGCGGCGATCGGCGAGTACGTGGGCGAGATCGAGAAGCTCACCGGCACGATGCGGCGCGAGAGCGAGGAGCGCGCGCGCCTCCTGGCGGACCATACGCTCGAGCTCGCCGCCGATCCGACCCGGACCTTCGTGCCGCCGCCGGCGCTCGACCGCGTCCCGTTCCTCGAGTTGGCGCCGATCCAGAACGCGGCCTCGGCGCTCGCCGCGGCTGCGGTGCGCTTCGAGACCGCGCGCGCCGCCGCCGTCGAACGCGGCCTGGAGGGCGCGACGCGGGCCGAGCTCAACGCCTTCCTGCGCGGCTTCGAGCGCCGGCTCCTGCTCGACTCGGGGCTGCCCGGCCGGCCCTGGTACCGGCACCAGATCTACGCCCCGGGGCAGTACACGGGCTACGGCGTCAAGACCCTGCCCGCGATCCGCGAGGCGATCGAGTTCCGGCGCTGGGACGAGGCGAACGCGCAGGTCGTCGTCGTCGCCCGGCTGCTCGACGACGCGCGCGCCGCGATCGAGGCGATGACCGCGAAGCTGGGCGGCTGAGCCGCCCGCTCAGGGCAGGGAGACGAGGTACTCGGCGATCGCCCGCAGTTCGGCCGGGGGCAGCTGCGACAGCTCGGTCTGGATCGCGCCCATGCCGCCGCTGGCCAGCTTGTCGTAGCCCAGGGTCTCGCCGAACTGGAGCGCGAGCGCGAGCTCGGCGGCGTCCTTGTACCGGTGGCGGGCGACCAGGCCGCGCAGGCTGGGCACCTTGCCCTCGCCGGCGGGGTGCGCTCCGCCGGCCAGGGCGCGGCGCTCGTCGCGGATCCTGAGCAGGTTGCGCGGCGTGTGGCACTCGCCGCAGTGGCCGGGGCCGTGGACCAGGTAGGCGCCGCGGTTCCACGCCGCGCTCTGCGCCGGGTCGGCCGCGGGCGGTCGCGGGTCTCCGGCCAGCCGCTTCCAGAGCCCCACCGTGCGCCGGGCGAGGGGCAGCAGCCGGATCTCGGCCGCCCGCCCGGGCGCGCGCACGGCGGGGAGCTGGCGCAGGTAGGCCCACAGGTCGCGCAGGTCCTCGCTGCGCGCGACGGCGTAGGCCCGATAGGGGAAGGCGGGAAAGTAGTGGCGCCGGTCGGGCGAGACACCGTGGACCATCGCGGTGAGGAACTCGGCCTCCGTCCAGCCGCCCAGGCCGGTCTCGCGGTCCGGCGTCAGGTTGCCCGGGTAGAAGGTGCCGACCGGCGTCGGCAGGGGCGTTCCCCCCGTGGGCAGCGCGCGCTCGGCGCCCGGCGTGCCCGCGGGCGCGGCGTGGCAGGCGAGGCAGCCGCCGACGCGGAAGACGAGCTCGCCGTTGGCGAGGTCGGCCGACGCCGGCGGCAGCGGCCCCGTCTCGAAGGCGCGCGGCCGGGTCAGGATCAGGAACGCGAGCAGCGCGAGGAGCGCGACGGCGGCGAGGCCCGCGATCCGTCGCCGGCGCCGGGACAAGGACTCACTCCTTGGGCCGGCGGTACTTCTCGTGGCAGCTCTTGCAGGCGTTGCCGACTCGGCCCAGCGCGGGCGCGAAGGCCGCCTCGTCGGTGACGGCGGCGAGATCGGTCGCCGCCGCGTGCGCCGCCGTCCGCTTCGCTTCGAAGTCGGCCCGGTTCGCCCAGATCTCGGGCCGGGCCCAGGTCTCGATCGCGCCCCGGTCGCTGCCCTCCGGGAAGAGCTCGGCGACGGCCGCCAGGCCGCTGGCGATCGTCTCCGCGTTCTGGCGCACCACCGCCGCCTCGAAGGGCGCCTCCTTGCGCGCGATCGCGCCCAGGGCCTTCATCGCGGCGCCCTGGGCCTCCATCGCGTCCTGGCGCGCCTGGATCGGTTCCTTCTCGGCCGCGACCGAGGCCGCCGCGAGCGCGACCGCGAGCGCGGCGGGGACGAGCATCGAGAGCAGGGAACGGCGTGGGCTCCGGTTCATCGACAGACCTCCTGGGTCGGCGCGCTGGCGGCGCGGGCACATCCTAGGCGAAGCGCGCGGCGCCGGCAGCGGATCGCGGGGTCTATAACGTTTGTTATAGTGCGGCACGGTCCGGCTCGCGGGCCTGGCCGGGGATCGATGACCGAGAGACGGGAACGGAGAGAGGGCGAGGGGGGCGCGCGCCAGCGATTGCTCGAGGCGGCGGCGGGCCAGTTCGCGGCGAAGGGCTACGCGGGAACTTCGGTGCGCGACCTGCTGCGCGCCGCCGGCGTCACCGCGCCCGTCCTCTATCACCACTACGGCAGCAAGGAGGGCCTCTTCCTCGCCCTGCTGCGCGACGCCCGGGCCAAGGTCGAGGCCGCCCGCGCGGAGGCGCTCGGCGCCGGCGGCTCGGCGGCGGCGCGCATCCTGCGCCTGAGCCGGGCGCACTCCGCGGTGCGCCGGCAGTACGCGAACCTCGCCTGGGTGGTCGAGCAGATCCTCTCGGGCCCGCCCGAGGCCGCGCCGGCCTTCGATTTCCGCGCCGTCGCGCTCGAGTCGCTGCGCCGCTTCGAGGTCCTGGTGGCGGAGGGCGTCGCGAGCGGCGAGTTCCGGCCCTGCTCGGCCCGCCACGCCGCGCTGGCGATGATGGGGGCGATCGAGATCGCGGCGCGTCCCCACGTCTGGGAGGCCGGCGGCGGCCGGTCCGAGGAGCAGCTCGAAGGCATGCTCGCGGTGATCCTCGCCGGCCTCGCCGCCGAGCCCGGTGCCCGGAGATCGCTCGCCCCCCCGGTCACGGACCCCGCGAACCCGAACCTCCCGAACGCCACCTGAGACTGGAGTCCGAGATGCGCGTCCTGAGCTCCCACGATCGGATGCTGTTCCTCGGCCCGGCCGCGTTCGTCGCGGCCCTGGCCCTCGGCTGCGGCAAGCCCGCCGCGCCTCCGCCGCCCGGACCGCCGGAGGTGGGCGTCGTGACGCTCGCCCCCGAGCGCGTCGTGCTGACCACGGAGCTGCCCGGGCGCACCACGCCCTATCTGGTGGCCGAGGTGCGGCCGCAGGTCCACGGCATCCTCCAGAAACGGCACTTCGAGGAGGGCGCCGACGTGCGCGCCGGCGAGCTGCTCTACCAGATCGACCCGGCGCCCTACCAGGCCGCGGTCGCCCAGGCCGAGGCGGCGCTCGCGATGGCCGAGGCCAACGTGCCCGCGGCGCGCTCGCGCGCCGAACGGCTGCGCGGGCTGGTGGCGAGCCGCGCCGTGGGCGCGCAGGACGCCGAGGATGCCGAAGCCGCGCTGCGCCAGGCCGAGGCGAGCGTGGCGGCGGCGCGGGCGACGCTCGACAGCGCGCGCATCCAGCTCTCGTACACGCCGATCCGCGCGCCGATCTCCGGCCGCTCCGGGCGCTCGAGCGTCACCGCGGGCGCGCTGGTCACCGCCTACCAGCCGGTGCCGCTGGTGACCATCCAGCAGCTCGATCCGATCTACGTCGACGTCGCCCAGTCCTCCGCGGAGGTGCTGCGCCTGCGCCGCGTGCTGTCGAGCGGGGTGCTGACCCGGGATGACCGGTCGGCGAAGCGGGTCCGGCTCCTGCTCGAGGACGGCACCCCGTACGCGCACGAAGGGACGCTCCAGTTCCAGGACGTCACGGTCGCGCCCACCACCGGCTCGGTGACGCTGCGCATGGTCTTCCCGAACCCGGACCACCTCCTGCTGCCCGGCATGTTCGTGCGCGCGGTGGTCGAGGAGGGCGTGGACGAGGCGGCGATCCTGGCCCCCCAGCAGGGCGTCACGCGCGACCCGCGCGGCAACGCCTACGCGCTCGTGGCCGGCGCCGACGGCAAGGTCGAATCGCGCGAGCTCCAGCTCGGCCGCGCGATCGGCAGCCGCTGGCTGGTCGAGAGCGGGCTCGCGCCCGGCGACCGCGTGATCGTGGACGGCCTCCAGTTCCTGCGCCCGGGCATGGACGTCTCCGCGGTACCGGCGGGCGAGCCGGAAGGGGTTGCCGGCGCGCCGCCGGCGGCCGGGACGTCGCGCTAGGAGCCGGACGATGTCCAGCTTCTTCCTCGACCGTCCGGTCTTCGCCTGGGTCATCGCCATCGCGATGATGCTCGGCGGCGCCCTCGCCATCGTCAACCTGCCGGTGGCGCAGTACCCGCCGATCGCGCCGCCCTCGATCTCGATCTCCGCCTTCTACCCCGGCGCCTCGGCGAAGACCGTCGAGGACTCGGTGGTCCAGATCATCGAGCAGAAGATGACCGGCCTCGACCAGATGATCTACATGCAGGCGACCAGCGACTCGGCCGGCTCGGGGCAGCTCACCCTCACCTTCGCGCCCGGGACCGACCCCGACCTCGCCTGGGCCAAGGTGCAGAACAAGCTGCAGCTGGCGATGCCCGTGCTCCCCGAGGCGGTGCAGCGCCAGGGGCTGCAGGTGAGCAAGTCGACGCGGAACTTCCTGATGATCGTCGGCCTCACCACCTCGGATCCGAAGTGGAAGCAGGAGGACCTGTCGGACTTCCTGATCACCCGCGTCGAGAACGTGCTGGCGCGCGTCCCCGGCGTCGGCGAGGTCCAGGTGTTCGGCACCGGCTACTCGATGCGCATCTGGCTCGACCCCGACAAGCTCACCAAGTACGGCATGACGATCGACGACGTCGTCCTGGCGGTGCGCGCCTACAACGTCGAGGTCTCGGCCGGACAGTTCGGCGGCGCGCCGGCGGTGCCCGGACAGCGGCTGAACGCCTCGATCCTGGTCCAGTCCATGCTGGTCACCCCCGACGAGTTCGCCGCGGTGCCGCTGCGCACGAACGCCGACGGCTCGATCGTGCGCGTCGCCGACGTCGGCCGCACCGAGCTGGGCACCGAGTTCGCCGACTTCCGGGTCAACCACCAGGGGCAGCCGGCGACCGCGCTCGCGATCCGCCAGGCCGCGGGCGCCAACTCGCTCGACACCGCCGACGCGGTGCGCGCCGCGATGGCCGACCTCGAGAAGTTCTTTCCCGAGGGGATGAAGGTCATCTACGCCTTCGACACCACGCCCTTCATCCGGGTGGCGATCGCGGAGGTGGTCAAGACCCTGATCGAAGCGATCGTGCTGGTCTTCCTGATCATGTACCTGTTCCTCGGCAACCTGCGCGCGACGCTGGTGCCGACCATCGCGGTGCCGGTGGTGCTGCTCGGCACCTTCGGCGTGCTCGGGCTGTTCGGCTTCTCGATCAACATGCTGACCATGTTCGCCATGGTGCTGGCGATCGGCCTGCTGGTGGACGACGCGATCGTCGTGGTCGAGAACGTCGAGCGCGTGATGAGCGAGGAGGGGCTGCCGCCGCGCGAGGCGACGCGCAAGTCGATGAACGAGATCCAGAGCGCGCTGGTGGGCATCGGTCTCGTGCTCGCGGCGGTCTTCGGCCCGATGGCCTTCTTCCCCGGCTCGACCGGCGTCATCTACCGCCAGTTCTCGATCACCATGATCGCCTCGATGCTGCTCTCGGTGCTGGTGGCCTTGATCCTCTCGCCGGTGCTCTGCGCCGCGCTGCTCAAGCCGGTCGCGAAGGGCCACGAGGCGGCCGAGGCCGGCTTCGGGCCGCTGCGCCCCTTCTTCCTCGCCTTCGACCGCTTCTTCTACCGCCTGCGCGACCTCTACGTGCGCACGGTCGAGCACGTCCTCGGGCGGCGACTGCGCTGGGCGCTGGCCTACCTCGTGATCGTCGCCGGCATGGTCCTGCTCGGCCTGCGCATGCCGACCGGGTTCCTGCCCGACGAGGACCAGGGTTCGCTGCTGATCATGGGCCAGCTGCCGTCCGGCTCGACGCTCGAGCAGACCGACGCGGTCATGCGGCGGGTCCAGGCCCACTTCCGCGACCACGAGCAGGAGGCGGTCGAAGCGAGCACGGCCGTGGTCGGCTTCGGCTTCGCCGGGCGCGGCCAGAACCAGGCGATCGCCTTCGTCAAGCTGCGCGACTGGGACCTGCGCGACCGGCAGGACTTGCGGGTCAAGGCGATCGCCGGGCGCGCCGCCCCGGTGCTGGGCTCGATCCGCGAGGGGATGGTCTTCGCCTTCCCGCCGCCGGCGGTCCCCGAGCTGGGCGTGGCGACCGGCTTCGACCTCATGCTCCAGGACCGCGGCGGGCTCGGCCACGAACAGCTCATGGCCGCGCGCAACCAGCTCCTGGGCATGGCGATGCAGGACAAGCGCCTGGCCCGCGTGCGCCCCAACGGCATGTCCGACGTCGCCCAGTACAAGGTGGACCTCGACTGGGAGAAGGCGGGCGCGCTCGGCGTGCCGATCTCCTCGGTGCAGCGCTACCTCTCGGCGGCCTTCGGCTCGACCTACGTCGGCGACTTCGTCCAGGGCGGCCGCGTCAAGCGCGTCTACGCCCAGGCCGACGCGCCCTTCCGCATGGAGCCGGGCGACCTCGACCGCCTGCGCGTGCCGAGCGCGCGCGGCGGGCTGGTACCGCTCTCGGCGCTCGCGTCGGGGCGCTGGGTCTACGGCTCGCCGCGGCTGGAGCGCTACAACGGCGTGCCGGCGATCAACATCCAGGGCGAGCCCGCGCCCGGCTACTCGACCGGCGAGGCGATGAACGCGATGGAGGAGCTGATCGCGAAGCTGCCGCTGGGGATCGACCACCAGTGGACCGGGCTCTCCTACCAGGAACGGATGTCGGCTTCGCAGGCGCCGCTGCTCTACGCCTTCTCGGTCCTGGTGATCTTCCTCGTGCTCGCCGCGCTCTACGAGAGCTGGACGGTGCCGATCTCGATCGTGCTCGCGCTGCCGCTGGGCGTGCTCGGCGGCATCGTCGCCACCTCGGCGCGCGGGCTGAACAACGACGTCTACTTCCAGATCGGCCTGCTCGCTGTGCTCGGCCTGACCACCAAGAACGCGATCCTGATCGTGCAGTTCGCCAAGACCTACCTCGAGCAGGGCATGGGGCTGCTCGAGGCGACCCTGACCGCGGCGCGCGTCCGCCTGCGCCCGATCGTGATGACCTCGCTCGCCTTCGGCTTCGGCGTGCTGCCGCTCACGATCGCGACCGGCGCGGGCGCCGGCGCGCAGGTGGCGATCGGCACCAGCGTGCTGGGCGGCATGCTCTCCGGCACCTTCCTGGCCGTGCTCTTCATCCCGCTCGGATTCGTCGTCATCGTCCGGCTCTTCGGCCGCAGGAGACCGGCCGAGACGTCGCCTCCGGACGCCGGGGCGACGGCGCCCGGGGTCGTGGCCGCGCCGGCGGAAGGGAGTCCGTCATGAAGAGGTCTGCGGCGCTCCTCGCGGCGGTCGCGCTCGCCGCCTGCACGATGATCCCGGACTACGAGCGGCCGACGCCCCCGGTGCCGGAGGCGTTCCCGGGCGCGCAGGAGGCGGGGACTCCCGCCGCGCAGCTCGACTGGCGCGAGTTCCTCGCCGACGAGCGGCTGCGCGCGGTGGTCGAGCAGGCGCTCGCCGGCAACCGCGACCTGCGCGTCGCCACGCTCAACGTCGAGCGCGTCGGCGCGCTGCTCAGCATCCGGCGTTCCGAGCTCTGGCCCGCCATCGGCGTCCAGGGTGCCGGGCAGCGCATCCAGCTGCCGGAGAAGATGACCGACTCCGGAGAGGCCGAGGTCGTCGAGCGATACGCGGTCGAGGTCGGCTTCCTGTCCTGGGAGATCGATCTGTTCGGCCGCCTGCGCAGCCTCTCGGCGAGCGCGCTCGAGCAGTACCTGGCGACCGAGGAGGGGGAGCGCGCCGCGCGCTCCGCGCTGGTCGCCGCGACGGCGTCCAGCTGGCTCCGGCTCGCCGCCGACGTCGAGGCCCTGCGCCTGGCCGAGGCGACTCTGGCGGCGCAGGCCGACTCGCTCGGCATGATCCGGGCGAGCCGCGACGCCGGCGTCGCCTCGGACCTCGAGCTGCGCCAGGCCGAGAGCCAGGTCGAGGCGGCACGCGTGAACCGCGCCGAGTTCGCGGGCGCGATCGCCGTGGACCGCCACGCGCTCGAGCTGCTGATGGGCGGCCCGCTCGCGCCGGAGCTCGAGCCCGAAGGGATCCACGCCCTCGCCGGGACGGCCGCGATCGCCTCCGGCCTCCCCTCGGAGGTCCTGCTCGCGCGCCCCGACATCCTCGCGGCCGAGCACCGGCTGCGCTCGGCCAACGCCGACATCGGCGCGGCGCGCGCGGCCTTCTTCCCGCGCATCTCGCTCACCGCGGCGCTCGGCACGCTCTCGCCCGACCTGTCGGGCCTGTTCCACTCCGGCACCCGGACCTGGAGGGTCGAGCCGGTCGTCCAGACGCCGATCTTCGCCGGCGGCGGGCTGCGCGCGAACCTGCGCGCCACGAAGATCGAGCGCGAGATCGCGGTCGCCGTCTACGAGAAGGCGATCCAGACCGCGTTCGCCGAGGTCGCCGACGGCCTCGCGCTCGCCGCGACGCTGGCCGAGCAGCGCCTGGCACAGGACGCCCTGGTGTTCGCGCTCGAGGAGACCCTGCGGCTCTCCGAGGAGCGCTACCGCGCGGGCATCGACGGCTACCTGGGCGTCCTGGTCGCGCAGCAGGCGCTGTTCCGGGCGCAGCAGTCGAGCGTCCTGCTCCGCTTCGCGGAGCGCGCCAACCGGGTCCGGCTCTACAAGGCGCTCGGCGGCGGGGCCTGAGAGTCCGCCTGCCGCGGTCTCAACGCCGCCGGCGCGGGCGCGCGCGCTCGACGGCGGCGGCCAGGGCGGCGGCGGGGTCCTCGAAGCGGGTGGCGAGGATCATCGCCGCGATCACGAACGGCTTGTGGCCCGCCTCGCGGTAGGTGTCGAGGCGGGCGCGCTCGAAGACGGACCGGCTCACCTCGCCCGCCGCGCAGGAGACGTCGGTGACGTCGGCGGGCAGGCAGTGCAGGTAGTGGGCGGCGCCGCCCCGGGTGAGGGC
>Ga0079037_100000170_pt1 | contig 24996 bp, 18 predicted proteins | sample Mud3Dept4metaG_FD_71479 | JGI IMG/M metagenome (GOLD analysis project Ga0079037, IMG submission 71479) | Freshwater wetland microbial communities from Ohio, USA, analyzing the effect of biotic and abiotic controls - Mud 3 Core 4 Depth 4 metaG | ecosystem: Environmental > Aquatic > Freshwater >... | reverse complement strand
ACAGCAACGACAAGACAGTAAGGTGATTTCCTTTGTCTTATCGTCTCAACTTCCCATCGTCTCAACTTCATATCTCTGTGGCCTCTGTGGTCAACCGGCTTTTATTAAAATTCCGTCAAGTATATTTTAACTTCATAAACCCCTCTGAGCTTAACGGCCCAGTCTTCGATGGATTTATTGAGCTTGTCCGTGAACAACTCCTTTGAGATTTCTTCCCTTAACTCCTCAAACGGCAGCGGCTGTGACGGGAATACTTCCTGTATATACAAGACATAATAATATTCTTGAGGGCTGGTGTAAAGCCTTACATCACCGGTTTGTGCCCCTGATACCACCTTCTGTACATCAGGCGGCAGATCTTTTGTTGTCAGTACGTTCCCTTCGAATGCCAGCAGACCTTCAGCGCTTTTGTCCACCTGCCCCTCGGTGTTAGAGAGCAGCCACTTGAATTCAGTGCCCTTTTTAAGCCTTTCCAGGGCATCGGCCGCGGCATCGGCTTTTCCAAAGACAATGCTGTTGATCCTCATCATCTCCGGGGAAGAGTACTTATTAATATTCTTATCATAATATCCTTTAATTTCTTCTTCGCCCGGCCTGATGTCAGGTACAATGACCCTCCTTATAAACGTATCAAAGAGTACGGAGCTTTCATATTCCTTTACCATACTTTTATAAACCGGGGACTTGTCCAGCCCGATTCTCAGGGCTTCCTTCCTGTATAACCTTTTCAGCAATAATTTCTCGTAAAGGAACTCCCTTTTTCTGTCATTCAGTTTTCTCTTTTTTATTGCGGATTCCACCCCATGGTAGTACTCGTTATTGATGGCATTCGTCAATTCAGCCACTGTTATGGGCTGCTCATCCTCTATCTGGGCGATAACGCGTTTGTCTTCACGGAGTTTTTCAAAATCCTCAACAGTGGATTCATAATCAAGGCTGTCGAGGACCTTATCGTCAAGTTTCACATATTTTTCTGTAAGTAACGACTTATATTTTTCCATGGCCTGCTTCCTTTTGAAGTCCAGGGCCTGTTTCTTTGCCTCTTCTTTGGCCTTGGGGTCTTCCGGCAGGCGTATATCTTCAAGTCTGAAGATCAGAAAACCGTCGCTGATCTCAAGGACCGGACTGACATCTCCGTTTTTCATTTTGGAGATAGCTTCAATTACCAGCGGCAACAGATCACGGCCTGCGAAATAAACACCTTCAGCGTTTTCGCTTGCTTTTTTGTCCGCGAGCACCCTGCTTACTATTTCATCAAAATTACCGCCCGCCCTGATTTCCTTCTCAACCTTTTTCGCTTCATCTTTATTATTAATAAGGACCGCTTTTAACTTGTATTCCGTGACCGCCTCCCTGTAAAGCCTGTCGACCTCCCCGTCATCCGCCTCAATACGTTTCACATATTCTCCCCTGAGTATCCCGTTGAGGGTCTGCCTGGCGTACACGTCAACCGCCTCTTTTACTTCCGGCAGCTCGTTCAGTCCCATGTTTATTGCCTCTTCCCTGACCAGTCTCAGGGTGACCAAGTGGTCCAGTATACCCTTGTAGTCTATCTTCTCCACCTGCTTTTCCGCCTTGTCCGAACCATGTATGGAGGAAAGCTCTCTGGTGTATTCCCCCATAGTGATAGGATCATTATTAACGGTAGCCACGACTTCCTGACCATCGATTACAGGCAGTTTCTGTTCGGCTGCATATCCTTTTGGCGAAAATAAAACAAGCAATATTCCGAGCGACAGTATTGAAACTATTTTTTTCACATGACTCCTTATATCAAAAGTTACCGACTGTGCAAATTATTCACCGATATCTGCATCTATATGAATTTAATTCCCGCCCTGCAACCTCTTTCATTCGCAACGCTCCACTTCACAATTCCTGACCGGTTTCCGAGGGAACCGCCAAACCTGAGCACAGTGCCCGGATGTAGACGGTGAGATGTCATCATCCCGATGCCTCCTGCACTGATGTCAATGGTATCAGCATTCATAGTGGATTTCAATTCCCAGGCGCGAAAGACGCTTAAGGAATAACTGATGGTTCTTGCATCAGGTTTTCTTTCCGTCTCTCTCTTTTCATTAATGTCCTTGTCTTCGTTGTCCTCTTTTGTATAAACATAGTCCCCGCCTGAAGTCACTTCCTTATCAATAAAGGCCTTGACTGTGTCAAGATCAATCGGCTTCGGTATAAACAGAAACGCGCCGCCGCCTATCTTCTCCTTAATCTCATCATCCAGTGTCTCTGCTGTCATGATCACAACCCTGGTCTTCGGGGACATGGCATGGATCCGTTCCATTAAATCCAGTCCGTTTAAATCAGGCAGGTTCAGGTCCAGGAAACAGATGTCATATAAGCCGGAGCTTATTGCGTCAAGTGCCTTCTTACCGCTTTCAACGGCTGTAATCTCTCCATGAAAATCACAGTATGAATGAAGGGCACGGTACATCCCGGAGCGGATAGAGGTCTGATCGTCTACTATGAGAATTTTCCCGATCATTTTAATTTGTCCGTATTTTCATTCTGCATATGAACAAGCAATTAACATACCATGAAATTCCATTGTCATATTGTGATCATGTAATCGTACCTTATCCTCTAACTCATTGTTTTTCATGATAACATATCACTGCCTTTGTTGATTAAAATACTGCTGCATGAATCCGGATCCTGATTGTGGTCTATTCACCGGACCTGTTTGGTCGTTTGACCATCTCATGATCAACGCCCGGATAATATAATGCCCTCCTCATTCCCGCAATCTCTTAATATTTAAAGGATTAGATTTATAAAAAATAATTGGCATGTTCATTGCAATATCTCTGATAAAAGGACGGAATGAAAATGAAGAGAGAGACAGACATGAAAGAGAAAAAAATACAGAGGGGAGATGAAATACTGAGCAGAAAAAGGCATAAGGACTTACTGTCAGTCCTCCGATATCTGATACCCATATGTCTTTTCACCATCGTCACCGCAACAGCAACAGCACCGTATGCAGGGGCTGATATAGGCGGTGCATATTACCTATATAACCTTTCGGACTTTTCAGGATCTGTTCCTTATAACTGGGCCGGACTCGCTGTGGACAAAGAGCAAAATGAAATATATGTCGTCTACAAAAACGATATAGAGGTATTTAATGCGAAAGGCATGAAGATTTACAGTTTCGGCGATGACGAAAACATAAGAGGAGTTATATATGATGTAGCGGTCGCCGCTGACGGGAACATCTTCCTTCTTTTGCACGAAGAAGACAGCTATTCTGTCATGCGCTGCAATTACAGGGGAGAATCAGTGTCTGAAATAAAATTCAGCAACTTCCCCCCGGCATATTCCAGGGTCAATCCCTCCCGTATCATTTACCGTTCAGGAAACCTGTACCTCGCGGACCTGATGGCCTCAAAAAAGGTTGTCATCACTGATACAAACGGCAATTTCCTGGACGGCTATGACATCAATGCCCTCTTCGGCCTCGATGAATATGACAAGAAACCCGGCCAGGAAAAAGAAATAGCAGGATTCAGCGTAGACCGTGAGGGGAACATGCTTTTTACCGTGCCCACAATTTTCAGGGCCTTCGTACTGACTCCTGACGGCAGGGTGCGGTCCTTCGGCGAATCCGGCAACATCCCCGGAAAGTTCTCGGTCGTGGCAGGCATCGCAACGGATGATTCGGGGAATATCTATATAGCAGACACATTAAAAAGTGTTGTCATGATCTTTGATAAGGACTTTAAATTTATCATGGAATTAGGTTATCGCGGCGAAAAGCCGGGAAACCTTATCGCCCCGAGAAACATGATCGTGAATAACGGGAACATTTACGTTTCACAGTCCAGAAAAAGGGGGGTCAGTGTTTATCGAATAGTAAACAATTGAAGCAATGAATCCTGGAGCAGGACTTTGCTGCTTCGGAGCGAAAAGGAGGTGATGCAAGGGGGAGAAGTAAGGAGCAAAAAACAGAAGACGTAAAAATTGCCGGTTTTACCGGCAGGAAACCATCCTCCGTAAAATGGTAAACCCCGGGTAACCGGGGGACACAAAGCCGACAGGTCCCGGAAAGCAGGGATGGCTGGGTTACCGGAGAAAAAACTGGAGGATTCAAAATGAAAGGATTTAAGGTAGTTCTACTCATTATGGCAGCAGCCATAGTAGCTTTAGGCACTACAGCCGCCTACGCGTTTCATTCAGGCGGTGTTGCTGAGTGCACAGGTTGCCACATGCTTCACGATGCAAAAAGCACAAGCGCCCTTCTGGCCGGGACTGATGTAAGCTCGACCTGTATCAACTGCCACGGCGCAACAGGCGCAAGCAGTTACCACATTCTTACACCTGACGCAGACATGCCTGCAGGCACCCCCCCTGGAAACAGGACCCCGGGCGGAGACTTCGGCTGGCTGAAGAAAACCTATACCTGGTCCCCGAGGACCGGTACCACTGATACATCCGAAGGCGACAGAAAAGGCCACAACATCGTAGCCGCAGATTTCGGTTATGATGCTGACGGCACTAACCTGACGGCCCCGGGCGGCGACATGGACGCAACACAGCTCAGCTGTAACAGCTGCCATGACAACCACGGCAAATTAAGAAGGCTTTCAGACGGGACCTTTGCAATAACAGGCGCCCCGATTATCGCATCCGGTTCCTATAATACCAGCGTTATCCCGGCAGCAGGACAGGCAGTCGGCGCATACCGTATCCTTCGTGGCGTCGGTTCTACCGCAGGATCAGGCGGCAAGACCTTCACCGCGAACTTCAACGCAGTAGTTCCGAGCACGTACAACAGATCAGAGGCAACCACTCCTACCCGTGTTGCTTATGGAGCAGGTATATCAGACTGGTGTTCAACCTGCCACCCGGACATGCACTCTGCCTCAAGCACAAAAATGACCCACCCTGTTAATCAGGGACTGGGCACAACTGTAGCAGCCAACTACAACTCATACGTAGGCAGCGGCAACATGTCAGGAAGCGCAGCTACATCATTTGATACACTCGTTCCGTTCCAGATGGACAATACAACTGATTTTGCAACACTGGCTGCAAAGGCAGTCAATAACGGCAGTGTTTCTACCGGACCTGCATCAAGTGACAAAGTAATGTGTCTGAGCTGCCACAGGGCCCATGCATCAGGATGGGATTATATGCTCAGGACAAATGTAGAAGGAAATGAGTTCATCGCAGTTGATGGCGTATGGCCCGGAACAGATTCCGCGAGCACAATTGCCAACCAGGCAAAATACGCACAGGGCCGTACAGTAGCAGAGACCACGAAGGCATACAATGACGTAACAATGCATTACGCATCTTACCAGAGAGTTCTCTGCAACAAATGCCACGCAAAAGACTAAAAGAGGAGTGGAGGTTTAAATACCTCTCCCCTGTCTGTAAAGGGCCGGCCCTGCCGGCCCTTTTTTTCTTGCATTTTAACTGTTATTCATCTACCATTTAATGACCTGAAAATACATGCAAAAAAGAATTTTTGGCAGTGCATATAAAAAAATAACAGGCCCTTCTACCCCCTTCTTTAACAGAGGCAGGCAGTTGGGAATTATATCAGTCCTTGTTTTTTCCTTATTCCTTTCGGGCTGTCAGATGAAGTCCGTCTTATTAAAACCGGCAGCGCCTGAAGGAACGGATTATGGGGAGGTCTTGCTTTACGCCCAGCAGTTCCCGCAGGAGGCAGACCGGCTCAGGTTCAGCATCGGGTCGGTTTCTGCTGTTCGAGAGGACGGCATGGTATTCCCGCTGTCTTTATCATTATCTGAATTCAGGGGCCGTGATATGAAAAGACAGAGGCTGACTGCCTCGGGCTGGCTGCCGCCGGGCCAATATACAGGGTTTTCATTCAAAATCCGGGACGCATCTCTGGAAGTTGAGGAAGGAGAGGCAAACCTGCTGGTGCCTGAACAACCTGTGGTGACGGATTTTCTCTTTGATATAAGCAAGAAGAAGTCATATGTTATGTGGCTGGGATTTAACTATATAAAATCCATCCGTGAAGGGTTCGGATTCAGCCCCTCATTTTCTGTCTTTTCCCCGGAAAGGCCCGTTGCTGCCCTGTTAGGATTTGTGGCTAATTATGATTCGAATAATATAACGGTATTTGATAAAAAGTCCATGCAGGTTATAGGGACCATGACCGCAGGGATGGGGCCCGGCGGTATAGCCATAGAGCAGAGACTCGGTTTAGCGTATGTCACTCTTGCCGGGGACGATTCTGTCGACGTTATTGATGTGACGTCAGGTGAGCTGATAAACAATATTAAGCTCAGCCCGGGCGACCATCCCCGGGAACCGGCCATCACCCCGGACAGGAGACTGCTTCTGACCGCAAACTCAGGCTCGGACACTGTCAGTTTCATAGACCCTTCATCTTTCATCGAATTGACCAGGGTCCCTGTCGGGAACGGCCCGAATTCAATCGTGATTGATCCCGCCGGCAGGCGGGCGTATGCCTTTAATACCCTTTCCAGCACCATATCCGTTATAGACCTTGCAAGCAGGTCGGTTGTAGCCGCCATATCAACAGAGCCGGGGCCGTTTCGCGGGCAGTTTAACAGGGAAGGAAACAGGCTCTACGTAGTCCACGAATGGTCCTCGTATGTGACCGTTATAGACCCCTTTTCTCTTTCCGTCCTGAGCAGGATACGTGTAGGGATGGGCGTTAATACCCTTAAACTCGACACCAGGACAAACCATCTGTATATAAGCAAAAAGGACAATGCGCTGATTGAGGTGTATGACCCGATTTCCTCTATTCCTGTCGATTATATAAAAGGGGAGGAAAGCGCATCGTACATGACAATCGACAGTCAGGAGAACAATCTGTACCTGGTCATTCCTGAAACACAGACTGTGTTGATTGTCGATATCATCAGTAAAAAGGTTGTTGCTTCAATAGATGTCGGCCGGAAACCCAACTGGGTGACCATGATGGGAGAACGTTAAAGTAGGGGCGAGGCGCCGCCTCGCCCTTAATAAGAATTTGAATACTACTGGGAAACAGGAGGCATCGTCAATTTGCGCATATCCGGAGAGCATTATTTTATTTTTTCTCTCCTGCTCACATTATGTTTTTCCCTTATGTCCCGGCCTGCGGTTGCGGATGGGATCGGCGGATACCTGGAATTGAATTACAACCACGCGCGTACAGATACTGAAGATGAAACAGGAGTGAACACTAAAACAGAAACAGGCAGTTTCAACCAGCTTTATAACATTGCCCTCAACAGGGCCTTCTTCCCGAACTTATTTCTGAATGCCGGAGGGACCTTCGAAAACACTGACATAAGGAGCATCGTCGATGACGATCTATCAAAGTTTTCAACTACCACGATAAGGCCCTTCATTGACCTCACCCTGAAAAACCCGCTCTTCACTGCCGGGGGCATGTACAACATAAGAGAGGTAAAAACATCAGGGACCGATTCGGACCAGATGACCAGAGTGAATGAAAATTACAGCGCTGTCTTCGGCTGGAAGCCGGCAGAGCTTCCTTCCATAGATATCCGGTTTGATACGACAAACCTCTATGATAAGGACCGGGACATTCAGGACACTGCAAACGACTTTCTCTCGCTCGTATCAAGGTACGTACCGGAATACGGACCTCTCAAGGGACTCGAGGTACGTTACCAGCCCACCTACATGAAAACAAATGACAGGCTGGATGATGTTGTTACAACGATTATGACTCACAACGGGAGGCTGACCTTCTCGGATACATTTTTTAACAGAAGGGTTGCCCTGTATACAAGCTATAATATTGCTTATACTGAAACAGAGATCACGACTTCGAGCACGACCGGCGAGATATTGACCCAGTTGTTCCCTTTCTCCGGACTCTCAGCTATAGACGATACACCGGATGAGGGCGCCCTTAACGAGAACACGGAACTCATTGACGGCAATCTGGCCGCAGGAGCAGGCGTTAACATAGGGCGGGGAGATACGAAGCCGAGGAACATGGGGCTTGATTTCGTGACTGCGGCAGATGTAAATATCATCTATGTATGGATCAACCGGGAACTCCCCTTCCAGATCGCCAATTCTTTTTCATGGGATATTTACACAAGTCCGGACAACCGGAACTGGACACTGTTCTCGACTGTCCCCGCTGCAGTTTTCGGGTCTTTCCAGAACCGCTTTGAGATAAACTTCCCGAATGTGAAAACACGATATATAAAAGTCGTTACCAGTCCCCTGTCACCGGCAGAGGCCGCATTATCTCCGGGCTTTGCGGACCCTGAAAATATATCTGTGACAGAGGTCCAGGCATTCCTCAAGACGTCTTCATCTGAAATCGATAAAAATTATCATGATTCCACGACAAACCATATCTACAACCTTGACATCAGGACCAGGATTCTGGATGCCCCGGCCCTCTTTTACGAATTTTCATACTACCTTACAAAGGCCGCCTCCTCTTTTACTGATACTACGCTTTCAAACGGACTCTCGATAAGCCGCAGTTTCGGCAACGATGTTACGACACATGCCAGGGTCACAAGAGAAGATACTGTTCAGCAGGACGAAAACGGGGTTTCTTATCTGTGCAACGCATCAGTAACAGCCCACCCGTTGCCGACACTTTCTCATACAATAAACTATAGCGGCGAGTTTGAGAAGACGGGCGATGAAAGAGAGAATTCAAACTCCATATCCTTCAATAACTCCGCGGAACTGTATAAGGGGATAAATATTAATCTCAACGGAGGGGTGGGCTTTCAGAGAAGAAACAGCGGTGAGAATACTCGAAACAGGGCCTTCAGCTTCGGGTCCGGTATTGTCCCGCACCAGAGGCTCACTATAGACCTTTATTATTCAAATGAGGACACAAAAGAGACAGGCGGCAACCAGGATATTTACAATAAGACGGAAAGAGAAACGTTAAGCATGTCCTATAAGCCTTTTGATACCGTGTATCTCCTGGTTTCGTTTGAGAGGATAAAGCAAACAGATATTGACACGAAGGACCTCATCGATTACGGGATCAACTGGTCCCCTTTCCCTGACGGCTCACTGCAGTTTACGTTTTCCTACGATGAGAACCTTGCTTCTGACGGAGAGAAGACCACGCTCATAAGCCCGAATATGAGATGGAATATAAGCCGCCGGACGTACCTGGAACTATCGGGCCAGTCTCTCAAGACTGAATCTGATGTGGAGACATCAGACAGCATAATATTAGGCGCTACATTCAGGACCACTTTATGATATGAGGAGGGAAATTGTGATAATATTAAAAAGAGAAGGAGGACGCTTTTCATGTCAGACAGGCGCATCAGGACGACCTTTGATGGAATAGCTGTACTTCTCATTGTTGTACTCTCAGCCGCCTCTTGTGCATCTTCATCAAAAAGTCCGTACTACTCTAATCCGGACATGGACTTCCAGGCCATAAAGACGGCTGCTGTTATGCCGTTTCAGAATCTGACAAGAGAACAGCTCGCTGCAGACAGGGTCAGGGATGTATTTTCAAATATGCTCCTGGCTACAAGTGAAATTTATGTCATGCCCCCCGGTGAGGTCTCCCGCGGGATTTTAATAACGGGGATAGCCAACCCTGTTATCCCTTCTCCTGAGGAAGTCATCAAACTGGCTGCCGTCATCAAGGTTGACGTCATTATCACAGGGTCAGTGAAGGAATACGGAGAGGTCAGGTCAGGCACGTCTACAGCAAATCTTATATCGGTGAGTTTACAGATGATAGAGGCAGCTACAGGCAAAACAATCTGGTCTGCGTCAACTACAAAAGGCGGTATAACCATGACTGACAGGCTTTTCGGCGGAGGGGGCGAACCGATGAATGATGTCACGGAAGAAGCCGTAAGGGACATTATCGGCAAAATCCTGGCATTAAGATAAAGCGGTTTGCGCTTCTTTAATAAAGCAAGAGGAATTTTCATTATTAAAATCTCCCATAGCAGGCAAAGTAACTTTCCCCTCTACCAAGAGGGGAAACCGCAAGACTCACTTAGGCCAGATAAGAAGAAGCTGTCAATGATCATATCAGATAAACTGCATATCAGATTAATTTTTATTGTTGTTATCTTCCTTGCCGGCCCGGTGACCGCAGCGGACAGCGGGTGGCCAGCGGAGCATGAGATCAGGAAGTTCACTAAATCCTCTCCTGTTGCCGTATTACCGGTTGAAAACCTCAGCGGGACAAAAGTCCCGGCAAAAAGAATCGGTCAACTGATAAAGACAGAATTAAAAAAGGCGGGGTTTAATATTATTGACAACGATATTCTTGAAGCGGTTATGTTGAAGCACCGCATCCGCTACACAGGCGGGATAGAGCTCAGGACTGCAGAGGCTTTTCAAAAGGAGATCGGGGCCGAAGCCGTGCTGATCACATCCATTGAACTGTATAGTGAAATGTATCCTCCCAAAATATCCCTGATATCCAGGCTGACCTCTACAGGCAGCAGGCCTGAAATTTTGTGGATGGACAGTGTGGGGTCATCAGGCGATGACTCCCCGGGGATACTGGGACTCGGCCTGATTGAAGACCCGGAGGAACTTCTCCTGAATGCAGTCCATTCTCTTTCCGACAGTCTCGATATAAGCCTGGGCGGCGCAGAAAAAATGGGCAGACTGCCGGGCGGAACAAAAAGGGACCAGCCAGCCCTTATTGTTACAGCCCCGCATAGAGGGAAAAAAATGGGCAAACAGCCGAGAGAAACAAAAAGCCGCCAGCCGGCCCTTATTGTTACAGCGCCGGACAGCGAGGAAAAACCTGTATACAATAACCTGCCGATTGATGAGGGGGATCCCCCGCCTGCGTTAGTCCCTAAAATATTTTACCGTTCCCCGGTCCTCTCTCCTGACATGAAATACCACGTGGCGGTCATGCCTTTTCTGAATAAAAGCGATAGAAAAAACGCGGGAGATATCATGACCCTCCATTTTACCGAACAGTTGAGGGGAATTATGAACTGCAATGTTATCGAGCCCGGCATAGTGAGGAACAACCTGCTCGGGTTCAGGATAATAATGAACGAGGGGATCTCCTTTGAGAACGCCGGTTTTATCTTCAGCACCCTTGAAACCGATGCAGACCTTATCCTGTCAGGGACCGTCCTGGATTATCAGGACAATATCAGCACGGTAGGCACGCCGAAAGTGGATTTCTCCGTTCTTGTAATCGAGAAGAAAAGCCGGGAGGTGGTCTGGTCTTCAAAAAGTTACCGCACGGGAGATGAAGGTGTCATATTCTTCGATAGAGGACAGATAAACGTGGCCCATTCGCTGGCCTCGGCCATGGCAAGGGGCGTTGTGGAAATGCTCCTTATGGAATAACATACTGTTTATCTGAACCTGATCCCGGCCCTGTAGTGTTCCCTGCCGCTTCTCGTGCTCCAGACAACAGTCCCCGTCCTGTTCGTCACCCCTTTTATCGAAAGCTGCTGCCCGCGCTCAAGGGGGAAATATGTCTCAATGCCCATGCCGGCGTAGCTGATATCGATCAGACCGCCCTTTATTTCCATAAGGCCGGTGTCTTTTACCGTAAATCGGATTAACATGGACGCAGACCTTCTTTTAAACATCCTGTTCCTCTTTCCAGTCATCCCGCCCTTTCCGGCGGATTCCTTTTTGCCATCAAGCGCCGCCTTTATTAAATATCTGATCTGGGAAAAATTGAACGGTTTATCGATATAGAAGGCCTCTCCATTTTCTATGACTTTTTTGAGATCATCCCCTATATGGCTCGCGCTCATGAGCATGATATTTGTTTCAGGGGAGATATAGTGTATGTCCTTCATAACATCAAGGCCGTTTATGTCAGGGAGCATAATATCAAGAAAACAGATGTCGTAAAAACAGGAGCCGGCTTCACGAACCGCCTCCCTCCCGTTTACTGCGGTCCTGATCTCTCCGAGGAACCCGCATAATTCACGGAGCGCCTTTGACAACCCGGTAAGAATCATCAGCTCATCATCAACTATAAGGACTTTCTTCATCATCACTGATATCTTCCTGAGGACATCATAACAGCTCATTAAAATACGGAACACGTTCCATCAAAACACACGGCATTGATTAAAAAGCAATTCCCATACCTGATTACATGACTCAATAATTCAATATACATGTTATTGGGACGAGTCGACTTTCAGCTAAAAAATGCATTGATTCTAAAAAGGTTTCATTCACGAGGCCCAAACTTGACTTCATAACGATGAGGGGGGGAATCTGAATGATAATCCTTCATCCGGTGAGATCACCAGAGAGACATGGTGACCTTACCAGGTGCGTGAAAACCCCCAGGTAATAAAAAAGGTTAACTTATATTTTTTAAATAGTTAATCCATAAATTCCACTGGCACGGGCATTGCTTATCAACAGTCTGGATAGGCAATTTATCCAGTTAGTAAATGAGAACTACAAGGAGGAAACCATGAAAGCCAGCAACACAAAATGCAGTTTAAAATCAGGGAGCATAACGTTCGTCAAGTACATATGTGCCACGGCAATGTTAGGCATTATTATTTTACTGGTCATTGCAACATATGTAGCCGCTAAGTGATCCGGATGTGTCAGCGGTCTGTTCTCGGCTTCTCTACGCTATCCCGTATTTCTTCAGATGAGACCTTAAGGCATCGTATGTCATATGCAGGAGTTTCGCTGCCTGGGCTTTATTGTTCTTTGCCTTTTCGAGCGCCTGCAGTATAAGATCCTTTTCAAATTCGTCAATGGAGATACCGGTATCCGGCAAAACAAATTTGCCTCCCGATGGTTCAACAGCTGTCTTTGACGGGCTGGTCAACCAGTGAGGCAGATGCACAGGCAGTATTGCATCCATGTTCTCAAGAACAACAAACCGTTCCACGAGATTCCTGAGTTCCCTCACATTCCCGGGCCAGTTGTATGAAACCAGCATCTTTTCAGCCTCCGGAGAGATATCTATAATGTTCTTCTTGTTATATTTCGCGGCAAAATGTTCAAGGAAATATCTTGCCAGTATGGGAATGTCCTCCGTTCTCTCTCTCAACGGAAGGATATGTATGTAGAAGGTGCTCAGCCTGAAGAACAGGTCCTTTCTGAAATCACCGCGTTCCACCGCGTCAGCAAGGTTCTTGTTGGTAGTTGCCAGGACCGTTACATCAATAGTTATGTCTTTATCTCCGCCGATTCGCCTGATGGTCCGTTCCTCCAGCACCCTCAGCAGTTTGCTCTGGAGTTCGAGCTTCATATCGCCTATCTCGTCAAGGAGTATCGAACCTCCCTTTGATTGCTCAAACAGGCCCTTCCTGTCATGTTTGGCGTCCGTGAACGCGCCCTTGTCATATCCGAACAGTTCGCTTTCAAGGATGGATTCCGGCATGGCAGCGCAATTGATCCATATAAAAGGCGAACACCCTTCGCTGGCAGGCCCGTGCATCAGATGATGAATGTTCCTTGCCACGACCTCCTTACCTGTGCCGCTCTCTCCGGTTATGAGAATGGTGGAGACGCGGGCCATGGCCAGCTTTTCCATCTTTATCATCAAATCCTGTATCATTGCGGATTTTCCGATAAAGGCCCTCTCATAGGTTTCGGAATAGACCTTCCTCAGATAGGCGACTTCCTGTTTGAGGTTTTCTTTCTCTATGGCATTCCCGATGACGATCTTTACCTCGTCCGTATTGAACGGTTTTGTAAGGTAATCGATCGCCCCGAGTTTCATCGCCTTGACCGCTGTCTCAGCAGTATCGTCAGCAGTGAGCATCACCACCTCAGTGCTTAATCCCTCGCCCTTGATATCGCGCAGGATATCGATCCCGTTCCGCTTGGGCAGCCGGATGTCCAGGAGCATGACATCCGGCTGCCAGGCCCGTACCTTATTGACGATATCGTCAGTTTCCGATTCGGTAACCACATTATACCCTTCATTTTTTAATACCTTTGAGAGCATTGAAAGAATCAACTCGTCATCGTCAAGGATAAATACCCTGCCCTTGATCTTCATTCCGTCACCCCCTTTATTCATGTCTGACCGGAAGGGTCATATAAAATATGCTCCCTCCACCCGGTTTATTGGCTGCTGATATGCTGCCGCCGTGCTGCTCGATGATCCTTTTTGAAATGGCCAGTCCCAGTCCCGTGCCCTTTGACTTGGTTGTGACAAACGGCTGGAAGATCCTGTCCAGCATTGCCTCGTCTACTCCTTCGCCGGTATCGGATATCTCTACATGAATAGTGTCCTCCTTCGCGTCATGGTAGGACCTGGCTGTAAGCGTGCCTCCCCCTTTCATGGCGTCCCGGGCGTTCAGCAATAAATTCATGAATACCTGCTGCATCTGCTGGGTGTCAGCCATCGTTCGGGGAAGGCCTGCATCAAGCTCCTTTACAATGTCTATGCCCGTCTCCTCCGGCTTCAGATAAGGCTGCTTCAGTGAGAAGTCAATGGTTTTTTCTATGATTTCATTGATGTCTGTGACCGAGAGCTGGAGTTTCGGAGGCTTTGCGAAACTGAGCAGGCTTTTCAAAAGCATCTCAATTCGTCTGATCTCCTCCACTGCCCTGAAGATGGTTTCCCTGTCCTCTTCCGGCATGTCTGCCTGGGAACCCAGCACCTCCACCGATATCTTTATTCCTGCGAGAGAATTTTTGATCTCGTGGGCGAGCCCTGCTGCCCATTCACCGACAAGCCTCATCTGCTCCGCCCTTTTCAGGGTCTCCTCCAGCTTCTTGCGCTCCGATATATCAGTAGCGATCTCCATCCTCACGAGCCGGCCGTCTATCCACTCAATTGCGCTGTCACGGATTTCATACCATCTTCCGTTGACCGTATTTTGAAATTCCCAGTGGTATACCCCTGCCGGACTTCCGTCGGGTCTAAGCAGTTTATCATTTGAACAGAACGCACAGGGCCCGTACTGACCCGCCTGAAGCGTCTGCCAGCAGGTCTTTCCTTCGATGTCGCCAAAGGCCCTTCTCGCATAACTGTTAATATACAGAACTTCGTAGGTCTTCATATCAGCAACATAAATAATCGCGTCAAGACTGTCCAGCACCGTCACAAACATGATGTAGGACCGTACTATCACCTCTTCGGATTTTTTGCGCTCGGTGATGTCCCTGTCAATAGCGAGAATGTATTTATGCCCCATGAATTCAAGGAGGCCCGCGCTGATCTCAACCGGAAAGGCCGTGCCGTCCTTCATCCGGTGATAGATCTCTTCTTTGATCCATTCCCCGCTCATAATGCGCTTAATACGCTGCGGCGCTTCCCTCGCGTCGTCCGGAGAATCAATGTCCTTAATCAGGTTAAGTTTCAATAATTCATCCACCGTATATCCGTGCATGTCCGCCGCGGCCCTGTTGGCAGATACTATCCTGCCCGCGTCTTCCCCTTCGGCTTCCAGCATAAAGATGGCGTCCGCCGCGCTTTCAAAGAGCAGCCGGTAGCGTTTCTCGTTTTCACGGATGCTGCGCATGGACTCATCGAGCGACTGGGACATATCATTGAACGAATCCGCCACTTCGCCGAATTCGTCTTTCAGTCCCTCTATCTTATGGGACAGGTCCCCGCTTTTTATTTTCCGCGTCGCCTCCAGCAGTACATTGACGGGATGAGTAAATCCTCTCATAAAAAAAAAGCCCAGTATTCCGGTAAATAAAGGGAGCACGATCACGAGGATATAAAGGATGGTTTTTGTACCGGATATCTCTCTCAGGGAGGTCTGCGTTCTGATTCCCAGTTTGCTGCTGGCCATCGTAATCATGTTATTGACCGTTACAAGAAGCTGCTCGCCTGTCCTGAAGGCCCTGTCCTCCTCTGCTTCCAGCCTCTCTATATTGGCCCTTATAGTAAAGAGCCTGCTTATTATCTTTTTATAATCATGCACCTCCACCGCCATATTCTGCAGTCTGATGGTCATTTCTTCGGAGTGATGGCAGTCCATACAGGAGTGCGCCATCTTCTCCATATTTCTTACATTGTCAATTACCGTATCCAGGCTTCTGGCGTAGCGGGTATTTTTGAGATTAATGTCAGCCTGCACCCTTTTTATCTGGAGCAATAATTGCTCCCTGAGGATCTCCACCTGATGGAGCGTGATCAGGTTATCCAGGGTCGCGGTTGCCGATTCGATTGTCGTGATGATATACAGGCAGCCTAACATGAAGATTACGGAAAATACGACTACTCCGAAAATAATCTTCTTTTTCATGAACCGGTTCCATGTTCGGAAAAAGTAAAATACTTATCTACTTTTTTTATATAGTCATATACGCTTTGATAATCCGCGTCTTTCGTCTCTATGAATCTTTTCGCGCCGAATTGTTTCAGCACGTTCATGCCGTCCTCATCATTATGCATATTCAGGAGCGTTTCCTTCAGTATTTTTTTTGTCGAACTGCTGAGATCATTTCTCACCGCCAGGCCGTTTTCCGGGACATCCGGGGACCTTGCCAGGACCGCAAGCTCTTCCTCTATCCGCGCGTTGGCCCTTGCCATCTCGTAGTACACAGTATTTTTTGCTGCCCCTATGTCAGCCTTTTTGTTGAGCACATCGTATATTGTGTCCTCATGCGTTCCGGTAAAATACGCCTCCTTCAGAAAGCCCCGGTAATCCTCTATCCCGTTGTCCTTGAAAAAGGCAAGCGGCAGAAGATACCCGGCAGTGGTTGCCTTGGCCACAAATGCAAATGTTTTGCCCTTCATATCTGCAGCGTTTCTGATCCCGCTGTCCTTCCTGGTAAATATCAAACCGTAGTATGTCGAAACACCTTGAATGTTCTCCGGCCTCGCAAGAGGTTCAACCCCCAGTTTTGCGTGAGCCAGTGTATAAGTAAAACTGCCGAAGAATGCGCCATCCAGCTTCTGCTCGACAAAGTTGTCGACAATACTCCCGTACCGCGTAAGCACCTTCAGCTTTATCTTTATCCCTGTCTTCCTGGAAAGGTAGTCTGCGAGAGGCTCGTACTGTTCTATTTGCTCAAATATATTTCGCTCGGGGATCAGGCCTATGAGCAGGGTCTTCTCATCAGTGGTTTTCTCTGCCTCCCGGGGCGGAGAGTCAGACTTCTTGCAGCCGGCGGTCAGGACAACGAACAGGCACAGTAAGAGGGACAGCCTGATCAATAAGCGCATGTTATGTTTCATAGATAAGGCGCTTGAATAATAATGCGTGATTATTTATTCCCGGCATCAATTTTAATGTGAATGTATCAAACATGATAATCATAAATCTATCAACCTGTTTTTGCAAATTGCCTTGTCGCTACCTGTCTGCTATACTTTAACTATAATCAGTACATTGAAAGCATGGTCAACTTTCATCATGATAAGCAGACACGTTTATGTTGTCCATCTTAAGCCGGCCATTCGGTTGTACGCAGCGTTCATTGTCCTTATATTATGTCATCTTACCATACCGCGTCTGTCCTGTGCCAGGCACATCTACACCGAAATACTGCCTCCGGGATGGCAGTCGTCAGAGGCTTATGATATCAACAATAACGGGATAATAGTAGGTTCAGGAAGGGATGAAAAGGGTAGATACAGAGGGTTCCTGTATCGCAGCGGGACATACAAAACACTGATACCCCCCGGATGGGAAGAGGCGCGCGCGCGCGCTGTTAATGATGGAGGGGACGTTGCAGGTCAGGGGCTTGCCCGTGACTATAAGGGCTTTCTCTACAGTAACGGCGTATACACCGAAATATTGCCCCCCGGCTGGAGGGAGGCGTACGCATATGGAATCAGCAATAACGGAGAGATTGTTGGATACGGCCGGGAACAGAAATACTTTAAAGGCTTTCTTTACAGCAGAGGGAATTACTCAGATATTATACCCCCCGGCTGGCGTGAGGCATATGCTTATGGAATCAACAGTAATGGTGTCGTCACCGGATACGGCATTGATGAAAACAGTAAAACAAGGGGATTCATTTATGAAAACGGTACCTATACAGCAATACTGCCGCCGGGACTGCATGAAGCAAAGGCCTTTCACATCAATGATCACGGCGCTGTTGTTGGCTCCGGTCTTGACATAGGCAACACCCCCAAAAGCTTTATGTACAAAGATGGGGATTATTCTGAAATCCTGGCCCCGGGCTGGCAGTCTGTGGAGGCCTACGGTGTAAACAACAGAGGGGCAGTGGCAGGATGGGGTACGTATAAAGGCGGCCACACGATCGGCTTTCTGTATAACGGCACATCTTTTTTTTCACTGCTCCCTCCGGGCTGGCAGTGGAGCCAGACTTATATAATCAACGATCGGGGCGACATAATCGGATACGGTTCATACGGCGCTGAAAACAGGGGTTTTATGGCAAGGGGCATCCCCGATATTTCAGTGAGTCCCATGATCATCTTTTTCGGCGGGAACATCGGCTCCGGCAGGCTGCCTGACAGGACGGTCACCATAAAAAATGACGGCATTGGGGAACTCATCATCGGGCAGGTCACGGCCCCGCAGTCTCCGTTCAGCATGACGGCCGATAATTGCTCCGGCAAAACACTGGCTTTGTATCAGACATGTACCATATCATTCGGATTAATGCCAGTGTCCGGGAAAACAGCTTCTTCCACTTCAGATATTCCTTCCAATGACCCTTTAAAACGGTCCGTCACATTAACTATTGGGATGTTCCCCGACAATGACGGAGACGCATATACCCTTGACACTGATTGCGACGACAATGATCCATTGCGAAACCCCGGGACTGCGGAAATCCTGAATAACGGGAAGGACGATGACTGCAACCCGTCAACTGCAGATGATACCGGGAGTGTCAGATAATAAAGGTGCCTGTCTTTACATGCCCTGTTTCATCAGTTAAATGGCCATGCATATCCGGTCATTTGACCAGATATCTCCCCACATCCGTCTATATCTGATATCACCCGCCATTGTTCAGAGCCTGTCAATAAAGAAGATACCTCTCATTGCACGTAAATGTAATCTTGTGTTTTCAATGAGTTCGATAATGCTTTTTTCCAGGAACAGCGAACAGACAGAGATCACGGGCAGATTCATCTCCGATGAGAAAATAATATGTGTTCTGGCACATTGATTGCTTCAGGTTTAGTAATCATGGCTGTTCTTGACGCAAGGCTCGGTTAATTCACTGCTCCGACAGGTTGAAAAAATAATTTGCTTCACGCATACATTAAGACAAACGATTTCTTTAACTAGAGAAAAGAACAGGGGAGTTCCTTGGACGGCACCTTGTTCAAATTCCAACACATGCATTACAAAGGAGGCTGTTATGAGACAAAAATATGATTATATCCCTTTAAATATAGCTGTTATATTATTCGCAGCGACCTGTCTGCTTATCAGCATATCCGGAATTTCACATGTCCATGCACAGGGCTATTCTGTGACCTTGACTGTTCTTAATACCGCAAGCCCAACCGGTGAAATCAGTATTGTGGAAGGAACTGATATTGAAGTTGAATTTGCTGTTACCGATCCTGTCGGAGAGCTTTCAAAAAACGATTTAATACGTTTGGTGAGGGCTGATACCGGTTGCAGGATCTATGAAAAAAAACGTGGTTCTCTCCTGAATGGTTCAGTCTCACTGAGGACAAAGTCCAGCGATGATGATGATGACCATGCAGAATCTGGATCTTCATGTGCAAATATCGGCCCGTTAAAGGTCCAGTATGTACATAATAATGCAGTTCATGCATCTGCTCCTGCTACAGCGCAGATGGTTGTATATGCTGATCAATCTGAAATGCTTCTGTTGCAGCGTATAATAGATCTTGAGCAAACTGACCCGGTGCCCGGTCCGCAAGGTCCGATTGGTCCACAGGGCCCGCAAGGTATTCAAGGCACGCAGGGTCCTCAGGGACTCAAAGGTGATCAGGGCTTAGCAGGCCCGGCAGGACCCCAAGGTCTCAAAGGTGACAAAGGTGACACAGGCCCACAGGGTATGCAGGGAGTTAAAGGCGACACCGGATATACTGGCCCGCAGGGTCCTCAGGGTCCGGCTGGTCCGCAAGGTCAGTCAGGGCTTCTCGCACTTGCAGGTCTGTCCTGCCCCGCCAATTACTTTGTTACGGGATTTAGCTCGAGCGGCAGCCTGATTTGTACATACTTCGAGGGTGGAAGTGCTGCTGTATGCGGAAATAGCATAATCAGCGGAACTGAAACATGCGATGACGGGAACACAACCTCATCTGACGGATGCAGTTCCTCATGCAAGATAGAAAGCGGCTGGACATGCTCTGGCCTGCCCAGCTCATGTGCACATGTTGTTACCAGTATATGCGGAAATGGCATAATCAGCGGTGCTGAAACATGCGATGACGGAAATATCATTTCCGCAGACGGATGCAGTTCCTTATGTCAGATTGAGAGCAACTGGACATGCTCGGGCCGGCCCAGTGCATGTACTCCTCTCGGAGGCCCAGGCTCAGGGCCCATTGTATGCACCGGGGTCAGCGCTGATTGCGGCGAGTACCTCGGGCCATGGGCTGACCTTTACAAATGCGATTTGACCGGTGAAAACCTGTACATAATGGACATGAACAATTCCTGTATGCACAGCGCAATTCTGGTCAATGCCAATTTAAGCGGCGCATCATTTTACAGGGTTGACCTGAGCAATGCCGACTTCACTGGCGCCAACATGTTAAATACAGATTTTACCGATGCAAACCTTACAAGTGCCAACCTCTCAGGCGCGACCAATATCAACACCATAATCTGGTGGAACACAACATGTCCTGACAGCACGAACAGCCATTCGCACGGCAATACGTGTATCGGACATCTCCTGTAGAAGATATCCGATAGAACATCTCAGTGGGCGGTGAACACACCGCCCCTTTTTATTTTCACCATGCCCCCCTTTATCCAACGCATCCCAATTTTTTATATTGTAATCAGATCCAATGCAATCTATAATAATCATAACAGGACAATCAGTATTCTGTTGATTGATAGCGGTCGGTTAAAGCCGTAAACTCTGAGGACCGAAAGTATAAATACCAGAGATCTGGGGGTTATGCTGGACCTATTTTATAGGAGCAAACAAGGTGTGGCAACCTGTGCACTCAGCAACACCTCCAGGTCTCATTCATCCCCGATTCACATGTTTCCATAAGCTACTTGCAACTCCATTCCTTTATAATAGACAGACATCCTCTGTCTGTAACATATAAAATGGGAAAAATAATTCTCTGCTTCCTAACAGTTCTTTTCCTTGCATCCGGGCTGTCAGCTGAAGAGGTCCGGAAAGTCATTACAGTTAATTATCCCCCTGACAGGACTATTATGGAGTTCGGTAATCTGGGTATGTCTCTGAGTGTCCCGAAGGGTTCTGCAGATTCAATAAGGATACTGGTAAATGACAGAGAGTATTCAAGGATAGTTCCTGACAGTAACAGCGAATGTTTTTCAGTCCTGTTGACGACAGGTGTCAATAGGATAACCATTGAAGCAGAAAAGGGGAATACTGAAGCTGACATTATTAACGTCACTGTTTTTCGCAGGTCCGATCTTGAGAGCGCTTATAAAATTCCGCCGCCCGGATTTCAGAAAGATTATTTTCACATAAAATATCATGAACAGTGCGGCGGGTGTCATATTCTGAAACCAGCCGATACTGACAAAAAGCCTGTAAGTGTCGCGGCATTCCCTGATGAGAAGTTAAAAAGCAGAGATATATCATCAGCAGGTTCCACCTGTTACTCATGTCATAAAGGTTTAACTTCATATCCTTTTATTCACGGGCCCTCTGCTGTGTGGAGCTGTCTCAGTTGCCATGATCCCGGGACGGCCCCCGTGTACGCAGTCAGGAAACCGGATACAAAAGCATGTTTCGGCTGCCATATAGAACAGAAAGAAGAATGGGAACGCAGACAATATGCTCACGGGCCGTTTGCCCTCGGTAATTGCACAATTTGCCACAGCCCCCACGGTTCAGAAAATCCTTCCAATCTCCACAAGTCCACGTGGGACCTCTGCATAAACTGTCATCCTGATAAAGGCAGCGGAAGGCACGTAGTCGCGGCAGTGGGAGGAGCGTATTTCCATCCGACTCGCGGGAAGCGGGACCCTTTAAGAAAAGACAGGGAGCTTTCATGCGTAAGCTGCCACGACCCTCACGCGTCAGACTCGCCCCGGCTCTGGAGATTAAATGTGGGAAGCGGTTTTGAGCTATGCAGGAAATGCCATACGGACTGACAGATGAAGATAAACAGACTAAAGAGTTATGAGTTAAGAACTTAGATAGTTATTCCGCGTAACTCTTAACTCATAACTCCTTAGTCTAGACTTCCGGCTCGCCCTGCTCACTGTCAGCTCCATGGAGATCTTCCTTATACCTGCATTCCTTATTAAGGCAGGCGATATACTCACCCTGTTTGGTCTTCTTCTCGACCAGAAACGCCGCGTCGCATTGAGGACATTTTCTATTGACGGGTTTATACCATGTAGCGAATTTGCATTTAGGATAATTGCCGCAACTGAAAAACACCTTCCCCTTTTTCGTCCTTCTCTCCACGATGTCACCGCCGTCTTCAGGACACTTGATGCCTGTGCTTATCGCCTTCGTGGTTTTGCATTCAGGGTATTTGCTGCAGGCAAGAAATCTTCCGAACCTTCCTGATTTCAGGACCATGGGAGAGCCGCACTTTTCACACTTCTCTGCAGTCTCCTGCGCTTCCGCTCCGGCCCCGCTGCCTCCTGCGCCCTCCTGTTCAAGAGGTCTTGTATTCTTGCATTCAGGATATCCGGTGCACGCAATGAACCGCCCGTGCCTGCCCCACTTGATGACCAGAGGCTTTCCGCATTTATCACACACCTGGTCAGTGGGGATGTCCACGGGTCTGACCTTGCCGAGATTTTCCATGGCCTCTGCCAGGTCCTTGTCAAACGGCTTATAAAAATCCATGACGATATCAAACCATTTAAACCCGCCTTCTTCTATGCTGTCCAGGTTGTCTTCCATTTTGGCTGTGAAGTTATAGTCCATTACATCCGAAAACTTGTCCACCAGGAGATCGCTGACCAGCATCCCCAACTCGGTCGGCCTGAACCTGCCTTCGTCCTTTTCCGTATACTTCCTGTCCTGTATGGTTGAGAGGATGCTTGCGTACGTGCTCGGACGACCTATCCCCTTTGCCTCAAGCTCCTTGACAAGCGAGGCCTCAGAGAACCGGGGCGGAGGCTGCGTGAAATGCTGTTTCGGCGTGATGCCCAGAAGTTTTAATACATCACCTTCGTTCAGGGACGGGAGCAGACCTTCGTCTTCAGACTCGCTGTCGCCGCTTTCTGTATAGAGCTTCATAAAACCGGGGAACTGAACGACCGTTCCTGATGCCCTGAATATATAACTTTTCGCCTCCCCCTTGTCAGCAGGGTCTGCAGATATATCAATAGATGTCTGTTCCAGAAGAGCCACGTGCATCTGGCTGGCAATGAAGCGGTTCCAGATAAGCTTGTACAGACTGTACTGGTCGCGGGACAGGTAACTCTTTATACTTGAAGGGGTCCTGATAACAGAAGTCGGCCGTATGGCTTCATGCGCTTCCTGCGCGGATTTCCTGCTTTTATATACGTTTGGCTTCTGAGGCAAATAGTCATTTCCGAATTCTCCCCTGATCAACGCGCGCGCCTCTTCCTGTGCCTCAACCGCAACTCTCACAGAATCAGTCCTCATATATGTGATGAGACCCGCCGCGCCCTCTCCTCCGAGTTCAATGCCTTCATAGAGCTGCTGCGCAACCATCATGGTCTTTTTTGCCGTAAACCTGAGTTTCCGCGCTGCCTCCTGCTGCAGGGTGCTTGTAATAAATGGCGGAGCAGGTGATCGCTTTCTCTTCTTTTTTTCTATCTGCCTGACTGCAAAGCCCCTGCCTTCGAGGTCCTTTAAAATAGCGTTGGTCTGTTGCTCATTATGTATTTCCGCTTTTTCTTCATTTATTCTAAAGAGCTTCGCTTCAAAGGGAGGCGGTTCTTTTCCCTCCAGCGAGGCTGTGATGCTCCAGTACTCGGTGGCCTTAAAGGCGCCGATTTCTTTTTCCCTGTCCACAACAAGTCGCAGGGCCACAGACTGCACCCTGCCTGCGCTCAGGCCTCTCCGCACCTTACGCCATAAAAAAGGCGACAGCTTATAGCCGACAAGCCTGTCCAGTATCCTTCTGGCCTGCTGGGCATCGACAAGGTTCATATCTATCTTTCTTGGATTCCTGATCGCCTCTGTCACGGCTTTTTCAGTTATCTCATTGAATTCCACCCTGAAGACCTTGTCCGGGGTCCCGTTCAGTTCCCCTGCGATATGCCATGCTATCGCCTCTCCCTCCCGGTCCGGGTCAGGGGCCAAATAGACCCTCTCGGCTTCCTTCGCGGCCTTTTTCAAATCCTTCAGCACCTTTTCTTTTCCCTCAATTACCACATATGTAGGCGTCAGGTTGTTTTCGATGTCTACGCCGAGTTCTTTTTTGGGAAGGTCTTTTATATGCCCGACCGAGGCCTTTATCGTAAAACCCTTTCCGAGAAACTTGGTGAGGGTCTTTACCTTGGTTGGAGACTCGACAATTAAAAGTGACTTCATTTATAAATTACTCCTTAATGTAAGGGCGTATTGCAATACGCCCCTGCGTGTATGGCCCATGAGGGCGTGGGCACCTTGCCCCTAAGCACCGATTCATTTATCGGCAATGAACAAAAAACCTTTATCAGCTTAATTAAGGGAAAAACGTTTCCCCTCTGACTGCCTTATAACACCTTTTAGTTCAAGGGTCAACAATATCGACAGCGCCCTTCCGGTGGTCATACTCTTTTCCCTTGTAATCGTATCTATATGCTTGGGCTCGCTGCCCAGAAATTGGTACAGGGCCTTTTCTTCATCCGTCATCTCGGGTAATTTTATTTCGTGGCCCGCACTGTCTTCTCTGAGTACTCCCTTTAATTGCGGTCTCAGCTCTTCGATGACCTCCTCAGCGCTTTCAACGAGTTTGGCCCCTTTCTTAATGAGGTCATTGGTCCCCCTCGAATTTGTTGAGGTAATATTTCCGGGCACTGCAAAGACTTC
>Ga0079037_100000168_pt1 | contig 25038 bp, 19 predicted proteins | sample Mud3Dept4metaG_FD_71479 | JGI IMG/M metagenome (GOLD analysis project Ga0079037, IMG submission 71479) | Freshwater wetland microbial communities from Ohio, USA, analyzing the effect of biotic and abiotic controls - Mud 3 Core 4 Depth 4 metaG | ecosystem: Environmental > Aquatic > Freshwater >... | reverse complement strand
GGTCGGTGAGAATCTCCTCGGGGATGACGTTGCACGGGATCAGCCCCATGATCACCTTCGAGCCCGTGACGGGACTCGTGCGGGCCGCCGCCGGAGGCTGGGGCGCGTTGGCGCCGGCCGCCTGCCGGCGGTCACGGCCGGACTGGGACAGGCTGACGAGCGGCACGACGGCGTTGTTGGTGCCCCGACGGGCATAGTGGCCGGTCAGCAGCCACACCAGCCGATTGAGATAGCTGTTGAGCGTGGAGTGGACGTTCATCTGCACGCCCAGATCCTCGAGCATCGAGACGCTCTCCGCTCGCGCGATGCGCCGGGCGGCACGGCGGATCAAGTCTTCATCGACGCCGCAGAGAGCGGCGTACTCGGGAATCGGGACCCTGCGCAGGATTGACGCCACGTCCTCGAAGCCCGTCGTGTGTTCGGCCAGCCACGCTCGAGGGGCGAGGTCCTCCTGGACGACGACGGCGGCCATGGCCGCGAGACACCAGGCATCGGTGCCCGGCTGCACGGCCAGGTGGAAGTCCGCCATCTCCGCGGTCTCCGTCCGGCGCGGATCGATGACGATGATCGAGCGGTTGGGGTCGTTCTGGATCTCACGCAGGATCAGGCGGGCGCGCGCGAAGCCATGGGACTGCCACGGGTTCTTGCCGAGGAAGACCGCCACCTCGCAGTGCTCGAAATCCCCGTGCACCCCCGAGCCCATCATCTTGCCCTGAACCCAGCCTTCGCCCGTCTTCTCCTGCGCGAGCGCGTTGGATCGGAACCTGATGCCGAGCGCCGTGATCGTGCTGTCGGCATAGGTGGCGCCGAGGTGGTTCCCCTGGCTGCCGCCTCCGTAGTACAGGATGCTCTCCCCTCCGTGCGTGGCCTTGATCGAGCGGAGTGTCTCGGCGATCTCGCGAATGGCGGTGTCCCAGTCGATGGGCTCGTAGCGGCCGTCCGGTGTGCGCCGCAACGGAGAGGAGATCCGGTCGGCGCCGTTCTGGTAGTAGTCGATCCGCTGCGCCTTCTCGCAGAGGTACCCCTGGGACATCGGGTGTGACTTGTCTCCTCGGACCCGCACGATCCGATGGCCGTCCGTCTGGACCTCGAGGCCGCAGTTCAGCGCGCAGATGATGCACGCCGTCTTCTTCCACTCGGTCGACTCGGTCGCGCTCATGCCTCACCCCTGCAATCACCAACCGTGCTGCCGCGCACTGGGGCGGACGCGGCGCACCGACGATTCTACTTGGCGCTTCGTACCCGCGCGCGCCGGGTGGGTTCGCGCACGAGTTCCGCCCGCCGCGCGGCCGCCGCACGGATCACCTCCGGGTGGATCACGATTGGAGCATGGCGCATGACGGGCCGGACAGGAGGGCCGTGACACCGGGGTGGGGTGTCGAGGCCACTCGGGTGTACGATCGGAGTCACGCGCGACGCGGAGCGGGCGGGCCCAGGGACCTCCGCGCGTCGGAACGCGGTGGGCGGGCACCATACGGTTCACGGCTCCGCCCCGGGGAGGAGAGGCATCATGGCCAAGCAAGTGCGGCGGAAGCCGTCGACGCCCAGCACGGTTCGCACGCCTCCGGCGAGGCCGCGCAGGCAACGGGCGGCGCAGGGGCAGATCGAGCGGGGGGTCAGGGAAATCGAGAAGGCGATTGCCGATGTCCAGCGGGGGCTGGCGAGGGCCGAGCGGCGCATCGAGACCGACGCGCGCCAGCGGATTCGTGCGTTGCAGAAGGAAGCCGGCGTCCAGATGCGCGCGCTGAGGGCGACACATCGCGAGGCGACGCGTCTCCTCGGCAAGCTCTCCGCTGCGGCGGGCGGGTCCTGGGACGACATCGTCAAGATGCTGGAGACGATGGTCGGCGAGGCGCGCACCACGGCGAGTGGCGTCGTCGAGCGCTTCCGCGGCGTGCTGGACTGAGCGCGGGGCCTGCCGGGGAGCGGCGTTGCGATCCGGCGGGCGCTGCCGCCCCAGCCTCGCGTTCCTCCCTGTGTCGGCGCATCCTGCGTCGCCGCAGCGGGGCGAGCAGAGCCTGGATCGACACCGCGCCCTGCGGACCATGAAGGGTCTGTTGGTCGTCACGGCGGAGGGATGGATGGTGACGAGATTCTCGAGCGTTCTCGTGGTGGGGATCGCGCTCGTTGTCGGGACGGCCATACTCGCTGCGTTCGGGCAGGATCGTTCCGGACAGGACCGTCCCGGACAGCCGACGAAGGCGCAGGTGTGGATCGAGAACCGCGGCCGGAGCGAGGCGGTTCCGGTCGTCGTCCAGGATCCGGTCCCCGTCGTGGTGCAGGACATCTCGACGACGGCACCGATGACCGTCCAACCCGCGGGCCCGATCGCCGTGCGGATCGCGCGCCAGGCGTGGGAGTACCAGACGATCAGCGTGCCGCGCGACGCGGACCCGAGAGACCTGACGGCGGCGCTCGCGGCGCCTGGCCTGGCCGGGTGGGAACCCGCCGGGGTCCAGGTGATCAGCGGACAGAACACACTGCTGGTGATGAAACGGCCGCGGCAAGACGAGCCGCGGCGATGAGGGTGCGCCGCGGGCCGCACCGGTGGACGGCTGAGGGGACGTCAGTGCGGCAGCCGCGGCAACCAGGACTGCCTGGCAGCGCGGCCTCGACCTTCTCCTCCAACTGGGACGCCATCGTCCAGGGGGTCCTGAGGCGTCTCCAGCCCTGCACCCTCCCACCCTCCCTTTGCGGGCGAGGTGGCTTCAGCGAGAATACGGCAGCGTTGGCTGAAGCTCACGCCGCGTGGCGTGTGATTCGAACCGCCGGAGAGGTACTCCCCGGGGGCGTGTTGCATGGATCCACTCGAACGGGCGCTGGCCGGCATCACCCTGGCGCCGTACATCGTCAAGGCCATGGCGCTCATCGGCGTCAAGCGCCGGGCCGGCAGCAACATGTTCCGGCACCAGATGAGCACGCTGGCGATTCTGCTGGACTACAAGAACGCGGATCCCGTGCTCCTGAAGGCCTCCGTGATCCACGACCTCTTCGAGGCGGCCGACGGGCTGCCCGGCGTCACGCGCGACGCGATCGAGTCCATCGACGCCGATGGTCCCGCGGTTTACGCGCTCGTCCAGGAAATGACCATCCGCATCGTGGACGGCGTCAGGGAGCTCAAGTCGCAATACCTGACGCGCGTCATGGAGTCCGGGAGCGAGCGCGCCAGGCTCCTCAAGCTCGCCGACCGCATCAGCAACCTGATCTCGCTCGGGTTCGTGAACGACCGCGCCTTCGTCGAGCGCTACCTGCACGAGACACGCGCGTACATCCTGCCGTACGCCGCCGCGATCAGCACGGACATGCATCGCGAGCTGAGTGACCTTGTCGAGGACCGGGAGCAGGCGTTGAGGCACTTGCAGGCCCCTTTGTCTTCGTGACTCCGTTTGCCAGAGCCTCGAACGTCGGCTTGGTGGTGTCTGGAAGGAGTTGCGTATACTCGCGCGAGCCTGGGAGGCTCGCCCATGCGGTGTCCGTCCTCGTTCCTGCTGCCAGCCGTCGTGGTGCTCCTGGCGTGCGCTCCGGATGTTGCCGGGGCAGGACCACGCGTGCCGCTCGAGACCGGCTGGGGTCTCCAGTCCTCGGCGAAGGTCGGCGCGGCCGGTGAGGCGATCTCGCGACCGGGCTTCGACACACGCGGCTGGTACCGCGTCACCGTCCCCAATACCGTCGTCGGGGCGCTCGTCGAGAACGGCACGTTCCCCGATCCCTACCCGGGCATGAACCTCCGCTCGATTCCCGGGACGACGTATCCCATCGGCGAGCGGTTCACGCTCCTGCCGATGCCGGCCGACAGCCCGTTTGCGCCGTCGTGGTGGTATCGCACGGAGTTTGCGTGGCCGGCCCTGCCCGCCGGCCGGCAGATGGCCCTGCACTTCGACGGCATCAACTACCGCGCCAACATCTGGGTGAACGGCGAGCGGATTGCCGCCGCGAGCGACCTCGCCGGCGCCTTCCGCCGGTACGAGTTCGACGTGACGCGCTTCGTGCGCGCTGGTGCGCGCGCGGCGGTCGCGGTCGAGGTCTTCGCACCGGAGCCGCACGACCTGGCGTTCATGTGGGTGGACTGGAACCCCACGCCGCCCGACAAGAACATGGGGCTCTGGGCGCCGGTGTACCTCACCGACAGCGGGCCGCTCGCGCTGCGGCACCCCCAGGTGGTGTCGGCACTCGACCTGTCGGGCGAGGTGACGGCGCGCCTCACGGTGAACGTGGAGGTGTGGAACACCACGGGTCTGCCGCAGCGGGGGATCGTGAACGGGACGATCGAATCGGTGCGCTTCGCCAAGCCCGTGTCGCTCGGCCCGGGCGAGCGCGCCGCCGTGCGCATCGGCCCGGAGGACGCGCCGGGGCTCACCGTCGCGCGCCCGCGTCTCTGGTGGCCGTACCGATACGGCGCGCAGGAGCTGTACGAGCTGGCGCTCGACGTGGTCGCGGGCGGCACGGTGTCCGACCGGCAGGCGACGCGCTTCGGCATCCAGCAGGTGGCCTCGGCGCTGACCCCCGAGGGCCATCGCGTCTTCTCAGTGAACGGCCGCCGCGTGCTGGTGCGGGGCGGCGGTTGGGCCTCCGACATGCTGCTCCGCCCCCGATCGACGCAGCGCCTCGAGGCCGAGATGCGGTATGTGAGGGAGATGGGGCTCAACACGATCCGGCTCGAGGGCAAGCTCGAGACCGACGAGTTCTACGACCTCGCCGACCGGTACGGCATCCTCGTCATGCCGGGGTGGTGCTGCTGCGACCAGTGGGAGAGGTGGGACCAGTGGGACGCCGAGGATCACCGCGTGGCGCCGGCGTCGCTGCGCGACCAGGCGCTGCGGCTGAGAAACCACCCGAGCGTGCTCGCATGGCTCAACGGCAGCGACGCCCCGCCCCCGGCGGAGGTCGAGCGCCGCTATCTCGACGTGCTGCGCGAGGTGGCCTGGCCCAAGCCGATCGTGTCGAACGCCACCGACACGGCCGGCCCGGCGAGCGGACCGAGCGGCATGAAGATGCGCGGGCCCTACGACTACGTGCCGCCGTCCTACTGGCTCACCGACATGAAGAACGGCGGCGCGTTCGGCTTCGCCACCGAGATCGGGCCGGGCGGCGCGGTGCCGCCGCTCGAGAGCCTGCAGCGCATGCTCGGGCCCGACCATCTCTGGCCCATCGATGACGTGTGGCGGTTCCACGCGGGCGGCGACGAGTTCAAGGACCTGACGCTGTTCACCGAGGCGCTCGAGGCCCGGTACGGCAAGGCCACCGGCGTGGCCGACTACGCGCGCAAGGCGCAGGCCCTCGCCTACGACGGGCAGCGCGCGATGTTCGAGGCGTACGGGCGCAACAAGTACACCGCCACCGGCGTCGTCCAGTGGATGCTCAACAACGCGTGGCCGTCGATGATCTGGCACCTCTACGACGACTACCTGCGGCCCGGCGGCGGCTACTACGGCACCAAGAAGGCGTGCGAGCCGGTGCACGTGCAGTACTCCTACGACGACCGCTCGGTCGTGGTGGTCAACGACACCCACCAGGGACTCACCGGGCTGAACGTGACCGCGCGCGTGCTCGACACCGCGGCGACCGAGCGCTTCGCGGGCAACGTCACCGTGGACCTGCCGCCCGACGGGGTGGTGCGGGCCTTCCCGATCCCGCAGTTGCGGGACCTGACGACCACCTACTTCCTCCGGCTGTCGCTCGAGGACGCTGGCGGGCAGGTTGTGAGCCGGAACTTCTACTGGCTCTCGACGCAGGAGGACGAGCTGGACTGGGCCAACACCAAGTGGTACTACACGCCCACCAAACGGCACGCCGACCTCACGGCGCTCGCCCGCCTGCCGGCCACGGCGCTCGCCGTGGGCGCCCGCTTCGAGGGCGCGCCGCCCGAGGGCCGGGCGCGGGTGTCGGTGAAGAACACGGGTGGCACCCTCGCGTTCCAGGTGCACCTCCGGCTCGTGGACGCGCAGGCGGGCGACGAGCTGCTGCCGGTGTTCTGGGAGGACAACTACCTCGAGCTGCTGCCCGGCGAATCGCGCGAGATCGCCGTGTCGTACCCGCTCGATCGCGCCGGCCGCCGCCTCGACGTCGTGGCCGAGGCGTGGAACGCGCCGCCGGTGCGGAGCGTGCCGTGAGCGCGCCCGGCTCAGGCGTCCCGAGTGCGGGTGCCCCCGCGCTGCGACGCGTGCTCACGCTGTGGGACCTCGTGTTCTACGGCATCGTGCTGATCCAGCCGACCGCCCCGATGGGCATCTTCGGCGTGGTCAGCCAGGAGGCGCGCGGCCACGTCGTCACGACGATCCTGATCGGCATGGTGGCCATGCTGCTGACGGCCGTCAGCTACGGCCGGATGGCGCGCGCGTATCCGAGCGCCGGGTCCGCCTTCACCTACGTCGGCCAGGAACTGCACCCCTCGCTCGGCTACGTGACCGGCTGGAGCATGGTGATGGACTACGTGCTCAACCCGATCATCTGCACCATCTGGTGCAGCAAGGCGGCAATGAACTTCGTGCCCGAGGTGCCCTACGTGGCGTGGGCCGCGTTCTTTGCGGTGCTGTTCACCGCGATGAACCTGCGCGGCATCAAGGCCAGCGCCCGCACCAACGAGTTGCTCGCGGTGGGGATGTCGGTGGTGGTCGTGCTCTTCCTGCTCGCGTCGCTGCGGTATCTGCTCGGGGCGCACCTCGGCCGGGCCGATCTCACGCGGCCGTTCTACGATCCGGCCACCTTCTCGCTGCCCGTCGTGCTGACGGGCGCCTCGGTGGCCTGCCTCACCTACATCGGGTTCGACGGCATCTCCACCCTGTCGGAGGAGGTGGAGAATCCCCGGCGGAACATCCTGCTCGCCACCGTGCTCACCTGCCTCATCACGGGCGTGCTGGCGTCGGTCCAGGTCTACGCCGCGCAGCTCGTGTGGGGCGACTGGACGAACTTCCCGGACGTGGACACCGCCTTCGTACACGTGGCGGGGAAGGCGGGCGGGGCGTGGCTCTTCGCGGTCGTGAACGCGACGCTGCTCGTGGCCAACGTCGGGTCGGGATCGAGCGCCCACCTGGCGGCCGCGCGGCTGCTCTACGGGATGGGCCGCGGCGAGGCGCTGCCGCGGCGGTTCTTCGGCGCGCTCGACCGGCGGCGGATTCCCCGCAACAACGTGCTGCTCATCGGCGGCATCGCGTTGGCGGGTGCGCTCTCGATGACCTACCAGCTCGGCGCCGAGCTGCTCAACTTCGGCGCGTTCATCGCGTTCATGGGCGTGAACCTCGCTGCCTTCGTCCGGTACTGGATACGGGCGGACGAGCGACGGCCGGCCAACCTCGTGCTGCCGATCGCCGGCTTCCTCGTCTGCCTCTACCTGTGGGCGAGCCTGCGCACGCCGGCGAAGATCGCGGGCGGCCTGTGGCTCGGCGCCGGGGTGCTCTACGGCGCCGTGCGGACGCGCGGCTTCAAGCGGTCGCTCGTCTCCTTCGACCCGCCGCCCGACAACGACTGACGACGGCCAGCGCGGTGCGCAGCGGGCCTGGGGGGCGTGGCACAGCGCTTCAGCGCGGTGCGCAGCGATCCCGGGGTACGAGCCGGCCGCGCCAGGCACCCGCGACACCGGCTTCCACCGCTTCTCATTCGTCGAGCCGGTGGGCCCCCCGCCTGATCGCCGTCGCGCGCCGACCCGGATGCCGAGACTGGCGGTGACGACGCTGTCTCACTGGCCTTTCGCCGGCTCCTCGGGAGCCGGGGGCCCAGGCCTCCGCCGCCACCGCGGCAGCGGGCGCCAGATCCCGCCGTCGCTGAAGGCGCGCCAGGCGGGACCCGCGCCACCGACCAGGCTCGCCGCCAGCCACAGCGCCCACAGCAGCATCCCCACCCGATAGACGCGCAGCGGGAGGCTGAGGACGCTCGCAGCCGGCAGGTCGCCGTGGATACGGTCCGTGTACCAACGGAGCGCGCTGTCGGTGCTCCCGTTCCCGGCCACCTGCATGTCGGGCCGGAAGAGCAGGCCCTGGTGGATGGCGACGTAGAGCAGGCCCAGGCTCACGAGCGCCCAGACGGCGAGGAGGAGCTGCAGCCCGTCGAAGGCCCAGACGTTCCCCGGCGCCCGGCGCCCGCGCTGCGCGAGCGCGAAGACGAAGGCCGCAACCACGAGGGCGGCCAGCGCCGGCAGCACGCTCAGGCCGAGGCCGAGCAGGACCCATTGCGTGCTCGTGAGCGGGCTCGTGGGAGCACGGCCCAGCGCAACGGCCACGGCGAGGAGGAACACGAGATACGGCCAGAAGAGAACGGCCGGGCCCCAAGCGGGGCCGCGTGTCGCGAGGAGCCAGCGCTCGGGAGGCACGGCAAGCTGCTGGACGACGTTGACGGCGGGCGTCGACACCGAGACGCGGGGCATGCGGTGCAGGAGCCGCATGCCAAGGGCCCGTTGCCAGAGGACCTCGACGGTGTGCCGGCCGGCGGGCACGGTGAGGCGCAGTTCCCCCGCCTCCGGCCGCGAGGGGCGATCCTCGCCGTCGACCCTCACCCGCTGCACCTCGGCCTCCTGCGGCACGCGCAGGACGAGCGGCTGCTCGCGGCTGCTGCGCGCCACGGCAACCAGGCGGACGCGCTCGAGGCGCCGGCCTGGCGTGGCGTCGATGGTGAGCCCGTCGATCGTGAGCGTCCGCCCCTCGATCCCCTCCGGGCGGGCCAGGCTCACGGTGAGCGATTCGCCCGGCCAGGGGCGGTACTCCGGGGCGAAGACGGCGCCGGCGAGTCGCGCGACCGGCGGCAGGCCCTTGGCGGTGCACGACCACACGGGGCTGCACTGCAGTTGCCACACCTCCGACCAGGGACGTCCCGTTGGGGCGTTCAGGACGATCTGCGGCGCCTGCTCGAGGGTCGACGCCCAGCTCGCCTCTGTTTCGTCGCCGCCCAGGCTCACGGCCACCTCGCCCCGCTCGACGATGAGGTTCGCGCGCGTGGGAGCCTCGCCGCCGAGCAGCGGGACACGCACGGCGACGGGGGCGCCCGGCGGGGTCACGCGCCGCACGCGAGTGTCGACCGCCCATGTCACGCCGAAGCGGAGCGTGCGCGTGACCTCGAGCCACGGGGCACCGCCGCCCTCGGGTGCGGCCCCGGCGGGGGAGGCGAGACGGCGGGTGAAGAGCACCGACGGTTCGGCGGGGCCGTCGGCGCGAAGGCCGCTCACGTCCCATCCCGGGGCCTCGGCTCGCGCCCGCCGCGGCGGAACCGCGAACTGCAACGTGAGGCTGTCGCCGGGCGGCAGCGGCCCCGTCGCCTCGACGCGGTGGACGCCGCGCGGCAGGCGCAGGTGCAGGAAGCCGTCACCGAGCCGCGCACCCGCTGCCGTGGCCCCGTTGACGCGCACCTCGGCCGGCGCCCAGGTCCCGAGCGGGCCGGGCAGCGCCCACGTCCCGTCGGCTGCCGCGTGCACCTCGGCGGTGAGCGCGAGCCGCGTCGCGTCGAGGCGCAGCAGCAGGCTGGGCGTGGTGACGCAGTTGGGCTCGCAGGGTGCGGGACGCGTGAGGCGCTGCTTGAGATCCTCCAGGATCGTCGGACTCGGCGTTTCGGACTGCCCCTGCGCGACGGCCGGGAGCAGGAGCGCGAACGCCACGAACCCGCCGCGCAGCGCGAGTAACACCAGCATCCCGGCAACGGGTTCGATCCGCCGCCGGCGGGGCACGGCCGGCCATCGGCCCGTCACCAGCACGAAAGCGAGCGCCGCCATCAGGGCCAGCCGGAGGATCGTGAGCACGCGGTTCATCCCAGGAGAGGCCAGGATCAGGCGCATGGTGTGGTCGCGCCCGACGGGTCCGCCCCAGATGAGCGAGTAGCTGCGCCAGGTCCAGGCGGGAACGCCAGGACCGGTTTGCCGGACGGCCTTCGGATCCTGCTCGAGCGAGATGCCGAACGCCTCGCGTCGCTTCGCGACCTGACGGTCCGCGGACTCCTGCACCGACTCAGCGGAGCGCACAGCCTTCGCGCGCTTCTCGGCGGGCGCGACGGCCATTGCCGCGGCAGGCGGGGGTGGCGGCGCGTCCGGCACCTCGTCGGCGACGCCGCCGACAACGCCGCTCGGAACGCCACCGTCGATGCCGCCGCCGACGCGGACGGGGACACCCTCTTGTGCTGGGCTGGGCGGCATCCCGCCTCCTCGAGCCGGCCCCACTCCACCCAGCTGCGGGAAGAGTGCCGTCGTCACCTGATCGCGCACGAATGGTACCGCAACGATCACGAGCGCGACGGAGCTTGCCAGGAACCAGAGACGAGCCCAGCGCGAGAGTCGCCCCGCAGGAGCCACGCGCGCGAGGGCGACGGCGGCCACGAGGCTCAGCCACACGGAGAACGGCGCGCCCGGCTCGCCGTGGATCAGCACGAGGGTGGCGAGTGCCAGGACACCCGGCCGCGCGCCGAAGAGGCGATATACCGCCAGCGCAACGATGAGGACGAAGAAGAACCCGAGGAGGGTCCAGCGGGAGACCCAGGTTCCCGGGACGATGTCGACGCCCGTCGCGGCGAGGAGGCTCCAGCCTGGCGGGACGTGCAGGGTGGCCCGGAGTCGCTCGACCCCGGTCGTCCACCCAACCGCGGGGACGGCGCCGCCGAGCGTGAGGCGCGAGTCGGCTTCGAGCTGCAGGGCGGCGCGGCGCAGTTCCACGCCGCCTGTCCTGCCTTGCGGATGGGCCGTGACGAGCTGGTCCTCGCCGTCCAGCGCGACGCGACCGAGGGTGCCTGGCGAGACCAAATCCAGGCGCGTCGTGGCGCGCAGGCTGCCAGAGAAGCGATCGCGGACGCTGGCAGCGCGCCCATCGCGATCGAGCCACATCTCGCGCGTCAACTCGATCGCGTCGGGTGGAATCACGGCCTCGCCTCTCCGCACCTCCTTCAGGGTCAGACTCGATCCAGGTTCCACCAGGAATGCAGGAAGGGCGCGCCAGTCCGCCGGCAGCTCGGTCCGGGAGGGGTCAACGGGCGTGGGCCCGGCGAGTTCGACCTGCCGCTGCCGATCGTCGGCGGCGAACACCCACACCTCGCGCGGCGGCCACGCCTCTCCTGCCGCCTGCTTGGGGAGGGCAATCCCGGTGGGGCGGCCCTCCACGCGCGCATCGACGCTCACCGAGTAGCGGCCGCCCCGCACCTGGACGCGCAGGGCGCCCCCATCGAGGCGAGCCGGCAGGTCGCCCGCGACGCCCACGGGGACGGTGCCGGGGAGCAGCGCACCCGGGAACGTCACCTCGCGCGCCCGGCCGGCCACCTCGAGGTCGAGGCGCGTCTCGACGAAGATCGGGATGCCGTCGCGGATCCGGCGGAAGACCTGGACGCGCAGGCTCTCGCCGTCCATCGTCGTCTCAGCGGCGGCTCCCAACCACAGCAGTCCCCCGTTGTCCCGGCGCGGCCGGGCGATTGCCTGCCCATCGAGGCGCAGATCGACCAGGCCCACCTCGGCGGGGACGGCCAGCGACTCCGGCAAGCGTGCCCACGCGAAGCGGCCGGTCACGCGATGGCGGCCAGGGCCCACGCGCACCGTCGGCGAGCCCTCGTCGTCGACGACAGGCGCCGGGGCGCCGTCGAGGCGGACCTCCTGCGGCCAGTGGTCCGTGCTGCCTGGCAGCCGCAGATCGGCCGGCCGGTCGGCGAGGAGGTCGATGCCGAACGTGCCGCCGCTCGGGCCCAGGTCGAGGGCCAGGCGGCCGGGCCAGAGGCAAACGGTTGTGTCACCGACTGTCTGGCATCCAAGCGAGGGGACCTGGTCGAGCACCCAGGGGACCCACGGCCGCAGGGCTGGCGGCAGGTCGCTCTGGGGAATCGGCTGGGCCCGGACCGCCGGGGAGGCGCCGACGAGGGCGACGGCGAGGGCGATGCACCTGACGACGAACGGCGGGCTGTGGCGGCGCACGGGCACCTCCCCCGGGCCGGGCCTCCCGGCCCGTGTCGGACTCCGCTCGTAGCATACGCCGCCGCACGGTGTCCTGGAGCCCGGGGCGAACTGGGGCCAACGCGCGATGCCCCGCTGTGATCGGTCAGAACGCGGCCAGTTCCTGGTGTCTGGGCCAAGAACCACGCACCACGGACCAAGAACCGATGCGATTCTGTCGGACTGGTCGCGTTGTGACCAGTCCTGTCACGCTTGCCTGAGATGCTGGAATCGCCGGGGCCCGCGCGCCTCGGCTGATGCCGGGACTCCCCGTGTGAGGCGCACATGACCGACCAGACGATCACCTGTCCGAAGTGCGGCGGCAAGATCCCGTTGACCCGCGCGCTCACGGCCCAGGTCGAGGCCGACGTCCGTGCGCGCGTCGATCGAGAGTGGCAGGCGCGTGAGGCGGCCCTCGCGCAGCAGCACCAGGCGGTGCTCGCGTCTGGGAGCGGAAGAACACGAAGGCCTGGAGCAGCAGCTGGCCCCAGAAGCTCAAGGACGACGTGCGCGCGGCGCACGGGGACATTGGTGTGCTGGTGTCGCGCATCCTCCCGGACGGCGTGCAGCGGTTCGGGCTCGTGGACGGCATCTGGGTGGCCGAGCCGGCAGCGGCCGTGCCGCTGGCGATCGCGCTGCGTGCCGGTCTCGTCGAGGTGGCCCACAGCCGCCGGGCGAACGTGGGCAAGCACGAGAAGATGGAGCTGCTCTACGCGTACCTCGTGAGCGGCGACTTCCGGCACCGCGTCCAGGCTGTCGTCGAGGCCGTGGCCAGAATGCGCGACGACGTCGAGCGCGAGCGCCGCGCCATGGAGCGCTGCTGGAAGAAGCGCGCGGCCGACATCGATCGGGTGGTCCAGAACTTCGCGTGCATCTACGGCGACCTGCAGAGCGTGGCCGGGAAGGCGCTGCCCGACGTTCCCGCGCTGGCGTTGCCCGGGGATGTCGCCGAGGACGGCCACGTGGAGTCGGGAGGTGCTGCGGGGCGGGCGCTGTCCTAGACGCCGCCGTCCCATCCGAGCGAGAAGAGCAGCGCCGCGCGCACCCGCAGCATCGTGACGGGCGACACCGAACCGACGTACCGGCGGAGCCCGGCTCTCGGGACCGTCACGACGTGATGCAGATTGACGGCCGACTCCTCCTTGAGGCCGGCCTCCGGCCCGACGAGGACCTCGCTGGCCACGCCTCGGATCGTACGCGTGAGCGGTGCGACCGTGACGGTGTTGAGCACCGGGATCATGTCGTTGCGGGTCAGCAGCAGCACGGGCCGTTGCTTGTCGGGCGGCGCGAACCGGAACATCCAGATCTCGCCGCGGCTCATGCCTCCGCCTCGTCGTCGAACGCCTGCGCGGCGATCAGCCCCGAGAACTCGGCGGCGCCAACAGGCTGCCTCGCGTAGGCAGCGCGGTCCTCGGCGGCCAGCCTGCGCCGCCGACGCGCCGCCAGCCAGTCGCGCAGCGCCAGCCGGAACAGCTCCGAACGGGTCCGCTTCGACGATCGAGCCTCCCGGTCGATGCGCCTGAGCAGGTCCTCGTCCAGGGTGATTGATATTGTCTTCATATTGCAGATAGTAATAGAGCGACAATAGTCACGCAATGCCGGGCGCCTGGGCGGGATCCTCGCCGACCCACCCCCCGCCGAGTTGCGCGATCGACTCGTCGTCCGGCAGTCCGGAGCCCGCGAGGCGCACCGCCGCGTCGAGCGCGTCGAGCGTCTCCTCGTGCGCCCGGCGTTTCACCAGCATGCCCGCGCGTCGGCACTGGCGTCCCTGCGCCTGGCAGTGTGAGGCGAAACGGCCCCGCGCCGTGGACCTCTCCTGTCACCCCCTGCCCGGTAGGCTGGTGACGCGGCGCCCGGAGTGCCGCAGGGCCCCCCAAGGAGCGTCCATGTCGTTCACTGTTCGAGCCGATCGTGCCCTGAGTCGGGCGCAGGGTGGCAGCCTCCGCTACGCGCTCGTGGATCTGATCGCGCCGGAGGCACCGCCGCGCGCCAGCCGTCCGGCGGTCAACCTCGCCCTGGTGCTGGACCGTTCCGGGTCCATGAGCGGCCAGAAGATCGAAGTGGCGCGCCTCGCCGTCGCCCACGCGCTGCGGCTGCTCACACCGCGTGACCGCTTCGCCCTCGTCGCCTTCGACGACGTGGCGGACGTCGTCGTCGGGTCCACCCCGGGGTCGGCGGAGGCGCGCCGCAACGCGCTCTCGTCGCTCGCGCAGATCGACGCGCGCGGGTCTACGAATCTGGCCGAGGGCTGGGAGGCCGGCTGTGAGCAGGTGGCCGCGCACCTCCAGGGCGACGCCATTGGCCGCTGCCTGCTCGTCACCGACGGCCAAGCCAACGTCAGCGAGACCGACCCGGCGCAGCTCGGCCGCCTCGCCGGTGCGATGCGCCAGCGCGGCATCGCCACCGCCACGTTCGGCATCGGCGCCGACTTCGACGAGCGTACCTTGCAGCAGATGGCCGAGGGCGGCCAGGGCCACTTCTACTTCGTCGAGACGCCGCAGGCCATTCCCGATCTGCTGACGAGCGAGCTGGGCGATGCCCTCGAGATCGTGGCGCGCGAGGCGGCGCTCGTCCTGCACGTGCCCGAGGGCGTCGCCGCCGAGCCCGTCGGCCCGTTCCGAGTGGCCTCGGCGGGCCGGGTCGTCCGCATCGACTTGGGCGACCTCACCTCCGGCCAGGAGGTGCGGTTCGTCGTGAAGCTCGCGTTCCCGGCGGGTGCGGCTGGCGACGCGCTGCCCGTCGGCTTCGCGCTCACGGATCGGGACGGTGCGCTCGGCGGCGCCGCCCTCGACGTGACGTGGACCTTCGCCGGCCACCCCGAGAACGATGCCCAGCCGCGCGACCGGGTCGTGGACCGGGCCGTCGCCGGCCTGTATGCGGCCATCGCGCGCCAGGCCGCCCTCGAGCTGAACCGCGACGGGCACTTCGAGGCGGCGCGCCGGCTCATCGAGCGCGTCGCGCGGAAGATCGCGTCCTATGCCGGCACGGACCCGGAGCTGCGACACCTCGTCACGGCGCTGCGAGACGAGACCGAGGCGTTCGCCGTCCACATGGACGCGATGGACGCCAAGCGGCGGCACTTCGCGTCCTACAACGTGCAGCACCGGCGGATGGCGGACGGGACGGCGCTGAAGCGGCGGTAGGGGAGGGGCGCGCGTTGCGGGGCTTGACGGGCGGGACCTCGCCGTCAGCGTTCGCGCGCGCTCGCGCCGAAGTCCGCGCCGCGCAGGGCCAGCGCGCCCCCACGGGCGGCGGGGAGGCGGGCGCGCGGAGGAACGCCGCGACGATTCTCAGCCCCGCAGGCGTTGAAGGCCGCGCCGTGGCTGCGGCCGCGCATCTCGACGTAGAACGCGGCCGGCAGGCCGTCGAGGATCTGGCGGCCCCATTGCGGCGGCGTGTCCGGATCGAACTCGCCGGCGCACGGCTCCGGAAGATCATCACCGGCAGGCGAATCGTTCGGCTGCCCAGCGTGCCGCGGCGCTCCGGGACGATGAGGGCGCCGCAGTCGATGCGCTCGTCGGGCGCGGCCTCGACGGGGCAGTGGGCCGGCTCGACGTGTGGGATCGCGGGCCCTTGGGCCTGCGCGTCGGCGGGGGAAGACGCCAGAAACAGCACCGCCACGAGCGTGGCCAGCCGCGCGCGTCTTGACATGGGGTGTCAGCTCCCGTTGCGGCCCGGCTGCAGGACCCGTAGGCCCAGCGCCCGCGCCGCGGCGGCCTGCCGATCGTCGTAGGTGAGGAACTCCATGCCGTCGAGCGACAGGCTGTAGGCCGTCGCGACGTGAATGGCGTCCAGCGTGCGGAGCGCCGACGGCACCAACCGACCGGCATGTGCGCGAATCGCGGCTGTGAGAGGGGCCAGAAAGACCGCGTCGAGCACGGCGTCGGCCTGTGCGATGGCCGCGTCGCGACCGGTGCGCCCCAGTGCGCGGCGCAGCTCGATGGCCCCCACCTCGGAGGTGATGAGGGCGTCCTGCTCGAGCCCGGCGCGCTCGAGCGCCGGCGTCTCGGGTTCGTGGACCGCGAGTTTCACCAGGGCGGAGGCGTCGAGGTAGGCGAAGGAGGGCATGGCGGGGCTACACGGCGTCGCCGCGCAGTTCCTCGAGCAGCGCGGAGACCGATCGCGACAGGCGTAGCCGGAGCGGCCGTGGCAACACTGCGCCCGCCCGTCGGGGCGGGACGACGCGGCCGTCCGAGACGAGCCGCGCCAGGGGGTCGGCGTCCGCCGCGAGGGGCCGCAGCTCGGCAACGACGATGCCGTGCTCCGTCACCGCGAGCGCCTCGCCCTCCTTCACGCGGGCCAGATAGACGCTCAGGTTCTGCCGCAGTTCGCGAACACCGACCGTTGCGGCTTTCATCGACATGTAGCACATGGTAGCACATCGTCCGCTCAATGCACCGCCTGCCGCTTCGGCCGCGCCTTCGGCGCACGCGTCGTGCCGCTGCGCAGTGGCCGGCGGCAGGTTCGCCAGTCCACGAGCCATTGCTGAAACGCCGCCGCGATCCACGCGGTTCGGCGCCGCTCCCCTGACCGCCACGTCGGCGCGCCGCCACAGGAGGGGCGCCGTTGCGGCCGAGGCATGGCCGGACGCTCGCCTCACAGCTCGATGGCGGTCACCCGCGGTAGTTGCCGAACTGCAGGTCGATGCCGAAGTCGTGCTCGCGGAGCAGGCGCATGGCCACCTGCAGGTCGTCCTTCGATGGCGCGGAGACGCGCACTTGGTCTGCCTGGATCGCGGCCTGCACCTTCTTCAGCCTGGCCTCCTTGAGGAACTTCACGATCTCCTTGGCCGTGTCGGTGGGGATGCCCTGCTGCAGTGAGACCGTCGCGCGCACGAGGCCCCCGCCCGCGGGCTGCACGTCGCCGAGCTTCGCGTTCTTCGGCGGGACGCCGCGGCGGATCAGGCGCGTCTGCAGGATCTCCCAGACCGCGGACATCTTGAAGTTGTCGTCGGACACGAGATCGAGCGCCGCATCGGCCTTCCTGAACTCGATCGACGACCGGGATCCCTTGAAGTCGTAGCGCTGGGCCAGTTCCTTCGTGGCCTGGTTCACCGCGTTGTCCACCTCCTGGAGGTCGACGGTGGACGTGATGTCGAACGACACGACTGGCGGCATGCCCGGGATCTTAGCAGGATGGGTGCCGGTCGCCCCGGACATCGCGTGGGCGCGGTGGCGGGGGTGCGCCGCACTCGTGCACCGCGACCCTCGTGGCGACCACTCCAACTCACGCGTCATGCGCCGCTCAGGCATTCGCCACGATCCGTCTCCACCGTCACTTCGACCGACGCCACCCTGGTGTGGTCTGCGCCGGCGCCGAGGCAGAAGTGGTTCGCCGAGTTCAGGACGTTCGCGGTGGCGTCGGGCGCGGGGCGTCGCAGCGCTCAGGAGGACCGACGCTACCCGGCGGCTACTTTCGCCTCCCTGAAGAACCAGGCAGGCATCGGCCGCCGCAGCCGCCAGACGAAGGCAATCGGCCGCTCGCCCTGGTGCGATACGTGGTCTGCGGCTCCCAGGAACGTGTAGGGCAGCGTTCGGCCGTCGTCGTGACGCCGTTGCCGCACGAAGAGAAGGATGTGTCCGCCTCGTTCCCGGTGGTGGATGTACCGCTGGCCGGTCGGCGACTGCTGGGTGGTGCCCGACTGCGACTCCCAGTGGAAGAGCAGCGGCGAGATCGCGTAGTCCTTGTAGAGGGTGGACGGCGAGTAGTCGCGCTCCGACTTCTCCAGCGTCACGAAGAAGAGGTCGCTGTTGGAAGCCTCGTCGCGCACCACGCCCGTCTGCTTCCAGAACGGCCTGCCGATATCGAGGAGCCCAAAGGCGGTGAGCACGTCGTCCATCGTGTGCCGGGCGTGCACCGACAACGGGACGCGATGCGGCCACCGCAGCTCGTCGTCCAGGGGATACGTCAAATGGTCGCAGAGGTCATCGAGCAGGGAGAGCAGCTCCTGCACGTCCTCGGCGATCGCCGGGTGCGCGCGAAGCAGTGCCAGCCCACCTCGGAGCGAATCCGGCTTGAGCGCGACGGGCAACAGTCCGTGGTGCAGACCAACCAGCAGCCGGCGCGTCGACTCCTCGACCTCCGCCAGCGGCAAGTGCCCGAGTGCACGCTGATAGGCCGAGATCCGGAGTGGGTCTTCCACGTGGAGCAGCCGCCCGATCGCGTCACCGAGCGCCTGTTCGTGCGGGCCGGCCGCCGGCACCGGCACGCCGGCCGCCCGCTTCAAGCCGGACCAGCAGCCCGACCTGTACACGTCGGCGACCTCGAGCCGGGTCTCTGTGAGGAACTCACGCAGCGTCGGCACCCGCCCGCGGAACTGATCCGACGCCACGAGCGCCCGAAGCTCCCGCTCCATGGTCGGGCGTCGTGACGGGATGGCGGTGCGGATGTTCCGCAAGACGATGTCGGCGGCCACGCGATCGAGTTGCATGGAGCAGCCGGCCGGCAGGAACGGGAAGCCCTGCTCGACCTGGCGCTCCAACTCGGCCCGTGTCGCGCCGGTGACCGCGCGGTAGCGCAGATCGAAGCGGAACCGCCGGTGGGCTCTGCCGATGAAGTCCAGGACCGTGACGCAGTCCTTGCCCTCGAAGCGACGGAGACCGCGCCCCAGCTGCTGGAGGAACACCAGAGGGCTCTCGGTGGGGCGCAGGAAGAGCAGAGTGTCCACCTCGGGGAGGTCGACGCCCTCGTTGAACAGGTCCACCGCGAAGAGCGCCCGCACGCGCCCGGCCCTGAGGTCGGCGAGCGCCTGCCGGCGGTCGTCACTGTCGGTGTCCGCGGAGACGGCCAGGGAAGGCAGCCCCGCGGCCGTGAACTTCCGCGCCATGAACTCGGCGTGGGCGATGCTCACGCAGAAGCCAAGTGCCCGCATGCTCGTCGGGTCGCGGTGCTTGTCGGTCAGTTGCTGAAGCACCAGGCCCACGCGCGCGTCGTTTGCGGTGTAGAGGTTCTCGAGTTCGGCGGTGTCGTAACCGCGGCGCGACCAGCGCACGCCAGACAGGTCGGAGTTGTCGTGCAGGCCGAAGTACTGGAACGGGCAGAGCAGGTTGCGTTCGAGGGCGTCCCACAGCCGCATCTCGGCCGCGATGTGCCCGTCGAAGTAGTGCAGGACGTCGTCGGCGTCCGTGCGTTCGGGCGTGGCGGTGAGGCCAAGCAGCAGCGTGGGGTGCAGGTGGTGCAGCAGCCGGCGATACGTCGGGGCGGCGGCGTGATGGAACTCGTCGACGACCACGATGTCGAACGTGTCTGGCGGCAGGCGGGCCAGATCCATCTGCGCGAGCGACTGCACCGACCCGAAGACGTGCCGCCACCCGGACGGGACCTCGCCGTCGACGTACAGCTCGCCGAAGTCCCCCGACCGCAGCACCTGGCGAAACGCACCCAGGCTCTGTGTGAGTATCTCCTGGCGGTGCGCCACGAACAGGAGGCGCGGGTCGGGACCCAACGCGGGGTCGTGCCGCAGCCGCCTGTAGTCCAGCGCGGCAACGATGGTCTTGCCCGTGCCCGTTGCGGCCACGACCAGGTTCTTCCAGCGCCCGTGGCGCCGGCGCTCCGCGTCGAGCTTCTCGAGAATCTCCCGCTGATGTGGCCAGGGATCCACCTCGAGGAAGGCAAGCGGCGCGTCGAGGGGTTCCGCGCGCGTCGGCGCGACGGCCCGGTCGAAGCGTGTCGCGTCGCGCTCGGGCAGGTAGTCTTCGTACTCCCCGCTGGCCCAGTAACCCTCGAAGGCGGCGTCGAACTTCTCCAGCACGTCCGGCGAGCCGACCTCCGAGAGGCGCACGTTCCACTCCACGCCGTCGATCAGCGCGGACTTCGACAGGTTCGACGATCCGATGTATGCGGTGGAGTAGCCGGTCCGACGCCGGAACAGCCATGCCTTCGCGTGCAAGCGCGTGGATTGCGTGTCGTAGGACACCTTCACCCGTGCGCCGATGCTGGCCAGCCAGTCGAGCGCCTTCCGCTCGGTTGAGCCCGTGTAGACGGTGGTGATGACGCGAAGCGGCCTACCGGCGCGGCAGTGCGCGACGAGCGGATCGGCCAGCACGCGGAGGCCGTGCCAGCGGACGAAGGCGCAGATCAGGTCGATGGCGTCAGCGGAGGGGATCTCGTGCGCGAGGGCGTGGGCGAGCGCTGGCTCACCGCGGGCGTTGACCAGCAAGTCCGAAGCGGAGAGCGGCACCAGCGGCGTGGGGATGGAACGATCACGCGCAGGGTCCCCGGAGACAGTCTGCACCGCTCGGAGTTCCTCCGGGGGGATGGCGACGCGGTCTGCCTCCTCCTGCAGTTCCTCCACGATGCGATTGACGAGTTGCGGCTGGCGCTCGGCCCGATCCTGCTCCGGAAGGCCGCGCAGGACGCGAGCCACGACGGCCTGGACGTGTCGCGCCAGCGTGGCATGCGCGTCGGCGCGATCGATGCCGCGACGGACGACCGAGGTGCGCGCCGGGTCCAGGCGCGCGAGGCGCTCCCGGAGGCTCTCGGTGATGACGCGCTCGTAGAGGCCGGGTGGAAGTGCGTCGTCGTCGCTCATGCGGCCGAAGCCAGGATACTCGAGACCCCTGGCGGCCGCAGCCGCCGTGAGCGCGGGCAGGCACGCATCCAGCAGCTCGTCGAGCGAGGCGAACGGCCGAACCGGTCTTCGCCGGCTGCGACGCTGCGTGTTGCCAGCTGGACTGCGCAGGCGTATGGTGCTGCGTAGGGACGTGCCCCCGGCGAGGTCACGGCCGTGTGAATCGGCCCGATTTCTTCGCCGCCGTTCTCCTCGCGTTCGGCGCGGTGGTCGTGGCCGCCGCCACGGGCATCTGTACCGCTGACCGCCTGACCGAGGGAGCACCTGTACTCGGTCCCGGCGAGATCTCGACGATCGCCACCCCGCGTCGCATCACCACGACTACTTCGTTTCGGGGCCTTCCTCGAGCACGGCCGGAGCCGCCGCGCGCAATGGCGGAGGCCATGCGTAAGCTCTCTGCTTTGCCACCAGTGGCCGTCCTTACAGGAACCCCGTTGCCGGGAGAGGAGCGTGTTCCATGAAGAAGCACATCGTACCGCTCGCCGTGATGCTCTTCCTCGGCGGCGTCATTGCGTTGGCGCAGACGAGCGCACAGATCGCATCGGACGGTGCGGTTAGGAACGGCGCGGCCGACATCGTCTATGCCAACGGCACGATCTATACGGTCGACAAGGAACATCCCTTCGCGGAGGCCGTCGCCGTCGCGGACGGAAAGATCCTGGAAGTCGGTTCGGCCCGGGACGTAGCAGCATTTGTCGGTGAGCGGACCCGCGTGGTCGATCTCGGCGGAGCCTTTGCGATGCCGGGCTTCGTCGACGCTCACATTCACCCGGCGCAGCCCTACCTTCGTCAAGAGGGCGGCGCTCTGCTGTTTCCCGAGGACTTCAACAAGGACCAGATAGCCGACGCGGTTGCGGCGTACCTGAGAAGGCACCCGGATGCGCCGTATCTCATCGGCGAGAAGTGGGGCGTGGCGCTGTTTCCGAAGGGACGCGCCAACAAGGAGTGGCTCGACTCTCTGGTCAGTGATCGTCCGGCCATGCTCCGCGACGAAACGCGGCATGGTGCAGTTGCGAACACGGTGATGCTCCAACTCGCAGGCATCACCAGGGACACGCCGCAACCCAAGTACGGATTCATCGAGAAGGACCCCAACACCGGCGAGCCAACGGGGTATCTCGCCGACAACGCTCAGCAGGCTGTGTTCAGGAAGATACCGATGTATCCCGACGAGGTGTGGGAGCGCGCGGTGACACGCGCCTTGCAGGAACTGACAGCCTGGGGTGTGACCGCATACGTCGATGCGTCGGCAAATGCTCCGCAGTTCAGGGTGTATCGGAACATGGAGCGCGAAGGGCGCCTGAATTTCCATGTGTCCGGGTCCATCCCGATGAACGACTGGGCGAAGGATCGTGTGGTTGATCCGGCGCCGCTGCTGGCGATGGCGGACGAATACCGGTCAACGCTGTTCGACCCTGTTGGACGCAAATGGTGGGGTGACGGAACGCCGCTGACCAAGACGAGCCTCATGGTGGCCGAGTATCCGGATGGCGGACACGGGACGATGACTCTCGATGAGTCGGATTTCGACCGGATGATCGACGAGGCGAGGAGAGGCGGCCTGGTGATGGTGCACGCCATGGGCGACGGGACGGTGCGCGCCCTGCTCGACGTATTCGAGAAGGCACGCAAGCTCAACCCCGAAGGTACCTCGCAGCCCCATCACATTGCCCACTGCGCCTTCTTGCGCGATGAGGACATTCCCCGTTTTCGCAGGCTCAACGTTGTGGCGGAATTCTCTCCGCTCCAGTACTACCGCGGCCCGTTGACGAGGTTGGCCGAGGAAGGAGTTGGCGCGGAGAGCATGCGATACTTCGCCAACATCCAGAGGACGATGGCCGGGGGTGTGCACGTGGCCATCGGAAGCGATTGGCCAACGGGCGCTGCTGACGCGAATCCGCTGAGGATGCTTCAGGTGGTGGTAACGCGAAAGGACCCCTATCAGAAGAACACCGACGCACCGTTGGGCGACACGATCACCGTCGAGGATGCCATTCGCGCCATGACGCTCGGTGGGGCCTACTCGATGCGCAAAGAGAAGGAACTCGGCAGCCTCGAGAGAGGCAAGGCCGCCGACATGGTTGTCCTGGACCGGAACCTGTTCACGATCGACCCGAACTCAATCATCGACACCAAGGTGATCTACACGATCTTCGCCGGCAGGATTGTCTACGACGCGAAGAGCCCACACTGAGAAGCGCGCTCCGCGTCCGGGAAGGAAGGTTCTCCATGACTCTCCCAGCGATTGTCGGTGTGGCTGGGGGCCTCCTGTTGACGCTGTGTGCGCCGTCCCGGGCCCAGCTCGCCGGTAGCCACACCCTGGGCGATTACGGCGTGCAGGCCGGGTCGCAGCCTGGGCCCGGCTTCTACAATGTGATCTTCTACTACCAGTACTCGACCGACACCATCAAGGACGCGGACGGGAACACCGTCCGTCCACTGGGCTCGCCGCCCAGCACCGTTGCGACGGCGATAGCCGATTACCTCTACTTCGTCAGTAGACCCACGATCGCGGGTGCACACTACGGCGCCCTGGTGGCCTTGCCATGGGTGAACGGCACCCTCGAGGCGCCGGCGTTCACGTTGTCCGAGGACACGGGCACACGGTTCGGGGACATCATGATCCGGCCGATCGAGCTGGGCTGGCATGCCAAGCGGGCGGACATCACGACGGGGATCGACCTCTACTTGCCCACCGGCCGATACGCGCCCGGGGGCGACGACAACGTCGGCAAGGGCATGGTCACGTTCGAGTCCTATGTCGGGACGACGGTCTTCCTCGACCAGAGGCGGTCCACCAGCTTGGCGACCACCGCGTTCTGGGAGATCAACGGGGAGAAGAAGGACACCCACGCCAAGGTCGGCCAGCTCCTCTCGCTCGAGGGTGGCATCGGGAAGTCCTTCAAGGGCGGTGGCGTGAGCGTCGGGATGGCGTACTACGTCCAGTGGAAGGTCACGAAGGACCGGCTCGGGGAGTTGGTGCTGCCGGGCGCAGAGCCGATCGACGTGGAGTTCCCAGACAAGCACGAGGTATGGGCGGTCGGGCCGGACGTCACCGTGCCGGTCGCCAGCACGTCGAAGCTCTTCGCGCTGCTGAACATCCGTTACTTCTGGGAGGCGGGGGCACGCGTGAAGACGCAGGGCGATACGCTGGCGGTCACCGCAACGTTGCCGATCCCGAGCATGAGGCTGAAGTAGGAACCCCGGATCAGCGGCGCGACGTGCCACGCGTTCTCGGGACCAGAAACGTCTCCGATAACAACTCGTCGCGGAGCCGGCGCCACGAGGCAGAACGGCCTCTCAGTGCACCGCCTGCCGCTTTGGCCCCTTCGGCCGCGCCTTCGGCGCACGCGTCGTTCCACTGCGCAGTAGCCGGCGGCAGGTTCGCCAGTCCAAGAACCACTGCTGAAACGCCGCCGTGATCCACTCCACCGTCGCGCCGCCGCGCAGCGAGACCGCCATGCTCAGCGCCAGCGTGCGCGGCTCCTGGCGGGCCACTCGCGCGAAGGCGAGTGCCTCCGCGATCCGCTGCAGCGTCGCCTCGTCCACGTCCCGCGGCGCCTGGACCAGCGTCTCGAGGAGTACGGCCGCATGTAACTCGGTGCCTGTCACGCGGCGATGGAGCGTCGTGAGGAAGACGCGTGGCCCGTCCCGCAGCCACAGCGTCGCCCCGGCTTCGTCGTCCTTGATGACCTCCAGGCCAAGGTGCTCGGCCAGCGTGGCGAGGTCGCCCATCGTGAGCGACGAGTGCACGGGCCGGTGCTCGGCACGCTCGCCCTGGTGCCACTCCATCTCGAGCGGCCACTGGCCGCGGTACCCGAACACGTCGAAGAAGATCCCCAGCGCCTCCCGCGCGGCCGCCTCCGCCTCGTCGGCGGTGCCGATCGGCACGTCCTTCCCGAAGTTGCCCGCACCGCCGCCGATCCGGTAGCCGAGCGCCTCGATCTGCGTGCGCTGCCGCTGGCGCACGTAGCGCACCGCGCCCGCGTTGCGCTGGCCGGAGCAGACCTCCGCGCAGGCGCCGTCGGGTGGCTCCGACCAGAACTGCACGTAGAGCGAGGTGTCCGCGTCCGGCGCGACGCTGACGACCAGGTAGTTGAAGTCGCCAAGCTTCCAGGCGCCGCCCATCGGCCCCACCCAGTTGCACGTGGCCCAAAGCCGCGCGGTGAGCAGCGGCAGGCAGGCGTCCATCACTTCGTCGACCGACACGAGCGGCGTCTCCCGCCGTTCGAGGAGGATCTCGCGTTCCGTCCGATTCCGTTCCGTTGGCATGGTTCCCTTCCGTCCCGCGGCGACGTTCACCGCCCGACCTCAGGCTAGCGCGCGGGCGTGACAGGGCGGGTCAATCGTCGCGTCGAGGGGTGGGGCGCCGTCGCTTGCGGCGTGGAGCCTGGAGGACGGCCGACGCTCCCGCCTCATGTGAAGGCGAACCAGGGGCGCAGGAGGTGGCCCAGTCCCGAGTTATCCCGCATGGCCGGTTGCGCCCGCCGCGCGTGCCGATCCACACTGCTGCCTCCGGCCCATGCACGAGTCCGAGACCGGCGCGTTCGCGCCCAGGCCCCTCGCCCTGCCGCTCCGGCTGCTGCTCATC
>Ga0079037_100000167_pt1 | contig 25039 bp, 24 predicted proteins | sample Mud3Dept4metaG_FD_71479 | JGI IMG/M metagenome (GOLD analysis project Ga0079037, IMG submission 71479) | Freshwater wetland microbial communities from Ohio, USA, analyzing the effect of biotic and abiotic controls - Mud 3 Core 4 Depth 4 metaG | ecosystem: Environmental > Aquatic > Freshwater >... | reverse complement strand
CTCGCGAACGGCTTCCAGTGCCAGCAGTGCCACCTCCTCCCCACCTACCCGCGGCACCCCGACGGAGTCGTGCAGCTGACCTTCGGGAACATCGCCACCGCCGGCGGCGCGCTGACGCCGACCTACGACTTCGCCACGCGGACCTGCTCCAGCGTCTACTGCCACGGCTCCTTCCGGAACGGCGCGGCGGGAAACCTCCCGGTCTGGAACGGCGGGGCGCCGCAGGCGGCCTGCGGCAGCTGTCACGGCCTTCCGCCCGGCGGAACGCACCCCCCGGCCAGCGGCTGCGGCGGCTGTCACCCCGGGTACACGGCGAGCACCGTGAACGTGGATCTCCACGTGAACGGCCGGATCGACTTCGGCGGTACCGGCTCCGGCTGCGCCAGCTGCCATGGCGCTCCCCCGGCCTCCGGTGCGCACCTGGTCCACTACGGCGACCAGTCGAGCCCGTCGCTCACCACCCAGTACGGCGACACCCGCATCCTGCAGGACTACTTCCCCGCGGGCGCGGCGTACTACGTGTTCGGGTGCGGGAACTGCCACCCCCTCGATGCGGCCAGGCACTTCGACGGCATCGTGGAGGTCGAGCTCGCCGGGACCGGGGCGCCGCCGGGAAGCCTGAAGAGCCGGAATCCCCCCGCGGCGGCCTACGACCCGGCGACCAGGACCTGCTCCGGCGTCTACTGCCACGGCTCCGGTCAGGACGCCGCCGCGCCGCCGACCTACGCCGTCACCCCGGCCTGGGACGGAGGCCAGGCGCTCGGCTGCGGCTCCTGCCACGGCAACCCGCCGCGCTACCCGAGCGCCGGCGCCGGAACCGCCGGCGCCAACACCCACCTGGTCCTGGCCGACGACGGCTACGAGCTCGGCCACTTCGCCGGCCTCCCCGGCCCCTGGCACACCAGCTACCACGGCGCCCCGTTCCCCGGCTCTCCCAGCCTGAACGCCGGGCCCATCACCTGCCAGACCTGCCACGCCGCGACGGTGGACCCGAGCCACACCGGCCCGTCGGGCTTCTACTACCTGGACACGAGCGGCGACTACCAGCTGCCGGGCGGCCTGCTCGGCTACTCCTGCGGTGCCTGCCACACGGGGGCGCCCGGCGCGCCGCCCGTCGCCGGCGGGAAGGTCCTGCCGCTGCGGCACGTCAACGGCCAGCGCAACGTGGTCTTCGACTCCCGCGCGGTGGCCGGGTCCCTGCCCGGCTATCCGGGGGCGCCGGCCTCGGCGAACACCCGCCCGTACTGGGTGGTGCTCTCCGGCTCGGCCACTCCCCCTCCGGGCGCCATCGTCGAGGGCACCACCTGGTCGGCGAGCCTGGCCAATGCGGCTTACGACCCGGCCACCAAGACCTGCTCCAACGTGGCCTGCCACCTCCAGCAGACGTCGGTGCGGTGGGGGCTCGTGCCGGTCGGCATGGCGAGCTGCGACTATTGCCACCAGTACGGCGGCGTGCCGCCGCCGCCTTAGCCGGAGCATCCGGCGTGGCGCGGAGTGGGGCAGTGCCCAATCGGAACCGCCTCGAGCGGCGGCGCAGGCGAAGCGACTTCGCGCGCGCCGGTCCCGCGGCACTCCCTATTCCGCGACGGGCACCCTGCGCGCGTCGGCCCACAGGCCCTCGAGGTCGTAGAAGCCCCGGGCCTCCGGGCTGAAGACGTGGGCCACCACGTCGCCGTAGTCGATGAGCACCCAGCGTCCGCCCGAATGCCCCTCCACACCCACCTTGCTCGCGCCCATGGCCGAGAGCTTGTCCTCGATGGCGTCGGCGATGGCCCCGGCCTGCCGGTCGCTCTCGGCAGTCATGACCACGAAGTAGTCGGCGTAGCTGGTGAGCCCGCCCACGTCCAGCACCACCACCTGCTCGGCCTTCTTGTCGAGCCCGGCGCGGGCGATGGCCAGCGCCCGCTCCCTCGAGGCGTCGGGGCGTTCCGGCCGCGGAGCGGGCACGGCCGCCGGCGCCCGCGCCGGCCGCGGCGCCTTCCGGGCGGCCTGGGGGCGGTTCGAGGAGGCGCGGCGCTTCCGCGCGGGGGCGGGTTTCTTCCTCATCTAGGTCCTCACGTGCCCTTCGCCCTCGACCACGAACTTCTGGGTGGTGAGCTCCGCCAGCCCCATGGGTCCGAAGGCGTGCAGCTTGGTGGTGGAGATTCCGATCTCGGCACCGAGGCCGAGCTCGCCGCCGTCGTTGAAGCGGGTGGAGGCGTTGACCATCACGGCGCTGGCGGTGACCTCCCGCTCGAAGCGCCGCGCGTTGCCGAGGTCGCGGGTGACGATGGCCTCGGTGTGCAGCGAGCCGTAGCGGGCGATGTGATCGAGGGCGCCGTCCAGGTCCGGCACCACCCGCACCGCCAGGATCTTGTCGAGGAACTCGAAGCCGTAGTCCTCCGGCCTGGCCGGGACCGCCTTCACCCCGGCCCGGCGCAGGACGGTGAGCGAGGTGGGGTCGCAGCGCAGCTCCACCCCGGCGTCGGCGAGCGCCCGGCCCACCGCGGGGAGGAGCCGCGCCGCGGCGGCGCGGTGCACCAGCAGGCACTCCACCGCGTTGCACACGCCGGGTCGCTGCACCTTCCCGTTCAGCGCGAGCGCCACCGCCTGCTCGCCCGGGGCGGTCTCGTCGAGGAAGAGGTGGCACACCCCCTGGTAGTGCTTGAGCACCGGCACGCGGGAGCGCTCCGCCACCGAGCGGATGAGGGAGGGACCCCCGCGGGGGATGGCGAGGTCGATGAGGTCGTCGAGCGCGAGCAGCGCGTAGCTGGCCTCCCGATCCGCGGTCGGCACCACCTGCGCCGCCGCCGCCGGCAGGCCCGCCTTCTCCAGCCCCTCGGCGAAGGCCTCGGCGAGCGCCAGCGAGGAGCGGAGGGCGTCGGAGCCCGGGCGCAGGATGGCGGCGTTGCCGCTCTTCACGCACAGGCCGGCCGCCTCGATGGTCACGTTGGGCCTGGCCTCGTAGATCATCAGCACCACGCCCAGGGGGATGCGCACCTTCTTCACCCGAAGGCCGTTGGGGCGCGTCCAGCTGGCCGTCACCTCGCCCACCGGGTCGGGCAAGGCCGCCACCTCGAGCAGCGAGCGCGCCATGCCGTCGAGACGCTTCGGGTCGAGCGCCAGCCGGTCGAGGAAGGCCGCCGTCTGGCCCGCCTTGCGGGCGGCGGCGACGTCGGCGCGGTTGGCGGCCAGGATGGCCCGGGCGCGCCGCCCGATGGCGGCCGCCGCGGCCCGGAGCGCGTCGTCCTTCCGGCCGGTCGGCGCCCGGGAGAGGACGCGCGCGGCGCCGCGGGCCGCCTCGGCGAGCGCCCGCATCTGGCGATCCAGCGCCGCAGCCGGGGACCGGTGCGAGCCGGTCATCGTCCCCCCTCCTCCTGGCCGCGCTCGAGCAGCACCATGTCGTTCCGGTGGACCACCTCGTCCAGGTACTTATACCCGAGGGCCCGCTCGATCTCCCCGGTCTTGAGGCCGGCGATGCGGCGCATCTCCTCGGCGCCGTAGCCGGCCAGCCCGCGGGCAAACGGGCGCCCGTGCTCGGCCGCGATGTCCACCGGGTCCCCCACCCCGAAGTTCCCCTGCACCGCCCGCACGCCGGAGGGGAGCAGGCTGCGGCCCTGCTCCACCAGCGCCCGGCGCGCGCCGGCGTCCACCACGATGAGCCCCTTCCCCTTGGCGGCCGCCGCCAGCCAGCCCTTCCGCCCGCTCAGGCGCTCCGGCGCGGGCGGGAAGAAGGTCCCCACCGTCTCCCCGCCGAGCAGCTGTCCCAGGGCGCCGCGCCGCCGGCCGTGCAGGAGCGCAGTCGCCACCCCCTGCGCCGCCAGCCGCTTCGCCGCCTTCACCTTGGTGACCATGCCGCCCACGCTGCGCTCGCTGCCGGCGCCCCCGGCCATGCGCTCCACCTCGGCGCCGATGCGGGGGACGTCCGGGATGAGCCTGGCCCCCGGCTCTCCCGGGTCGCGGTCGTAGAGCCCCTCCACGTCGGTGAGCATGGCCACCAGCTCCGCCTCGACGCACACCGCCACCAGGGCGGCCAGGCTGTCGTTGTCGCCGACCTTGATCTCCTCCACCGCCACGGTGTCGTTCTCGTTCACCACCGGGACGACCGACTGCTCCAGCAGCCGTGCGAAGGTGCGCCGCGCGTTGAGGAAGCGCCGCCGGCTGGCGAGGTCGTCGGCGGTGAGCAGGACCTGGCCCACCGCCAGCCCGTGCGCGCCGAAGGCCGCTCCCCAGGCGCTCATGAGGTCGGGCTGGCCGACCGCGGCGCAGGCCTGCTTGGTGGCGATGTCCCAGGCCTTGCCGGCGCGGGCGAGCCCGAGCCGCTCCGCCCCGAGGGCGATGGCGCCGGAGGAGACCAGCACCAGGCGCCGGGAGCGGGCCGCCGCCGCCAGCTCCCCCGCCAGGCGCTCGCAGTTGGACCGGTCGAAGCGGCCGGCCCGGTCGGTGAGCGTCCCGGTGCCCACCTTGACCACCAGGCGCTTCACGCGGTGTAGGGAGTTGCGCTGCACCTCTCGCATCTTACGCGGTGGATCGGGGCGGGTGGAATCGTTATGCTCCTGGGAGGCGAATGCAGGAAGTCTTCGGGAACACCCTCGGCCTCAAGCCCTCCCAGCTCCTGGCCCTTCGCCGCACCTACCGACGGCGCGTCGACTCCGATCAGGTCATCTCCCCGGAGCTGGCCCGCCACCTCTGCGAGGTCTCCCACGAGACCAACCGCCAGGTGGGCGTGCTCCTCGACCGCAAGGGCTCGGTGAGCTCGGTGGTGGTGGGCGACGCCCGCCGGCTCGAGCTGCCGGACGTGGGCCGCGCCCGCGCCGGGTCGCACCGCCTCCGCGGCCTCCGCCTGGTCCACACCCACCTGAACGGCGAGCCCCTCACCCGCGACGACCACACCGACCTGGCGCTCCTCCGGCTCGACCTGGTGGCCGCCATCGAGGTCCTCGACTCCGGCCTGCCGGGCCGCCTCCACTACTCCCACCTGCTTCCGGAGAACCCGGCCGGCGCCATGTGGAAGGACGACGTGGCGCCGAGCGTCCACGAGGTGCCGTACCAGGCCCTCGCCGGGGCGCTGGCCCTCGAGGACGAGTTCGCCCGGGCCTCGGCCCTGCGGCGCACCGGCGGCCGCGAGAAGGCCATCCTGGTCGGGTTCGGCGACGGCCGGACCCGGGGGCGGGCCCAGGCCGAGTCCTCCCTCGAGGAGCTGAAGGAGCTGGCGCGCACCGCCGGGGTGGAGGTGATCGACGCCACCCTGCAGATGCGCCGCGAGATCGACCCGCGCTACCTCATCGGCAAGGGCAAGCTCGAGGACATCCTGCTCCGCTCGATGCAGCTCATGGCGGACGTCATCGTCTTCGACGCCGACCTCTCCCCCTCGCAGGCGCGCCACATCGCCGAGGCCACCAGCCTCAAGATCCTGGACCGCACGCAGCTCATCCTCGACATCTTCGCCCAGCGGGCCCAGTCCGCGGAGGGCAAGCTCCAGGTGGAGCTGGCGCAGCTCAAGTACCTCTACCCGCGCCTGGTCGGCCGGGACGACTCGCTCTCGCGGCTCGCCGGAGGCATCGGGGGCCGGGGGCCGGGCGAGACCAAGCTCGAGATCGACCGCCGCCGCGTCCGCGACCGCATCACCTCCCTGGAGCGGCGAATCGAGGGCATCTCCTCCAGCCGGCACGTGCGCCGCAAGCAGCGCAACGCGGCCGGGCTCCCGGTGCTCTCCATCGTCGGCTACACCAACGCCGGCAAGTCCACGCTGCTCAACGCCCTCACCGACTCGAGCGTGCTGGCCGAGGACTTCCTGTTCGCCACCCTCGACCCCACCAGCCGGCGCCTGCGCTTCCCGAGGGACCGGGAGGTGATCATCACCGACACGGTCGGCTTCATCCGCGACCTTCCGCCCGAGCTGGTGAACGCCTTCCGCGCCACGCTGGAGGAGCTGGACGACGCCGACCTGCTGCTGCACGTCGTCGACGCCTCCGACCCGCGCCTCGACGGCCAGGTGGAGGCGGTGGAAGGCATCCTCGCCGACCTGGGGCTCGCCGCGAAGCCGCGGCTCCTGGTCCTGAACAAGATCGACCGGCTCGCTCCCGGCGAGGGCCAGGCGCTGGCGCACGCGCGCGACGGCGTGGCGGTGTCGGCGCGCACCCGCGAGGGCCTGCCCGAGCTGCTCCACCGCTGCGACCGGCTGCTGTGGGCGGACGGCAAGGTCAGCTTCGCCGACGTGGCCGCCGGCGCCCCGGCGCCGCCCCAGGAGCCGCTGCCGGCCCCTCCACCCGTGCCCCTGCGGCGGGGCGCCTGATGGGGCGGTCGCTCCCCCGCGCCCTCGGGCTGGCGCTTCTCGCCGCGCTCGCCGCCTGCGGCTCCCCGGAGAACAAGGCGGCCAAGCAGCGGGTCTTCTCCGGCTCCTCCGAGGCCGCCAGCGGCCAGCCCTTCGACTGGAACCGGCCCGAGGCGGCCCTCTCCGTCGGCGCCGACGAGGCGGCCGCCCGCCTCGGCTCCTTCGACTGGGCCGCCACGGTGACGTGGAGCGTGGCGCGCGAGGGGACGCGCGCGCACATGGCGGAGCGCCACCGGGTGCGGCAGTCGGCCGGCGGCGAGTTCGAGGTGCAGGTCGACCTCGACCCCGGGGAGGGGCCCGGCTCGGAGGCCGGCCGGCGCATCGTCTACGCCAACAAGATGACCTACGCGCGCAGCCGGTACGCTCCCTCGGGATCCTGGCGGGAGCGCCCCACCGACCGCGGCCGGGACGCTCGCAGGTACCGCGACGAGAGCTTCGGGATCCCGGCCGAGCTGGCGGCGCTGTGCGGCCCCGGGCTGCGCCTCCAGCCGGCGGGCGAGGGCAGCCTGCTCGGGCGGAAGGCGCGGAGGTTCCGGTTCTCGCTCGACCGGGCCGCCGCCCCGGCCGGCAGAACGAGGCTGGGGAGCCAGCCGCCGGCGGGCGGCGCCGACCCCGACACCCAGGTGCGGCTGGCCTTCCTCGACGGGCGAGTGCCGGTGCGGGCCGAGGGCGAGCTCCTCGCCGACGCCGAGGGCGGCGTGCCGCTGGAGGTGCGGCTGCGCTGCGACTTCCAGGTGAAGGGCGACCCGGCGGCCCGGGCCGAGGTGGAGCTCTCCGCCCAGGTGCGTGCGGTCGGCGGGTCGGTGGCGGCGGTGGTTCCGCCGGCTCAGGTGCTACCCGACGAGCGCAAGACCCGCGGCGTGGCCCGCGCGCTGGAGGCGGCCGGGCTCCGCAAGAAGGGCTCGGCGGCCGAGGAGCGGGCCGAGCCGGCCGAAGAGGCCGAATAGTCCCCGCCTCAGCGGCCCAGGTGCCGCCGCCACTCCACCATCAGGCAACGGTCCTGCACCACCAGGATGCCCTGGCGGGCCAGCGCCTCGGCCGCCTGGTCGTTGCGAATGCCGACCTGAAGCCACACCGCTCGGGGCCGCTTCTGCTGGATGTCCTCGAGGTGCAGCGGCACGTCGGCGGGGCGCCGGAAGACGTCCACGACGTCGATGGGGCCGGGGATCTCCGCTATCGTCCGATAGACCTTGCGGCCGAGGATCTCCTTCACCTCGGGAAAGTAGACCGGGACCGGGATCACCTCCACGCCCTGGCCGTCCAGGTACTTGGGAACGTAGAAGGCCGCCTGGTCGGCCTGTGCCTCGGTCTTGATTCCCAGGACCGCCACCCGCTTGGTCGACTTGAGCAGCTCGCCGATGCGGTTCTCGTCCTCCAGGAGGTTGTCGCGCCAATCACCCATCGGTAGCCCCTTTCGTGACCGCTTCGCGAGCGCTCGCGATCACAGGAGATATCGCCAACCACGTGGGACGCAAGCATCCTGTCACATGAAAAGTGGACATCAGCCCGAACTGTCCTACCATTCGTTTGGGGGAAGAAAGGCGATGATGCGTATGAGCGAGCATCCCAGCGAGGTCCAGCCCATGTCCGACAACAGGAAGACCGCCTCCGCGGTGGTGACCGAGGCAGCCGCCCAGGCCATGCTCCGCGGCGGCCGCACCCGGGAGCTCGCCTCCGACGAGGAGAAGGTGATGCGGATGCGCCTCGGCGCATCGCTGCCCCGGGCCGGCCGGCTCGAGCGCGTGGGCCGCGGCTTCTCGGACACGGAGATCGAGCTGCTCGCCTACGAGATCGAGGCCTACCTCGTCATGAAGGAGCGGCGCCGGCGCAGCGCCGCCCGCCCGGCCGCGGCCGCCCCCTCGCGGACCAAGGAGAAGATCGTCCGCGCCCTCCGCAAGAAGACCTAGCCACCCGACGAGAGCTGCCCCACCAGGGCCCCCGCCGCCTCCGCGAGCGGGGGCCTTTGCTTTTCCTCGCCGGCGCGCCCGGCGGCGAGGAGCCCTCCCAGCACCGCCGCCGCGCGCGGGTTCCGCCACCAGTCCTCGTCGAGCCGCTCGCGCAGATCGCGCTGGATTCGCGCTGCCCAGGCGGCTCCGAGGAGGAAGGCCCGGTGGGCCGCGCCATCCGAGTCCCGGGCCGCCAGGCCGTCGGGCCAGGCGGCGAGCGCGGCGCCCGAGAGCGCCTCGCGGTGCGCCGCGCGCCAGGAGGCCCCGCTCGAGCCGCGCTCCACCTCGGCCGCCACGCGCAACGCCGCAGCGCTTGTACGAAGAGTGAACAAGCCGCGAAGCGCCAGTGCGCGGACCAGGTCGGGCGCCCGCGTGCGCTCCACCCGGAGCTCACGGCCGAGGAAGAGCGGCTCGAGGAGCAGCCCCGAGACGAGCCACCCGAAGGCCGAGGCGAAGACGGGATCGCCGGGGGCAGGATGGAGGGCGTCGGCGAGCGCCGACCCGGCGGCGCGGAAGAGCCCGAGGTAGTCGGCCGCGCCGCCCTGCCTGCGCCAGGAGACCCTCCGGCCCAGCGCGTGGGCTCCGGGCCGCTGGGCGGGACGGTCCGCCTCCTCGATCCGGATGCGGCCGATATCGAGGCCGAGGCGCTCCAGCGCGCCCCGCAGCACGACGGGGAGCATCCCCCCAAGGAACCAGCGGGCCTGCCCCGGCAGCGATATCAGGTGGAGCAGGTCCGCCCGCTCGAGGTCCCCGGCCGGCCCGGGCCGGAGCCCCACCTCGCGCCGCGCCAGCCAGGCGAGCACGTCCTCATAGGCGTCGTCCGACGCGGCGAGCAGGTCGTCGGCCTCCACCACCAGCTCCCAGTCGGGAGCGAGCCCCATCTCGGCCCGGGCCCGGGCCCGTGCTTCCGCCGCCGCCTCCCGCGGCGCGGCCACCCGGGAGACCGCCTCGGCCACCGCCTGGCCGAGCGCCAGTCGCCGATCGCGCCGCCGCTCCCCGAGGATGGCGATCTCGGCCGTCCCGAGCGGCTGGTTCCCGTCCGGTCCGTGCACCACCGCCCGCGCCTCGGCGGCCCGCCACGCCTCCTCCTCCGTGGCGGCGGCGCGCTCGACGCGGAGCTCCGCCGCCCGGGCCGCCAGCTCCTGCTGGCCGGAGGCGCGCAGCGCCGCCACCGTGTCGCGGTGGGCCGCCCGGGAATGGGCGCGGAAGATCCGCTCCAGGGAAGGCTCGCCCTCCAGGCCGGCGACGTGACGCCACCGCTCCTGCGCGAGCTCACCGGCGAGCGCCTCGACCTCGCGCCGGACGATCTCCACCTCGACCGCATCCATGGCCAGGAGCCTGTTTACCGCGGATCGGCGCCGGATGCCGCCCCGCGCGGGCCGGCGGCGCTTGACATGGAGCGCGCCGACGTTACCTTCCCCCGCCGGAGACTCGCGCCATGCCCATCTACGAGTACGACTGCCCCCGGTGCGGGCGTTTCGACGCGCTGCAGAAGATGTCGGACAGGCCCCTGAGGACCCACCACGCCTGCGGCTCCCGGGTGACCAAGGCGATGAGCGCCAGCGCCTTCGCCTTCAAGGGCTCCGGGTTCTACGTGACCGACTACAAGGCGGGGGCCCAGGGGAAGGCGCCCGCCTGCGACCGCCCCAAGGGCGAGGGGTGCCGCACCTGCCCGGCCGCCGACGGAAAGGCCGCCTGAGGCTCCGTTGAAGCGGCTCGCGCTCGCCGTCGGGCCCGCCGACGCCGGCGAGCGCCTCGACCGCTTCATCGCCTCCCGCGGCGGCATCTCCCGCGGCCAGGCGCGGCGGGCCCTGGAGGCGGGCGGCGTGTTCCTCGACGGCCGCCGCTGCAAGGTGGCGGGCCGGGTGCTCCGCCCCGGGCAGAGGGTACAGGTGAACCTCGAGGAGGGCGGGCGCCCCACCCCGGGGCCCGAAGCGCTGGAGCGCCGGCGCCTCCTCTACGCCGACGCCGATCTGGCCGCGGTGGACAAGCCGCCCGGCGTCCCGGCGCAGCCCACCCTGACCGGCGACCGGGGAACGCTTCCCGAACTCGCCGCGGCGCTCCTGGGCGGCCCGGTCATCCTGGTCCACCGCCTCGACCGGGAGACGAGCGGCGTCACCGTTCTGGCCCGCACCCGCTCCGCCGCGGCGGCGCTCGCCGAGGCCTTCCGCACCGGCGCGCCGACGAAGACCTACCGGGCGCTCTGCGCCCGCGCCCCCGATCCGCCCGAGGGCCGGGTGAACGAGCCGCTCGGCAGGGATCCGCGCCACCCCGGCCGCCGGTGCGTCCGCGCGGACGGGGAGCCCGCGGCGACTCGCTACCGGACCCTGGCGGTCGGGCCCGGAGGCCAGGCGCTGGTCGAGGCCCGGCCCGAGACCGGCCGCACCCACCAGATCCGCGCGCACCTGGCGCACCTCGGGGCGCCGCTCCTCGGGGACCCGCGCTACGGGGGGCCGCGGCGGGTGGGAGAAGCCGGCGTCCCGCGGGTGATGCTGCACGCGCTGCGCCTCGAGATCGACCACCCCGCCACCGGCGCCCGGCTGGCCTTCGAGGCGCCCGTTCCGGAGGACTTCGGCGCGCTCGAGGCGGCGCTGCTGGGAGCGTCGCGGCCGGCACGGTGACTCCGCCGGCGAAACGTGCTTACCTCCACGGCGCTCCAACTCGGGACCGGGAGTCGAGCGCATGGATCGGAACGACGCCGCCGGACGCAGCGCCCCCGCCTTCGTCCCCTACGTCCCGGCCGAGTCCTTCCCGGCGGAGTTCACGCCGCGGGCCGTCGTCGCCGGCGCGCTCTTCGGGATCCTCTTCGGCGCCGCCACCGTTTACCTGGCGCTCAAGGCCGGCCTCACCGTGTCGGCCTCGATCCCCATCGCGGTGATCGCCATCTCGCTGGGGCGCCGGCTGCTCCGGACCACCATCCTCGAGAACAACCTCATCCAGACCGCCGGATCGGCCGGAGAGTCCATCGCCGCCGGGGTGGTGTTCACGCTCCCGGGCTTCCTGTTCCTCTCGGTGGACCCGGCCACCGGCGCGAGCGTGGGGGCCGGCTACTTCGACTACTTCACCCTGTTCGCCCTGGCCCTGGTGGGCGGGATCCTCGGGGTGCTGATGATGATCCCGCTCCGGCGCTCGCTCATCGTCCGGGAGCACGGGACGCTGCAGTACCCGGAGGGCGCCGCCTGCGCCTCGGTGCTCGTCGCCGGCGACAAGGGCGGCGACTTCGCCCGCACCGCCTTCCAGGGCGTGGCCTTCGCGGCGGTCTACGCCCTCCTGCAGAAGGTGCTCCACGTCGTCGCCGAGACCCCGGCCTGGGTGACCCGCCGGGCGAACAAGTGGCTCCCCTCGGCCACGCTGAACGGCGAGATCACGCCCGAGTACCTGGGGGTGGGCTACATCATCGGGCCCCGCATCGCCGGGGTGCTGGTGGCCGGCGGGGTGCTCGCCTGGCTCGGCCTCATCCCGCTGCTCTCGGTGCTGGTGCCGGCCGACTCGGTGGCCGCCCAGCTTCCCAAGGTGGGGTACAGCCCGTCCGCGGTCGGCTGGGATCCCGTCGCCCATTCCTTCGCCAACCTGCCGCGTGCCGTCTACCTGGCCTACGTCCGCCAGATCGGGGCCGGCGCGGTCGCCGCCGGCGGCTTCATCACCCTGCTCAAGACCTTCCCGACCATCTGGTCCTCGCTGCGGGACGGGCTGCGCTCCGTGGGCGGCCGGTCGGCCGCCTCGATCGCGCGCACCGACCGCGACCTCTCCTTCACCACGGTGGTGGTCGGGAGCCTGGCCCTGGTGGTGCTGGTGGCGCTGCTGCCGCAGGTCCCCGGCGGCGGCATCCTCCAGCGGCTCTTCCTCGGGCTGCTGGTGGTGGCCTTCGGGTTCGTCTTCGTGACCGTCTCGTCGCGCATCGTCGGCCTCATCGGCTCGTCCTCCAACCCCATCTCCGGCATGACCATCGCCACGCTGATGGCCACCGCCATGGTGTTCGTGGGGATCGGCTGGACCGGCTCCGCCTACGAGCCGATGGCGCTGGTGGTGGGCGGGATGGTGTGCATCGCCGCCGCCAACGCCGGGGCGACCAGCCAGGACCTCAAGACCGGGTTCCTGGTGGGCGCGACCCCGCGCTACCAGCAGATCGCGCTCTTCGTCGGCGCAGTCGCCTCCTCGCTCGTCATCGGCCTCACCGTGAAGATCCTCGACACCCCCACCGCCGCCATGGCGGCCCAGGGCGTGGTCCACGCCATCGGCTCGGAGCGGTTCCCGGCCCCGCAGGCCACCCTGATGGCGACGCTGGTGAAGGGCCTGCTGTCCTTGAACCTGGACTGGCACTTCGTCCTGGTGGGGGCCGTCATCGCCGTCACCCTGGAGCTGTGCGGCGTGAAGTCGCTCTCCTTCGCGGTGGGCCTGTACCTGCCGCTCTCGACCACGCTGCCCATCTTCGCGGGCGGCGCGGTGAAGGGCCTCGCCGACCTGGCGGCCCGGCGCCGCGGGGAGGCCCCGGAGGAGGGGGAGCTCGGCGGTGGCAGCCTCTTCGCCACGGGCCTGGTGGCCGGCGGCGCGCTCATGGGCGTGGTGGTGGCGCTCCTGCAGGTGAACGACCGGGTGGAGGGCTTCCTGCGCCGCCACCTCGACCTCCACGGCGGGGTGGCCCGCCTCCTGGGCGAGACCGGGTACCACCTGCTCGGCGTCGGGGCCTTCGCGGCCCTGGCCCTGGTCCTCTACCGGACCGCCCGCCGCTCCCAGGGCGGAGCCCGCTCTCAAGCCACGCAGCGGTAGTCGCGCAGCTCCTCGAAGCCCCGCCGCCCGAGCTCGGCGCGGATGAGGTGGCGCGCCCCGGCCGCCCCGACAGCGACCAGGAGCGGCAACCCGCGCGCGCGCTCCACCTGCTCGAAGGAGATCACCTCGGCGCCGCGGATGCTGCGGCCGATCTTCCTCCGGTCCACCTCCACGAACAGGGCGGTCCCGATCCCCTCCTCCGCCAGCGCCCGCGAGAAGGCCCGGCCGGTCTCGCCGGCGCCCCACAGCGCCACCTCCCTTCGATTCGCCAGCAGGCCCCGGGCCAGGAAGCGCGCCTTCAATGCCCGGTGGCGGTCGAGGCCATAGCGCGGGTCCCGCCGGGTGAGCCGCGCCTCCGACTCCCGCCAGTCGAGCAGCACCTCGGGGAGGTTCCGGAGGCGGCCGCCGGCCTCCCACAGGCGGAGCCACAGGTCGTAGTCCTCCGGGAAGGGCCCCTCCCGCCAGCCGCCGGCGGCGCGCAGGGCGCCGGCCCGCAGGGTGGCGGCCGGGTGGGCCAGCGGGGACTCCACCAGGAGGTCGCGCTCCACCAGCTCCGCCGTGGTGAGACCGTTCAGCCAGGCGGCGTAGCGGCGCATGCCCGGCGCCACCACCCGCCGCGGGAAGAGCCTCACCCCGGAGCCCACCGCGGCCAGGCTCGGGTCGGCCGCGAGCGCCTCGAGCTGCCGCTCCAGGCGGAGCGGGTGGGCCACGTCGTCGGCGTCCATGCGGGCGACGAAGTCGGCGTCGCAGGCCGGGAGGCCCCGGGCCAGGGCCCGGGCGATGCCCTCGCCGGGGCCGCGCAGCACCGTCACCCGCCTGTCGCGGGCGGCGAGGGCCCAGAGCGCCTCGGCGGTCCCGTCGGTCGACCCGTCGTCGATGGCCACCAGCCGCAGGTCCCGCTCGGTCTGGCGCAGGATCGAGACCGCGGCGGCGCGCACCGTCCGCGCGGCGTCGCGCGCCGGCATGAGGACGGCCACCCGCGGCACGGCGGCTACTCGTACTCGCCGCGCGCCGCGGGCGGGCGGCGCGGCCCCGGGGCGGCCTCGTCCGGCTCCTTGCCGTCCGCGACCCCGGGGATCTGCAGGCAGAGCCACTCGGCGGCAAAGCGGTAGCCGTGAGGCCCCAGCCCGACGATCTGCCCGCGCGTCGCCGGGGCGACGACGCTCCGGTGCCGCCACTCCTCGCGGGCCTGGGTGTTGGAGAGGTGGACCTCCAGCACCGGGCAGGGGAGGGAGCGGAAGCAGTCGTGCAGGGCGTAGCTGGTGTGGGTGAGGGCGCCCAGGTTGGCGATCACACCCTGCGCCTCGCGCCGGTTGGCCTGGAGGAAGTCGATGAGCGCGCCCTCGCAGTTCGACTGGAAGGCCTTCACCTCCACCCCGTAGGCGGCGCAGGTCTCGCGCACGCTGTTCTCGATCTCGGCGAGGGTGGTGGTCCCGTAGAGATGGGGCTCGCGCTCCCCGAGCAGGTTCAGGTTCGGTCCGTTGACGAGCAGGATCACCGCGTCCTCCCGATCTCTCGCACCGTCGCCGCGACGGCCTCCGGCGGCGGGTGCACGTCCCAGCCTACCTCCCACGCCGCGCCGACGGCACGGGGCAGCACCCATCCGAGGGCGCCCCCGGTCCGCTTCTTGTCGTACCGGAGGAGCCGCGCGGCGCGGCGGGCCACGGCCGCAGGGACCCGGGTCGGGAGGCCGGCGGCGCGCACCGCCTCCTCCACCGTCCCGGCCGCCCGCGCGTCCAGGAGGCGCATCCGCTCGGCCAGCCGGAAGGCGAAGACCAGGCCGACGGCCACCGCCTCGCCGTGGGCGTAGCGCGCGAAGCCGCCGGCCGCCTCCACCCCGTGGCCGAAGGTGTGGCCCAGGTTGAGGAGCTTGCGCGCCCCCTTCTCCTTCGGGTCGGCCTCCACGATCTCGAGCTTGATCCGGGCGCAGGCGGCGATGAGGCCGCCGTCCGGCTCCCCGGCGGCGGCGCGCGCCCGGGCCTCGTCGAGCAAGGTGGGCCGGAGCGCGGCGTACTTCAGCACCTCTCCGAACCCGGAGCGCAGCTCGCGCTTGGGCAGGGTGCGCAGCGCGGCGGTGTCGCTCAACACCGCCACCGGCGGGTGGAAGGCGCCCACCGCGTTCTTGGCCCGGGGCAGGTTGACCGCGGTCTTCCCGCCCAGCGCCGCGTCCACCATCCCGAGGAGCGTGGTCGGGACCGCGGCCCAGTCCACCCCGCGCATGAAGGTGGCGGCCAAGAGGCCCGCGGCGTCGGTGACCGCCCCGCCCCCGACGGCGACCACCAGCGTCCGGCGCGTGGCCCCGGCCTCCAGCATCCGGGAGGCGGCCCGCTCCAGCTGCGCCAGGGTCTTGCCGCGCTCGCGGTCGGGCAGGGCGTGGACCAGCCGCACGCGGGCCGCCCGGCGCAGCGCCGGGAGGAGCCGGCGCGCGAAGGGGGTGGCGAGCACCCGCGCGCAGGAGATCACCGCCACGTCGCGGTCGGCCGCGACCCCGGCCAGGGCCCGCGCGGCGCCGTCGCCCACGTGCACCGGGTATTCGCGGCCCTCCTGGCGGGCGAGGAGGACCTCGGTCACAGCGCCCCCAGGACGCGCCGGGCCACCGCCTCGGGGCCGAGGCCGTCGACCGCGACGGTGTGGTGGGCGCGCCGGTAGTCGGGGAGGCGGCGGCGCAGCAGCCCCGGCCAGCTGGCGGCGAGCGGCCGCCCCGCGCCGGCGCCGATGCGGCGGGCGGCCTCACGCTCGGAGACGTCCAGGAACACCACCCGCCCGATGGACAGCAGGCGACGCGCGCTCTCCGGATCGCAGAAGGCGCCACCCCCGAGGTCGACCACCACCGGTCCGGCCAGGGACCCCACCACCCGGCGCTCCAGCGCGCGGAAGGCGGCCTCTCCCTCCTCTGCGAAGATCCGCGCCACCGGCTTGCCGGCCAGCGCCTCCACGCGCGCGTCGGTGGACACCACCGGCCGGCGCAGCAGCCTGCCGAGGATGCCGGCCACGGTGGACTTCCCCGAGCCCATCATGCCGGCGAGCGACAGCGCCTCAGCGGATCCGAGCGGCATAGGCCTCCACCGCCTTCTCGATATCCCGGATGGCGTCCCCCGGGAACTTTTCGACGAAGGCTGCCGCCAGCTCCCAGCAGACCACCGCCTCGCCCACCACCGCGGCCGCCGGGACGGCGCAGACGTCGCTCCGCTCGTAGCGCGCCTGGGCGGGCTGGCGGGTGTCGATGTCCACCGTCGGCAGGGGGGTGGTCATGGTGGGAATGGGCTTCATGTAGGCGCGGACCTGGAGCACCTGCCCGTTGGTCACCCCGCCCTCCAGGCCGCCGGCGCGGTTGGTCTCGCGGAAGTAGCCGCGGTCGCTCGACCAGTGGATGGCGTCGTGGAAGCGGTAGCCGGGGAGGTCGACGCGCGTGCCGGCGCCGATCTCCACCGCCCGGATGGCGGGCACCGAGCAGAGCGCCCCCGCCAGGCGCCCGTCGAGGCGGCGGTCGGGGTGGACGTAGCTTCCCAGGCCCGGCGGGAGGCCGGTGGCGTAGACCTCGAAGGCCCCTCCGATGGACCCGCCGGCGGCGCGCTCGCGGTCGACGATGGCGCGCCACTCCGCGGCCGCCGCCTCGTCGTCCACGTGCAGGTCCGAGCCCTCGATGGCGGCGAGCTGCTCGGGCGTCGGCGGCGCCTCGGGGTGGATGGCCCGCTCGCCGATGGCGGTGACCCGGGAGCAGACGGCGATCCCGAACCGGACGAGGAGCTGCCGCGCCAGCGACCCGAGCGCCACCGTGGCCGCGGTGGACCGGGCGCTGGCCCGCTCCAGGGCATCGCGGGCGTCGTCGAAGCCGTACTTGAGGATCCCCACCAGGTCGGCGTGCCCGGGCCGGGGACGGGTGAAGCGCGGACCGCCGCGCGCCGTCGGGGACATGAGGTCCTTCCAGCTCTCGTGGTCCTTGTTCCAGACCACCAGGGCGATGGGGGAGCCCAGCGTCAACCCGCCCCGGATGCCGGAGAGGAACTGCGCCTCGTCGCGCTCGATCTTCTGGCGGTCGCCGCGCCCGTAGCCCTTCTGGCGCCGGCGCAGATCGAGCGTCACCTGGTCGAAGTCGATCTCCAGGCCGGCCGGGAAGCCCTCGGCGATGGCGGCGAGCGCCGGCCCGTGGGACTCGCCGGCGGTGAGGTATCTCAGTGCCATTCAACGCTCCCCGGCTCGGCCCAGCGCCGCGGCCATGACCTGCTCGGGCGCCTCCCGTCCCAGCCACAGTTGGAAGGCGAGGGCGCCCTGGCGCACCAGGATCCGCTCGCCGGTGACGACCCGCGCTCCCGCCGCCGCGGCGGCGCGGGCGAAGGCGGTGTCGCCGTACACCAGGTCGCAGGCCACCTGCCCGCCGCGCAGGGGCAGCGGCGGGAGGAGGTCGGCCCCTCCCAGGCCGGCGCTGGTGGCGTTCACCACCACCTCGGCCCGCTGCGCCTCGTCCGCGACCCGGCTCCAGGGCGCGGGCTCCGGCGCCGCCGGCCGTCCCGCGGCCAGGTCGCGGCAGAGCGCCTCCGCCGCCTCCGGCCGGCGCGCCGCCACCCGCACGGCGGCCCCGATCTCGAGCAGCGCCCAGGCCGCGGCCCGCGCCGCCCCTCCGGCGCCCAGCACCAGCGCCCGGGCGCCGCGGGAGGCCCCGGCGGCCGCCAGCAGGTCTCGCAGCGCCGGCGCGTCGGTGTTGTGCCCCTCCCAGCCGCCGCCGCGCCGCACCAGCGTGTTCACCGCCCCGACCGCGGCGGCGGACGGGGCCAGGCGCTCGCACAGCGCCGCCGCCGCCTGCTTGTGGGGAACGGTGACGTTCAGCCCCTGGAATCCCAGCGCGTGGGCGCCGCGCACCGCCTCGGCGAGCCGCTCCGGAGGCGCCGGCAGGGCCACGTACACCGCGTCCACCCCGGCGGCCGCGAAGGCCGCGTTCTGCATGGCGGGGGAGAGGCTGTGGCCCACCGGGCTCCCCAGGACCCCGAAGAGGGCGGTGCGCCCCGAGATCACCTCGCTCCCCCCTGGCAGAGCCCGTCGAGGATCTCGAAGAAGCGCGGAAAGCTGGTGGCGACGCAGGCCACGTCGTCGAGGACCACCTCGCCGCCGGCGGCGAAGAGCTGGGCCACCGCCATGCTCATGGCCACCCGGTGGTCCATGCGGGTCCTCACCGCCACGCCCCGCAGCGGCGTCGGACCCTCGATGGCGCACCCGTCCTCGAAGAGCTCGATGCGCGCCCCGGCCGCCGCCAGCGCCTCGCCCATGGCGGCCAGCCGGTCCGACTCCTTCACCCTCAGCTCCCGGGCGTCGCGGATGACGGTGCGCCCCCGGGCCTGGGTGGCCAGGACCATCAGGACCGGCAGCTCGTCGATGAGCCGCGGCACCAGCGCCCCGGCGATGGTCACCGCGCGCAGCTCGGCCGAGCGCACGGTGACGTCGGCCCGCGGCTCCCCCGCGCTCTCGCGGCGGTTGGCCATCTCCACCCGCGCCCCCATCTCGCCGAGGACGTCGAGCAGGCCGGTCCGGGTCGGGTTCATCCCCATGCCGCGCGCGGTCACCGCCGAGCCCGGCAAGCCGGCCGCACCGGCGAGGAAGAAGGCGGCCGAGGAGATGTCGCCGGGGACGTCGATCTCCCCGCCGCGGGGCCGCCCGGCCGAGATCCTCACCTCGAGCCCCTGGACCTCGAGGGGCACGCCCATCTGACGCAGCATGCGCTCGGTGTGGTCGCGGGAGGCGGCCGGCTCCACCACCGAGGTCTCGCCCTCGGCGAAGAGCCCGGCCAGGAGCAGCGCCGACTTCACCTGGGCGCTCGCCACCGGAAGCTCGTGGCGGGCGCCCCGCAGGGCGCCGCCGCGGATCGCCAGCGGCGGCAGGCGGTCGCCGTCCCGGGCCCACAGGCTCGCCCCCATGCGGCGCAGCGGCTCCAGCACGCGGCGCACCGGGCGGCGCCGCAGCGAGGCGTCGCCGGTGAGCACCGAGAGGCCGGGGACGGCGGCGAGCACCCCGGCGAGGAGCCGGAGGCTCGTGCCCGAGTTCCCGCAGTCGATGACGTCGTCGGGCTCGCGCAGCCGCTCGGGCGGCGTCACCACCACCTCGCCGTCCCGCTCCCGGACGTCGGCGCCGAGCCGCTCCACGGCCCGGCGGGTGGCCTGGACGTCCTCGGCGCCGAGGAGGCCCCGCACCCGGCTCTCGCCGGTGGCCAGCGCCGCGAAGAGCAGCGCGCGGTGGGAGACCGACTTGTCTCCAGGCACCTCGAAGGCGCCGGAGAGCGGGCCCTGGCGGCGGCACACGACCGGGCCGGTCAAAAGAGCTCCTCCCGGGCCGCCCTCGCCTCCTCCAGCACGGCCCGGGCGGCCTGCGGCGACTCGGCGATGGAGGCGAGGAGGTGGGAGAGGTGGCGCTCCAGCCGCTGGGCCGCCTGCGGGAGGTGCGCGTTGCGGCGAGCCACCTCGCCCTGGATGTCGAAGGCGAAGCCGGCCAGGCGGGTCATGTCGTTCAGCCCGGGGCCGGCCAGTCGTGCCGCCAGCGGTCCGGCCTCGCGCGCCGCCAGCGACAGCGCGCTCGCCAGCAGGTAGGGCAGGTGGGAGACCACCGCCACTGCCGCGTCGTGCTCGGCCGCCCGGCAGAAGGCCACCTCGGCCCCGAGGCCGGCGTGGAGCGCCTCCACCCGCTCCAGCGCCCGGGCGTCGGCCCCATCGGTGCACACCGCCACCGTGCCGCCCTTCCAGCGGTCGGCGCGCGCCGCCTCGTAGCCGCCGCGGCCCCCGAACATGGGGTGGGCCCCGACGAAGGCCACGCCGGGCCGGACCTCGACCCGGGCATGCTCCACCACCCGCTCCTTGGCCCCGCCCACGTCGGTGAGCACCGCCCCGTCCCGCATCAGCCGCGAGACCGGCCCGAGGAGCCCCTCGATGGCGGCGATGGGGGTGCACAGCGCCACCACCTCGCACTCGCCGAGCGCGGCGCCGGGCACGGCCAGGGCCACGTCGGCGACGCCGTCGGGCTCGGCCCGGGCCCGGATCTCCTCGCGGGGCTCGACGGCGGCGACGTGGATCCGCGGGTCCGCGGCCTTGAGGGCCCGGGCCAGCGAGGCGCCCATGAGCCCCAGGCCGACGACGCCGACCCGGCGGGGAAGCGGTCGGGTCACACCGAGCGCCCGATCGCCCGCGCCACCGCCGAGAGCTTGGGCATGAGCTCCGCCAGCATGCGCGGGGTGAGGGACTGCGGCCCGTCGGAGAGGGCGCGATCCGGGTTCGGGTGGACCTCGAGCATCAGCCCGTCCGCCCCGGCGGCCAACGCCGCCAGCGCCATGGGAGCGACCAGCGAGCGCTTTCCGGTGCCGTGGCTCGGGTCCACCACCACCGGCAGGTGGGACAGCTCCTTCAGGACCGGGACCGCCGAGAGGTCGAGGGTGTTGCGGGTGGCCTTCTCGTAGGTGCGGATGCCGCGCTCGCAGAGGATGACGTCGGCGTTGCCGGCGGCGAGGATGTACTCCGCCGCCATGAGCAGCTCCTCGATGGTCCCGGAGAGGGCCCGCTTCAGCATGACCGGCTTCTTCGCCTTCCCGCAGGCCTGCAGCAGGTTGTAGTTCTGCATGTTGCGGGCGCCGATCTGCAGGCAGTCCGCGTACTCCTCGACGATGGGCACCGCCTCGACCGTCATCACCTCGGTGATCACCGGCAGCCCGGTGACCTCGCGGGCGCGGGCGAGGATCTTCAGGCCCTCCTCGCCGAGCCCCTGGAAGGAGTAGGGGCTGGTGCGCGGCTTGAACGCCCCGCCGCGGAGCATGCGGGCTCCGGCCGCCTTGGCGGCGATGGCCACCGCCTCCACCTGCTCCCAGCTCTCCACCGCGCAGGGGCCGGCCATCACCGGCACCACGTGGGTCCCGAGCTCCACCGCCCCCGGCCCCGTGCCGATCTTCACCACCGTGTCGTCGGGGTGGAAGTCGCGCGAGGCCAGCTTGAACGGCTTCAGGACCCGGACGCACTCGGCCACGCCCGGCAGCGACTCGAACATGCCGACGTCGGCGGCCTTCCGGTCGTCGCCGATGACGCCGATGATGGTGCGCTCCTCGCCCCGCGACAGGTTGGGGCGGAAACCCAGCTCGTTGATCCGGGCGATGACGCCCTCGATCTCCCCGTCGCTGGCTCCCTTCTTCATGACGACGATCACGGTGGTTCCTCGCTTCCTTTCCTAGCTGGTCTCGACGAGATCGGGGCGGAGCACCCGGGCGCCGCGCAGGTAGACGTGGCGGGCCTCGGAGGGCTGCCCCGAGTCGACGTGGATGAGCACGCGGATGGTGCGCGGCAGGGAGCCGGGCACCGGGATCTCCTGGGAGCAGATCATGGGGACCTTGCTCCAGCCGCCCTTCTCGCGCGCGGCCCGCGCCGGGAAGTCGGCGTCGAGGTCGTGGGTGACGGTGAAGATGGCCCAGACGATCTCCTCCTGCCGGAGGTGGTTCGCCTCGGTGATGGCGCGGCACAGCTCGGCCACGCCGTCCTGCATCGCCTCGACGGTGTTGGCCTCGACCTGGGTGGCTCCACGAATGCCGCGCATGGGGAACGGGGTAGTTTATTGAGGGAAGTCCGGCGTGTCCATGCGCGATCCGCGGGGCGGGCGCCGCGCCCGCTCCTCCCTCGGGGGCGGCGGTCGGCCGGGTCGAGGCGGGCCCGGTGGCGCTTTTGACGCAACTCGGCATCGTTCGCGCGTGATAGGAGATGGTCATCTCGTGCTCGGGGGGTTTTCCATGGCTCGCGCGCTCGTTCCGGCGGTCCTGCTGCTCCTCCCCGCGCTGGCCCTCGGCCAGGCCGCGCCCGAGGCGAAGGCCGACTCGGCTCCGGCCGCGGCCACCGCCCTCGATCCGGGAACCGCGGCGAAACCGGCAGGCCCGGCTGCGCCCGCCGGCGTCGTCGATCCCAGGACCTGGGGGACGCGCGAAACCGAGTGGAAGAGCCACCGCGAGCTCGCCGGCCACGTGTTCATCCCGTCGTTCATCATCCAGGAACCCTTTTCCCAGACCTCGTTCGGCCTCAAGTTCGGGTTCGGGTCGGGGAGCGCCACCGGGCCAAGCCTCGTCTGGACAGGCAACCCGAGCGATCCGCTGGCCCCTGGTCCCGACAAGGATTACCCCTTCAACGCCCTCGGCTTCGGGGTGAACGTGACGGCGCGGATCCTGGAGTGGCTCTCGGCCCGGCTCCTCATCGGCGGCGACGCCTACCTCGGGAGCGGGAGAGATTCGATCCTGGTGATCGGAACCCAGGTGAAGGCCGCGGCGGACCTGGGCGTGATGGCCAGCTTCCCGGTCGGGGAGCACTTCCGGCTCGCCGCCGCCTTTGACGTCACCTACGGCCCAGCCTTCAACGTTCTGGTGGCAGAAGGAATCGCGAGCGCGATCAGGGACGGCACCGCAAACGTAGACGTCCTGAACCGGACCAGCACCTTCACCTGGATACCGGGCTTGCTCGGCGCCTGGGCTCCCTTTCCCTTCCTGGGCGCCACTCTGAACCTCCAGTTCGTGCATCCCTCGACGACCGAGACCGGGACCTCCAGCTTCTCCCAGAACGGGTGGAGCCTCGCCGGAGCGGTGGACTTCGACCTGGCGCCCCTGGTGCCGGCGGTGCCGTTCGGGGTCATCGTCGCCTACAAGCTGTTGGGCCCGCTCGGCAGCACCGGCGTCACCAGGACCGACAATCTCGATTTCGGGCTCTTCTACACCGGCCGGAAGGACCTGGCGCTCGGGCTCGAGTTCGACCTGAGGTGGTTCCACATCCAGAGCGAGCTGGCGAGCACGGGGACGACCGTCCTGTTCACCATGCGCTACTACTTCTGAAGCGGAGCGCGGCGCTCACTTCCAGACGCGGCGGTCGTCGATCTTCTTGGCGCCCTCCGGGATGGTCCCGGCGGCGACGAAGCGGACCTCGCCGCGCACCTTGACCTCGTCGCGCAGGGCGTCCGCGATGCGGGTGGCGAAGTCGCCGAGCTCCGGCACCACCTCCCCCAGCTCCACCAGGTAGGCGAGGTGGTCGAGGTGCTGCTCCCGGGTCACCACCGCCTGGTAGCGCACCACCGACTTGAAGCGCTTCATCACCGCGTCCATCTGGCCGGCGCGGACGAACATGCCCTTCACCTTGACCCCGTCTCCCACCCGGCCGAGGAAGCCGGCCAGCTTGGGCGCGGTGCGGCCGCAGGCGCAGGGGGCGTACGGCACGAAGCTGGAGAGGTCGCCGGTGCCGAAGCGAAGCAGCGGGTAGGCCTCGTCGAAGATGGTCGCCACCACCTCGCCGGGCTCGCCCGGCGGCGCCGGGGCGCCCGTCGCGGGGTCGACCACCTCGACGATCACGTCGGGGTGCACGTGCCAGCCACCCTTCTCCGGGCACTCGTAGGTGAGGCAGCCGACGTCGGCGGTGCCGTAGCCCTGGAGCACCCGCACCCCGAAGCTGCCCTCCAGCTCCGCCCGCAGCGACTCGGGCAGCATCTCGGCCACCACGAAGGCGGCCTCGAACTTGAGCGGGGTCCCGGCCTCGCGGGCCTTGGTGAGCAGCGTGTGGAGGAAGCTGGGGAGCCCCAGGTAGCAGGTGGCCCCGGCGTGGTGCGCCACCTTGACCTGCAGCTCGGTCTGGCCCACGCCGGCCGGGATCACCGCGCACCCCAGGCTCCGGGCTCCCGCGTCGAGCATGAAGCCGAGCGGGGTCAGGTGGTAGGAGGCGGCGTTGTGGGCCACGTCGCCGGCGCGGAACCCGGCCGCGGCCAGGGCGTGGCGGAAGCGCCAGAAGTCGTCGACCGTCCCCTGGGGATCGTAGATGGGGCCGGGCGACATGAAGATGCGGGCCAGCGCCCCCGGCTCCACCGCGGCGAAGCCGCCGAAGGGCGGCTCCTCGGCCTGGAAGGCCGGGAGGGAATCCTTGCGGGTCACCGGGATCCGGGCCAGGTCGTCGAGGCCGCGCAGGTCGCCGGGGCCGAGGCCGGCCGCCTCGAGCACCCGCCTCGTCCGCGGGGCGCGGGCGAAGGCGTGGGCCACCGTCCGCTGCAGCCGCCCCCCCAGGTAGGCGCGGCGGGCCTCGGGAGACTGGTTCTCCAGCGCCGGCTCCAGGATCCGGCTCGCTCGCAGCTGGGCCATGCGGGACTCCTCGTGCGGCGGCGCCGGCGTCAGCTCAGCCAGCGCTTCCGCCGCTTGTAGAACTTGAGGTTCTTGTAGCTCTTCTTCGCGCCCTCGGCGCCGCCCCCCAGGTAGAACTCCTTCACGTCCTCGTTGGAGCGGAGCTTCTCCGGCTCGCCGTCGAGCACGATGCGGCCGTTCTCCATGATGTAGCCGAAGTCGGCGATGGAGAGGGCCAGGTTGGCGTTCTGCTCCACCAGCAGGATGGTGGTCTTCTCCTCCTGGTTGATCTTCTTCACGATGCGGAAGATCTCCTGCACCAGCAGCGGCGCCAGCCCCAGCGAGGGCTCGTCGAGCATCATCAGCTTGGGGCGCGCCATCAGGGCGCGGCTGATCGCCAGCATCTGCTGCTCGCCGCCGGAGAGGTAGCCGGCGAGCTTCTTGCGCCGCTCCTTGAGGCGGGGAAAGTAGTCGAAGCACAGGTCGTGGTCGCGCTTCAGGCCCGCCCGGTCGGAGCGGGTGTAGCCCCCCATGACGATGTTCTCCTCGACGGTCAGGTCCTCGAAGACCCGGCGCCCCTCCATCACCTGGAAGATGCCCTTGCGCACCACCTCCTCGGGGACGAGCCGGTCGATGCGCTCGCCGAAGAAGGTGACGGTGCCGTCGGTGACCTCTCCCTCCTCGGTCTTGAGGAGCCCGGAGATGGCCTTGAGGGTGGTGGTCTTGCCGGCCCCGTTCGAGCCGAGGAGCGCGACGATCCGCCCCTCCGGGACCTCGAGCGAGAGCCCCTTCAGGACGAGGATCACGTCGTCGTAGATGACCTCGATGTTGTTCACCTTCAGCATCGGAGCTCCCCGCGGGCGCTGCGGTCCGGCGCGGAGGCGGGGCGCCAGGGCGCCCCGCCTCCCGCCTCGTCAGGTT
>Ga0079037_100000166_pt1 | contig 25146 bp, 18 predicted proteins | sample Mud3Dept4metaG_FD_71479 | JGI IMG/M metagenome (GOLD analysis project Ga0079037, IMG submission 71479) | Freshwater wetland microbial communities from Ohio, USA, analyzing the effect of biotic and abiotic controls - Mud 3 Core 4 Depth 4 metaG | ecosystem: Environmental > Aquatic > Freshwater >... | reverse complement strand
GCCTGCGGGCGGCGGCCTCGTCGCTCCGCTCCTCGAAATACCAAGAGGTATTCCTGCGGTGCTCGCTCCTCGGGCGCCGCCCTCGGCGACGGACTGCTTCGCCTCGCGACGTCTGGAGGTCACGGGATGCGCTCTAGCCGTCCCGCTTCTTCTCCGCGAAGAAGGTGTGCTTGCGGAAGAAGACCAGCGGGCAGAGTCCGGTCGGCCCCTGGCGGTGCTTGGCCAGGATGAGCTCCACGTCCTGGACCTCGGCGGCGAAGTTGGCACCGCCGTCCTCCTTCTCGCTCTCCGGGCGGTGCAGGAAGATGACCAGGTCGGCGTCCTGCTCGATGGCTCCCGACTCACGCAGGTCGGCGAGCATGGGCCGTTCGCCCTTGCGTTTCTCCACGGCCCGGTTGAGCTGCGACAGCGCCACCACCGGCACGCGCAGCTCCTTGGCGAGCGCCTTGAGCGAGCGGCTGATGGTGGCGATCTCCTGCTCGCGCGAATGGCTGGCCCGCTCCGAGGGAGCGTGCATGAGCTGGAGGTAATCGATCACCACCAGGTCGAGGCCGCCCTCGCGTTTGAGCTTTCGGCACTTCGAACGCAGCTCGACCGGCGAGAGGACGAAGGTGTCGTCGAACCAGATCTGGGCGCGCATGAGCTTGTCGCCCTGCACAGCCAGCTTCTCCCAGTCGTGGCGGGCCAGCTTGCCCTTCGAGAGCCGCTCCGAGTCGAGCTTCGCCTCTCCGGCGAGCATGCGCAGCGCCAGCTGGTCGGCCGGCATCTCCAGCGAGAAGAAGCCCACCTTCTTGTCGGTCCGGGTGGCGGCGTTCGAGGCGACGTTGAGCGCGAAGGAGGTCTTTCCCACCGAGGGGCGGGCCGCCACGATGGTGAGCGTCCCGGGTTGCAGGCCCAGCGTCTGGTCGTCCAGCCAGGGCAGGCCGGTGGCGATGCCGGTGATGGGCGAGAGCCCCTCCTGGGCCCGCTTGTGGATGGCCTCGAGGCGGTCGAGCGCCGCCGCCATGGCCTCGCTGAATGGGCGCAGCGTCTCGACCCCGGCCCCCTGGGCGGCGGTGAAGACCTCCTGCTGCGCCTCCTCCAGGAAGTCCTTGACCCGGGCCCCCGCCTCGTAGCCGCGCTCCACGACCGACTGGGCGGTGAGCATCATGCGGCGCAGGCGCGCCAGCTCGCTCACCAGCTGGGCGTAATGCCCGACGTTGGACGCGGTGCCGAGGCCGCGCGCCAGCGCGAACGGCAGCTCGCGCGGCACCGCGGCGCCGAGCAGCCCGCGGGCGTCGAGCCGCTGCTGAACCAGCACCGGGTCGATGGTCTTCGACTCCTTGGCCAGCTCCTCGAAGGCCGCGTACACGTGCTGGTGCTGCAGGAGATAGAAGTCCTGCGGCCGGAGGAGCGCCGCCACCTGGTCGAAGGCGGTCTCCTCGATGAGGATGGCGCCCAGCACCGCCTGCTCGGCCTCGAGGTTGTGCGGGAGATCGCGGGCGCCGCGCAGCGCGATCGCCGCCGGCTCGCGGCGCGTGCTCTCCATCTCGGGCATGGGTCGGGGATGCTAGCAGCCGGGTCCGACGGATTCACCGTAGATAACCGGTGGAAAAGTTCGAAAGACGCGTGGCCGGGAGCGTGGGAGGGCGGTGGATCGAGCGTGGAAAGGCGCACCGCCCCCCCCTTCCGGCGGAGCCCGCCGCCTGCGCCACACCCGTGGAGGGCTGCCTTCCGTGGTACATGGGGCCTCTCCATGCGCTCGCCCGGCCGCGCCGCCCTCCCGCTTCTCGCGCTGCTCGCCGGTTGCTCCACCCTCCGGGACATCTCGGCGGCCTCCTTCGTGCGGCCCTCGATCGCGTGGGAGGGGACCACTGCGGCTGGGCTCGACCAGGACGGCGTGACGGTGGTGGTCCACCTCCGGATCGACAACCCCAACCAGATGGCGCTGCGCCTGGCCCGGCTCGGCTACGAGCTGGAGGTGGAGGGGCGCCCGGTCGCCTCCGGATCGCTCTCCCGGGAGATCGAGATCCCGGCCGGTGGCTCGGCGCCGGTCGCCGTCCCGATCCGGGTCGGCTTCCGGGAGACTCCGGCTGCCCTGGAGTCGGCGCTGGCGCAGGGCCGGCTCGCCTACCGGGCCCGCGGCAGCGCCGGGATCGCCACCCCGATGGGCACGATCGACCTGCCCTTCGACCAGGCCGGCGAGGTGGCGCTGCGGGACGGCGCGCGCTGAGGCGCCGGCTCATTCGCCCCGGCCGCTCGCGGCACGGGATGCGGGGCGGACCACGTAGTACACCGCCTCGGGGTGGTGCAGCACCATCGCCGAGGTGGACTGCTCCGGGACCATCTGGTCGGCGCTGGTGAGCGAGACGCCGATGGAGCGTCCGGGGTCGAGCAGCCGCCATAGCTTGCGCTGGTCGGCGAGGTCCGGCCAGGCCGGGTACCCGGGCGAGTAGCGCTTTCCCTGATCGGCTGGCAGCGAGAGCTCGCGGCGGACCTGTCGGTGCCAGTACTCCGCCAGCGCCTCGGCCGTCTCTACCGCCAGCCCGTGAAGGTAGAGCGCCCGGGCGTAGTCGCCCTTCTCCTGCAGCTCCTCGGCGACCCGCGAGGCCTGGTCGCCCACGGTGACCACCTGGAACGCCACCAGGTCGCTCCCGCGCTCGCCGCGGAAGTAGTCGGAGAGGCAGAGGAACCGCTCGTCGGGCTGCCGTGGGAAGCGGAACCGGACCAGCTCCTCGCGGCGGTGCGCCGGGTCGAGCACCACCAGGTCGTCCCCCTCGGCGTGGCAGGGGAAGTAGCCGTAGGTGACCCGGGGGACGAGCCAGCCCTTGGCCTCCACCTCGGCCTGGAGCTGAACCAGCCGCGGGCCGAACTCCTCCCGCACCATCCGCTCGTACTCCGCACCCTTGGCACGGACTCCCCACTGCAGCTTGAACAGCTCGGGAAGGTCGAGCAGCGCGTACACGTCGCGCAGGGGGATGGCGCCCGGGGGCACCACCCGCGGTCCCCAGAAGGGCGGGACCGGGACCCGCGCGGCGGGAGGAACGGCGCTCCTCCGGGCCGGCCCCGGGGCGGCCCCGGGGGCCACCTCGGCGGCGGGAGCGGTCCGGGCGGCCAGGGCCTTGGCCAGCACCGACTCGCGAAAGGCGTCGCGCCGCCCGGGATCGGTGAGCGCCTGCACCACCTCGAGCCCCTCGAAGGCGTCCTTGGCGTAGAAGACACCGCCGGCGTAAGCCGAGCCGTCGGCGACGAAATGGGTGCGGTAGCCGAAGCGCCGGTTGATGGCTGCGCCGCCGATGATCACCGGGAAGGCCAGGCCGCGGCGCGAGAGCTCCTCCACGCAATAGGGCATCTGCTTGGAGGTCGAGACCAGAAGCGCCGAGAGCCCGATGGCGTCGGCCTCCACCTCGACCGCCTTCTCGATGATGGTGGCGACCGGCACCTGCTTGCCGAGGTCGTGAACCGTGAATCCGTTGTTGGCCAGGATGGTCTTGACCAGGTTCTTCCCGATGTCGTGAACGTCGCCGTAAACGGTGGCGAGCACCACCGTGCCCTTGGTCGTGCCCTCCACCCGATCGAGGAACTTCTCGAGGTGGGAGACCGCCCGCTTCATGACCTCGGCGGACTGGAGCACGAAGGGGAGGATGAGCTCGCCCGCGCCGAAGCGGTCGCCCACGTCCTTCATGGCCGGCAGGAGCACCGAATTCAGCACCTCGACCGGATCGCGCCGCCGGAGCACCTCGTCGATGAGGGCCTCGATCCCCTCCGGTCGCCGGTGGAGGATCCGGAGGTGGATGCGCTCCTCGGCGGGCTTGCCCGCCTCCAGGTCGGCCTCCGTCGGGCCCGGGCCGGCCGCCGCCTTCCCCTCGAAGTGCGCGACCAGCCGGGCCAGGGCGTCCTCGCGCCGGTCGAAGACCAGGTCCTCGGCGAGGGTCCTCTCGGCCTCCGGCACCAGCGGGTAGGGCCGGATGTCCTTCGGGTTGACGATGGCGAGGTCCAGGCCCGCCTGGACGGCGTGGTACAGGAAGACCGAGTTCACCACCTCGCGGGCGTTCTTGGCGAGGCCGAAGCTGACGTTGGAGACGCCGAGGCAGGTGAAGACCCGCGGGTTCTCGGCCTTGATGCGCCGGATGCCCTCCAGCGTCTCGAGGGCGCTGCGCCGGTACTCGCCGCCCCCGGTGGCCAGGGTGAAGGTGAGCGGGTCGAAGACCAGCGAATCCTCGGAGAGCCCGTGCTCGCGCGCGACGCCAACCATGCGGCGTGCGATCTCCGCCTTGCGGTCGGCGGTCTGGGCCATCCCGTGCTCGTCGATGGTCATGGCGACCACCGCCGCCCCGTAGCGCCTCACCAGCGGCAGGATCCGCTTCACCCGCTCGCCGCCCCGCTCCAGGTTCACCGAGTTGACGATGCACCGGCCCGGGTACACCTTGAGCGCGCTCTCCACCACGTCGGCCTCGGTGGAGTCGATCATCAGGGGGGCGTCCACGCTCTGGGCCAGCAGGCGGACCAGGGTGCGCATCTGCGCCGCCTCGTCGTCGCGCTCGTTGAGCGCCACGCAGACGTCCAGGACGTGGGCGCCCGCCTCCACCTGCCCCCGGGCGATCTGGAGCAGCCCCGCGTAGTCGTCGGTCAGGAGCAGCTCCTTCACCTTCCGCGAGCCCTGGCTGTTGACCCGCTCGCCCACCACCAGGGGCCTCGGCTGGAGGTCGAGCGGGACCGCCTTCATGGCGCTGGAGAGCTCGGGCGCCGGCCGCGGGCGCACCCGCCTCGGCGCCCGCAGCGCGCGCACCCGCTCCACCACCGCCCGCATGTGGTCGGGCGTGGTGCCGCAGCAGCCGCCCACCAGGTCCACCCCGAGCTCGGCCACGAAGTCCGCCAGCGCCTCGGCCAGCTCGCGTGGCGAGAGCCGGTAGACCGCCCGGCCGTCCACGTTCTCGGGCATGCCGGCGTTGGGCAGGACCGAGACGTAGTGGCTGCACTTCTGCCCGAGGAGGCGCACGCTCTCCCGCATCTCCGCCGGACCGGTGGAGCAGTTGATGCCCACGCAGTCGACGGGCAGCCGTTCCAGGGTGGCCAGCGCGCTGCCGACGTCGGTCCCGAGCAGCATCCGGCCGGAGGCGTCGATGAGGGTGGGCTGGGCGATGATGAAGACGTCCCGGAGCGACTCGCGCCGGTAGGCGTCGGCCGCCAGCACCGCAGCGCGCAGCTCCAGCATGTCCTGCTGGGTCTCGATGAGGATGGCGTCGCAGCCGCCGTCGACCAGGCCCCGCACCTGCTCGAAGAAGATGCGCTCCAGGGCGTCCGGGGTGACGTTGGAGAGCGCCGGGTCGGAGGAGGAGGGCAGCATCCCGGTGGGGCCGATCGAGCCGGCCACGAAGCGCGGGTGCTCGGGCGTGGAGTGGCGGTCGGCGGCGCGCCGGGCGTTGATGGCGGCCCGGAAGTTCACCTCGTAGGTGCGGTGGCCCAGGCCGTACTCGTCGAGCTTGAGCCGGCTGGAGCCGAAGGTGTTGGTCTCGACGACGTCGCAGCCCACCGACAGGTACCGGCCGTGGATCGCCTCGATGAGGTCCGGCCGGGTCAGGGTGAGGAGGTCGTTGGCGCCCTCCTGACCTCCGAACTCGGCCGCCTTGAGGGCGTGCCCCTGGATCTGCGTACCCATGGCGCCGTCCAGCACGAGGACGCGGCGCTCGACGGCCTGGCGGAACCCAAAGCCCATGGGAGGCCTTTATTAGCACGCTGCCCGAAAAACCCTAAGGCGCCAGGGGCCTGACCGGCCGCGGAGGCGGCTCCTCCTCCGGGGCGAGAGAGCCGGGCAGGGACCGTCCTCGAGGGGGCGTGAGGCCCCGCCCGGGTGCGGCCGGGGGCGGCGACCCGAGGACCGGGCTTCCGCCCGGCTCGGAGAGGCCTAATATGGAGTCAGATGATCGAGGCGCGCTTCTACCAGCCGGAGCCGGACGGACGGGTTCGTTGCACGCTCTGTCCCCGGGACTGCCGGCTCGCCGACGGACAGGCCGGCTTCTGCTTCATCCGGCAGAACATCGGCGGGAAGCTCATGACCCTGGGGTACGGCCGGAGCACCGGCTTCGCGGTCGACCCCATCGAAAAGAAGCCGCTGAACCACTTCTACCCGGGGTCCTCGATCTTCTCCTTCGGGACGGCGGGCTGCAACCTGGGCTGCCGCTTCTGCCAGAACTGGGACATCTCCAAGGCCAGGCTCGACGAGCGGGCCTCCGAGAGCTACTCGCCCTGCCAGGTGGTGGACATGGCGGTCGCGGCCGGCTGCCCCTCCATCGCCTTCACCTACAACGAGCCCATCATCTTCGCGGAGTTCGCCATCGACGTGGCGCGCGAAGCCCACGCCCGCGGCCTGAAGACCGTGGCCGTCACCAACGGATACGTGAGCCCCGGCGCCCGAGAGGAATTCTTCGGGCAGATGGACGCGGCCAACGTGGACCTCAAGGCCTTCAGCGAGGACTTCTACGCCAAGGTGACCCTCTCCCATCTCGCGCCGGTGCTGTCGACCCTGGAGTGGCTGGCACGCGAGACCCAGGTCTGGGTGGAGGTGACCAACCTGCTCATCCCCGGCCTCAACGACGACCCGAGGGAGACCCGGGCCCTGGCCGAGTGGGTGCGGGACCACATGGGGAGGGAGGTCCCGGTGCACTTCACCGCCTTCCACCCCGCCTACAAGATGCTGGACCGGCCTCCGACCCCGCCTTCCACCCTCAGCCGCGCCCGGGCCGTCGCCCGCGAGGCGGGGCTGGTGCACGTCTACACCGGCAACGTGCACGACCCGGAGGGGCAGACCACCTGGTGCCCGGGCTGCGGCGCGGCGCTGGTGGAGCGCGACTGGATGGCGATGCGGGCCTACCGGCTCTCCGGCGACGCGTGCCGGGCCTGCGGAACGCGCATCGCCGGCCGCTTCCCGGCGGGGGAGGTGCGGCCCACCAGCGGGCGCCGGGTGCTGCTGCCGATCTAGCTACGGCGGGTAGGCCAGGCCGCAATCCACCTTGCCCTGCTGGCCGAAGAGCCGCTCGCACATGGCCGGGTCCTTTCCGGGATCGGCGCAGGTGTCGAGGCGCGTATCGCAGAAGTCCTCGTCGCTCTGCCCCGGCTTGGGGGTCTGCTTGAGCTGGTTCTGCACCTGCACGTTGCAGTTGTTCCGGATGCTGCCCTCGGGCTGGCACTTGCAGATGCGTTCCGCCAGCTGCTGGCACGCTCCGCCGCAACCGGCGGCCGACACGGCGAGCGCGCTCAGGCTCGCGGCCAGGCGCAGAAAGCGGGCGAGGCGCATGGAGGCGCGCAGAATCGCCCGGGGCGGCCCCCTGCGTCAAGGACGGCCGACGGCGCGCCCCAGGGCCTCGATGGCGAAGTCGAGGCGGTCGTTGCCGACGAACATCTCGTCGCCGTCGGCCGTGCGGACGAAGAAGGTCGGCGCCCCGTAGGCCCCGCGCTCCACCGCCTCCTGGGTCTGCTGCGTCAGCGCCGCCTTGAAATCCGGCGCCGCCGCCAGCAGCGCCGGCCCGTCGAGCCCGACCGAGCCGGCGATCCGGACCAGGAGCTCCGGATCGGACACGTCCTTTCCCTCCCCCCAGTGGGCCCGGTACACGGCGTGCGTGAACGGCACGAGCTTGCCCTGCTTCTCCGCCGCCAGCGCGGCCCGGAGCGCGAGGATCGAGGCCACCGGGAAGCAGGCAGGCTGGACCAGCGGGACCGAGAGCCGCTTCGCCCATCGCGTCAGGTCGACCCACATGTGCCGGAGCTTGGCCGGGGTCTCGAGCGGCGCCCGGTTGCCGGTGGCCTTGAGGACGCCTCCGAGCAGGAAGGGCCGGAAGCGGACCTGGCCGCCGGCCTTTCGCACCTCGGCTTCGACGCGGGTCGAGGCCAGGTAGGAGTAAGGGCTCACGAAATCGTAGAAGAACTCGAGGACGACCATGCAGGCTCCGTGAATCGGCTGGAGGGGGCGGACGTCGAGTATAAGGGAATCATGCGAACCCTGGCCGTCCTGATCGCCGTCGCCGTCGCCGCTGGACCGGCCCCGGACCCGCAGGCCCGGGCGATTGCCCGCAAGGTGCAGGCCTTCTACGAGCGCACCCAGGACCTGCGAGGGCGCTTCGAGCAGACCTACACCTACGCCGGCCTGGGCCGGCGGCAGGTGTCGCAGGGGACGGTGCTGGTGAAGAAGCCCGGCCGGATGCGCTGGGACTACGAAAAGCCGACCCGGAAGACCATCGCGGTGGTGGGGTCGCGCCTGGTCCAGTACGAGCCGGAGGTGAACCAGGCCTTCGTGGACGAGCGCTTCGACGCCACCGCCATGAGCGCGGCGGTGACCTTCCTCCTCGGCCAGGGAAGCCTGGAGAAGGAGTTCGAGGTGGCCGCCGGAGAGGGCGGCACGCTGGTCCTCACCCCGCGCACGCCGGACCCCCGGGTCGATTCGGTGACGCTCGCGGTCGGGCCCGACGGCGAGGTGACCGCCAGCACGGTGGTGGACGGGTCGGGCAACGTGAACGCCATCGTCTTCCGCGACCTCAAGCGCAACACCGGGCTCAAGGACTCGGAGTTCGACCTCAAGCTGCCGGGCGACGTGCGGCGCGTGGAGATGCCGGGAGCCGGGCGCTGAGGACGGCCGGCTGCCGCCCTTCCGTCAGGAGATGACCCGCAGCCGGGAACGGCGTCCCGGCGCGGCGGAGCGGGCGCGCGGCAGGGGCCGCGCCGCCCGGCGGGCCTCTCGCTCCACCACCCGTGCCACCAGGTCGTAGTCGCCGGCATCGGTGATCTCGGCCGTGACGATCTCGCCCGGGTAGGCGACCCCCTCGTTGAGGTAGGTGAGACCGTCGATCTCCGGCGCCTGCTGGGCGTTGCGCCCGGCGAGCAGGTGCTCGGTCTCCTCGCTGGCGCCCTCCACCAGCACCTCCACCCGGCGCCCGATCATCGCGCGCTGGTGCTCCCGGGAGATCCCGCGCTGCAGCTCCATCACCTTCTCGAGGCGGGCGCGCTTCACGCGCTCGGACACCTGGCCCGGCATCCTCCCGGCCTCGGTGCCCTCCTCGCGCGAGTAGGTGAACACTCCGAGCCGCTCGAAGCGCTGCTCCTCCACGAAGCGCAGCAGGTCCCGGAAGTCCTGCTCGGTCTCGCCGGGCAGCCCCACGATCAGGGCGGTCCGCAGGGCCACGCCGGGGACCCGCTCGCGGATCCGGGCCAGCAACGAGCGCAGGAAGCGGGAGTCGCGTCCCCGCTTCATGGAGCGGAGCAGGCGATCGCTCGAGTGCTGCAGCGGCATGTCGAGGTACTTCACGATCTTGGGCTCGCGCGCCATCACCTCGATGAGCGAGTCGGGGAAGTCCCGGGGATAGGCGTAGTGCAGGCGGATCCAGCGGATGCCCTCGACGCGGCAGAGCTCCGGCAGCAGATGGGCGAGCCGCACCTTCCCGGGAAGGTCCTGCCCGTAGGCGGTGAGGTCCTGGGCCACCAGCGACAGCTCCACCGTTCCCTGGGCCGCGAGGCGCTCGGCCTCGGCCACGAGGTCCGCCACCGGGCGCGAACGCTGCGGGCCGCGCAGGGCCGGGATGATGCAGAAGGCGCAGGCGTTGTCGCAGCCCTCGGCGATCTTGAGGTAAGCGGTGTGGGAGGGAAGCGAGTTCACGCGCGGGGTGCTGGCGTCGTGCACGAAGTCCGGGTCCGGGACCACGATGCGCCGGGCCTGCGCCTCGCCCACGATGCGGGCGATCTCCTGGTAGGCGCCGGTCCCCACGAAGTGGTCCACCTCCGGCAGCTCGCGGGCCAGCTGCTCCGGGTAGCGCTGCGCCAGGCAACCGGCCACCACCAGCTTCTTGCAGCGGCCCTCGGCCTTCATCTGGGCCAGCTCGACGATGGCCTGGACCGACTCCTCCTTGGCGCTGTCGATGAAGCCGCAGGTGTTCACCACGATGACGTCGGCGCGGGCCGGGTCCTGGACGAGCCGGTAGCCGGCCTCGGAGAGGGTCCCGAGCATCACCTCGCTGTCCACCCGGTTCTTCGGGCAGCCCAGGGTGTGCATGTAGACGGGGGTGCTCACGCCGGGTCGGATCTAACAGACCGCGACGCGGTGCGCCAACCGGCCCATTCGCTCCCTGCCGGAGGTAGGATGGCCCGCGATCCCGGGTCGCCGGCGGGGGAAGGGATGGCCGCGCTCGCCTCCTCTTCGTCCGCCGCCGGCACCGGGGCCTGGGGGCCATGACGCGCGACCGAAGGATAGGGACCCGCCCCGCCGCGCTGGCGCTCGCCCTGGTCTGCGGGCTGCTCCCCGGGATCGCACTGGCGGGCGAGGCCGGCCCGGGTTTCCGGACCGACCTCGGGCTCTTCGGCGGCGTGCTGCACTTCCTCGGCTCCCATCCCTTCGTGCTCCTCTTCACCACCCTGGCCCTCGGCACCGCGCTGGGCCGGCTCAAGCTGGGGTTCCTCACCCTCGGCTCCACCGCCGCCACGCTGCTGGCGGGCATCGCCATCAGCCTCTGGGCCTACCTCGGGTACGGCATCCGCTACGCGGTCCCCGGCCTGCTCACCACCGTGTTCCTGAACCTCTTCATGTTCGCGGTCGGCCTGAAGGTCGGGCCGCAGTTCCTCGCCGGGTTGCGGCGGGACGGGGCGAAGGGGGTGGCCATCGCGGTGGTGGTGGTGGGCCTCAACTTCGCCATCGCCGTCGGTGGCGCCAAGCTCTTCCGGCTGGTTCCCGGCTTCGCCCCCGGGCTCATCTCGGGGAGCATGACCGACACGGCGGTCATCGGCGTGGCCACCAGCGCGGTCGAGGGCGGCGCCTACCGGCCGCCCCCGGGATTGGCCGCGGCCGACGTCGCCGGCAACATCGCGGCGGCCTACGCCGTCACCTACCTCTTCTCCCTCGTCGCGATCATCCTGCTGGTGCGGTACCTGCCGCGCCTGCTGGGCGTGGACGCGAAGGCCGCCGCCCGCGCCGCGGAGCAGGGCTACGGTGGAGGCGGGGCCCGCCTGCCCAGCGCCGGCACCGAGGCCGCCTACGCGCTGGAGCGGACCTCGGTGGACGTCCGGGCCTACCGGGTCGACACGGACGAGGCGGCCGGCCTCTCCGTTCACGACCTGTCGGTGCGCGCCGACGTCCCGGTGCTTCAGGTCCTGCGGGGAGAGGAGGTCCTCGACCTGTCCGCGAACCCGGTCGTCCGGAAGGGAGACGTGGTCACCGTGGTGACCGACGTGGAGCGCCTGGTGAAGGGGGCGCGTCGCGTCGGACCCGAGGTCGCCGACGAGAGGGCGCGGGACGTGGACCTCGAGGTGGCGGACCTGGTGGTCACGCGCAAGGAGCTCGACGGCCTGTCGATCCAGGAGGCGGCGCAGCGCCTTCGCGAGGCGCTCTCGCCCGGAGCGGGGGCCGCCTGGCGGGCGTTCCACCCGGTGGCGCTCATCCGGGCCGGGTCGCCGATCCCCATCTGGCCCGGCATGCGCCTGGCGCGCGGAGACATCCTCCGCGTCATCGGGCCGCGCTCCCGCACCGACGAGGCGGGCAGGCTGGTCGGGGCGACGGTGCGGCTCTCCAAGGAGTCCGACATCCTGACCCTGGCGCTGGGCCTCGCCGTCGGCTACGTCGCCGGAACCCTCCGGCTGACCATCGGGAACATCCCCTTCAGCCTCGGCGCGCCAGCTGGGGTGATGCTCGCCGGCATCGCCATCAGCGTGCTGCGCGCGCGCCATCCCCTCCTCGGCGGACCGGTCTCCGAGGGTGCGCGCAGCCTGCTGCAGGCGCTGGGGCTCGACGTGTTCATCGCGGTGACGGCGGTGAACGCGGCCGCGAGCGTCGCCGGCGCCTTCACCGGCGGGTACGTGACCCGCCTGCTGGCGATCGGCGTCGTGGCCTCGGTGGTCCCGCCGCTCGCCGCCTGGGCGGTCGGGCGCAGGCTCCTCGGCCTCAATCCGGCCATCCTGCTCGGGGCGATCTGCGGCGCACGGCACTCCACCCCCGCCCTGCGCGCCGCCCAGGAGGAGACCGGCAGCGCCATCCCGGCAGTCGGCTACCCGGTGGCGTACGCGATCTCCTCGGTGCTGGTCCTGGTCCTCGGCTACCTGGCGCTGTTCCTGTAGTCGCGGCGGCGCCCCTCACTCCCGGAAATTCTGGAACTGCAGCGGGATGCCCAGCCCGGCGGCGCGGATGCGCTGGATCACGGCCTGCAGGTCGTCCCTCTTCTTCCCGGTGATCCGCACGGCGCTGCCCTGGATGGCGGCCTGGACCTTCACCCCGGACTCCTTCACCAGCTGCGCGATGCGCTTCGCGTCCTCCTGCTTGAGGCCGCGCTTCAGCTTGACGAGCTGCTTCACGTGCCCGCCGGCGGCCGGCTCGAGGGGCTGAGGGTCGAGGCCCTCGAGCGGCACCCCGCGCTTGGCGAGCTTCTCGATGAGCACCTGGTAGGCGGCCTGGGCGCGGCCGTCGCTGTTGGCCTTCACCAGGATGGAGCCGTCGGCCTGGCGCTCCAGGTCGGTGGCGGTCCCCTTGAAGTCGAAGCGCTGGACGATCTCCTTGCGCGCCTGGTTGAAGGCGTTCTCCACCTCCATCATGTCGAGATCGGAGACGACGTCGAAGCTGGGCATGGACCTCTCCTTTCGCTGCTAGACCTCCAGGACCACCGGGAGGACCTCGGGACGGCGCGCCCCCTCCCGCCGGAACCAACGCCGCGCCGCCAGGCGCAGCACCTCCGCCAGCGCGGCCCGGTCGGCACGGGCGCCCGGCCCCATGCCCTCGAGCGCCTCCCGGGCCTCGCGGGCGATCTCGCGATCGGCGCCCTCGAGGCCGGCCACCCCGCGGCCGAGGACCTCCGGCCCTCGCACCACCGCGCCGCCGTGACGGTCCACCACCAGCAGCACGACGCAGAGCCCGGCCTCCGCCAGGACCCGCCGCTCGCGTACCACCCGGACGTCGACGTCCACCCCGGCCTCCCGGTCGGCGTAGACGCGCCCCACCGGAAGGGGCTCGGCCAGGACGCGGGCGCCCCGGTCGTCGAGCTCCAGGACCTCCCCGTCGGCGAGGACGTGCCGGCGCCCCTCGCCGATCCCCTCGGCGTCGGCGTGGGCTGCGTGCCGGGCCAGGTGCCGCAGCTCTCCGTGGATGGGAACGAAGTGCTCCGGGCGCGCCAGCGCGATGAGGCGCCGCTGCTCGGCCGCCTGCGCGTGTCCCGAGGCGTGGAGCGGCCGCAGCTCCTCGTAGGCCACCTCCGCTCCCAGCCGGCAGAGCCCGTTCAGCACCTGTCCGATGGCGACCTCGTTGCCCGGGATGTAGCGGGAGGAGAGGACCACCAGGTCGCCCGGCGCCACCCCGAGGTCGGCGAGCTCGCCGCGGGCGAGGCGCGCGAGCGCGCTGCGGGGCTCGCCCTGGGTGCCGCCGGCGAGGACGCACAGCTCCCGCGGCGGAAGCTGGCGCGCCTCCTCGGTCGAGACCAGCTGCCAGCCGGGGAGCGTCAGGTAGCCGAGCTCGAGGCCGAGGCGGACGGCCTCCTCCATGCTGCGCCCGAGGAGGGCCAACCGGCGTCCCACCGCCCGGGCGGCGTCGGCCACCTGCTGGATGCGGTGGAGGTTGGAGGAGAAGCAGGCGACGATGACGCGCCCGCGCGCGGTGGCGACGGCCTCGCGGAGCGAGTCGCCCACCTCCGACTCCGAGAGCGAGCTGCCCGGGCGGTCGGAGTTGGTCGAGTCCGAGAGCAGCAGCCGGATCCCCCGGCGGCCGAGGGCCTCGATGCGGGGAAGGTCCATCGGCCGCCCGTCGAGGGGGCGCTCGTCGATCTTGAAGTCGCCCGAGTGCAGCAGGGTGCCCTGCGGCGTCGTGAGCGCCAGGGCGCAGCTGTCGGGGATGGAGTGGGTGACCGCGATGAACTCGGCGGAGATGGGGCTCGCCTCCCCCGCCTGGCGGAGGTCGCCGGGGCGCACCTCCCGGAGGTCGGCCTCGACGCCCGCCTCCTCGAGCCGTCGCCGAAGCAGGGCCAGCGCCAGGCGAGGCCCGTAGACCGGCGCCCGCACGCGGGCGAGGAGCATGGGCAGCGCTCCCAGGTGGTCCTCGTGGCCGTGGGTGAGGAAGACCGCTCCGACCCGGTCGCCCCGCTCCCGGAGCCAGGAGAGGTCGGGGGCCACCAGGTCCACGCCGATGGGCTCGCTCGGGAACATGACGCCGCAATCGACCACGGCGATGCGGCCGTCGCACTCGACGACCATGCAGTTCATGCCGATCTCGCCCAGTCCTCCCAGGGCGGCGATCCGGACCGGAGCGGCCATCGGACGCCACTGTACCGGGTCCCGGGCCGGTCCGGGCGAGCCCCGAGAGGGCGCATCGGCTATGTTCGCACCGCGGCATGGATCCGATCCTCGACCCCCTCAACGACGCCCAGCGCGAGGCGGTGCTGCACGGCGAGGGGCCGCTCCTGGTCCTGGCCGGCGCCGGCACCGGGAAGACCCGCGTCATCGTGCACCGCATCGCGCACCTGGTCCGCGAGCGCGGGGTGGCCCCTTGGCACGTCCTCGCGGTGACCTTCACCAACAAGGCCGCCGGCGAGATGCGGGAGCGGCTCGAGGCCCTTCTCGGGGCCCAGGCCCTGGAGCTGTGGGTCCAGACCTTCCACGCCTTCGGGGCGCGCTTCCTGCGCCGGGAGGCGGCCCGGGCCGGCCTCTCCCCCGGCTTCGCCATCTACGACGACGCCGACCAGATGGCGCTGGTGAAGCGCCTCTTCGAGGACGCCCGCTTCATCGACGAGGACCGGCTCACCCCCCGGGAGGTGCTGTCCCGCATCGACCGGTGGAAGAACCTCTCGTTCGCCCCCGACGACGTGCAACTCGGGGAGCACGACGTCGAGGGCCAGGCCGCGCTCGAGATCTACCGCCGCTACCAGCGCGCGCTGCAGCGGGCCGGGGCGGTGGACTTCGGGGACCTGCTGGTCCGGCCGCTGCACCTGCTCGAGGCCGATCCCGACCTGCGGCGCCGCTGGTCCTCGCGCTTCTCCCACCTGCTGGTCGACGAGTTCCAGGACACGAGCCCGGCGCAGTACCGGCTGGTGAAAGTCCTGGCCGGGTCCCGCCGCAACGTGTGCGTGGTGGGCGACGACGACCAGGCCATCTACCGCTGGCGCGGCGCGGACGTCACGAACATCCTGGATTTCGACCGCGACTTCCCCGGCACCCGGGTGGTGAAGCTGGAGCAGAACTACCGCTCCACCCACGTGATCCTCGAGGCGGCCCATGCCGTCATCTCCCGCGCGCTGCGGCGGAGGGAGAAGAAGCTCTGGACCGACCGGCAGGGAGGGGCGCCCCTGGCGATGCTGGTCGGTGCGGACGAGCACGAGGAGGCCCAGCGGCTGGCCCAATCCATCCAGGCCGAGCGGCTGCGCGGCACCCGGGCCGACGAGATCGCCGTCCTCTACCGGGTGAACGCCCATTCCCGGCCCATCGAGGCGGCGCTGCGGACGTTGCGCGTCCCGTACGTCATCGTGCGGGGCACCAGCTTCTACGAGAGGGCGGAGGTGAAGGACGCCGCCGCCTACCTGCGACTCGCGCTCTCGCCGTCCTCCGACCTCGACCTGGCCCGGGTGATGAACCGGCCGCCGCGCGGCATCGGCGAGCGGACGGTGGAGCGGCTGCGGGCCTTCGCCGAGGAGCAGGGCCTCTCGCTGTTCGAGGCGCTCGGCCGGGTCGACGAGGTCCCCGAGCTCAAGGCCGCGGCCCGGCGGAGCCTGGCCGCCTTCCGCCAGATGGTGGCGGACCTCGCCGCGCGGCTGCCCGGGCTCGACGCCGGCACCGCGGTCCAGGAGGCGATCGGCCGGAGCGCGCTGCTCGATCGCCTGCAAGCGGAGGGGACCGAGGAGGCCGTCGAGAAGGCGGAGAACCTGCTCGAGCTGGTGGCCGCGGCGCGGGAGTTCGACGAGGCGCGCGCCGGCGAGCCGGCGCCCCGCGACGCCGAGGAGCCCGTCCCGCCCCCGCTGGCCCGCTTCCTCGAGCAGATCGCGCTCCTGGGAGAGGCCGACGCCCCCACGCCGGAGGGGCGGGTGGCTCTCATGACCCTGCACGCGGCCAAGGGGCTCGAGTTCGAGGCGGTGTTCGTGGCGGGCCTCGAGGAGGGCACCCTGCCCCACGAGCGGCCCTGGCGCCGCGAGCGCTCCGCCGAGGAGCGGGAGGCGGAGCTCGACGAGGAGCGGCGCCTCTGCTACGTGGGCATGACCCGGGCCAAGGCGCGGCTCACCCTGTCGCTGGCCCGCCGGCGCATGGGTTACGGCGCCTCCGGTCCGGGCTGGCGCGACACCGAGCCCTCCCGCTTCCTCGGCGACCTGCCCCCCGAGCTGTTCGGCCTCCCGGCGCGGGCGGCTGCGCCGCCGGTGCGGCGACACCCGGGGGCGCTCCCGGGAGAGCCGTTCATCGAGATGGACGGCGAGGAGGCTGCGGCCGCGGCGCCGCGCCGGCCCGCCCGCGCCTCCGGCTCCGGGCCGACGGTGGACTACTCCTACGACCAGCGCCCGGAGGCGGCGCGGCCGTTCCAGCCTGGCCAGCGCGTCGCCCACGAGAGCCTGGGCGAGGGGGTGGTGCGGGCCTGCGACGGGGTCGGGCCGGACGCCAAGGTGACGGTGGCCTTCCACGCTGGCGGCGAGCGGCGCCTGCTGGCGAGGTTCCTGCGGCGGGCCTGAGGGGCCCGGGTACCGGCCAGGTGCGCCCGAGGCGGCTTCGGCCTCCGTGGCCCCCGGGGCGTATGATGGGGCATGGTCGAGGCCGCCCGCCCCCCGACGCCGGTCCCGGAAGAGTTGCTGCTCGCCCTGCCCAAGGCCGACCTGCACTGCCACCTCGACGGTTCGCTGCGCCTCGGCACCATCCTCGAGCTGGCCGCGCAGCAGGGGGTGCGCCTGCCCGCCGACACGCCCGAGGGGCTGGCCCGCGCCATCCACATGGGCGAGACGCGGAGCTCGCTCGAGGACTATCTCGCCGCCTTCGACGTCACCCTGGCCGTGCTCCAGACCGCGGAGGCGCTGTGCCGGGCGGCCTACGAGCTCGCCGTCGACTGCGCCCGCGAGAACGTTCGCTACCTCGAGATCCGGTACTCCCCGGTGCTGCACACCCGCCGCGGCCTCAAGACGACCGACACGGTGGACGCGGTTCTGGACGGCCTGCGGGCCGCCCGCCAGGAGACCGGCATCCGGGCCCACGTCATCATCTGCGGCATCCGGCAGATCGACCCGGTCACCTCGCTGCGGCTGGCCGAGCTGGCGGTGGCCTACAAGAACCGGGGGGTGGTCGGATTCGACCTGGCCGGGATCGAGGAGGGCTACCCCTCCAAGGCCCACCACGCCGCCTTCCAGCTCATCCTCGACAACAACGTGAACGTCACCATCCACGCCGGGGAGGCCTACGGACCGGAGTCGATCGCCCAGGCGCTCCACGTGTGCGGGGCCCACCGCATCGGGCACGGGGTCCGCCTGCGCGAGAACGGCGACCTGCTGAACTACGTCAACGACCACCGCATCCCGCTCGAGATGTGCCCATCCTCCAACGTCCAGACCGGCTCGGTGACCGACCTCGCCAACCACCCGCTGCGGTTCTACTTCGACTTCGGCCTGCGGGTGTCGGTCAACACCGACAACCGGCTGATCACCGACACCACCCTCACCCGGGAGCTGACGCGCGTGCATCGGGAGCTGGGCTTCGAGATCGAAGACATCGCCACCCTCATCGTCCAGGGGTTCAAGAGCGCCTTCCTGCCCTTCCGCGAGAAGTCCGAGCTGCTGAGGGAGGTGAACCAGGAGATCGCGGCCGTCCTGGCGCGCTTTGCCGGTTCCGGCCCCGGCGCCGGGCGGAGGTCGGCATGACGGCACTGGCGCACTTCCGTTCCCCCATCGGGTCGCTGGCGGTCGAGGCGAGCGACGCCGGGGTCTGCGGCGTCCGCTTCGGCGGCGGCGAGCGGGTCCGGCCGCCCATCACCGCCCGGACCCGGGACAACCTGGAATCGGCGTTGCAGGCGCTGCGGGACTACTTCGCCGGGCGCGCCCCGCGGCTGCCGCCGCTCGACCTGCACGGCACCCCCTTCCAGGAAAGGGTATGGCGGGAGCTGCTCGCCATCCCCTTCGGCGAGGTGCGCACCTACGGCGAGGTCGCGACCCGGCTCGGCCGGCCCGGGGGCGCCCGGGCGGTGGGCGCGGCCAACGGCCGCAACCCGGTCGCCATCCTCGTCCCCTGCCACCGGGTGGTCGCGGCCGGAGGGCGGCTCGGCGGCTACGCCGGCGGCCTGGAGGTCAAGGCCTGGCTCCTCGCCCACGAGGCCGGGCGCTCCCTGTCGCTGACGCCGGGCTGAGGCGTTTCGCGCCTCAAGGGCGCTCGGCGACGACGAGCATGTTGTCGCCGAGGTTCACCGGGACGGGCCAGCGGCCCGGGATCAACCGGCGCAGCGCCCGGGCGATCGGCGCCAGCGCCGGGAAGCCGGCGGCGAGCTTGCGCAGCAGGTAGTCGGCCGAGACGGTGTGGACGTAGGAGCGGCGCTCCAGCATGCGGAAGCCCGCCTCCTCCAGCGCCACCCGCACGGTGGACCGGTCGAAGTAGAAGAGGTGCATGTCCATGAGCCACGGCCAGCGCGGCCCCAGGAGCCGCGCCGCGGCGCTCCCCGCGTCGATGGTGGACAGGTAGAGGCGGCCGCCGGGGCGCAGCAACCGGAAGGCGGCCTCGAGCTCCCGGCGCGGGTCCGGGAGGTGCTCGAGGACGTCCCACATCGTCAGCACGTCGTAGCGGGCCCCGGCGCGGGCCCTCTCGGCCAGCGTCTCCTCCCGGACCGGGAAGCCGAGGGCCCGGGCGTGGGCGGCGGCCCAGCGCGACAGCTCCAGGCCTTCCGCCGCGAAGCCGGACTCCTTCGCCACCGCCAGGAAGAGGCCGCAGTAGGCGCCCACGTCGAGGAGGCGGCGGCCGTTCCCCGGCCCCAGCCGCGAGACCACCCGCCGGAAGGTCCGCAGGCGGTTCTGCCGCTCCGCCAGGTACAGCGGGTCGACCACCTCGCCGTAGGCGTGGCGCAGCACCCCCTCCGCCGGGGCCGGCCACTGGAAGAGAAGCCCGCACTCCTCGCAGGACCAGATGGGAGGATGGCTGCGGTGGCCGAAGCTGGTGCAGCGGAAGGCGCCGGCCTCGAGCGGCCCGCCCGCGCCGCGGGCCGGAAAGCGAAGCGCCATGCGATCGCCGCCGCACAGGTGGCAGCGCGAAGGGACGGGCGCCAGTGCGGGCGGGGCCCGGCGGGCCAGGGAATTGGAGGGAGGCACGGGGCCGTACCCATACCCTCGCTCGCCGCCGGAGGGAAGCGCCTTGCCCGGGGGCGGAAGGGTGCATAGCATGGCGATCGAACACTCGAGGAGAAGGTCGATGCCGAAATGCCTTGCCATGATCCTGGCGGGCGGCGAGGGGCGCCGCCTGGATCCCCTGACCCGCGAGCGGGCCAAGCCGGCGGTGCCCTTCGGCGGACGCTACCGGATCATCGACTTCGTGCTCTCCAACTTCGCCAACTCCGGCATCCTCCGGATGAAGGTGCTGGTCCAGTACAAGTCGGAGTCGCTCAACACCCACGTGCAGCGGGCCTGGAGGCTCACCTCCCTGCTCAACGAGTACGTGGAGATCGTCCCGGCGCAGATGCGGGTGGGGCCCAAGTGGTTCGAGGGCTCGGCGGACGCCATCTACCAGAACCTCAACATCATCACCGACGAGGAGCCGGACTTCACCTTCGTGTTCGGCGCCGACCACGTCTACCGGATGGACGTGCGGCAGATGCTCGAGTTCCACCGCCAGAAGAACGCGGACCTCACCGTGGCGGCCATCCCGGTGCCGGTGGAGCAGGCGAGCGAGTTCGGCATCATCGAGATGGACGTCGAGGGCCGCATGGTGGGGTTTGCCGAGAAGCCCAAGGAGGGGGTCAAGACCATGCCCGGGGACCCCACCCGGTGCCTGGCCTCGATGGGCAACTACCTCTTCACCACCGACGCCCTGGTGCAGGAGATCGTGCGCGATGCCGGGGACCCCAACAGCGCCCACGACTTCGGCAAGTCGATCGTGACGGCCATGCACGCCCGCAAGCGGGTCTACGTCTACGACTTCGCCCAGAACCGCGTTCCCGGGCAGAACACGCGGGAGCAGGGCTACTGGCGGGACGTCGGCAGCCTGGACGCCTACTACCAGGCCAACATGGACCTGGTGGCCGTGGACCCCATCTTCTCCCTCTACAACTTCGACTGGCCCATCTTCACCATCCGCTACAACTACCCCCCGGCCAAGTTCGTCTTCGCCAACGAGAAGGAGGGGCGGGTGGGCCGGGCCACCGACTCCCTCATCTCCGAGGGCTGCATCATCTCCGGCGGGCGCCTCCACCACTGCATCGTCTCCCCCAAGGTCCGGGTCAACAGCTACGCCGAGGTGGAGGACTCGATCATCTTCGAGAACGTCAACGTGGGACGCCACTGCCGCATCCGGCGCTGCATCATCGACAAGCACGTGGACGTGCCGGCGGGGACCGTCATCGGCCACGACCCGGAGGAGGATCGCAAGCGCTTCCAGGTCACCGAGAGCGGACTGGTGGTCATCCCCAAGGGGATGCGGATCGAGTCGCGCTGACCCTCAGGGCCGCGGGTGGGCGGCCCGATCGGCGAGCCGCTCCAGCCGGCTGAAGGTGAGGGCCAGGTCCGCCGGCTTCTCGATGACGTCGGCGGCCCCGAGCTCGAGCAGCAGGTCGCGCATGTTCTGGTCGCCGGCGCGGGCGCTCACCACCACGATGGGGATCCCGGCCGTCTTCGGGCTCTGCTTGAGCTGGCGCAGGACGTCGCGCCCGTCCAGCTTGGGCATGCCGATGTCGAGGATCACCACGTCGGGGAGCTCGCCCGCGGCCATCACCAGGGTCTCGGGCCCGTCGTGGGTGTGGAGCACGTTGTGGCCGCGCCGCAGGGCGTAGTCCCGGTAGAGCCGGACGATCTCCTCGTCGTCCTCGGCCACCAGGATCCGCAGCTGTCTCGCGGCGACCATGGGTCGATCCATACCCTTTCACGGCAGGTCCGGCCAGTTCCCCGTCGGCCCCGGGGTCAGGGGTTCCACCAGTAGGTCCACTTGACCATCAGGGTGTCCACCGCGCGGCCGGGGCCCAGGGCAACCGGCGACAGCGTGGCAGGCGGGTCCTCCGGTCCGGGCCAGGGGAGCTCGGCCTGGGTCCGGCTGTAGACGAGGTACAGCGTCGACCCGATGCGGTACTCCCAGCGGAGCACCAGGTTGACGATGAGCTGGGAGCTGCGGCTGCCCGGCGACTGGCCCGCCACCGCAGGAGGGGGACGCGGCACCGGCTGCAGCGAGGAGGCCAGGACCGGGGAGCGGTCGGCCGGAGCGCTCGCCTGGTAGAAGGGTCCGTACTGCACGTAGGTGGAGAAGAACTGCGCGTAGAGCTGCAGGGTGAGGCGGGGGGCGATGACCCACAGCTGTCGCAGCACCACCGACAGATAGGGGGCGAGCAGCTCGCCGAAGACGAAGGTCCCCGGGGTCGAGAGCAGCGGCAGGTATCGTGCCGGGTCGGTGTTCCGCTCCAGCTGGATCGAGAGGCGGGTCTCCAGGGGGGCAGACGGGCGGAACACCAGCGCGGCCTGCCCGCCCAGCGACCAGGTGGAGGCGAGCGCCCCCCTGGCGAAGAAGCTCTGGCCGAACAGGGAGAGGCTTCCGGCGAATGGCTTGCTCTGGTCGGTCGAGGCCCAGCAGGAAGCCACCAGGTACGGGCTGCGCTCGTAGGGAACGCCGGTGTAGTAGATCTCGCGAACGTCGTAGCGCGGGTCGCGGTAGGTCGCATCGCAGCCGATCCCGATGAAGCTCCGCAGCAGCACCTCGCCCCAGACGCCGACGGCGTTGCCGCGGTTCAGGTTGCGCCCGTCGGTGGTGAAGAAGGCCTCCCCGCGCAGCTTCACCGAGTAGCTGTGGAATGGCCCACCGCCACCGGGGCGCACGAAGCCCAGCACCAGGGTCGGTCCGTGGAGGTTCTGGGTCTGCTGGAAGCCCGAAGGGTTGAGCTCGAGCCGGGGAGCGGCGTACTGATAGCCGAGGTCGAAGCGCCACGGCTCGCCCCCCTGGCGCTTCACCCAGGCGTAGAAGCCGGCGCCGGTGTCGCCCGGGCGCAGCACGGTGCCGTCGTAGAGCACGCGCTCCGGGGGACCACCCATCGCCTCCGAAGCCGACGCCTGGCCGTAGAAGACCCACTCGCTGTCGCGCGAGCGCAGCTTCCAGTCGACGGCGGCCGCGCCTCCGCCCACCACGGTGCAGCGGCCAGGGATCTGGCTGGGCGGCTGCAGCAGGTCCTCGGCGGTGCAGGGAGCGGTGAGCGGGGCGGCCAGGGTCAGGGTGGTGCCCAGGGTGACGATGGGGGCCGGCTGCCACTTGAGCACGCCGGCGAAGAAGTTCTCCGGCGCCGGCGCCTGCAACGGGTAGGAGTCGACCGTGGCGAGGTGCAGCGGCTGCTGCGGGTACCAGGCCAGGCTCCGGTTCGGGGCGGACTCGGTCGAGCCGGCCGGCTGGGCTCCCCCGGCCACGACCGCGTCGAGGAGGCCGATCTGGAGCGTGTCCGAGATGCGGCCGGTGATCTTCGCCGCCCCGAAGATGGGCGTCTGCAGGCCGATGCGTCGCGAGTAGAACATCTGCTGCGGGACCGGAATCGACTCCGAGGCGCCGACCGGCTGGAAGAGATCCAGCCCCTCGTTGAAGAAGGGCCGCTTCTCGGGGAACTGCAGCTCGTAGGTGGTGAGGTTCTGGACGATCTGATCCGCCTCCACCTGGCCGAAGTCCGGATTGAGCGTGGCGTTGAGGGTGAGGGTCGGGGTGGCCGCCCAGCGCAGGTCCACGCCCAGGTCCAGCATCGGGTCGAGGATGCGCGGCGACGGCTCCCAGGGAGGGCGGGTCCCGTCGAGGTAGTCGGATCGGTACTGCGACTGCAGCACCAGCCGCCCGGCCGCGTAGGGGACGACCTCGAGGTCGGCCACGGGCCGCAGGCCGGTGAGGCCGGTCAGGAGCCCCAGGCGGGAGACGACCCCCTTGGCGCTGCGGGGCATGGGGACCGACCAGATGAGCTGGTGGCTCCGCCCGATCTCCCGGCGCACCCCGAAGCCCCATTGCTGGTCCGGGAGGGCGGGAAACCGGAACACGCTCAGCGGGATGCGAAACTCCGCCGACCATCCGTCCGGACGTTCGGCCACCGCCCCGTCCCACACCCCGTCCCAGGTGACCGTGTAGCTGTCGTCCTCGTAGTAGACCCCGTCCTCCTGGACGCCGGCGGCGTTGAGGGTGAAGACGAAGGCGCTGCGGAGGTCGCGGCTCGGGTCGAGGATCACCGAGACGGTGTCGGAGAAGGGAATGCTGTCGCGGCGTCCGAGGAGGCGCAGGACCTCCGACGGCCTGGAGTCCTGGGCCAGGACTCCCACGTACAGGTAGCGGTCGTCGTGGAGGACCCGGACCTCGGTGCGCTCGGTCGGCGCGGCCCCCTCGTCGGGGAAGGCCTGCACGAAGGCGTCGAAGGGCCTGGCGTCGCGCCAGGCGGGATCGTCGAGCCTTCCGTCGATGGCCGGAGGCGCCGTGACGCGGACGGCCTGGACGGCCGGAGGGGCCGCCTCCGGGGGCACCTGGCCCCGGGCGGCTCCCGCCGCGCCGAGCCACACCAATCCCCAGGCTACGAGCGTTCGCACCGGTCGAGCCGGAGCCTCCCCGGAAGGCTCGGCGCGCTCGATGTTACTTCACTCTCCGGGTAGGAGCACGAACCTGGCCGCGGCGCCGATTGCGATGAATCGACCGGGGAAAACGCCTATAAGGCAGGCTGCATGACGGTCCTCGCCCTCCTCGCATCCCTGGCCCTCCTGGCCGGCCCGGTGGCCGGAACACCCACCATCCCCTACCAGTCCTTTCGGCTCGACAACGGGCTCCACGTGATCGTCTCCGAGGACCGCACCGCGCCGCTGGTGGGAGTGGACGTGACCTATGACGTGGGCTCGAAGAACGAGAAGCCGGGACGCACCGGATTCGCGCATCTGTTCGAGCACCTCATGTTCCAGGGGACCGCGCACCTGCCCAAGGGCGAGGCCGACCGGCTCGTCGAGGCCGCGGGCGGGAGCGCCAACGGCAGCACCTCCCCCGACCGGACCGAGTACTGGGAGCTCGTCCCCTCCAACGCGCTCGAGCAGATGCTCTTCGTCGAGTCGGACCGGATGGGCTTCCTGCTCCCGACGCTCGATCAGGAGAAGCTCGACAACCAGCGCGAGGTGGTCCGGAACGAGCGGCGCCAGAACTTCGAGATGCAGCCCTACGGCCTGGCGTTCAAGGTGCTGCAGGAGAACCTGTGGGACCCGCAGTTCCCCTACCACTGGCCCACCATCGGCTCGCACGAGGACCTGCAGGCGGCCACCCTGGCCGACGTCCGCGAGTTCTTCCGCCGCTACTACGGCCCGGGCAACGCCTCGCTGGCCATCGTCGGCGACGTCGACCCGGCGCGGGCGCGGGCCATGGCGGAGCGGTGGTTCGCGGCAATCCCGGCCGGCCAGCCGGTCGAGCGCAAGTTCCCGGCCCCGGCGCCGCTGGCCGCGGAGAAGCGCGTCACCCTCGAGGACCAGGTCCAGCTGCCGCGGCTGTACCTCGCCTGGCAGTCTCCCCGGGAGTACGCCGAGGGCGACGCCGCGCTCGACCTCGCCGGCGAGGTGCTGTCCTCCGGCAAGAGCGCGCGCCTGGTGAAGAGGCTGGTGATGGACGAGCGAATCGCCCAGTCGGTGATGGCCGGGCAGCAGGGCATGGCGCTGGCCGGCATGTTCCTGGTGATCGCCACGCCCAAGCCCGGCCAGGAGCTGCGGCGACTGGAGCGGGAGATCGACGAGGAGATCGCCCGCCTGGCCCGGGAAGGGCCGACCGCCGAGGAGCTCCAGCGCGCCAAGAACAAGGTGGAGTCGCAGATGATCTTCGGTCTCGAGCCGGTCGGCGGATTCGGGGGGCGGGCCGCCACGCTCAACGCCTACTACTGGGAGACCGGGGATCCGGGCTACTTCGGCAAGGACCTGGCCCGCTACCAGGCGGTGACCCCCTTGGCGGTCCGCGACGCCGTGGCCCGCTGGCTGCGCCCGGACGCCCGGGTGGCGCTCTCGGTGGTCCCCCGGGCGCCCGCCGCCGGTCCGCCGCCGCGCG
>Ga0079037_100000165_pt1 | contig 25163 bp, 20 predicted proteins | sample Mud3Dept4metaG_FD_71479 | JGI IMG/M metagenome (GOLD analysis project Ga0079037, IMG submission 71479) | Freshwater wetland microbial communities from Ohio, USA, analyzing the effect of biotic and abiotic controls - Mud 3 Core 4 Depth 4 metaG | ecosystem: Environmental > Aquatic > Freshwater >... | reverse complement strand
AAGAGCCCCTTGTCGAGGGGCGTCATCGGCTCGTCCTTGAAGTAGTTGTCCGCGACCCAGCGGATGTACTTCGCGCCCGCGTGGATATTGGGCTCGAGCTGGGTGATGTCGCCTACGCCGAGTTCCTTCCCCGTCGCCGGCATCACCTGCATCACCCCGATGGCGCCGACCGGGCTCCTCACACCGTGGTCCAGCCCGGACTCCTGGTAACCCTGCGCTGCCATCAGCAGGTAGTCGAGCTCGTACTGGGCACTGTATTTCCTGAACAGCTCCACCATCTGCAGGAACTTCCGGCGCTCCGCCTCCGACGTCGCGTTCTTCACGAACTTCGTGCCCTCGAAGTAGCGCTTCTCCATCGTGTTGCCGAACGTCGTCCCGAGACCGTACTCGTCGATGATGGCGTTCAGGCCGGTGGCGAGCTGCGGGCTGTCCTTGCGGATCGCGACCGCGAGGTTGCCGCCCGTCCGCACGGCCACCGTGCCGTGCAGTGTCAGTTCCGTGAAGACCTGTCTCCAGAATTCCGCCAGATAGTTGTCGACGACCGTGATGCCGATGAGGCCGGCATTGACCATCTCGAGCAGGTCCTCGTCCTCGAGATTCTCGGGCGCCGCCCGCAGCACCACGGCCGGCTTGCCCGCCGCCTGCAGCCGTCCGTTGAGCTCGAGCAGGCTCTGGTGGTAACTGCTCGACGGGCGGACGAACACCTCCTGTCCGGCAAGGTCCTCCACCGACGCGATGGCCGGCGCGCCGGGACCGGTGACCACGATCTCGGCGACGCCCGTGCGAGTGGAGTTGGTGAAGTCCACCAGCTTCTGGCGCTCCGGGGTCACCGTGAGCTGCGCGATCACCATGTCCACCTTGCCGTCCACCAGCGCCGGCAGCAGCCGGTCGCGCGGCAGCGGCACGAACCAGAAGACGACTTTCAGATTGCCGGTCTTACGCCGCTTGTTGAGCTCTTCCTCCATGAGCTTTCCGTACTCGAAGGCCACGCCCCGCTGCACGCCCTGATCGACGAAATAGAGCGAGCGGTTGAACGCGACGCCGACGCGGATGAGCCGACGCGCCACCATCTCCTCGAGATCGCCCTTGAAGGGTTCCTCGATCCGGGCACGCACGCTTTCGGGAAGCGCCGTCTCGAACGGCAGCGGCGCCAGGGGCTCATCCGCTGCGAGGCCGGCTGCAGGCCCCTCGGCGGCCGACCGGTCTGTCGACGGCGGGGTGGCCGGACCCGTCGCGGCGGCCTGCGGTTCCTGCTCTTTCCCGGAGCAGCCCGTGACCAACAGCGTCGCCAGGAGGAGCGCGACTGCGGCGGGGACGGTCCCGACGAAAATCCAGGCACTGGTTCGCATGGGCTTCTCCCCGTCGTTCATGTGTTGCTTCGCTAGGGTCGCACCTGCCCGGCGCCGCGCACCACGTACTTGTAGCTCGTGAGCTGCTCGACGCCCACGGGCCCGCGGGCGTGGAAGCGGTCGGTCGAGATGCCGATCTCCGCACCCATCCCGAACTCGCCGCCGTCGGCGAACTGCGTCGAGGCGTTGTGCAGGACGATAGCGCTGTCCACGCGCGCGAGGAATCGCTCCGCCGCGACCGGGTCCTCGGTGACGATGGACTCGGTGTGCGCCGAGCCGTAGCGCGCGATGTGGGCAATCGCATCGTCGACGCCGCGCACGACCTTCGCCGCGATCACGGCGTCGAGGTATTCCGTGTACCAGTCGTCCTCGGTCGCCGGGCGCACGCGCGGATCCACGGCCTGCACGGCGGCGTCGCCGCGCACCTCGCAGCCGGCGTCGAGCAGGTCGCGCACGATCGGCGCGAGGTGCGTCGCCCTGCAGGCCTCGTCCACCAGCAAGGTCTCCGCCGCACCGCAGATGCCGGTACGGCGCAGCTTGGCGTTCATGACGATGGCGCGCGCCATGTTGAGGTCGGCGGCGCGATCCACGTACACGTGGCAGTTGCCCTCGAGGTGGCCGATGACCGGCACGCGAGCCTCCTGCTGCACCCGTGCCACGAGGCTCTTGCCGCCGCGTGGCACGATCACGTCGATGCTGTCGGTCATGGCCGAGAGCATGTGGCCCACGGCAGCGCGGTCGGTCGTCGGTACGAGCTGGATGCAGGCCTCTGGCAGGGCGGCTGCACGCAGTCCGTCCACGAGGCAGGCGTGGATCGCAGTGCTGGAGTGGTGGCTCTCGCTGCCGCCGCGCAGGATCGCCGCATTGCCGGACTTGAGGCAAAGTGCGCCCGCGTCGCAGGTCACGTTCGGGCGGCTCTCGTAGATGATGCCGATCACGCCGAGCGGCACGCGCACGCGCTGGATCCTGAGTCCGTTCGGCCGCACCCACTCCGCCATCACCGTGCCGACCGGGTCCGCCAGCGCCGCGATCTGCTCGACGCCCTTGGCCATCGCCTCGACGCGCGCCGGGTCGAGCCTGAGCCGGTCGAGCATCGCGCCGGAGAGACCCGCGGCCTCCGCCGCCTTCATGTCGCGCGAGTTGGCGGCGAGAATCTCGTCGCTGCGTACGCGCAGCGCCGCAGCCGCCGCGGCGAGCGCCGTGTTTTTCTGCGCGGCATCCGCCCGGGCCAGCGCCTCGGCCGCCGCCACGGCTGCCCGGCCGATCGGCGTCATCAACGCGGCAACGCCTTCGGTCGTCACGCCAGCACCAGGTCGTCGCGGTGAATCATCTCGTCGCGACCGCGGTAGCCGAGCAGCGCTTCGAGCTCGGCACTGCGCCGTCCACGGATGCGCTCGGCATCGGCGCTCGAGTACGCGGCGAGACCGCGTGCGATCTCGACGCCCTCCGGATCGCGCACCAGCACCGCATCGCCCCGGTCGAAGCGTCCCTTTACCTGCACGACGCCCGCCGGCAGCAGGCTCTTGCCCGCGCGCAGGGCGCGGACGGCGCCCTCGTCCACCGCGAGTTCGCCAGCGGGCCGCAGCAGGCCCGCGATCCACTGCTTGCGGACCGTGACCGGCGACGCCTCGGCCAGGAACCAGGTGCAGCGCGCGCCCGACTCGACGCGCCGCAGCGGATTGAGTTCGCGCCCGGCGGCGATGCACAGGCTGCAGCCGGCCGCGACCGCGATCTTCGCGGCCATGACCTTGGTGGCCATGCCGCCCGATCCCACCTCGGACGCAGAGCCCCCGGCCATCGCCTCGATCTCGGGCGTGATGCGCGGCACCTCGGCGATGAACCGGGCGCCAGGATCGCGCGTGGGATCCGCGGTATACAGTCCGTCCACGTCGGAGAGCAGCACCAGGCAATCGGCGCTCACCATCTGCGCGACGCGCGCTCCCAGGCGGTCGTTGTCGCCGTAGCGGATCTCGGCCGTGGCGACCGTGTCGTTCTCGTTGATGACCGGGATGGCGCCGAGGCGCAGCAGCGTCGTCAGGGTGTTGCGGGCGTTGAGGTAACGGCGCCGCTCCTCCGTGTCGCCGAGCGTGAGCAGCACCTGCGCGACCGTGAAGCCTCGCTGCTCGAGCACTTCCTTCCAGGCGTGGGCGAGTCGGATCTGGCCCACGGCCGCCGCAGCCTGGCTTTCCTCGAGCTTGAGTTTTCCCGCGGCAAGGCCGAGTTCGCGCCGGCCGAGCGCAATCGCGCCCGAGGACACCAGCACCACCTCCTGCCCGCGCGCACGGATCGCGGCGAGGTCCTCCGCCAGCGAGTCGAGCCAGGCGCGATTAACGCGGCCGGTCGATCCCTCGACCAGCAGCGCGGAACCAACCTTGACGACGACCCGCCGGGCCGCGGCCAGGCGCGATTCGCCTGCCGCGGCCGCCTCGGTCATGCGAACGCGAAGTGCTCGGCCGGCAGCGTCATGAGCCCGGCCGCGCCGGCGCGCGCCGCCGCCGCGTGGGAGTCGATCCGCGGCAGGATGCGGTCGAAGTAGTGCTTCGCCGTGACGAGCTTGGCCCGGTAGAAATCGGCCTCCGCGTCACCGGCTGCGAGCTTCTTCGCCGCCACGCCCGCGGCCGCGAGCCAGCACCAGCCGAGGCAGACGTAGCCGGCCACGGCCAGGTAATCGGCCGCTGCGGCGCCGACTTCCTCGCGGTCCTTCATCGCGGCGGCGCCGAGCTCCATGGTGAGCTTGCCCAGCTGCTCGAGCCGCTTGCCGAGGTCGACGGCGAACGGGGTCACCTCGGGCAGCGCACCGAACTTGTCGATCGCCTCCTTGATGCGCGCGGCCATCATCTGCACGCTCTTGCCGCCCGTGCCGAACACCTTGCGGCCGAGCAGGTCGAGCGCCTGGATGCCGTTGGTGCCTTCGTAGATCGGCGTGATGCGCGCGTCGCGCATCAGCTGCTCGACACCCGTCTCGCGGATGAAACCGTGGCCGCCGTGGATCTGCACGGCGAGGCTGGTCACTTCCATGGAAGCATCGGTCAGGAACGCCTTGACGATCGGCGTGAGGAACGCGACGAGGTCCTCCGAGCGCTTGCGTGCGGTCTCGTCGGGGTTCATGTGCGCGCTGTCGATCTCGCGACCCGTGAGGAAGCACAGCACGCGACCGCCCTCGACGAACGCTTTCTGCGTGAGCAGCATCCGGCGCACGTCCGGGTGCACGATGATCGGGTCGGCCGGCTTGCCGGGCATCTTCGCCCCGGTGAGCGAGCGTCCCTGCAGACGGTCGTTGGCATAGGCGATGGACGCCTGCCAGGCGAGTTCGGAAACGCCGTGCCCCTGCAGGCCGACGCCGAGTCGCGCGTGGTTCATCATCGTGAACATGCATGACAGGCCCTCGTTGGCCTTGCCGAGCAGCCAGCCCTTCGAATCGTTGAAGTGCATGACGCAGGTCGGCGAGGCGTGGATGCCCATCTTGTGCTCGATGGACCCGCACTTGACGCCGTTCAGCTCGCCGAGGCTGCCGTCGTCCTTCGGCAGGACCTTGGGAACCACGAACAGGCTGATGCCCTTGGTGCCCGGAGGAGCGTCGGGCAGGCGGGCCAGCACGAGGTGGATGATGTTGTCCGTCAGGTCGTGCTCGCCGGCGGTAATGAAGATCTTGGTGCCGGTGATCGCGTAGGACCCGTCGCCCAGCGGCTCGGCCTTGGTGCGCAGGATGCCGAGGTCACTGCCGGAGTGTGCCTCGGTCAGGCACATCGTGCCGGCCCATTCGCCCGACACCATCTTGGGCAGGTAGCGCTGCTTCAACTCCTCGGTACCGTGCGACTGGATCGTGAGCGCGGCGCTCTCGGTCAAGCCCGAGTACATCTTCCAGGCCATGTTGCCCGAGACTAGCATCTCGCTGAAGGCGAGCGCGAAGCCGCCCGGCAGGCCCTGCCCGCCCCAATCGGGGTCGGCGGTCATGGTGGCCCAGCCGTCCTCGCAGTAGCGCTGGTAGGCCTCCTTGAACCCGGGCGGGGTAACGACCTTGCCGTCCTCGAAGCGCAGGCCGTGCTCGTCGCCGATCCGGTTGGTCGGCGCGAGCACCGTTTCGGCGAAACGGGCCCCCTCCTCGAGGATGCCTTCCAGCAGGTCGCGGTTGAGTTCCTCGCGGCCGAAGGACCGGTAGTGCTGCTCGAAATCGAGCACTTCGTGGACTACGAAACGGATGTCACGGAGAGGGGCGCGGTAGGAGTACACGGTCTTTCCTTCCTGTTCAGGGCTTTCGGGCTGATTTTACGCGACGGACGGCCGCGAGACCGTAAGTGAGTTCCGGTTGCCTGTCATCTCGAGCCGACCGTATAGTTGTTCGCGGTTCGATTCCGCGAAGTTTCCCGAAAATCCCGCCGAGGACCCGAGCTTGAGCCGCGATTACGAGCCCGCGAAGGGCCAATGGTACGAGGACCTCGACCGTGAGGACTCCTTCCGCGTCCTGGAAGTCGACCCGGACGAAGCCACGGTGCGCATCCAGTGGCTGGACGGCGAGATCGAGGATCTCGACGTGGACCAGTGGAGCGAACTCGACCTCGAACTCGCCACCGAGCCGGAAGGTTGGGTAGACGAGGAAGCTGTGGCCGACTCGGACGAGGACGAGGACGAAGAAGAAGACTGGGACGACGAGGATGACGACGAGGACGACGACTGGGACGACGACGAGGACTACGACGACGACGACGATGAGTTCCGCGACCGAGAGTGAACGACTCGCCTCCCGTCCCCCTCCCACCAGGCTATCCCGCTGATCTCGAGCGGACCTGGCAAGCCGCGGACGGCACCGCGGTCCGGTTTCGCCCCCTCCGGCCGGACGACCTCGACCGCGAACTGCGGTTTCTGGCGGGACTGTCCGAGCAGACGCTCTACCTGCGGCTCCAGTACACCGCCAGCGAAGTCAGCCGCGAAGACGCCGCGCGGCTGCTCGACCTCGACTATCGCGACACGATCGCTTTCGGCGCCCTCGTGGATCGGCCGAACGACCAGGACCTCATCGGGGTCAGCCGCTATGCCCGCATCGCGGGCACCGACCAGGCGGAGTGCGCCATCGTCGTCACCGACACCTGGCAGGGTCGCGGGGTGGGCACCGAGCTGATGCGCAGCCTCGGCCTCGCAGCCCGTCGCAGCGGCATCCGGACACTCGTCGGGGCGAGCCTTGCGGAGAACCAGCGCATCCACGGCTGGGCGCGGCGCTTCGGCTACGACGTCCGGACCGAGCCAAATTCCGGGGGCCAGGTGCAGGTCACGCTCGACCTGACGACGCTGCCTTCCTGATCCGCCGGGTCGCCTCACTCCAGTTCCGCCAGGCCACAAGCACCTTGCGGCTGCGCTTCCTCGCGCGGTGCCGAAGCTGGCGCTCGCGGCGCTCGAGGTCTGCGACGAGGCGGGCGGCGGCATCGCGCCCCAGCAGGCGCTCGTTCGACTGCACCCAATGTGCGGCGAGCAGCGTGTCGCGATGCTCGCCGATGCAGTCCTGCGCATTTCTAAGCCGCCGCATCAGCCGCGCGGTCGCCTTCGGTGCGACGTCCGCGACGGGCTCCAGCGCATAGCGGCAGTGCTTCAGCGACAGCCGCAGCTCGTGCAGCTCGACGGTACTCTCGGGCTCGCCCTCGAGCAGTCGTACCGAACGGCGCCAGGAGCCGGCCACGAGATCGAGCACCCGGGCGAGACTTGCGCCGTGCTCCACGAGCAGTCCGGGGGTGGCGGCGTGACGCTCCAGCGCCCCTATCAGCGCGGCCCAGCCAGGCTCGCCGCGGTGGCGATGCAGCGCCTCGCGGGCCGCGATGCAGCCATCCGCGAGCAGGCTGGCGAGTCGCTCGCGGTCGGCCGGGCTGATAGTGGCGTCCCGCGCCACGATGGCAGCGAGCAACTGCTGGCGGACATCGGCCTCGCGGACTCCCGCCAGCGACCGGGCGAAGCTGCGCAGGTCCACGCGGTAGAGGCGCGCCAGGCGCGGCTCCAGGAGCAGCCGGAAGGTCTTGAGCATCGAGCGCAGGCGGCGCGCCGCGACGCGGCCCCGGTGTACGTCCTCTACCCCGGCGGTTTCGAGCGCCGCCGCCGCGGCCAGCATCCGCTGCTGCTCGCGAATGGCGGCCTCGACGCGACGGGACCCGTCCTCGGACGCTGGCGGAACCTGCGCGGCTGCTTTCTGACGGGACGAGACCATTTGAATACGGATCTATACCACGAGCGAATGCATGCCCGTCACCTCGAAGCCTGCACGCGCTCCGGCGGGCGGCCCGGAAACTTTCCGGGGCCTGCCGTGGTCTCAGGCGACGTTTGCGGCTTGGCGGAGGCCCGGTATGCTGCCGGCCCGTCCGGCCTGTAGGGGCGGGACGATGTCCGCGCAGGTTGCCGGACCTTGAACCCGGACGGATTGACCCAAAGCATCGGACGCACGTTTTGAGTGCGCTGGAGACTCGTACAGATGAAGCGAATCGCGTTGTTCCTCGTCACCAACCTGGCCGTCGTCGTGCTGCTGGGAATCATCCTCCGTCTGATCGGCTTCGAGGGCATCCTCGACGCGCAGGGCGTGGACCTGAACCTCGGCGCGCTGCTGGTGTTCGCGGCGGTGGTGGGCTTTACCGGCGCCTTCATCTCGCTCGCGATGTCCAAGTGGACGGCCAAGCGCATGATGGGCGTGAAGGTCATCACCCAGCCGGCGAATCCCGCCGAGAGCTGGCTCGTCAACACCGTGCGCCAGCAGGCGCAACTCGCCGGTATCGGAATGCCGGAGGTGGGCATCTTCGATTCGCCGGAACCGAACGCCTTTGCCACCGGCGCGAGGCGCGACGCGGCGCTCGTTGCCGTCAGCACCGGCCTGCTCGCCAGCATGACGCAGAAGGAGGCCGAAGCCGTCCTCGCCCACGAGGTGAGCCACGTTGCGAACGGCGACATGGTGACGCTCACCCTCATCCAGGGCGTGGTCAACACGTTCGTCATCTTCCTGGCCCGCGTCGTGGGCCACACGGTGGACCGCGTCATCTTCAAGAACGAGGAAGGGCACGGCCCGGCGTTCTGGATCGCGACCATCGTCTCCGAGATCGTCTTCGGCCTGCTTGCCACGATCATCGTCATGCACTTCTCGCGGCAGCGCGAATTTCGCGCCGACTCGGGTGGCGCGCGCCTCGCCGGCCGCGAGCACATGATCAACGCGCTCGAGCGGCTGAAGCAGCGCCACACCGGCCCGTTGCCGGACAAGATGGCGGCCTTCGGCATCTCGGGTGGCAAGGCGGCTGGGTTGAAGAAGCTGTTCATGACCCACCCGCCGCTCGAGGATCGCATCGCGGCCCTCAAGTCCGGCCCCGTCTGACCGTCGCGGGCATCCGCCGGCGGGTCGTCGTCCTCGGCGACCCGCTGGAGCTCCGGAGCGGGGCGTTCGAGGCCGGGCACGCCTTGTCGGCGCTCTGGTGGACGGGCGAAACCGACCTCGCCTGCCTGAGCGAACCGAACGGCGGGACGTGGGTGCTCGGCTGAGACGATCCTACCCAGCGACCGATGGTCACCGGTTTCTTCGCGCTCTCCTGGGGCGTTCGCCCTCGGGAGGTTTGCAAGTGGTCTCTGGCGGTCTATGTGGTCGAGGTCGAGCGAGCCCAGCGGCCGGACCCGTTCGGCATGTCCCAGCACGCCGACGCCTGACCGTTTACTACGTTCTCCGGGCACTTCCAGGGGCGGCAATGCGAGCGATTCGCCCGGCACTCGCAGCTGGCGTTGCGGGTGCGCGATGAACGACGCCGGCACCTCCATCGTCTGGTTCCGTCGCGACCTCAGGCTGACCGACAACCCGGCCCTGAGCGCAGCCTGCGAGCAGTCGCGGCACGTAGTAGCGCTGTACGTGCACGCGCCGGAGGAGGACGGCGAGTGGGCGCCCGGCGGCGCGAGCCGCTGGTGGCTGCACCACAGCCTCGCCGCGCTGGACAAGGCGCTGCGGGACCGCGGTGGACACCTCTGCCTGCGTCGGGGCGAGTCGCTCGGCACGCTGCTCGAGGTGGCGCGGGAGACGGGTGCTGCGCGAGTGTTCTGGAACCGCCTCTACGATCCAGCCACGGTTGCACGCGACACCTCCATCAAAGCGGCCCTGCGGGAGGCCGGACTGCATTGCGAGAGTTTCAACGCGGCGCTACTGCACGAACCCTGGGAGATCCGCACAGGCCAGGGCGAGCCGTACCGCGTGTTCACCCCGTTCTGGCGCGGTTGCGTCGCGCGGCTCGATGCCCTGCCCCGGCCCCTGCCACCGCCCGCTGCTGTCGCGGCGCCGACCTGTGTATCGACCAACGTGACGCTCGACGCGCTCGAGCTGCGACCGCGCATCCGCTGGGACGCCGGCCTGCACGAGGTCTGGACACCCGGCGAGGATGGAGCCCTGGCCCAGGTCGAGGCCTTCACGGAGGACGCGCTCGCACGCTATGGCGAAGGGCGCAACCGCCCGGACCGCCCGGAAACCTCGCGCCTCTCGCCATACCTGCATTTCGGGGAGATCGGGCCGCGCCAATGCCTCGCGGCGGCGCGCGCCGCGGTCGCGGGGCACCCGGCGGCACAGGCCTCGGCGGACAGCTTCGTGCGGGAACTCGGCTGGCGCGAGTTCGCGCACCACCTGTTGCACCACTTTCCGCACACGCCCACGGCCCCCCTCGACGCCCGCTTCGCGGCTTTCCCGTGGGCGCCCGACGATGCGCTGCTCGAAGCCTGGCAGCGCGGCCGCACCGGCTATCCGATCGTGGACGCCGGCATGCGCGAGCTGTGGACCACCGGCTGGATGCACAACCGCGTGCGCATGATCGCGGCCTCACTGCTCACGAAGAACCTGCGCCAGCCGTGGCTCGCCGGGGCGCGCTGGTTCTGGGACACGCTGGTGGACGCGGACCTGCCGAACAACACGCAGGGCTGGCAGTGGACCGCCGGTTGTGGCGCCGACGCCGCGCCGTTCTTCCGCATCTTCAACCCGATGCTGCAGACCGAGCGCTTCGACCCGGAGCGGAGGTACCTGCGCCGCTGGCTGCCGGAACTTCGCCGGCTGCCGGATCAATGGATCCATCGACCGTGGGAGGCGCCCGAGGCGCTGCTCGCCGGCGCCGGCGTCGCGCTCGGGCACGACTACCCCAGACCCGTGGTGGATTTCCGCGCCAGCCGGGAGGCCGCACTTGGGGCCTACGCCGCCATCAAGGGGCCCGCGGCGCCCACTCGCCCGGCCCGCGGCTGAATCCGCGCCGGCGGCCGGGACGAACGAGCCGGCATGTTCAAGCGCTCCACCCTTACCGCCCTGGCCTTCGGCGGCCTCGTCCTCGGCTGGCTCGCCGGCACGCCGTCGCGGGCCGCCACGCTGCCGGAGCCGGTGGTCGAGCAGGGCTACGAGTTGCGCAAGGTCGGCGCGGGCGAGCTGCGCTGGCTCGGCATGGCGATCTACCAGGCGAGCCTGTGGACGTCGTCCGGCCGCTACAGCGGTTTCGGCCCGCAGGAAACCGTGGCCCTCAGCCTCGATTACCGGCGCGCCTTCAAGCGTGACGACCTGATCCGCATCACCGACACCGCCTGGCGCCGGCTCGGCCAACCCGACGCGGCACAGCGCGAGCGATGGCTCGCCGAGCTCCGTCGAGGCTGGTCGGACGTGGTGGCCGGGCAGAACGTGACCACGGTGGTGATCCCGGGCGGTCCGACACATTTCTACGACGGCAGCGGCCGGTTCGCGCGGGTGGACGACCCAGCCTTCGGCCCGGCGTTCCTCGCGATCTGGCTCGACCCCCGCAGTGTCGTCGCCGACCTGCGCATCCGCTTGCTCGGTGGTCGTGACGCGGCCGACCTGACCGCGTCGAACTGAGCGCGAGCGATCATGGAAGGTGGCAGCCGTCGCACGGAATCCCTCGAAGTGCCGACCGCGCCGGCGCGCTGTCGGTCCCTGCTGAGATGGTTCGACGCCGGCACGGGCTCGACGGCCGTCGAGGACACATCGCGCGACCGGATCGACTGGGCGCGGATACTGCCTTTCGTGGGCATGCACGCCGCCTGCCTCACGGTGTTCTGGGTCGGCGTGAGCCCGGTCGCCGTCGGCGTCGCCGTCGCGCTGTACGTGCTGCGAATGTTCGCGATCACGGGGTTCTACCACCGCTATTTCTCGCATCGTACGTTCAAGACCTCGCGCGCGGCGCAGTTCGCCTTCGCGGTGATCGGTGCTGCTGCCGTGCAGCGCGGCCCGATCTGGTGGGCCGCGCACCACCGCCATCACCACGCGCACTCCGACCGGCCCGAGGACGTGCACTCGCCCAGCCAGCGCGGCTTCCTTTGGTCGCACATGGGGTGGTTCCTCTCGCGCGGTCACTTCGCGCCCGATCTGGGTCGCGTGCGCGACCTGCTTCGCTACCCGGAGCTGCGCTGGCTCGATCGCTTCGACATCCTCGTGCCCTTCGCGCTGGCGCTCGGCTTGCTGCTGCTCGGCCACGGGCTGGCCGTCGCCCACCCCGGGCTCGGCACCAGCGGCGGCCAGATGCTGGTGTGGGGCTTCTTCGTCTCCACGGTCGCCTGCTACCACGGCACCTACACCATCAACTCGCTCTGCCACGTGTGGGGCCGTCGTCGCTACGCGACCGGCGACGAGAGCCGCAACAATTTCTGGCTGGCGCTGATCACGCTCGGCGAGGGCTGGCACAACAACCACCACCGTTACCCGATGTCGGCGCGCCAGGGCTTCTACTGGTGGGAAGTGGACATCACCTATTACGGCCTGCGGCTGCTCGCCGCGCTGGGGCTCATCTGGGACCTCAAGCCCGTACCGCGCGAGGTGCGCGACGTCCACACGGCGGTGGCCCCGTGAGGGTCGCCGTGGTCGGTGCGGGCGTCGCCGGCCTGCACGCCGCGTGGCGGCTGTCCAGGGCGCACGAGGTGACCCTCTTCGAGGCGGCCGGCTACGCCGGCGGTCACACCGCCACGGTGGACGTCGAGTGGGACGGCCGCAGATACGCGGTGGACACCGGGTTCATCGTCTTCAACGACTGGACCTACCCGAACTTCATCGCGATGCTCGAGGAACTGGGCGTGGCCTGGCAACCCTCGAACATGAGCTTCAGCCTGCGCTGCGAGCGCAGCGGACTCGAGTACAACGGCACCTCGCTCAACTCGCTGTTCGCGCAGCGGCTGAATGCGCTGCGGCCCTCGTTCCTGCGCATGATCGCCGACATCCTGCGCTTCAACTCGCGCTCGAAGGCGTTGCTACGCCCGCAGGGCGGCTTGCCGGCCGACTCCCCGGACGAATCACTGGGCGACTCGCTCACCCTCGGCGAGTACCTCGAGCGCGGCCGTTACTCGCGGCAGTTCATCGAGCACTACATCCTGCCCATGGGGCGGGCCATCTGGTCCGCGGAAGCCTCGGCCATGCTCGGCTTCCCGGCACGCTTCTTCGTGGAGTTCTTCGACCGTCACGGGTTCCTCTCGGTGGACGACCGACCCGTGTGGCAGGCCGTGCGTGGAGGTTCGCGCGAGTATGTCCGTGCCCTGCTGGCCTCGACGCGCCTCGACCTCAGGACCGCCACCCCGGTCGAGTCGATTCGCCGGCTGCCGAACGAGGTGCGGGTGCGCACGGCCCGCGGCACCGTGGAGTCCTTCGATTACGTGTTCCTCGCCTGCCACTCCGACCAGGCGCTGCGGCTGCTCGAATCGCCGAGCGCAGCCGAGCGCGAGGTGCTCGGAGCGTTCCCCTACGCCGCAAACGAGGTGGTCCTGCACACGGACGAGCGCCTGCTGCCGCGACGGCCGCTGGCTCGCGCGGCGTGGAACTACCACCTGCTCGCCGATCCGCAGGAGCCGGTGGCAGTGACCTACGACATGAACGTGCTGCAGACGCTCGACGCTCCGGTGCGCTTCCTCCTGACGCTCAATCACCTCAAGGCCATCGACGAGCGCAAGGTGCTGCGCACGTTCAGCTACGATCACCCGGTGTACTCGCCCCAGGCCGTGGCGGCGCAGGCGCGGCACCGGGAAGTCAATGGCGCCGCTCGCAGCTACTTCTGCGGTGCCTACTGGCGCTGCGGCTTCCACGAGGACGGCGTGGTGAGCGCGCAGGCCGCGCTCGCCCATTTCGACGAGGATCTCGCCCGTGCAGAGCTGCCTTTACTCCGGGTGGGTTAGGCATCGGCGCAACGCGCCGGTGCCGCACGCCTTCCGGTATCGCCTCTGCCTGCTGTACCTCGACCTCGCCGAGATTCCCCAGGCGCTCGAGGGAAGGTGGCTGTGGTCGGCGCGACGACCCGCGCTCGCCCGCTGGCACCGCGCCGACCACCTGGGCGACCCGGAGAGGAGCCTCGATGCGGAGGTCCGTGGCCTCGTCGAGAGCCGCACGGGACATCGTCCCGCCGGGCCGATCCGCCTGCTCACGGCGCCGCGGCTGCTGGGTTACGGATTCAATCCCGTCAGCTTCTACTACTGCTTCGACGCCGGGGATCGTGCACTCGAGGCCGTCGTCGCGGAGATCAACAACACGCCCTGGGGCGAGAGTCACTGCTACGTGCTCCCCGCGGCGAGTAACGCGGGCACGCCGACCAAGCTGCGCTTCCGCTTCGGCAAGGACTTCCACGTCTCGCCGTTCCTGCCGATGGACATGAGCTACGACTGGCGCTTCAGCCAGCCGGACAGGCGCCTGCTCGTGCACATGGAGAACTGGCGCGACGGCGCCCTGCAGTTCGACGCGACCATGACACTCGATCGCGAGCCGATCGGCGGCGTCGCGCTCGCCGGCACGCTGCTGCGCTACCCGCTCATGCCGCTCAAGGTCACGGCGGCCATCTACTGGCACGCGCTGCGGCTCTGGCTCAAGCGCGTGCCGTTCCACACCCACCCGGACCAGACCGGCGTCGGGCATCGCACGCGCGCCGGTCGCATCGAGAGGCTCGTCCCGTGAAACCCAGTATCGTCCCGACCCTCGATGACGCGGTCCGTCCCGGCCCGGGCAGCGCCCTGCAGCAGCTCGGCCGGCGGCTGTTCCTGGCCAAACTCGGCGGGTTGCGCGAGGGCGAGCTCACGATCATCGAGGGCGACCAACGGCTGAGCTTCGGACGCCGCTCGCCAGCCTGCGACCTCCGGGCAACTATCGAGGTCCTGCACCCGCAGACCTACGCCGACGCCGCGTTCGGCGGCACGGTGGGCGGCGGCGAGGCCTTCATGCGAGGCCTGTGGCGCGTCGACGACCTCACGGCACTGATCCGCCTGATGATCGTCAACCGGGACGTTATGCAGTCCATGGAAGGTGGCGCCGCGATCGCGACCGCGCCGCTGCGCCGGCTGCTGCACGTCCTCAACCGCAACAGCCCCGACGGCAGCCGCCGCAACATCGCCGCGCACTACGACCTCGGCAACGAGCTGTTCGCGCTGATGCTCGACGAGACCATGGCCTATTCCTGCGGCGTATTCGAGCACGAGGACGCCACGCTGCGCGAGGCGCAGGTCGCGAAGTTCGAGCGCATCTGCCGCAAGCTGCGGCTCACGCAGGACGACCACCTGCTCGAGATCGGCACGGGCTGGGGCGGGTTCGCCATCCACGCGGCCAGCCGCTACGGCTGCCGCGTCACCACGACCACCATCTCGCGCGAGCAGCACGACTGGGCGAGGGAGAAGATCGCGGCCGCCGGCCTCGCCGACCGCGTCACCCTGCTGCTCGACGACTACCGCGACCTCACCGGCCGCTACGACAAGCTGGTTTCCATCGAGATGATCGAGGCGGTCGGCGCGCGCTTCCTCGACAGCTACACCGCGCAGTGCTCGCGACTGCTCGAGCCGCACGGCGCCATGCTGCTGCAGGCCATCACCATCCAGGACCAGCTGTACGAGGAAGCGCTCGGCTCGGTGGACTTCATTCAGCGCTTCATCTTCCCGGGCAGCTTCATCCCGTCGGTCGCCACCATCACCGATTCGGTGCAGCGCGCGACGGACCTGAAGGTGTTCCACCTCGAGGACATCGGCCCGCATTACGCCACGACGCTCCGGCGCTGGCGCGACAACTTCTTCGCCCGGCTGCCCGAGGTGCGGCGGCTCGGCTATCCCGACGCCTTCGTCCGCATGTGGGACTACTACCTGTGCTACTGCGAGGGCGGGTTCCTCGAGCGGCAGCTCGGCGACGTGCAGATGCTGCTGACCAAGCCGCGCTGCCGGCTGCCGGCGGTGATCTAGCGGGTTTCACCTATTACCGCGGCTGACCCGGGACCGCGAGAATCCACGCTGGATCCCTTCCGGAGCGCATCCATGACCGACGCCGCCATTCTCGAGGGCCTGGGCAAGTCCAAGCTGGCCGTCGAACTCAACGACGACGAGCGGCGCATCCTCGCCGGCGCCATGACGCTGCGCGAGCTCAAGCACGGCGAGGTGCTGGTGCAGGAGGGCTCCGCCGACGATCACCTCTACGTGGTGGTGAGCGGCGTGCTCGGTGTCGTCAAGGGCGCGGGCCTGGAGGAAGAGGTCACGCTGAACGCCATCCGCCCGGGCGACGTGGTCGGCGAGCTGTCGTTCCTCGACGGCGCCACTCGCTACGCCTCCCTCGTGGCGCTGAGCGACACCCGCGTGCTGGGGCTCAGCCGCGACGCGCTCGAGGGCCTGCTCGAGACGCGCCCCAAGGTCGTCTATCACGTGATGCGGGCGATCGTGCGCGTGGTGCACGCGATCCAGCGCCGGCTGTCCATGCAGACCGCCGAGCTGACCAACTACCTCTACAAGACTCACGGCCGGTACTGACGCCGAGGCGCTGCCCGCGGGGTTCGGCGCCTTGCCGAATCCCGGCGGTCTGCGGCGCTAGGCTCGGCCGAGACGCCCGGCCCGGCTCTCCGGGCCCGGTGGCCCCGCGTAGGACTCGAGCCTCGCGGTGGTGACGGACGGATCCCAGCGGATCACGCGGTTGCGCCCGGCGGCCTTCGCAAGGAGCAGCGCCTTGTCGGCGCGGTCGACGCTCTCCTCGGCGCTGACGTCGGGCTCGAGCGGGGTGATCCCGAAGGACGCCGTCATGCGCAGTGACCGACCGGCCTCGTCGACCGCCAGCGTGGTTGCCGCGAGTCCCGCGCGCAGGCGCTCGATCAGCTTCGAGGCAACCTCGATATCGGCGGCCGGCAACAGGATCAGGAACTCGTCGCCCCCGTAACGAAAAACCCGGTCGTAGCTGCGCAGGTGCGCGGTCAGGTACTGGACGGTACCCGCCAGCACCTGGTCGCCCAACCGGTGGCCGTGCACGTCGTTGACCTCCTTGAAATGATCGAGGTCCATGAACGCGATGCAGACCTGCTGGACCTCCCGGCGGACCAGCTCACCGGCCTCGCGCAGCGCCGGGAGGATCTCGACCCGCCCGAAAGCGCCGGTCACGGCGTCGCGGTCGCGCAGCGCGGTCTCGATCTCGTGGCGCAGGGTCTCGAGCTCGAGCCTGAGCTGGCTGCCGCAGGCCACGAGTTCGTCGTAGTCGGACGTCCGGACGTCGGAGCCATTGGCCGCCTCACTGAGCACCCGTGCCGCAAGTCGGTGCAGGCGAACGTGCTCGGACTCGATGGCTACGAAGGAGGGCTGCTCGCGCAGCACCTGCTGGCCCGGCCCGTGGTACCAGCGCCCGAACCCGCAGCGACGATGGCCCTCCGGATCGACGTCCCCCGGGCCGGTCGCCACGCGGCAGACCAGGCTGCGCATCAGGTTGCCGAACCAGGCCTCATGGTCGCGTGTTGCTTCCTGCAGCTCGTCGAGCGACTGCTGGAGGCGCGGAGGATCCAGACGAAGCATGCAGATCCCTCGTGGCACGCCGACTGTACGCGTAGGTTGCCACACCAGCAGCGCGGTTGATATCGGCAGCGGCCGCAGCGGTTGTCGCATTGCGGACGGAAGGCCATCATTCGTGGGTCACCGGAGACGACGCAGGCATTGATGAAAGACGCCACGCTTACGCCGACCGCCTTGATCGACAGCGAGCATCCGGCGGTCGTCGCTTTCGCGGACCGGCACAGCGGCGGCCGCGGCGATCGCGAACGCGCGGTCTCACTCTACTACGCGGTGCGGGACGGCTTCCGCTACGACCCCTATCGCATCGACCTCTCGACGGAAGGCATGAAGGCGAGCACGGTCCTGACCGTCGGCTACGGCTGGTGCGTGACCAAGGCCGCGCTGCTCGCCGCAGCCTGCCGCGCCCTGAGGATCCCGGCCCGCGTGGGTTTCGCGGACGTCAGAAACCACCTCTCCACCGATCGCATGAGGGCGGTCATGCAGACCGACCTCTTCTACTGGCACGGGTTCACCGAGATCCGGATCGAAGGCGCCTGGCGCAAGGCTACGCCGGCGTTCAACCTCGCGCTGTGCGAGCGGTTCGGGCTGCTGCCGCTCGAGTTCGACGGTCACGGCGATTCGCTCTACCACCCGTTCGACCGGCAGGGTCGCCGCCACATGGAATACGTGGCGCTGCGTGGCAGCTACGACGACGTGCCGCTCGCCGAGATGACCGCCGACTTCGCGAGGCTCTACCCGCTCTGGCAGGCGCAGCTCGCCTCGATGCCGGGGGCCGACTTCCTTGCCGATGTCGCGCGCGAGGCAGACCCGCAGCGACATCGGTAAAAAAACCGGACAGCCGCCCCAGCCCCCGCCGGTATCATTCGCCGACCCGATTTCAGACCCGCTCGAGCCCCCATGCCCTGGATACGCCTCCTCGCCCTGGTCGCCCTTCTCCTGGGCACCGCTGCCGCCGGCGCAGCACCGGACCCGAAGTCCGACGAGTTCTGGTACGGCACGGCCGCGGATGGCACGCCGGTGGTGCGGCTCTACTACTTCTATTCGCCGACCTGCCCGCACTGCCAGGCGGCCGCCCCGTTCATCGACGAGTTGGCGGCGCGCTGGCCATGGCTCGAAGTGCAGAAATTCGCCGTCAAGGACGACCGCAAGAACGCCCGATTCTACTACGAGACCGCCCTGTCGCTCGGCACCCAGGCGCTCTCCGTTCCGGGCTTCATCTTCTGCCGGCAGGTACTGATCGGCTATGACACGGCCGAGACCACCGGGGCCGAGATCGCCGAGGCCCTCGAGGCCTGCCACCAGCAGCGGCTCGCGCTGCCCGCCGCCGCGCCCGGCGTGGCCGAAGGCGGTGACTCGACCCTCGCGAGCGAGGCGCCCAGGGTCGAGGAACAGGCCGGCACGACGGTCCGCATCCCGTTCCTCGGCAGCGTGAACGCCCAGGCGCTGTCGCTGCCGGTGCTCACGCTCGTACTCGCGGGCATGGACGCATTCAACCCCTGCGCGTTCTTCGTGCTGCTGTTCCTGCTGAGCCTGCTGGTGCACGCGAAGAGCCGTACGCGCATGGCGATCGTCGGCGGCACCTTCGTGCTGTTCTCCGGCCTCGTGTACTTCGTGTTCATGGCGGCGTGGCTCAACGTGTTCCTGATCGCGGGCGAGCTGCGCGTGATCACGGTGATCGCGGGTCTCGTGGCGCTTACAGTCGCGGCGCTCAACATCAAGGACTACTTCTGGTTCAAGGAAGGCCCGAGCCTGTCGATCCCGGAGTCGGCGAAGCCCGGGCTCTTCAAGCGCATGCGCGACATCGTCAACACCGGCAGCCTCGCCCCGATGCTGGCGAGCACCGTGCTGCTCGCCATCGTCGCGAACTCCTACGAGCTGCTGTGCACCGCGGGCTTCCCGATGGTGTACACGCGCGCGCTCACGCTCGCGAAGCTCGAGACCTGGCAGTACTACGCCTGGCTCGCGGCGTACAACGTCATCTACGTGATCCCGCTGCTGGTGATCGTGATCGTGTTCGTCCGCACCATGGGGGCGCGCAAGCTGAGCGAGGACGAGGGCCGGATCCTCAAGCTTGTCTCCGGGTTCATGATGCTCGGGTTCGGCCTGCTGCTGCTCTTGGCGCCGCAGATGCTCACCAATCCGATGGCCTCGATCCTCGTGCTGCTCGTGGCCGTCGGCGGGGCGCTGGCGGCGGCGAAGCTCGCGCGCCCGCGTACGGCCTGACGGCCCTGCCCGCGGACGCGGGATCCGCGGTATAAATCGTCAAATGAGGCCGCCCCACCCTGCCAACGTCGACGCGGCCGTCGAACGCATCCGCGCGGTCCTCGGCCCTGCCGGCTGTCTCGAGGCAGCGGCGGACGTCGCGCCCTACCTCGTGGATTTACGCGGGCTGTACCACGGCGCCACGCCGCTGGTGGCCTGCCCGGCGTCCACGAACGATGTCGCCGCGGTGGTCGCCATCTGCCACGACCTCGGCGTCGGCGTCGTCCCCCACGGTGGCAACACCAGCTATTGCGGTGGAGCGACGCCGCACGAGGGCGGCGACGAGATCGTGCTGTCGCTGCGGCGCATGAACCGCGTGCGCGAGGTGGACGCGGACAATTTCTCCATCACCGTCGACGCGGGCTGCCTGCTCGCCGACGTCCGCAGCGCGGCCGAGGCCGCGGGGCGGCTGTTCCCGCTGTCCCTCGGGTCCGAAGGCAGTTGCCAGATCGGCGGCAATCTCTCGACGAATGCCGGCGGCCTCAACGCGCTGCGCTACGGCGTGGCGCGCGACCTCGTGCTCGGGCTCGAGGTCGTGCTGGCCGACGGCCGCGTCATCGACGGGCTCACCAGCCTGCGCAAGGACAACACGGGCTACGACCTGCGGCACCTGTTCATCGGCGCCGAGGGCACGCTCGGGGTGATCACGGCGGCGAGCCTGAAGCTCTTCCCGCTGCCGCGCACCGTCGAGACCGCGTTCATCGCCGTACCGCACCTCGACGCGGCCGTGAAACTGCTCGGGCAACTGCGCGCTGCCACCGGCGATGCCGTCACCAGCTTCGAGTTCCTGCCGCGCATCGCGATCGAGCTCGTGACGCATCACATCCCCGGGGTGGGCGACCCGCTCGAGCGACCTTACGAGGCGTACGTCCTGTGCGAAGTCTCGACGCCCCGCGACGACCTCGCGTTGCGTGCCCTGCTCGAGTCGGCTCTGGAGCAGGCCATGGCCAACGACCTCGTGCTCGACGCCGTGCTCGCCGAGTCGCTCGCGCAGCGCGACGGCCTCTGGAAGCTGCGCGAGTCGGTGCCCGAGGCGCAGCGCGCCGAGGGTGCCAGCATCAAGCACGACGTCTCGGTGCCGGTCGCGGCTCTGCCCCGCTTCTACGCGGAGGCCCAGGCGGCCGTGCTCGCGCTCGTTCCGACCGGCCGACTGGTGGGCTACGGCCACGTCGGCGACGGCAACCTTCACTTCAACGTGAGCGTGCCGATGGGCGGCGACGCTGGCGAATTCCTGGCCCGCGCGCCCGCGATCCACGAGGCGGTGCACGGCATCGTCCGTCGCTACCGCGGCAGCATCAGCGCGGAGCACGGCATCGGCCGGCTCAAGCGCGAGGCTTTGGCTCAGCACAAGGGCGCCGTGGAACTCGACGTAATGCGAGCCCTCAAGGATGCACTCGACCCGAAGGGCATCCTCAACCCCGGCAAGGTGCTGCCGGACCCGGAACCCGGCCCGTGAGGAGGCCCTGATGTCCCAGACCACGCCCGGCAATCCGAACGCCCGGCCCGCCTGTGTCGGGGGGTTGTACGAAATCTGCGTCGGCGTGCCCGACCTCGCCGGCTCCATCGCCTACTACGAACGCTTCGGCTGTCGTGCCGGGCGCTTCGGCACGCTCGACGCCGCCGGCGCACGCGCGCTCTACGGCGTGGACTCGGCGCTGCGCTCGGTGCGCCTGCACCACCAGGACGCCGACCACGGCCTCGTCCGGCTCATGCAGTGGGAACGGCCGATCAATGACGGCCTCGGCCTCGACGACGACCTGCGCTGCCTCGGCAGCCGCTGGGGCGTTCGGCTCACTTCGAGCGTGCTCGACATCGCGAACCACGCCGTCACGGCCCGCGACCTCGGCGACCCCATCCGCGTCATCGAGCCCATCCTCGCGGTGATCGGCGAGGTCAGCGGCGAGCGGGCGCCGCGCCCGTTCGTCGAGCCGATCGTCGGCGTGCGCGAGATGGTCGTGATCCAGCCGCTGTACCGGCAGGTCTTCTACGAGCGCTTCGGCTACGAGAGCCCCCACTACGGCCGCGTCTGCCCGCAGGCGATGTTCCGCAGCAGCCAGCACACGCACGCCGGCATGATGATCGCCACCGACGACCACCAGGTGCTGCGCTTCTACGACGAGGTGCTCGGGCTCAAGCGCTGGTTCGACGGCGAGCGCCCGTACGGCCAGGCCACTGGTTCGAGACGGATCTTCGGGCTCGAGGAAGGCGAGACGCACTGGACGGTGGACTTCGACGATCCGCGCTCGGGACACTCGCTCGACGAGCGGCGCTCGGGCAAGCTCAAGGTCGTGCGTTTCGCCGCGTCGAGCCGCCTGGCCGACAAGCGTGACCGCTCGCGCCCGGGCTGCCTCGGGTACTCGCAGTACACCTGGCGAACGAGCGACCTCGAGGGCCTGTGGAAGCTGGTGCAGTCCGGCGGCGCGACGCAGGTCAGCGACGTGCTGCCCGACGAGTTCGGCACGCGCGCCTTCTCGTTCGTCGCACCGGACGGTTACTCATGGACGCTCGTGCAGGCCTGAGAACCGCGAGAAATCCCTTGTCGGGGCCGGCTCCGACTGGATAATGCCGGCCGGGGTGGGTGGGAACCGACAGTCCAATCAACGCAGGGAACTCTGACATGCCCATGTCCAAGAAACTCGCGGCGGAATTCATCGGCACGTTCTGGCTCGTGCTCGGCGGTTGCGGTAGCGCCGTGCTCGCCGCTGCCTTTCCGGAGGTCGGTATCGGCCTCGCCGGTGTCTCGCTGGCCTTCGGCCTGACCGTGCTCACGATGGCCTACGCCATTGGCCACATTTCCGGCTGCCACCTGAATCCGGCCGTGACGCTGGGTCTGTGGGCCGGCGGCCGCCACCCGCTCGGCGAGGTGCTGCCCTACATCGTCGCCCAGGTGCTCGGGGGCATCGCGGGCGCCTTCGTGCTCTACATGATCGCCTCCGGGGCGCCCGGGTTCGACCTGTCGGGCGGCCTCGCCTCGAACGGCTACGGTGCACATTCACCGGGCAGCTACTCGATGGCATCCGGGTTCCTCACCGAGGTCGTGATGACACTGATGTTCCTGGTCATCATCCTCGGCGCCACCGACCGTCGCGCGCCGGCGGGCTTTGCGCCGATCGCCATCGGCCTCGGGCTCACGCTGATCCACCTCATCAGCATCCCGGTGACCAACACCTCGGTGAATCCGGCGCGCAGCACCGGCCCGGCCGTGTTCGTGGGCGACTGGGCGCTCGGGCAGCTCTGGCTGTTCTGGGTTGCGCCGATCCTCGGGGCCCTGGTGGCGGGCTACCTCTACCGCTGGCTCGGCGACGAGAAGTGAACTGACCGCCAGCCTCGATCGGCCGCCGAACGATGCAGCGGCCGATCCGAGGTCGACCCGGTCGCGGCGCAGCCTTCCCGCCTCATGTCCGCATTCCTGAAATCCCGGCTGTTCTGGGCGCTCGCCGTCCCGCTGCTGCTCGTCGGCCTGTACGCGCTGCTCGGGTTCAAGGTCGCGCCGAACCTGGTGCGCGACCAGGCGATCGGCTTCGTGCGAGAGAATTACGGGCGCCAGCTCACCGTTGGCACGGTCGCGATCCACCCGTTCAAGCTGCAGGCCGAGGTCCGCGACCTCGCGCTGCCCGACGCCGACGGCCAGCCCATGCTCGGCTTCGAGCGGCTCTTCGTGGATTTCGAGGTGGCCTCGCTTTGGAACCGCGCCTTCACCTTCAGCGAGGTGACGATCGAAGCGCCACAGCTGCGCGCCGTGCTGAGGCCGGACGGCGCCCTAAACCTCGGTGATCTTGCGCTGCCCGAGGATCCCGAGGCCGCGGACGAGCCGCTCCCGGCCCTCTGGATCCACCGGCTCGCGGTCGATCGAGGCAGCGTCGAGTTCAACAACCAGCTGCGGGCCCGGCCGGTCACGCGCTACTTCCGCGACGTCGGATTCGGGCTCGATGACTTCCGCACGACTCCCGAGGGCGGGGAGTTCAGTCTGTCGGCCCGCAGTCCGGAGGAGGAGACCTTCGACTGGAAAGGTCGCTTCGCGCTGGAGCCGATAGTTGCCTCCCAAGGCGAGTTCCGCTTCGGCGCACTGCAGGCGGTCGGGATCGGGGAGTTCCTCGGCGACGACCTGCCCTTCGCGCTCACCCGGGGCCTCGCGAACCTCGCTGGTACCTACCGTCTCTCCCTCGGCAAGCAGACGGAACTCGACCTCGAGCTGCCTGCGATCGAGTTAGCCGACCTCGCGCTGCGCGCCCGTGGCGTGGACGCCGACTGGGTCACGATCCCGAAGCTGCTCGTCGCCGGGACGCGCGTGGCCATGCCGGCGCAGACGGTCACCGTGGACAAGGTGTCGCTCGACGCGCTGCGGGCCGAGGCCTGGATGGCGGCGGACGGCTCGATCAACCTCGAGCAGCTGTTCGCGACAACGGCACCCGAGCGGCCGGCGACCCCCGCTGCACCGGCTGAACCCGCCGCGCCCGCCGTCGCCGCCGCCAGCACAGCGAGTGGCGAGCTCGACTGGACGGTGACCGTCGGCGCAGTCGAGCTCACGAATGCCGCCCTTGCGTTCGAGGACCGCGCCGCGGAACCGGTGAAGAACTTTGACCTCGCGCCGGTCAATCTTCGCCTCTCGAACGTCAGCCTGGATCTCGCGCAGCCGCTGCCCGTGAAGCTCGACGCGATGATCAACGGTCACGCGCGCTTCGAGGCCGCGGGCACGCTCACGCCCGAACCGCTGGCCGCGGAACTCGATATCCGGCTGGCGAAGGCGCGGATGCAGATCCTGCAGCCCTACGTGCTGCCGCTCGCCGATCTCACCATCACCGGCGGCGAGCTCGACGTCGCGGGCAAGGTGACGCTGGCGCCACCGGAGCGCGACGGTCCCGAGCTCGCCTTCGCCGGCGAGGCGAGCATCACGCGCTTCAGTTCCGTGGACAACGCGCTCAAGGAGGACCTCGTCAACTTCGAGCAGGTGCGGCTCCAGAAGCTCGCCTACTCGATGGCGCCCGATGCGTTCAGCATCGACCGCGTGCTGGTGCGCCGGCCGTATGCGCGGGTGATCGTGAGCCAGGAGCGGATCGTGAACCTCGCGGCCGTGCTCGATCCCGAGGGCACGCGGGCGGCGCTCGCCGAGCGCCGGGCCGCGGCCGCGGCCGAGGCGGCGCGCTCGCCGGCCGAGCGCAAGCGCCTCGAGCGCGAGCAGAAGGCGGCCAAGAAAGCGGCTGCCAGGGCGCGCAAGGCTGGCAAGGCTCCGCCCCCTCCGACCCCGACCGCAGTGGCTGACGCACCCGAGACCTTCCCGATCCGCATTCGCGAGGTGCGCATCGAGGACGGACGGATGAACTTCTCGGACTACTTCGTGGAGCCGGACTTCTCGGCGGACGTACAGGCGCTCGGCGGCACGATCACCGGCATCTCGAGCGCCGCGGACTCGCGCGCCCAGGTGCAGCTCGCAGGCTCGCTCGACGAGTTCTCGCCGGTGTCCATCGAGGGCGAGCTGCAGCCCTTCGCCTTCGATCGCTACGCCGACCTCAAGATGGCGTTCGAGAACATCTCCCTGCCCATCTTCAACCCGTACTCGGGGCCGGTGGCCGGCTACAACATCGCCAAGGGCAAGCTGACCACGCGGCTGCACTACCGCATCGAAGATCGCAAGCTCGACGCGCAGCACAACATCCGCATCGACCAGCTCGAGTGGGGCGAGGCGAACGCGACCCAGGGCGAGGCCACCCTGCCCGTCAAGCTCGCCACGTCCCTGCTCAAGGACCGCGACGGCGTGATCAAGCTCGACGTGCCGGTCGGCGGCACGCTCGACGATCCCACGTTCCG
>Ga0079037_100000162_pt1 | contig 25219 bp, 43 predicted proteins | sample Mud3Dept4metaG_FD_71479 | JGI IMG/M metagenome (GOLD analysis project Ga0079037, IMG submission 71479) | Freshwater wetland microbial communities from Ohio, USA, analyzing the effect of biotic and abiotic controls - Mud 3 Core 4 Depth 4 metaG | ecosystem: Environmental > Aquatic > Freshwater >... | reverse complement strand
GGTTACCTGAATCAGATAACCACCGGCAGCAGTGTACTCTTTTATTTTACCTTCAAGAATGGTTTGTGTTTGCTTTCCTGCCCGGTCCGTCTTTGTGCTATGCAAAAACCTTACCTTATTATGTATGTTTGCTTTCCTGCCCGGTCCGTCTTTGTGCATTGAGCCTATGAAGTCCGGCTATCAAAGTATGATCTTCTGTTATTGTTATGGGATTTAAAAGTCCTATTTCTTTTATACTATCTGCGATTTCTTCTGCTTTCGAATGGCTTACTTCTCTCAGTCTTTCGTTTATTTTAATAGAATCAATATTTACATTCATTTTAGATTCACCGATACATTAATATGACTTGATAGCATATATATATTTGCCTGCCTCATTGCGGATTCACCAAACTTCTTTCTGGCAGGCATCTCATTATTAAAAGAATTACATTAAAAAAATAAGGAAGATAAAAATTAATTCTTCCTAAACTTGAATAGACCAATTGCAACAATGCCTGAAATCAACAATACCGCTATTTCAAATCCAGGTACTGTTGGAGTTGGGGCTGGTGTTGTTTCAGCAGGGATTAATACTGTTGCTGTTGGCTGGACTTCTGCTATTATTGTTATAGGCTGGACCGTTTCTGTAGATGTTGGCATTTCTGCGCTTGCAATGGCAAAGTTTGAGAATGTCAATACTTCCACTTCATACAGAATATTGTTTCCTTCGATGCCTATTGGAGTTGTAGGAAGTGCTTCCCATTTGCCATTTGTCCAGCGATACAATAGGGATGGTGTCTTGTCGCTCTTGAACCTAATAACTGCTGATTCAAACCGCTTTGAGCCAGAGTATAGGTTAAAGTATTGATAGACAGTTCCTAGAGGGGAAGATATAACATTTGAGGATAGAGACTTTAGCCCTTCATATTTCATCATTACATCGTCCTCATTGTTCTTTGCATTGATGATAACTTCATATACATTGTATTTGAATGCATATTTGGTCTGATAGCCTGCTCTCCAGTCCAATACTTTCCTATCCGATTCAGCAACATTACTAAGAGGCTCATTTGAATTAACACCGGACCCGCCATATCCTGAACTACTTCCTCCACTTGATGATGTTATTGGCTGTGTGGGGCTTGGTGTAGGAGTTGCGATTGTCTTTGTATATGTTATCAAGTGAGATGTTCCCGAGAGTTCTGCATTCGTATCATCTCTTATGTTCTCCTCGAATAGATAATTACTGAACTGAGACCATGTTAAATTAGCTCCGTCTATGTCTGTAGAAGGCACAAGCCATATCTTAGCTCCATAAGGATAAGCATAGTTGCACAATCCTGTTGAATTGGAATTAGCATCATCCACAGCAGGCAGTGAGCCAATGTCAGGACTTCCGCTAAAGGTTGATGTTCCTGAGCCTATTACAGTAACTATCCCGGGTAGACTGGTTGGATTGCAGGCTTGGTCCTTGTAATAAATCAGTGAATAGTCAATAGGAACTTCTGCATCTTGATAAAAGTCCAGTGTATAAACAAAGGTATCTCCTTCTGGTGCATAAGTCAGTGTTGCAGTAGCTCCACCAGAGACTTCCAGCCATGTGGTTGTATCTTTTTGTGTTAAGTTCAATACTTCTGCATTTGCAGTTATGCTCATTGCCAATATTGATATTAGCAAGATAGTTATTATTTTATTCATTCTTTTTCTCCTTTGATTTCTCAAATGCCTCAGTTATCAGATTCCTTATGACATCCTGGATAGAGATGCCTTTATTCCTTCCAGACATCTTTAACCACGTCATGTGTGTATCTGTAACCGTCATTAAAAAGCTATTTTTAGAAGGCATACAGGCTATTAAAGGATATTAATGTATATATGCTTTATGGTATTAAGAAAGAAAGAACCAAAGAAAGAAGGCATGTATGTATTGTATTCATTACTATACTATACATTATTATGGGCATCCTGCCCCTCGCTACCGCTTCATCCCTGGCTACCATCCTAAATCCTTCCTACACAGGAAGGACTTCTAACCCCCAACCCCCACCATTGGGGGCTTTCCTATCTCATCCCCCCTATAATCCCCCCTTCATAAAAGAATCTTCGCAGAGTTATTTGGGAGTGAGCCCTTTCCCTGAGATATGGGAGCATCCTCGCAGAAAGTTAGCGATATCCACCAGAATGTCTTTTGTAAACAGAGGACATGGATTTCTTATATTCTTGATTTGATTTCCAAGAAGAGATATCAGAAGAATCAATATCTTTGCTACCTAATTTAAGCCTTCTTTTCTTCTTATTGCTTAAGTTCCGATATTGGTTAGGTGTATATTTCATAACAGAAAGCCTTATTTATCTGAAACGATATATATGTCAATGTTATACTACCTCATAGAATAGCACCAATCTCTTATAAAGCTTTCTATGAGGTTTATGCTCACCTTACCAAAATGAATATATGCAAAGAAAGTATACATGATTATGCCTGGCAGATTATTGCTGTGTTCTGACCCCCACTCCCACTCCTGCCGGGCTTCTCTTCTCATTCATGCCATTTTGTTTCCATGGATATTCTTAAATTCTTGTGTAATGGATACATCTTTATTAAAAAATGGCTTATTGCAATTATGCTTTGATTCTATCCAAGACAAACCCACTTTATTACCACAATGTAAACACTCATAAGGTGCAAGATCTTCATTCATATTCTAAACTCCGTTCTTGGTCTCAATATAAAACATGCAATATGTCTACCTGTCCCTTTCCCCGGCTGATGATCCTCAATAGAAAGCCATTTTATATCACCTAAGTTTCTAACTTCGGATCCTATCTGCTTCAAAAACATAAGGATCCATTTATCAATTGGATATACAAAGACAACCAATTTACCTTTATTATTTTCTTCTATGGCTTTTCTTACCCATGCAGTAGCACCCTTCTTTTTTCCATCATGCATTATGGATCCAAATGGAGGATTCACATAATTTGATTTCCCCCATTCACATGTAAGCCCATCAAATCCATAAGGAAGAGGATAGGGGCAAGGATCAAAATCAAAATGAAATTCATCGTCCAATGCTTTATAAACATCATCAGGAGTGATCCAGTAATGCTTACCATCGGATCCATTTCCTTTATGAAACTTGTTATCGCTTGGTTCTAATTGAGATTGATGATATTCTCTCATCTTATCCTGCTCTCCTGCCCCTCGCCATCATGCCTCGACTGACACGCAGCCATCATCCCATATTGCCTTCCTTCTTCCTGACTGAATCCATGCCATCTTTGTAATTGTCCATACAGACGCCCATCTATGATGTATTCTGTATTGGTTAGCTAATCTGTGAATGAATCTTATTATTCTCATATATATCATATTATATCATTATCTTATCATATTATATCATATTATCTTTGCTTAGCAGCCATCAGCCCCATGCTTGCCATGCTCATATTATCGCCTTCTTTTCTTTGTTATTGGTGGAGACATTACTAAGCATATCCAATGGCCTCCTAAACCACTGAATCCGCTTCCATCCATCTTATATTTCATATATTCGCATCTTCTTCCATTCTCATCATTGTTGCAATCCTCTCTTTGAGAATATTTACAACTGGTTTTATTTAATTTTGGGTATGCCATATTTTACCTCATTGGTACATGCTCAGTCATTTGTCTTTGAAGTTCTGGAGTTATGACTAAGTATGATTTCTGTGTTATGAATACATTAGAGTGCCCCAATCTAACAGCAATTACAGGCAAAGGAACATTCTGAGATAAAAGATATATTGCCAATCCATGCCTTAACATGTGTGGATGTATAGACATGTTTAAATGAGTTTTGCCCCATTTCTGAATCTTTGCATGTGCCCCTTGACGTGTTAGCCTTCCTATCTTTGATTTCTCACGTTTGTATAGGTTAGTCTTAAACAAATACTCGTTTTGCCCCGGCTTAACATGAACTGAATAATTTCTTAGATCGTTAAGTATAGCATTAGATAATGGGATTCTTATTGTTGTATGTTTCTTCTTTTTCTGTACCAGCATCTTAAGTTCTCTTTTATTGAAGTCTATATCAGCCCAGGTTATGCTAAGAACTGCTGTAATCCTTCCTCCAGTCTCCCATAGTAATCCCCAAAGAATCTGGTCAATCCCTGATATGCCACTATCATAAACTTTCTTGAATTGCTCAAAGGTAATATGTGGTGGTAAATCATTCTCGTTTCTTACTTGCAGGCGTTTAGCCAGGTCGAAAGGTACTATTGCATTCATTCTTGGTAATCCTCGCATGATATAGTTGGATCTTCGTCATCTTCACATATACACATACCATCTTCATTTACAGGCATTTCTATAGTGCCATCATACAACTGGCATTTTCCAGTTTCATAGTCTGAAAATCTACATGTCATTTATTTCACCTTTACAAAATACCTAATTTTGTCAAGTACAGTATGGATAACAATGTATTTATATCTTTACATCAATGAATTATATGTAAAGTACACTAAATATTAGTTTACCTTACTTATTACAGTAAAGTATAAATACCATCAAAACAGTCTATGTATTGCAGGCAAGACACGTCAGCAAAATTCTGTTTGCCTGCTGCCTCCTGTCGAGGCAAATAGAATAATTCGGAGGTAAATAAATATGGAAATAGAAATAACATCCACAATTGAAGTAAAATGTCCATTCTGTCATAGAACACATCAAGAAGAAGTAACTTTGACAGATTATATTGAGCCAGATGAAAGAGATGAGATGTGATTGAAATGCCCTGCCAGCCCAACCCATATGAGCCCCGCTGTAAGTTCTGCAAGTTCAAGAACACAGGCATGCCATGCCCATACAGGGGTGTTTAAATATGGTATGTGCAGCAGATAATGCATAATGGAGGCAAATAATGTTTGAGCCAAGAAAAGAAAACAAAAAGGTCTGTTTGCATTGTGGAAAAACCAAAAAAGAACATTATGGGTATGCATGTACCGAAAGAGAATATGAAGAAAATGAGGAAATATGAGTAAAATAGTCTTTATTCGAGTAGAATTTAAAGATGATACTGGTGACTCCTATATCAATGGTATTGTAAAAGATATTCAGGAGGATGAGCAAGTAAAGATAGCAGAGAAGGAAAAAAGGGGAGAAGGTAAGTAAGATAATATGGAGGCAAAAATATGACAAAAGTAAAAGCAAATTTTGAGTTAGAAATGGAAGATACAAATTATCAAAAGTTCTTAGAATGCATAGAAAAGGATGGATATGTAAATATTGCATCTTTGGGGATAATAATAAGAAAGATAGGGGATGATTGAAATGCCCTGCCAGCCCAACCCATCCGAAAATCCAGCATTTATGTATGCATTTGACATCACTTTTAGAATTGTAATTATGGTTGCAGCAATAAGATACATTGCTTTTGGATAGTGATGACATGCCATGCAAACCAAATGAGTATGAACCTCGCTGTAAGTTCTGCAAGTTCAAGAACACAGGTACACCATGCCCATACATGGGGATGTAGATGAGCCAGCGAGAAGCCCACTTATTGAAGGAACAGCAGGCAAAGGACAGGAAGAGAGAGAAGGAGAGTAGAAGGAAATGACATATAAAGAAATAGCAATGTGTTTTTTTTTCGCGTCTGTGTTGGCATTAATAGTAATTGTTGTTGTTGGACGCGCTGTGAATTGGTATTTTTTTGATTATACACTAAGATAAGTAAAAAATAAGTGGACTACTGCCCACTATATGTTGTTGTTGTTCCCCCCGCTACTGTGCATTCGTCAATCATCTGCTTTTGCTGATAGATGAAGTAGCTATGGAACATAACAAAGCTTCCATCGGTTTGATACCATCCACAGAACTCTATAGGCTGTCCTGGAAATAGCCACCCCAATGAACAGGTAATACTTCCATACTGTCTATCTGCTGTTCCTAATGAGAAAAGACTTTGTGTGTTTGCTCTTTCTGCCGATACCAATGGAGATACTGCAAATAGCAATATTGCCATTACAATTAATATTTTGTTTATTTTATTCATATTTAACATCCTGGAGTTCCTGCTACTATAAATCCCGCTTCTTGACAAAGATATGTTCTTCCCAATCCAGACATGCTTAATATCTGAATAGAACCATTAGCCCAAATCTTTAATCTATTTGTCCTTGTTGTACTTCCTACTGCTGTAGTTCCTATGTATATCGCTGTTGGATTGCTTGTACCATTCCAAACCCCATCCGTTGCAAAGTAGATAGATACTTTTGAGCCTTGCGTATCTCCTCTTGACGAGGCATCCGTTTCATTTCCATTACTTCCTTTTGCTCCAATGAAAAACATTATTTGCCCACTTCCAAGCGCATCCCATTTATAAAGAGTTCCATTGGTACGGATTGCAGTAAACCCATTCAAAGAATTGCTATTATTGGACAAATCCCAAAATATGAATTGGTTGCTCGCATTCTCTGTAGAAAATTGCCCTGTATATTTTGAACATGAGCCACTAAAGCATGTTGGATTATCCGGTACAAGCGGAATCTCGCCATCCGAAGTATATGAGCCTATAAGATGCACTCCTTTTACATTTGTGGCATTTGTGATGTTTGCAGACGAGAAATTCAGGTTTCCAGTCATTGTATCCCCGGACTTGTTTATCTTACTGCTCATACTCTGATTATCAATAGTAACATTAAATATATTATATCCAAGCCAGCTTTTGTTTGTATCTATTGTAAGCTGAGATAAGTTTGAGGCTCCGCTCCCTCCTGTGGTTGTATTGAAATACTGGGTTTGTGTTATTATATTCTGTTCAAATGTTGGCTGTACTATAAGCCTCATTGTGTCTAAAACATTCTCATGCCCGGCAGTTCCGGATGTTGGATGAATTAATAAGATAGATACATTTCCATTCGAATCTATAAAATGGTCATCGTCTGGTATGTCTTTTGAATAATACCACCAATCATTGCTATTTGTAAATGAGTCAAGAATTACATAATCGTTTTGGACATTACAAAATATTTTAACATAATTAATATGTGTGGATGCACCAACGGTATTATAATATTTATTTTTTATTTCTATTTTGCTGAAATTGGTTATGTTTGTAAAATTAACGCGAATCATCCATGTAACTGATGCATCTTCTACTGCACTGCAATTATAATTATTTATGTCAGATATGTTTGTAATAGTACATCCAGAATATGAGGCGAACCCAACCATGTCTATTGATGTTGCATTGATGTATTGAAGTTCTCCAGTATCCATTCCTTGAATGACGTCAGTTGTTAAGCATCCACTTGAAAATATAACAAAACTAATTAATAAAATCCATGTTCTTAATCTCATCTTAAGCATACATTTAAATACTATTCTATATAAATATACCTATGTGATATATCATGCCTAAGAACTATAGAGTTGAAGCAACTGTTTGCGATGTAATCCGGTCTGTTCCTGTAGATAAGAAACAGGCTGAAAACATGAAAAGAATGACCAAAAAGAGAATCCCAAAGGCAAGAGTAAAGATTAGAAAAGCGTAACTACTTCTTTTTTAATTTATAAATCTTATCAAGCTTCTTAACAAATTTCTTAGCAGCAGGACACTCACTCTTACCTCTTGCAGCCAATACGATATTTGCGCATTGCTTTCTACTAAGTTTAATCTTCTTCATTACTGACACCTGCATGAACAATCATACTTTTTCATAAGGTCTTTTAAGGTAATCTCTGCCTCTTTTCCTTTAACACCATTCTTTCGATATACTCTTTGATGACCAACAACAACATTCATATCAATTATCATATCTTCACTACATCTATGCTTTTGATATTTCTTTGCTTTGATACGTCTTGCTTTTGGTTTCATATAATCAATCCATTCCTTTGGTAGAAATCTTTTGCCATAATTGGATGCCTCCCCACGCATAAACAAAGTATGTGACTGCTGTTATTAATGCTCCTATCTGCTCGCCCACTACACCCGGGACATACTCAGAGAACACCCCCCCAAGATTAACAGCATTTATAAGCATCTTCCAAACCATGCCCATAAGTTTGGCTATAAATCCAAGCCCACCTGTAATATCATCAATCCAATTGGAATTTGTCTTTGCTTCCCCTCCTGATTCAACAAGATAAATATCACTTACCTCAGATTGACTTATGTTATGTAATCCCGGCTCATATGGCTTATCTCCAAATATCCCCAAGTCATTATAGATACTCACCATATTAGAAAATATAAAAATGGCTAATGCAATAACATATATCTTCATGTATAACCATCCGCAACATTGGACTTCTTGAAGTAAGCTAATACGGCCATTACAGAGGCAAGCGTAAGCCCTATACCGAACTGAACAGTACCAAGGGATGCAAACATACCCATAAGCAGGAATATCCATCCTTCCGCGCATACAATCAATAATCCTTTTTCTGCTGTTGAGCTGGTAAATATCGCACCAGTGAAGAACATAATCCCAATCGCAAACCACATCCATAAGGTATTGGATATATTTGTTATTCCAACACCTGCACTCTTCTCAAATATTACAGCATAAGTCCTATCAATAGTTCCATATTCTGTATGAGTTACTACAACATGAACTAAATAAGATTGGCCTGAATAATTGTAAACATTGAATGTATGATTGTAAGTTCCTGCAGCCCATATCCAACTTGATATAACTGTTTGATTTTCTGGATCACTGGTATTGCTCTGATTGATATAATATGTTAAAGCAGTAGTCTGACTTAGAGAATCAGAATAATTTATGCTAATGTTTGCCATTGTGGAATTATGTGTAGTCTTTGATACAGTAATATCTATTGCATCTTTTTCTTGTGTATCGTGCTCCTGAAATGTTGTTCCTGTATTGGTTATTAGGATAAGATATTCTGGATTTGAGCCGTAATAATTGCCTTCCTGATTCACTCCAAGAGTAGCATTTACAAAAGTAACCCTGTATAACTGAGATTTGAATAATTTAGCTTTGAATATGCCAAGGCTGTCTGTCACCCCTGATTTATAAGCAATAACATCACCTGATTTATAAATCGTTACTGTCAAGCCCTCAACATCACAATTAGTGAAACACCATAACCACCTTGCTCGAAACATAACGAACTGCTGATTACTTTCAAAATCGGTTGGCTCTGTCTGTTTCATAAGTATATTGTTTGTGGCAATAGAACCATTTACAGTAACAGGAAAAACAACCGTTGTGTCATAAAGAACTTTGGATGCATAGACGTTATAGGTTCCATTGCTTAAGTTGAAATAGTAATATCCATTAGAGCCGGTAACCATAGAAAATGAATGGGTTGTATTGTAAGCATATACTGTTGCCTCATCTATTGGTGTAATTGTTCCGTCTATTAACTCATAAACCACACCCTGAATGGCTAACCCCGTTGCTCCCCCAGTACTTGATATTGTAAAGTTATGTACTGTGCTGGTATCTCCATAAGTTGAGTTTGTGCTGTCATATTGTTTGATTTTCCAGTAATATTTTGTATCAACATCAAGAGTTGCAAGATAATAATCATTTGTTGTAAAGACATCGGCTGCAATAACGTTAAAATTTGTGTCTGTTGATATTATTATCTCGTCTGATGAATATTCAGAATCATGCCATGTAAAATTAACATTAGCTGTCTGGGGTGGATATATTGATGTGATTGTTGAGCCATTGATTGGATAAGTTAATACTGGATGAAATCTTTGATATTCAGTTGTAAGCTCAGCCGATGTCAGAACATAATTATAAAGTTTGAACTCATCCATAAGCCCGGTAAAGTTTTCTGTTTGTCCGGACCTATTACCAAATACTAAACTGTTGGTTCCCGGTGAAGTTGTGCCTGCAAATGATGTGTTTATATCAACCAGAACATTATTGATGTATAGATTCGTTACTGAATTGTTTGAATAAGTACCTGATATAAATATCCAAGAATCATTTATAACTGTTCCACCACTAACAGAGCTGTGTGCTGCTCCGCTGGATTGCCATATATAATATTGTAATTCAGATCCTACAAGAAATACCCCATACTCATTTAGTTTTTCAAGTATCCTTTGCGTTCCTGTTATGGATTGTGGCTTTATCCATCCTGTGAACGACTGCGCTGAATCAATATCCAACGAAGCACTATCGGGTATGCTTATAGAATCTGTCCCATCGAAAAATAATGACTTGTTGTTTACAATGTCGGTGCTGTTCCATGCTGCCCCGGTTATCGTGCCATTGTTATCGAATCCGCTGGTATCGTTTGCCCATGTTCCAGAGCCTGCATTGAATGTCCAGTTGCCTACATTTCCAGAAATATATACAGTCCAGCTATTTGTTTCTCCCTGCGATATTGCATTCGTGACAATGGCATATGTCCCATCCGCACTAAAGTTATAATTTAATATATTTGATGTCGATGCCTGCAATACCCCATTGACAGACCAGTTATATGATGTTTCGCTCATTACGCTGTAATTAAACTGAATGATTTTTCGGGGGGATAGAAATGATGCGCTGTTATCATTCGTGTAATTGTTTGTCCAATACTCATTATTATAAAATATTGTAAGTTTAGGTCTAATAGTTGTAGTTACATTCTCTTTCGATGCCAAATACCTATATCCTTCCACATCTGTTTCAGGCGTGATTAACATTAAGGTTATGTTATTCCTTGATGTGTTTTGGGCTGCATAAGAAACATTCCAGTAATTCCATACAGCTCCCCCTCCACCCAATCCTACAGTATCCATGTTTGTGGTATTGCAAGATGCGGGGCATGTCTGAGCATTCCAAGTTATATTGGATTCGTTGAAATCTGCAAGAACTTCGCGGGCATAGGTTGTAACTGTTCCGCTTCCGGACCCTACATCACCCAACAGCCCTAGGGTTGCATTTGTGATGAATGCTGGCTCTACTGTTGTTGGAAATGTTAAATATGCTCTTGAATGCTTGAAGGTTACATGGTTTTCAATAGTAAGTGAGCCATCACTTCCATAATTCACAGTAGGATTCAAGGATTCTACAAACGAATCTGCGGTTGCATTTATAGTAACATTGTATAATGTAGCCTCGGCTGGTTGTATGAAACACAATATTATTATTAATGCCATTATAATTAGTAATATTCTCATCCTATTACTTCCTCAAATGTTGGCACTGGATTCTTTACATCCCATACCCATTTACCTTTTCTTTTTCTCTTTGCCAATGCTTCCATTTCGTCCATAAAGTCTTTTGATAATAATGGTATAACCTTCTTAATAGGCATCTCAAGTTTAGGCTTTTGTTTAAGTATTTCTCTTGTCTTTTGAATATTCTTTTGTTCAGTCTTTGATTTTAATATTGCCTCTGCTATCTGTATTGTTTTTGCTTCTTGAATTGCCCTGGCTTCTTGAATTGGTTTATATCTTTGAACTGATGCTGGCTCTTGGATTGATGCCTGTCTTTGAATTGCTATAACTCTGGATTCAGGATTAAGTATAGCTTCTACCTTTTGGATATTGAGATTTACCAATATAGGCAACTGTCTTGTGGTTGGATGCTGTAACGTTTCAACTACTTTTTTATATGTCTGTCTTACCTTTGGGCTACTTATTGATAATTGCTTAACTCTTGCCTCTGCCTTCATTTGTTTTTCAAGTGCAATATCTGCCCGGATAACCTCTACTTCTTCGGCTTTCTTGGCTACCTCTGGTTTATGAACTTGAATTAGTTTTTGATATGCTCTTCTTTTTTTAAGTAATTCGGCCGACTCATCCCTTATAAACATCTCAAAATCTCTTTCTGTTTTGGCTTGTAATATTCTACCTTCACGAACCGTTTTTAAGAATGTAATCTCAGCACGTCTTGTAATTTCTTTTGTTGGAATACTTGGCAATTTTCTAGTTCCTACATATCCACCTGCAGCAAACGGCAATAATTCAGTAGCAGTTATCTGGCCTGCAAATCTTGCCTTGTCTGGGGCTTCGATATATCTTTCAGCAACGCTTACACCATACATTCCAGCAAGACTTGCCCCCAATACATTGACAGTGTTTATCTTACTTGCTAACTTTCCTGTACCTACGCCTTTCATGAGTATAGGAGCCTTTGCAGCAACTCCACCAATTCCTTTTGTAACCAGTATAGCAAACAAAGTATTACCTGCTGCTGTTACTGGCTTCTGTGCCAATTCCTCAGTAAATCCAACAGCATACTCTGTCATTGCTTTGCCTAATACGGATTTCTTTTGTAACTTTTGATATTTAGGGTCGTACTCTTGTAAAAACTCAGCATGTCTATAAAACTTTTCAGCTCCTGCTACTGTTTCTTTTAATCCATACTTTTCAGATACTTCCTTATTAAGTTTGTCAATTTTTATGCTTATATCGGATGATGTTTTTTCTATCTGATCTATAAATGCATCAGGAGTGAATACATCCAAAAATGGCTCTGTTCTTTCGCCTCTTTTAACCATCTTACCATATTTAGGGAAATAAATCGGCTTATCTTCTTTGGTAAAAACAGTTGTGCCTTCTATGGTTCTCGCGGTGTCAAATCCTGTTCTTTCAAGGGTTCCTTTTTCAGAATAGAATCCGGACTGATATAAATCAGATGGTTTCTTTGTGATAATTTGAGGCGGTTTTATCTGTCCTGTTGCTACTTGATATTGATATTGCTGTTCCGCCTCCTCTGGTGTAAGCATACCAGTTCTTCTTACAGATGTATATCCAGTTTCTGCTCTGAATGAGCCAATTTCAGGGGGAGTATTAGTATAATAAACTTTACCTCCTACCTCTACTCTATACCTTCCTTCTGGAGATTTTACTGTTTGAATGTTTCCAGCTTCTACATATGGCTTAGATAAATCACTTGTTGGGTCTCTAATAACATAACTACCTCCAACATATCCAGAGGTTTGCCCAGGAGCCAACCCAACTTCTACATTTCTTATTTCCCTCTGTCCTTCTGTGTTTGTTACAACAACTGATTCCCATTGACTCATTTCAATCCCTTCATGAATGCATACTCTTCTGCTGTTATGTTCTGCTGTGATGAAAAGCCATATCCTCCTTGCTGTGCTTCACTTATCACATCATAATCCTGAGTTGTTATAGCACTCAGAAACATCATGATAATTCCAAGTAGAGCGGGAAGTATAAGCACAATATACATAAGATTCATCCAGAAAGTAATATCATCATAAGCCATATCCCAAGGATCTGCTATTTCATAAGCCGTTCCTGCGGATGTCACATTCATAGTTTCAAAGTTTGCTATAACCATTTCGGAAGGAATACCGACCATTATAAAAAAAACAATGGAAACAAAAATACCTATAAAAGCAGCAGATGTACCTTTAAATAAGTCCGAAGGGGAGGAGACTTGTCCTATTTCTCTTTCAATGGCCCTTCTATAAGACCATACAGAAACGGCAATAAGGATTAAAATTGGCATGGCTTGAAGGAGAGCTATAACAAAATTCCAATATGTTACATACTGGATAGTTACATCTCCAGCAGTTATGTATGGATTTACAACCGGGATTATCTCATTAACCGCCTCAGTCCATGCAATAGTGAGCAACCCACCAAGTAAGATTACTATCAAACCGTATAGAATTGCTCCTGCTGCCATTATTAAATCCTAAACAGCATACTTATACATTAGCTTCCATTTACTTCCAACTTTTTTTTGTGCTTCCTCGTATGTCTGTTTTCCAACCTTAAATCTTCGCCATCTTGCCTTTCCTTTACTTCCTTTTATTGGTTTCCAGTCAGTCATAATATCACCGATTAGTCTTAATTAATATAATTGTAATAAGTAGTATAAAATTTTAATGTTGATTATTTATTTCAAATCAACATAAGTGCTTTTCTCTTTCCTTTCTTTTGCCCATCTGCTCGCATAGTCAAGACCAATTAAGAATAGACCAGAAACACCGACAAACCAAGCAGGCATTGTTAATAAAATCAAGCCCATATACACAAAGTAAAATTTAAAGTTTATATCATTGAAGAAATGTAAGATTGTATATAGAACCATAGCCAAAGGAAATATCAGATTGCCACATATATAACCAAATTCCGCATAGGTTATCATTCGATCACATCTATACCGATTGACTTTATGCTCTCCTTTATCGTAAATCTTATGTAAACCTTCAATAATCCCATTAAGATACAAAACATGGTAATTTTACTCAAAACAATAGTTATAACATAAAGGTTAGAAATATTTTCCTGAGTTAATATAGGTGGTATTTTAAAGTCTGGATGATACTCCACAGCATCAACTAACGCATAATTGAAATATGTAGTCAATGTTGCAAATAAAAGAAACAATAATCCAAACAAAACAAACAAAAACTTATAATTTAGGTTCACGATTCTATGAAACATTATTTTTTACCTCATCTATGTATACCAGTCATATTATTTCTCGTCTAATGGCTTTAAATTGGCTCTTAGGATGAAATCTAAAAGGTTGTTCCATTCCAACTCAATCATTATATAACATTCGTTAATATCCGAACAAACAACCATAATTAACTTATGCCTCCTTTGGAAAGACATTCAGAAATATGAGTATAGCTTGTATGTGTCATTTTGCCTATCTCTCTAAGTGAGTATCCAGCCTCTTTTAGATTTACCCATACATCAAACAACAGCTGATTCTTAGTTTGAGTTTTTGTTATCATTTCGTCTTCTGGTTCGAGTTCTTCTCTTTCCATTCTTGCTAATTGCTCAGCCCGGATAATCTCATATCTATCTGATACTTCCTTTGGTGGTCTTTCAAAGATATATCGCTTGTATTTGTAGCCATTGAGGAATAGATAAGGATAATGAATTTTACCTGTCTTATGCTTCATGACTACCTGATTGAGTTTGGCTATTGTAATTCCCATATCGAAATCATTATCAATCATCTCTATCTCATATCCTGCAATAGTGCGTGGTACTTTGTCCATAAGGAATCCAGCTTGAGCAGACATGATAACAAGGTTATGGTTTGGCCTAAATGTCTGGATTATGTTATTAAACTTAATATTTGTTTCAGATTGCCATTTCCTGCTATTGAGAGGTACACCAATGTCATCAAGGAATAGAATGCTATACTTCTTTGGCTTCTTCATGACTCGCTGTATCTCTGTTGTACCCATGCAGGCCAGACAAGTATCAAGGTTAAAATAATTCTGCCATACTCCCCCCTTCTTATCTGCTATACATTTAGCTACCTCAATAGCCAATTCAAGACCAGCCCATGATTTGCCCATTCCAGCCCTCCCTACTATCTTAACCATGGCATGTTGGTTATGTCTACTGGTAATAATATCTGCAAAGAACTGAGCAAGACTATCTGCGTTTTTCTGTGTCATGGTTTTAATTCTACCTCTGGCTCCTCATCTTCCTGATATGGTAAAACTGTCCTTTCCTCTTTATTCTTCTTTACATAGCCTATACGATTTTTATATCCTATTCCTACATACTTAACAACCCAATCAGTGGTCTGACCTAATGTACGCAATGAGGCAAGAATAAGAAGATGGTCTTTTTCCTTATCATTCAGGTTGTCGTTTTGGTTGTCCTTCTTATACTTATTCATCAACTCAATGAATAAAGTATCTATTCCATCCCTTATGGTCTTTCTATTCTTTTCATCAGGAATCTGAGAGATGATAGCCTCAACCATATAGTAAACTCGCATTGGTTGATGTGAAAACTCAGCAGATTTAAGGACTGCTTGAATGTTAAGCCATGATGCAAGAAATACACCAATATATCCCGGCACTCCCTCTCTTAAAGGTAGGTCCAATGTTTCATGCTTTTCATAACTATCTATATCAATCATTTCTTTTCCTTCTGCTTGCTCATTCTTCTTGCTGTGTCCTTACATCTTCTACTGCAATACTCATCATTCAACCATTCTGGAATGGGCTTTCCACAGGTCTTACATTCTCCATTCATAAAACTTCCATCCTGAATAACTCTGCCTTATACTTCTCGAATAACTCAATGCCTTCATTCATGTCTTGTGGCTCTCTTGGTATCTTGTGCTCTTTATGTATCCATTCCTCAACTGGCTTTATGATATCTTCCTTAAGCCCTTTCTTATTGCTTGTCAGTAAAAACAATGAATCGAAATGGCTTTTAAATTCATAGAATACTGCATAGATATTCCCGGGTCGCATTGTGTTAAGCATTGATCTGAGAGTTGGCACTATCTGCATACAAAGTATGTGATACTCATCTATGATAGCCACCTTCCTTCTTTGCTCTATGCTTTCTGTAGGAACTTCCATATTCCAACCTCAGTATTTTCACGCAATAACCAGCCCAATACTATACCAAGCAAAAAGAACAATGCAAAATATGTCTCAACTATTGTCATACTATGCCCCACCTTTTGGAGCCATTGCAGATATTATCATCCATGCAAGTAGCAGGCCACCACCAATGAGAGCCACAAACTTTAAGGTATTCATCCATGGGTCGGGTTCTTTCATGAGGTCATTGGCTGTATTCATCTTTGTTATGGTCTCAAGTCTTGTCATGTCGCTTGACATTGTGCCTATTGGCAGCAAAGAGATACCATCATGCATTGAGAAGTATCCAGGCTCTACTCTCCATCCCTTTATCTTTGTCTTTGCATCTTCCACCAATTCAACAATCTTATCTACTGTAAGCCTATCTTCCTTATTTGCTTGCTCTAATTGATATTCAAGCTGTTCTGTTTCATCCATTCTCAATATTTCTTCGGCTGTTTTCCTATCACAATCGTCTATCTGAACTATTGGATTCTCAAGGGGATACATCTTTAAGATATTTCTCACATCTTTAGGAAGGTCTGTTCCAGATTTTGTGAATAGCTCTATCAAAACAATGTCGTCTCTGATAAAGTTCAGCTTTGGATATTCTTTTCTAACTCTATCAATGAATTGCACTATTGTTCTTGCTCCATTTGGAGATACAGGAAAATGGAAGCCAGCACCATAAAAGAATCTATTTGTGCCATCCTCCATCTTTGTCTTTGGCATTAAGGTAAGTTGCTTTGGATCTATCAAAAGCCCATAGTCCTTCTTAGCAAGTTTTATATCTGTTTTCTTTTCAAGCACACCATTGAACATAAGTGTCTTGTCGGATGGATCAACCATCTCTATTATTGGAGGGAATGGTCTTTTTCTGGAAGTGTTCAATATATCAAGTTCTGGATGCTTTCTTCTTATTTCCATCCAGTAATTCATGAAATAAAAGAAGCCTAAAAAGAGAGCCATTAAAAATAAAGCTACTCCTCCAACTGTGAATATGTCAAGCGGTGGTATATCTATGTTCATTATTTCCCTCCTAAGAATGAGAGCCATCCTTTCTTTTGTGGCTGTGGTGGTTGTGTCTGACCTGTATCATTTCGTGAAATTGTCTGTTCTATAGATGATGTGTTTTTCATATTTACTAGTCTTTCCCTCTGTCCCCCAACAGCCCTTAAAGTAATAGGTCTGTTGTGATTTATTATTGCGTTTCTAATGTTTGTCAGGTCTGGATTCTTTAAGTCAGTAGGACAAAAAGAAGCAGTAGCAAATATCAAAGACCTCTCCAAGTCCAGATTTGTGCCAAGTACATTATCCTTTCCATGTGTCGCACTTGTCAGATTAGTGAGGAACCTGTTGTCTGCGAAAAAATCATCCACTACAAGATGCATTGCCCGTTTTGCCGACTCATACAATGTGGACTTATCTATCATGATATGTATGGGGGATTTGAAATTTGTATTCCTGAGCCTATCGGCATTATTCAAGTCCTCTCTTGTGAATGGGTCGCGTTGCTGTTGATAAGCCGATTCATCATCATGGATTTGCTGTTCTTCGCTCATTTTGGTTTCTCCAATAATGCTTTTTGTTTATATTCATAAATCATTATCAAAGTTCCTGATATTCCAAGAGTATAACAGGCAACTCCATAGATTGATACACCTAAGATATTTGATAATTGCATGGAAGGAATATTTAAAAGGTACAATCCAATTACAAACAAAGCAATTTCAATAACTATTGTTTTTGGTGAATAATTTATTATCATTTCCCCTCCAATTGGTTAAGTCTTTCAATTACCAAGAGCCGTATTGAGGCAGACATGGAAAGCCTCTTTTCAATAGCATAATTATGTACTTTTTTGGCGTCTTTGTCTGAAAACATAACATTTACTTGCATATTGTATTACATTGTAATACTATAATATAAAGCTAATTGTTAAAAAAAAGAAGTAGGATTGAACCTACTTTAATTCTGATTACGCATTCCTTGGAGTGTCCTGAGGAATCCTACAACAACAACTATGATACCTCCAACTTTAAGAATACCTCCGACTGATGTCCACAAATCGACACCCGTAGGAATGTCTGAATTGACTGTAACGTTCCATAGACATGACCTGCCCCCATCGTCACATGCATCAGTTGATACGTTACCTGCGGGTAAAGTTACAGCATCGTCCAGTTCATTTCCAACTATGGGGATAATTGTGAAGGCAACTATCAAAGTAAGCACACCTATTGCCATCGCCCCAAGTCCTTCCATTGTCATTGACATTTTGTTTCTCACCGCCTGTATGTCTTTATCCTAATGTTCGTAATCTGTACAAAGAGAAAAAAAGAGCACAGATTATATGCTCAATTTTCGCTTGTTCTCATTCCCTGGAGTGTCCTAAGGAAACCAGCAACCACTACTATGATACCGCCTACCTTCAGGATTCCGCCTACAGACTGCCATAGATCAACGCCTGTTGGGATGTCAGTATTGTGGGTAGCATTCCAGTCTGATTCTGCACCAAGTGTTACAGCATCATCCAGTTCACTGCCTACGATGGGGATTATGGTAAAGGCTACTATCAGAACAAGTACACCGATTGCCATTGCGCCCAGTCCTTCCATTGTCATACTCATATATAAGTCACCTCGTTATGATAGATTATAATATTGAGGTAATTAGATATAAACTTATCGTATATGTAATACAATGTAATACTAACTATTTTCTCTTTGCAATGAACATGACAGCACCAATAAGAGCGCAAACGCCAAGAAGCAGAGGTATATGTTTTGTAACTGTCATAGTAGTTATGCTTACATCCCGCGTAGCATTTGTCTGGTTCTGCATTGCTGTAGTCATATTAGCAGTATCTGAGCCAGCTTCAACGCTTCCCAATATCTGAGGCAAGAAAGAGTTTGCAATAATGCCAAATGCTATTAATATCAGTAATGGAAGCATCTTTTTAAAGCTCATGTGTTATATTCCTTTGTATAAGTATTGTTTTATCTTAGTAATAACATTTTTGGTATTAGTAATCTCGTTCTGCTTCTGCGTTTCTCTCATCAAGGTCTGATTGTAAACTTGAATTTATTAGGCTCACTACGAACAATATCAATAACAATGCTGATAAGATAGCAAGCAATAACCAGAAATAATTTAATGCTGTTACTTGAACTGGTATTTCTGAATAGACTGAACCTGTTGTCTGATACAATACAACATTACCATTCAGGATTACCATTGAATTGATATAGCTCATAATCATTGATATAAAAGAGAATATAATCCTTATAAAATCCTCTCTTATCAGCAAAGAACCAACAAGGAAACTGAATGCAATAGCCATCATGGTTATGTAAAGACTTAATGGAATTTCGTTCATTATCCGCGCTCCTTAAACAATGTATAAATTATACTAAAGCTTGTCAATATAACACACAGTCCTGCCAATAATCTCCATTCTGCTGGAAGCATTGGTATGAGTAGCAAGCCGAATATTCCAAGCAAGCCAGCTGGAATCAATACTTTTTCTTGTCTGAGCCATATTATAACCAAAGGTAATAAGTATATGAATATATAAAAGATTGCTCCCATGATTGTAGTATAAGGCAATACTAAAGTTCTAAAGAACTGAGTAAAATCAGGGCTTGAACTATTCATCGAATCAGTCAAAGAATCAAACCAAGTATTGTTAAGCAATGCTGTTTCATTTCCAGCTCCACTCTTTTCTCTAAGAGCAGCCACAGGATGAACTAACATAAGCAAAACAAACAGTATAACTATTTTTTTCAACATCCAATCATCTCTGTCAATGGTAATAATACTGTTAAACCAAGTATTCCAACTATTCCTAAAATTATACCAACCCCGGCCATTGCTATAATTATATTCATATCAAATGAACCATTCTTAAATCCAATAATTGATATTGCTAATATTGACAATGCAATAAAAGTTATCATGGCCATCAAAGTTGTGGCAAAACTAATAGATTGTTCACACCATTCGGATGATGCTACTTCCGATAATACAATATTCTGGTTGGCTGCATTTGCCCCTAATATAGTAACATCCAAAGAGCCAGTAATATATCCTGTTTTGGATATACTTAAGGTATATGTTCCATTTAATAAGTCTGATATTATATAGTAGCCGGATGCGTTGGTTGTATTGCTTCCTTCTGAACTTGTAACCAATACAGATGTAACCACATTTCCATGAGTATCTGTTACAATTCCAGACATCGAGTATAGAGTTAGGGTTGTATTAAGAGTTATTGACCCAGTGCTTAGATTTCCCGATCCTGTATTGTTCCATGCCCATACAGATATATTTATGGAAGATCCATTACTCATTCCAGTATTGTTCCAAAACAGATTTGCTGAACCATTATTCCAGGTTCCATTATTGAAGCTTACATTAAAACTGTCTGTAGTTACATTACCTTCTGCTGCTTGCCATGTTGTATTACAATATGTCTTTCCACATGAGGAGGCAATATTAATTGGTATTCCGGGGATGCTGGGGGGAACATCGGTGGTTGTAGATTTTGAAGCATATATCGTGTTACCATACGCGCCCATGTTTATTATGTTTCCATTTGGTTCCGGCTCATTTGAATAATTGCTTGTCGGATCTCCTGCATCAATAGCAGGACTTGTTACCGCATCAGTAACCCATGCAGAACCATTCCAGCGACCATAAGCGGATTTAAGGTGGAAGTCAAAAATTGAAATATCATTGAATAATGGGTCTGTTTGATTGATGCATGTCGGGCATGATATTCCTGAAATATTGCTGATTGTACCAGAAGATTTATAAATCATATTGTAAGTCGCATTATTATTACCAGCAACGGTTTGGTTTATTCCTGAATAACCGTCAGCATAATCATAAATAATATTATTACTAAAGTTAATTTCAGCATCTGCATCATTTAACTTAATTCCATCTCTTGCACAGCTATATAGAACGTTATTTGTAATATTGACTTGAAAAGATGAATATGTTGTAGTATGACCAATATATATACAAGAACCAACCCCACCAACATATGTAGAATTTCGTATGATATTATTTTTTATTGTTATATTATTAATAATTCCTTGGTCAATTATCCATAATTTTCTTCTTACTGTATTATTCCAATAGATATCGTTTTGTCCTGAATCAATTCCAATACTGCTAAAGTTATTATCATAATAATAGTTCCAACTTGGTGTAGAACCACCATGTACTCTAAGCGCATAGGTTCCCCATTCGGGAACGGTTGTATTGTATATACTTATGTTACCTGCAACTACTTGAATTTGAAGGGTTCCTGTTTTTGTTCCCGATTCGCACCCTTCTCTTAAATGCCATGTAGCGTTATAAAAGTAATTACGACCAAATGTGCCATTTGATCTCATCCACTGCATTTCTCCATTTAGAACAACATCATGTACGCTTATGTTCGACCTTTGTCCATTCGCAACATTATAACCACCGGCTGTTATTTCTTCTGGATAGCAATTGTTTGGAGCAGATTTATAATTATATAGAGTTGAGTTATGAGATATAACACTTATACCATAACGGCTTGTTGAAAAGTTTCCATCTGTAAATGAGGTATTCGCACTTAGTGTATGGATAGTAATATCAGTGGCATCCGTGTTTGTGCTTAACATATCAATTTCCTTAGAAGTAGATTGAAGTATTGTATCTAATGAACTTCCCCTAAATGTCACATAACTATTATTTATCCACACCGTATTTGAGATGTTATAAAAAGTGTCGTTAAGCAGGACTGTCATTCCTGCCGTGGCGTTAGCAGTTGCATAGTTAAGTTCAACGTCATCGTCTAAATAATCTGTTGTGCAACTGCTTGCATTTCCAACTATAATAATATTATCAAGAATGCCATCACTCCCCGCATCAGTACAGTTTACCATTGCCCTCGATGTTCCCACAAGCATCAACAAAATAAGCATTACATAAAATAAGTGTAAATATAGTTTGAAATTCCATTTAACATATTTCATGCAGATAAATATAAGTTTCAAAGTATTTTAGACTTTGCTTTGTACCTTCCATCCCATCAAATGCTTTTTATTAAATAGCTTATGGATTGATGCAAGAATATATGACTTTGTTTTGAATCCACATCCACAATTATAAATTGTTTGCATTAAGGAGGCTCACCGCCTGGGAGTGTGTTGGTTGATAGTCGAAGATACAAACGGCTCCTTGCCTAAAACGGTGGTCAAAATGGCAGGAGATTGGTCAGGCGGTGAGTGTGATAGCAGGTCTGGATTGTGTGGTTTGTCAGGAGTGCCAGCCATTGTATTATTCTCCTTCTTGCTGGCATCCGACATTTTGTAATTATCATCGGCAGGAGAAGGGGATTTCTGAGGTATGGGAGTGATTTCACGATTTTGAGAAAAAGTTCCTACTGGGTCATTCGATGGCTGTGAGGTATCACGAGTGATGAGCTTTAATTTATCCTTCTGTCTGGCCAAGTCAGAATTATGTGGAGGTTGCTTCTCTGAATGTTCATCACTCAATGACTGTAATTTCATGTATTTCATCTGAAAACAAAACTGGCTTATGTGATATTTAAGTCTTGTTTTGCAGCAAACATCTTTTTTTGTTGGATTTATACATGTTGCTTTCTTTCCATCCACATGAAGATATTTGCATACCATAATAGTCTATACTATGCTTCAAGTATATTTAAGTCTTTCGATTACCATTAAATAGCATCACTTCTATATTATGCAATTCCTATGAGCAAGCAAAAGCAGTATTAAAAAAGTTATCTTTTCTTCCCACGCACAAAAACATCATATCCACCAGATGGAGACTTCCTAACCCTTGCCTGTTTCCATATTCCCTCTTTTGCATTTGTGGCCTGTCGTTGTGCATCAGATTTTAACTTTTCGTGATTTCTCCAACGAAAAGTATGACCAGCAAATTTTCGCACCAAATCTGGAGACTCGAACTCTTTAGCAAATCTTCTTTGTTTTGTTTCGCTTCTTCCCGGTCTTCTTGCCATAACTATAAATTATAGTTAATACATATTAAAACTTTCTATGATTTCAAAAAAGCAGTACATTTCAGGGCATGATGTGAGGCGGTTCTTCCTGATCTCAGGGTATGAGTTAAGGAAAGTGCAGCATACAGAACACGCAAAAAAGAATGGAAGCCAGTACAATTTATATGAGTTGGACTTCCTGAATGCAAACTATAGAAAAAGAGGGGAGGTGCCAGAGCATTTAATCGTCAGTGTGCCTCTTCCAACTAAATAAGCATCTTAACCTGCTCTGCTGTCATTCCAAGCCTTTCAGATATTTCTTTTGCCTCGCTGAATTTGTTCTTTCTATCAGATTCGCAGACATGAAGTAGGTTAAGTCTTGCTGTCCTTGTCTCATCTGGCTTGCTTGCCTCATTGAATGGCTCATGGCTCAGATTTGCTGTGTATGGGTTGCCTGTAGTCATTTCAATTGCATCGCAATTTCGAGATCTTTTTTGTATTCCAGATACATTCTATCTGCACATATGCCACACCAATAAGATCCAAATATTAGCATAGAACTTCCAACATTTTCTATTAATGAAGTGGGCTTGGCTGAATAAATAACACCAAGAACTCCTAATGTAGTTGAAAACAAAAAGTAATGTATTAATTTCATTTCGTCATCTCCTTCACATAATCCTGCTCATATTGCTCAGTCCAGTATGCTTCTAATACATTCCAATCTATTTCATTCATCTTATCATTTCTCCTATATTTAATATTACATAAATCCATGCTGTAATAGTAAAGATTACGAATAAATATCCCTGTTCTGAGTTGTTATGCTTAAAATTGTATTGTGCTAATAGTGGATTGGATATTGACCATAAATAATTCGATATACTTAGATGCCCAAACCCTGATGAAAATGCTCCTAATACGCTTATAGAAATTAATGTTTTTAAATAAATATTATTCATTCCTAATCATTCCTAAATTCTATGGGTTTAAAAAATCTACATCCATTACAGTTTGGTTTTCTTTCTTTTTTGTATGCACAGTAATAATCTCCATATCTATGGTCTTGAAATCTACATTGCATAATTTCCTCAAATATAATTTATTAAATCTATTGTTCGACATTTAAGTTGATCAGCCCAAAACTTCTTTGTATGGACTGGCATCTTATCTAAATGTTCCTTATAATATTTTATAAAATTTGAGTGAATTGATTTTTGGAACGAATGAAGATTTGAGTTGTCGTTTTTTGATAGTGTTTCTAATTTCAAAGATAGTTCTTCATTCTCTGCTTTTAAGTCGAGTATTTTTTTAGTTTTCAGATTGTCAGATACCGTTAAAATGTTGAGATATTCTCCCCTGGAATAGCTACCGCGCAAACTATCAATTTCTTGAACTTGTTTGTCTTCTAACGACACAGATATCGTAACGGATTTCTTGTATTTTTTTGGTCTGCCAGTTCTCATATATTATACATAACGACTTACTTATATATATATATATCTATCGTATTTTCTTTTTACTGATAGCCTTTTCTTTCATTTTAATTCGTATAAAAACGAACAGAAATCAAAACAGCATTACCAAAAATGAGATGCAACTCAATTATGATATATAAAAAAAGAAGGAAGATAAAAATTAATTCTTCCTGAACTTGAATATACCAATTGCAACAATGCCTGAAATAAGCAGTCCTATTGCCTCAAATCCTGGTACTGTTGGAGTTGGGGCTGGTGTTGTTTCTATAGGCATTACAACACCTCCAATATGTCTGCCTCTCCGCGATTGCAAAGAGTACCATGTAATGTCATGCTGGTTACCTGAATCAGATAACCACCGGCAGCAGTGTACTCTTTTATTTTACCTTCAAGAATGGTTTGTGTTTGCTTTCCTGCCCGGTCCGTCTTTGTGCTATGCAAAAACCTTACCTTATT
>Ga0079037_100000161_pt1 | contig 25244 bp, 13 predicted proteins | sample Mud3Dept4metaG_FD_71479 | JGI IMG/M metagenome (GOLD analysis project Ga0079037, IMG submission 71479) | Freshwater wetland microbial communities from Ohio, USA, analyzing the effect of biotic and abiotic controls - Mud 3 Core 4 Depth 4 metaG | ecosystem: Environmental > Aquatic > Freshwater >... | reverse complement strand
GACATTAATGTCTGTTGATGAGAGTATCGGTTCAATCCTTAACTATCTGGAAGAAGCCGGGATTGATGATAACACACTGGTAATTTATATGGGGGATAATGGCTTTGCATGGGGAGAACACGGACTGGTAGACAAACGGCAGTTTTATGAAGAATCTGTCAGGATTCCGATGCTGATCCGGTGTCCGGGATTGTTTAAAGGTGGACAGATACTGGAAAAGATGGTCCAGAACGTTGATATTGCTCCTACTATTCTGGCTTGTGCAGGACTGGAAAAGGCAGAAAATATGGTCGGCAACTCATTTATTCCTTTGTTACAGGGCAAGGATATACCATGGCGCGACCGTATTTTCTATGAGTACTACTGGGAGCATAATTATCCGATGACACCCACAATGCATGGAGTACGGACAGAGCGCTACAAATACATCCGGTACTATGGGATCTGGGATACAAATGAATTCTACGACTTGCAGGAGGATCCCTATGAGACTCATAATTTAATTGGTGCACCGGAACATCAGGAAAAAATCAAAGAGATGAACCATGCATTGTATGATTGGCTGGAATCGACAGGGGGAATGTATATTCCAATTAAACGTACCGAATCTCCACATATCGATCATCGTAATCAGGGATTATATTGATTTATCAAAAAGGGATTGAAATAAGATCTATACAATTATGAATTAAATTCTGAAATTGAAATAAATAAAAAAAGCAGATTATCATGTCAGGACCGGGAGCATATTGGTTTGGAAAAGAAGAAATGGAAGCAGTAATTGAAGTAATGAAAGGTGGTTACCTTTTTCGTTATGGCAGTGAGGATGATCCGAAGTTTCTGCATAAAGTAGCGACTTTAGAAAAAGAATTTGCCAGGTACTGCGACGTTAAATTTGCTGTAGCAACATCTTCAGGAACATCCTCATTATTCGCATTGGCTTCATCTCTGGGAGCAAAACCGGGTGATGAAATTATTGTACCGGCATATACATTTGTCGCCAGCTATACCTCGGTCATTTTTGCAGGAATGATTCCTGTTCTTGCAGAAATCGATGAAAGCCTGACACTTGATCCGGACGATATTGAACACCGGATTACTCCACGTACAAAAGCCATCATGCCTGTACACATGCTGGGGAATTCATGTGATATGGACAGAATCATGGCGGTTGCTAAAAAGCATAATTTGCTGGTTCTGGAAGATTGCTGCCAGGCTGCCGGAGCTTCATACAAAGGGAAAAAAGTAGGTTCAATAGGTAATGCAGGCGCATATTCCCTTAATATATTTAAAACAATTAACAGCGGAGACGGAGGCCTTATCGTCACCGATGATGAAGACCTTTACGAGACCGCTTTTGGAGTTCACGATCAGGGCCATAAACCGAGTCGTTTAGGGGTTGAAATCGGCAACCGCAATGTTCTCGGACTAAACTTTCGTATGAATGAGATAACCGCTGCAGTCGGACTGGCACAATTAAAAAAAATAGACAGGATAGTGAATACACTGCGGCAAAAAAGAAAAAAACTAAAGGATATCTTATCAAAAGCAGATGGTTTTAAATTCAGGACGCTGAATGATCCTGAAGGAGATTGTTCAACAGTATGCACCGTCATTTTCAATACCCGGAAACAGGCAGCAGCCGTTTCTGGTGCCTTGGGATCAAAAACTGTAGATCAAAGCGGCTGGCATGTTTATGCAAATATGGAACATGTTTTAAATTATCTGAAAAATGCCGGGCAGCCACATAAGAAGGGATCTTATCCTAAAACTGATGACATCCTGAGTCGTGCAATGAATATAAGCGTTGGGGTTGTTGACGGAGGTCTAGGCTGCGGATGGGGTATTAACATTAATTCATCTGATGCTGAAATTGAAACTACTGCGCAACAATTTATTAATATGTGTAAGGGATTAAGGAAATAATTTATTTATAACATGAAAACATGTAAAAGTATTATTGCCTGTTTAACCGTATTAACTTTAGTTACGATTTTAAATGTTTGTCCGGCACAAACTTATCAGACAAGTATTGTTCAGGAAAAGTCTGATTTTCAATGGCCTGAAGGTAAAAAGATGGCCCTGAGCCTGACTTTTGATGATGCCAGATTCTCCCAGATTGATAATGGTATCCCTTTACTTAATAAATACGGCGTGAAAGCAACTTTTTATGTTTCACCCGGCAGACTGGCAGATCGGATGGAAGAGTGGAAAAAAGCTTTAACCAATGGACATGAGATCGGTAACCATACTCTTTCACACTCCTGTACCGTAAATTATGACTTCTCGAAGCAAAATCCATTGGAAGATTTCACTCTTTCCAGGATGAATCTGGAAATTGATTCTGCCAATGCAGTTATAAGAAAGCTCCTTGGAGTTCAGGCTGTTTCATTTGCTTACCCTTGCGGACAGACATTTATTGGAAGAGGTTTAAGTGCTAAAAGTTATGTACCTCTTGTATCTGCCAAGTTTGAAAGCGGACGAGGATGGCTGAATGAAAATACCGTTAATCCTGCCTTATGTGATATGGCTCAGCTTACAGCGATAGAACTTGATGGAAAAGATTTTGACCAGATCAAACAAATAATAGACGCAGCAAAGAATACAGGAAAATGGTTGATACTTGCGGGTCATGAAATGGGTGAAGGCGGGCGCCAGACTTCTCTGCTTTCAACAATAGAGGAAATCTGTAAATATGCATCAGATCCTGAAAACGGTATATGGATAGATAACGTGCATAATATTGCATCTTATATTAAAACTATAAGAGGTGAAAATCCATTTGCTGAAATACCTGTTTATAAAAATCCTTTATTTTCAATTGATCAAAGAATAGAAGACCTTCTTTCACGTATGACATTGGAAGAAAAAATCGGACAGATGAATATGCCCTGTGTATATGAAGAAGGTCTGGGAAAGGATGTTAAAAGTAAGTTTGAAGGATGCCGGAAATTCACAGCAGGCACACAGGAACCCGGAGTTGGACCGGGAGGCGGGTTTTTTACCCTGCCAAACACCATACTCTTTGAAGGACCGCGACAGCAAGCTGAATTTCTTAACGAACTTCAGAAAATTGCCATGGAAAAGACTCGTTTGCAAATACCCCTTCTGATGACTGAAGAGGGTACACATGGACTTATGTGCTCAGGTGGTACTGTTTTTCCCGAGGGGCTTGCAATAGGCAGTACCTGGAACACGGATCTGTTCAGAGAAATCTATGAAACCGCTGCCCGTGAAGCAAGAGCAATCGGAATTCATCAGTTGTTTACGCTTGTTGTTGAACCAAACAGGGATCCAAGACTCGGGAGAAATGAAGAAGGATATAGTGAAGATTCTTATCTGTGCTCCCGCATTGCAGAGGCTATTGTTGAAGGAACACAGGGTGATGATATTTCTGCACCCGATAAAGTTGTCGCAGGTTTATGCCATTATCCGGGACAGAGTCAGCCGGTCAGCGGACTTGAACGAGGCCCTATGGAAATTTCCGAAAGAACTCTCAGAGAAGTATTTCTTCCTCCCTGGGAGGCAGGTATAAAGAAATCCGGTGCACTTGGAGTTATGGCAACATATCCGGCAATTGATGGTATCCCTACTCACAGTTCCGGGAAGATCCTCACTAAAATACTCCGTGAAGAACTTGGTTTTGAAGGATTGGTTCTTGGTGAAGGCGGAGGAATTACAACACTGGTATATGAACATATTGTATCATCCCAGAAAGAAGCCGGAGCACTGGCATTGAAATCCGGCCTTGATGTTGGCATATCCTATGAAGAAGGATTTATGGCACCAATGATAGAGAACATCCGGGAAGGGAAAGTTAATATGACATTGATTGACAGAGCAGTACGCAGAATTTTACGTCAAAAATTCCGGCTTGGATTATTCGAGAATCCATATGTCGACCCGGAAAATGCCGTGAAAGTATCTCATACGAATGAAAATCAGGAACTGGCTCTTCAGGTTGCACGGGAAGGGATAGTATTGCTTAAAAATGAGAATAAACTGCTTCCGTTGAAAAAAGATATCAGATCAATTGCTGTAATAGGTCCCAATGCTGATGACCGGCTTAATCAGCTTGGCGATTATATTCCACGCATTATTCCACAGGAAATAGAAACAGTATTAAAAGGAATCAAAAAAAAGGTTTCAGAAAAAACAAAAATTACTTATGTAAAAGGATGCAATGTGATCGGAGATGAGCTTAATGAAATTTCCAAAGCACAAAAAGCTGCCAGAAATGCAGATGTTGCTATAATTGTTGTTGGCGAAAATGAAAGAAGAGCACCAAATGGAAAAGGAACAGATGGTGAAGGTCGGGATGTATCAACTCTTGATCTTACGGGACTCCAGGAAGAACTGCTGAAAGCGGTATATAATACTGGCACTCCAACAATTGTCATACTCATTAATGGAAGACCATTATCAATCCGTTGGGCTGCAGAAAATGTACCTGCAATTGTCGAAGCATGGAACTGTGGAGAAAAAGGAGGACAGGCTCTTGCAGATATTCTTTTTGGTGACTGTAATCCCAGTGGTCGTCTGCCCATCACCGTTCCGAGGAATGTTGGTCAACTGCCAATGTATTATAATTTCAGCCATGCAAAAGCTCACAGAATGGATGAAGGTTATGTTGATGCTAGCCTTACCCCTTTGTTTGAATTTGGATTTGGATTGAGTTATACATCTTTCGAATACAGCAACCTGTCCATCACACCTGAAGAGAACGGGCCTGAAGGAGAGTTTAAAATTAGCCTGGATGTGACAAATACTGGAAATCGTCCAGGCGCCGAAGTTGTCCAGCTGTACGTAAGCGACATCATAAGCTCAGTTACAAGACCAGTAAAGGAACTCAAAGGATTTGAAAAAATAATGTTGAATGCTGGTGAAAAGAAAAAAGTTGAATTTTCCCTGACACCTGAGCATCTGTCTTTTCTGGACCAGAACCTGAAAAGAGTTGTTGAACCTGGTATGTTCGATGTAATGGTTGGCAGTTCATCTGAAGACATACGGCTTAAAGGAGAATTTGAAGTGAAATGATAGCAATTCAATGAGATCAAATTAAGAAAATGAAAAGGGATATAAAGAGAATTCTAAAAACTGATTATTCCGTTTTATGCATGTCCGTAACCATCGGATCATCGGTCTTTGCACAACAATGTACTGAGGAGAAACCCAATATTGTTATTATTCTCTCTGACGATCAGGGATGGGGTGATCTGAGCATCAGCGGGAACAAAAACCTGAGTACCCCGAATATTGACTTATTGGCACAAAACGGTGTGCGATTCAATTATTTTTATGTTTGCCCGGTATCATCACCCACACGAGCCGAATTACTCACCGGTCGATATCATGACAGGCTTGGTGTATACAGTACTTCAGAAGGTGGTGAACGAATGAACCTTGATGAAACCACTATTGCTGAGGTTTTCAAAAAAGCAGGTTATGTAACAGCTGCATTTGGGAAATGGCATAATGGAATGCAATACCCTTATCATCCGAACGCAAGAGGATTCGATGAATTTTATGGATTTTGCTCAGGTCACTGGGGTGATTATTTCAACTCACAATTTCTCGAACATAATGGTGAAATTATTCAGGGTAACGGATTTATCACCGACGATTTAACCGAGAAAGCTTTGGCTTTTATCGATAACCATAAGAGTGAGAAATTCTTTCTTTATGTTCCTTACAATACACCTCATTCCCCTATGCAGGTACCAGATAAATGGTGGAATAAATTCAGGGATAAAGAACTTGAGATGTTTGCGGATGATCGTGTTAAGGATGAAGAAGACATACCTTTTACCAGAGCAGCATTAGCCATGTGTGAAAATATCGACTGGAATGTAGGACGTATTATGAAAAAACTGAAAGAACTGAAACTTGAAAAAAATACGATTGTTATTTATTTCAGCGATAATGGCCCCAACGGATGGCGATGGAACGGAGGCATGAAAGGACGTAAGGCATCAACTGACGAAGGTGGTGTGCGTTCTCCGCTGATAATGCGCTGGACAGGCACTATTGCTCCAGGTTCACAGATCGAGGAAATTGCAGGAGTTATAGATTTAATGCCGACATTAACCGATATGGCCGGTATAGAATGTCAAACACTAAAACAGCTGGATGGCGTAAGCCTTAAACCTTTGTTAATGAAGAGTAATGAAAAATGGATTGACCGGCAAATTTTTTCATCGTGGAATGGCAGAGTAAGTGTCCGAAGTCAGAAATATAGGTTGGACAATCAGGGAAAATTATTCAACATGATTTCAGACCCTGGCCAGTTAACTGATGTATCGGAAAAAGAACCAGGGATCACACAACAATTGAGATTGTCGGTGGACAGGTGGAAAACAGATGTCTTTTCTGAAAATAGTATTACTAACAGATCAAACGATATACGCAGATTCCCGGTAGGACATCCGGATTTCATGTATACCCAGTTACCTGCACGTGATGGTAAAGCTTTCGGAAATATCAAGAGATCAAATCCGAGCCCCAACAGCACATTCTTTACCAACTGGATAAACACCGATGATAAAATAATATGGGATGCGGAAGTATTATCTGAAGGAGATTATGAAGTTGAAGTGTATTACACATGCTCGCAAAAAGATATTGGAGCCACATTTCAATTATCATTTGGTACTGAGAAATTAGAAGCTAAGATTACCGAAGCAAATGACCCTCCTCTCAGAGGAATGGAAAATGACCGCATTCCACGAACACAGTCATATGTCAAGGATTTTAAACCTTTAAAAATGGGGATCATTCACCTGAAAAAAGGAACTGGCGAATTGACCTTAAAAGCGCTCGAAATTCCCGGTTCACAGGTAATGGATTTCAGGATGTTAATATTCAAGAGAATCTAAGTTTTTCACGATTTGCTGCTGGACCTGACTTTTACTCAGAATTACGAGAAAAGCTTTTTCTCATAATTCTTTATGCGGATGTATTCATATAAAGACCTGATAATAAATAATATATAAACTTTTTTTAATATGTAAGCAGAAATGAAAAGAAGATCTTTTATAGCATCCTCTCTGATTGGAGCTACTGGAATTACCCTGACTACCTGCTCAGGAATAAAAACCAGCACAACTAAATCTTCCAAAAGTCAGTTTCGGATTGCTGATCAGGCCCCAAAGCCTCCTCTTGGATGGAACAGCTTCGACAGTTATGGCGTGTACCTTCATCATGAAGCCGCCATGAAAAATATTAAAGCTATGGCTGAAAAACTAAAGCCTCATGGATATGAATATTTTGTTATAGACGGAGGATGGTATGGAGAATTCAGCCTGGAAGAAGGTACAATTTATCCGAAGGAGAAACATGCAGCAAATGTCAATTTTAATGAGTACGGGATATATCAGCCAAGTAAAACATATTTCCATCAGGGTTTTAAACCAATAGTCGATTATGCACACGAACTCGGATTGAAGATAGGACTGCATCTTATGAGAGGAATACCAAGAAAAGCTGTTGAACTGAACCTCCCTGTTAAGAATACGAACTACAGGGCAAAAGATATTGCTGATGTAAACAGTATTTGCGTCTGGAACCAACAAAATTATGGTATTGATGTCAGTAAACCCGGAGGGCAGGAATATTATGATTCTGTTTATGCGCAGGTGGCCGAATGGAAATTTGATTATGTAAAAGTTGACGATCTTTCAGCATATCCTGAAGAGATTGTGGCAATTGCTGATGCGATAGAGAAATCCGGAAGAATAATGATATATAGCCTTTCACCGGGTCAGGCCATACATATGCCAAACCTAACTTATTACAAGCGGGCTAATATGTTAAGAATAACGAGGGATATATGGGACAGAAGAGAAGATTTGAACAAAGCTTTTGAAGCATGGAAGAAATTTCAGGGAATTGCTAATAAAGGGTTCTGGCCCGACCTGGATATGATTCCATTTGGGCAGCTCCAGCTGATGTCTCCCGGAAAATCCTCAGCCGATGAAAAAACTGTTGCTCTGGCCGGACTTGGGAATACACGTTTTTCTAACCTGACGAAGGCGCAGATGCGCACGTTCATAACAATAAGAGCTCTTGCTGCATCACCGCTCATGATGGGAGGCGATTTACCCACACTTGATTATTATTCACTGGAGCTTATTACAAATAGAGAAATGCTTGACTGCGACCAGAACGGGGAATGCGGCATTAATATTTATGAAAAGGATGGGATTGAAGTTTGGATAACATCACAGAAGAATAATCCCGGTAAGGGATGGCTGGGGATCTTTAATCGTAATGAATCTTCAAAGATCATTGAACTGACCAGGGAAAATCTTGGATTTCAAAAATATTTGCCCGGGAATAAGCTTGTAAGTAATGAAAGCCCTTATAGGATAACTGATGTATGGAAGAATGAATCCTTTACTTTCGATAAGATGATTTACAAATCTGAAATTGCTGCCGATGATGTTGTTTTTATGAGGTTTGAAGAGATTATATAGAGAAGATTAATTGTGTTTGATAAAACTTTTGATTAGGATTAAAAAATCAAATAAAGATATTTATACCTGCAATTTAAAAATAATTAACAAAACATTAAAAACATGCGAAAGTTAATCATGTGGTCATTTTTAATCATTGCTTCAATGACTGTATTGGACGGAGAACAGCTGAAATCACCGTACGGAATCTGGGCTAACAAACCCGGATGTGATTTGCCTTTTGTCAGAGGTTTCTGGGTGGCATGCAAATGGGCTGACCTGGAACCTGAAAAAGGAAAATTCAATTGGTCTATCATCGAAGACCAGATAAAACAAGCTCATAAAGAAGGGACATCGATTGGGCTTATGGTATTTGTTGGTCCGGATTGTCCGGAATGGCTCTATTCAAACGGGGTACCAAAAGTGTTCAACAGTGACGCAATTAATCCACGCGGAGAGTCACATTTGCTGAAGTTCCCCTATTACCCATATTATTTTGATCCTGATTATATTAATTATTGGTTTAACCAGATTCGTACAACCGCTAAATGGATTGGAGCCTTAGCGGATTCCCTTCGTACAGGGATCGTTTTCGTACAGACAGCCGAAGGTACAACAGGAGATGAAGGACCCTATAAAGGAGTTCCATTTGTTGAAGAATATCGTATCACTACTGGAGATCAAAGATGGATTGATCTGAAAATAGAAGCATGGAAGATCTATAAAGAAATGTATGGCAGTATGAAACCCCCAGTCCGGCTGCTCATAAACACAGGCAATGCCCAGCAGTACGAAGGAATTCTCGATACTTTGATCCCCGATGTATGGAAAAAATCCGGGCATCCGGGACATATATACCAGTTCAATGGAGAAAAGTCTTACTTTAATGCTCTCAAGGACCAGCTATGGAAGCGTACTTCAACTGGAGAATTCCGCCGTTTCCGTTCCGAAATGGATGAGACGGGCAATGGATGGTTCAGGGAAAACCATTCTCAGAATATGTACTGGCTCAATCTGTACTGCCTTAACTATGGACTCGACATACTCCGCATGGATTGCAATGTACTTAAAAATCCTGTCTACCGCCCCGGACTGGAATTTTTCACCAAATATGCCGGTCAGAAAGATCCAAAAGATGCAATTGGGGCTTTTTCTGCTATGAAAGATGTGCTGGATGCGGCAGACAAGGATCGTTTCCCGGAAGATAAATACGGAAAAGCAACTCCTGAAAATAAAGATCGTTTCCTTGCAATCGCGAAAGATTATGAAAAGCTCGGAGCAAGGATAGGTGATATTGACCATGCGGTAGGCGGAGCAATGACTAACAGAATGTCAAAAGCAATGAATGATGTCGGATATGACCTCCTGGCAGGCAACTATGAGGTCTTTCTATACCAGATAGATCCCAATCAAACCAGCGCAGGGTGGTGGAATATTGGACCGAAAGACGAACCATATGGTCGTTTCGCCCGTAGTTTCGATTATGAAAGAGGAAAAAACAGAATGTATTTTGTCCTGAACAAAGATTTCTTTACAAGAGAATCCGGCAATAAAGTTAAAGTGCGAATCATTTACCTGGATAAAGGAACGGGTAGATGGTCTCTTCAATACATTAACAAAAAAGGCAGGATAAAAACAGCTTCAAAAGTTTCAAACAACAATTCAGGAAGATGGAAAGAAATAATAGTTGCTATTAATGATGGCCTCTTTGCTGGCAAAGGTCCGAAAGGAGCAGACCTGATACTAACCAACGATAGTAAAGAAAATTCATTCTTTCATATGATCGAGGTGATAAAACAATAAATTAAAAATCTTTATAAGGCCCTCTGGGTTCAGCATTTTTCATTTCTGTCTGCCATTTATTAAATTTTTCCTGCATCATGGAAAAGTCGCCAGTCCTCTTTTTGGATAAGTCATCCATTTCCCCAATATCAACCGATAAGTCAAATAATCCATTTACTCTCTTTGATTTAATCCATTTCAGATCTTCAATACGTGCGGCAAGGTCACCTCTGAGTTCCCAGTACATCTCTTTTCTTTCCAGATTTTTTTCTCCTGTCAGCAAGGGTAATATATTAAAACCATCCAGAATAAGTGAAGCAGGCTTCTCTATGCCTGTTGCGGCAAGGAGTGTTGGAAAAATCTCGAGAGTGCTTATAAAATTATCTAATACCTGTCCCTTTTTTATCCGGGTGGGCCATTTGATAATGCATGGAACACGAAGACCGCCTTCCCACATTGTCGCCTTCCCTCCCGAGAGAGGAAAATTGTCAGATCCTGATCCACCCCCATTATCAGAATAAAAAATTACAATTGTATTCTCTTCCAGCCCCAGACTATCAACTAAACCCAGAACATTCCCGATAGCGTTATCCATGCAGGTAATAGCTGCCATATAACCTCTTCTTACTTTTTCTTTTACTGTTGTTCCTGCAGGATATTTGGCAAGATATTCAGGCGGAGCAAAGAGTTCATCAGGTTCCCTGGGCTCCCAGCTTGATGCTGAATGTGGTGCATTAAACGGAAGATAAAGAAAAAACGGTTTGTCTTTATTTTCATTAATAAATCGCAAAGCTTCCCTTTCAAAAAGGTATGTGCAATAAGTGCCTTTATCTTCAGTGGTCGGTTCATTATTCCTGTACATCGAAGGAATTCCATACCTTTCATGAGTATAGTAATCTATTCCTGTATTAGCTAATCCATAATAACGGTCAAATCCCCGCTGAAGAGGCAAATATCTTTTTAATTGTCCCATGTCCCATTTACCAAAAATACCATTAACATATCCTGCTTCCTGAAGCAATTCCGGAAATAATATTTCCTTGAGATCCGTTCCTCCGATTCTTTCCCACGAAGTGCTGTATTCAATGGAGTCATATTGATGATGGTCATTAACCCGGTTAGCGCGAAACAACTCAGTTGTACCATTTCGCTGAGGATATCTCCCTGTGAGCATACTGCAACGTGAAGGAGTGCTGATAGAACAAGTCACATAGAAATTAGTGAATCTTATTCCATCCTTAGCGAGTTGATCCAGGTTAGGTGAAATAATATCCCTTGAACCGTAAACTCCCAGATCATTATATCCCTGATCATCAGAGACAATAAGTATAATGTTTGGAGATATTTTTTCTTTGGCTTTTTCAGGACCCTGGCAGCCTGATGCACATAATAGTAGAGTTCCCGCTGAAAGCCAATATCCCCGGATATTGTAACCGGTAAAATTCATCTTATTCATTTTTGCGTTTCAATTCGATCATATGGAAAATTGTTCCTTCACCTTTTTTATATATCAAAGCAAGATCTGTTTTTTTTGGTCCACGGTTTTCAAGCAGGGCATCGTTGAGATCAATAATAATCTCTTTCCATTGGTTGGTGTTTGTGTTTTTCACGGTTCTTGCCACCTTTTGGGGATTACCAGCTGCATCATATCTAAGTGACCATGACCCCTTTCCTTTGTCGAAATATACAACACGTACACTTATGCTATGAGCGGTTTTTTTGTTTTCGAAAAACCGGTCATCGAGGTCGAAATACATAGCAGTTTTACCATTTTTTACATCAAAACCACGCGCAAATCTGCCATATCGTTGATCCTTTGAACCTACACGCCAGTATCCCTGACTTGTCTCGTTTGGTTCAATTTGTTCGAGAAACATACCATAATTGCCGGTCCAGATATTGGAGTAGACGTCATTAATGCCACTTTGATCTCTTACATCCAGACTATTTAAGGCAACGTTTTCCGGATCGTCAAGAGATGCTCCATACGGTGCAAAAGCTTCTGCTATAAGGCGATACCGATCTTTATTACCACTCAGACCTGATCTTATAGGATTAACAGGTCCATAGCGCTCCTCCGGAAAACGTTTTGTGTCCATACAATCCAATCCATCACGAAGGGCAACCCATGCACCGGGACTTTCAGCAGCGTCCTTGTATCCGGCATATTCGCTAAAAAATGTGAAAGACGGGACGTGCCGTTCATCTTCAAGAGCTCCGACAAGCTGGCACCAAATATCAAGGCCATAAGTTAGATTCCATAGCCCTGACCAGTAGACATTCCAGACCGGTGCTGCTGTAAACCAATTCTTAGTAGTACTTCCTGTCCTGTCAAGTTCACCGCGAGTACGTATCACAATTCCATTCTCATAACGGGCAGTCAATGGATATAGGTCATTCATTACATCAATCTCGTTATTGAACTGATATCCCTGAGCAATAGCATGTGGTTTCCGCCAGGAGTCTGGAATATTTTTGAGGAGCCAGTCATTCGTATCAGGATTGGGTCCTTTAAAAAGGAGAAAAAAGGGAGGACGAAACTCTTTATATGCATCCTGGTAAACCTGGATCATACCAATTGTCCAGTCAATCCATTCACGGCCCTGACGATTAATAGCAAATTCTTTCTCCTCCGGTTCTCCATCTGAATAAGGCTGAGGATCACCACTTTTGCCAGTGGGACACTGTACTCCAACGATATATTTCTTAATATCAGGAGGGTAATTAGCAATATGTCTGGCAGTTTCCCGGATCATTCGGCTTAGAAGCGGCTTGTAATCCGGATCAAAATAATAAGGATGAATAACAGTGGTTGTGCTATTGTTTATATGAACTTTTGACACTCCGGCTTCATAAATCCATTGAGGAGCACGATAGGCGTGATATACCATAAGCATAACATACAAACCCTTATCAGTTATTGTTCGGACTTTATTGTCAAAACTTTCCCAATCGAATTGTCCGTTTTCCGGTTCAACTTCATCCCAGGTTGTAGTAGTAACAACACCTTTAAACCATGGACGTCCCTGCGTACTGACCTTTTCACCTCCCCATATACCCCAAATTCCACAAAACGAAGGACGGCGGATCACTGCCTCAGGCACCTTATCAGGTTCATCAAGACAGGGAGGTTTAATTTCTACAACATCTGATGCAGAAAAGATTGCAAAGGCAAAGACAACGACACTGATCCTTGCTATTTTACCGGATAATTTTTCCATAAATATTATATATTGAAAAGGTTTTTATAAGCCTCCAAATATACTTAGTGTTCTATACGATTTAATCTAATTCAAATAATCAGATTCCAGGTCAGCCAAAACCTGTAATATCAGAAATAGTTGTAAATGAACAAAATAATAACTGTAGTTTGCTTAGCTTTTTAAGTTAACAGATATACTTTTTCAGCTATGGTTTGGTCACAACAACGGAAAGTTGTTCAAATTTAATACCCCGGTCTCTGAAGATCAGGGTGTCTTTCACCTGATGTGTATAAGCGCCTTCAGTATAAGAATAAATAAGATGCATGGACTGAAAAATCAATCCCATATATCCTTCGACACTTGAGGCTCTGTCAAAATACTGACCAGTACCTGAAACACTATATAATGAACCTTTCCTGGGTTTTATGACTATTGCCCCGGAAGATCCTGTTACATTCGTGAACTCCAGTTCCATAGCATATTTTCCTGTTGTGCTTGTATTATTTCCAATACCATTGGTTACAACTTTTGCTTTAGCTATTGTTTTCATTTCCCAGATCTGATCCCTCTCAACAAATCTTTTATGATAGATCGCAGTATCAACAGGGACACCACCCTGATAGCGGATATCCATACCTCGGTGCAGATAACTGCCGTGATATGCATTGATATACTTAATACCAAACATGACCCAATCACGGGGCAGTTTACCGGCTTCCCAGTCATCAGCAACTCTTATGTCGGGATTTTTAACAGCTGCGAAACCTCTTAGAACACTGTCAGCCGAGGTTCCTGTTATTCTGAGCGGGATAACATAATGACCGGATATAGCAAGAGTATCATCAAGAAACTGATTAGTAAGTTGAACTCTGATCATTCCACTGAATGATCCTTTTGGTATAACAGCAGTATTTGCAGGACTCAGGGTGTAATAATTTGAAGGAAGAGGAAGAATTTTCTCACCAACCTGATTATACACATTATTAGTCAAAGTATCAGCCACAACATAATCTACAGTCCAGTCCTTTGAGTTTTCGTACATACCTCCGATAGAGACTCCTATATCAAATTTTAACTCTTTATCAAGGGAGTTATCAATTCTGTCTTCTCCAAGTGAAAGGGTGCGTAAGGGGAGTTGAATCGGGAAATAAACTGCCTGTAAGGTATAGTCAGGAAACTCTATTTTCTGATCCTTACATCCTGCCAATCCAACTGTTCCAACTATTACAACAATATAAATAATTACTTTTTTCATATTAGTATCTTTTCAGGTTTAGACTACCATCCTGCATTCTGAATAATATCGTACTTAAGAATCTCATTATAAGGAACAGGCCCATAGATCATATAAGAATCAAATTTCCTTTCTTCAATGTTTTCATATCTGTATGAGGTAGGTGTTCCTGTTTCCTGAGTTATATAAGCACCTGATACCGGAACATTCAGATCGGATATTTTATTCAACCGACGGATATCCCAGAATCTGAAGCCTTCAAAACAAAGTTCAATCCGTCTTTCATTCTGAATGAGGTCTCTTAATCCATCTTTATCAAGAGATGCAAGATATGTATCAGCCGTAATTCCTGCACGTTTTCGTAAATCTCCAATTTTTGTTCTGGCAGTGAATCCATAACCATTAGGATCTGCATCAGGGCCCCAGGCTTCGTTAGCAGCTTCAGCAAAGTTTAAAAGGACTTCAGTCATACGGAACAATGTGTAAGTGTGTGGTGCATTTGCAACATTCAGTGGATCCAGATTTACTCCTTCATTCATGAATTTTTTCAGGTAGTAACCCGAACGTGTAGAGCTTACCAGTGCGTTTATCCCGTTCATATCAGCACCAATATATGTATTGATTATTTCACTTTTAAAAGAAGAACCATTACATATAATATATTTGAGCAATCTTGCATCACGATTGTCATAAGGTTTTGACGGATCAAAAGCAGGTGTTGTTGATTGAGAAATAGGGTACCCATTTTTCATAGGGAAAGCTTCAATGAGGGACTGGGATGGGTTTGTCCTTCCTTTTCCAAACAGTGAAGGCGGGAAATTATCTGTTTCCCAGCTTCTAATCTGCCGGCGTGCTCTGTTCCAGATAATCTCTTTGTTGCTGATTTCTGAATAAAATTCAATACCACCAGCATACAACCCGCCTAATTCTTTACAAAGGCTGCCGGCAATTGTTGCCGCTTCTTCCCATGTTACATTACTTGCCTGTGAAAATGACGGACTTGCTGCCAGCAGAGCTACTCTTGACTTCAATGCTCCTGCAGCATTTCCGTTCATGCGGTTTTCGTAGCGGGCTCCCATTGTGGCATTATAAATCCCGTCGCCTGAGATGTCAGCATATACTTTAGGCAAATAAGTGGTTGCAGTGTCCAGGTCGTCCATTATTTGTTTAACACATTCGGAAAACGTATTACGTGGGAGTTTCCAGTTATCTGTTGTTTTCAGAGCTTTTTTAATAATCGGAAATCCAAGAAGCCTGCCATCGGCAGCTTTGCCGGCATGATACTGAAGAAGCTGAAATTCATACCAGGCTCTGAGTCCATAAGCTTCTCCTTTCAGACGCTTTAAATGGAGCGCAGACTTTTTGGCATTGTCACTCTGGGATATTCGGGGATCATTTGCCCAGACAATCGATCCGTATTTTTCAAGAAACAGATTTATATTATATATCTGATTAAATGAAGTTTCCCATTGTGATATCGGGTTAAAAGAAGATTTCCACCCACCTGTAGACATCAGGGTATAAGGTGAGCCCTGAAGATTTGTAACAGCGTCACCAGCAGCTACATCTATACCAAAATCATAATCATTAGGTAAAGCATTGTATGCAGATAAAAGTAATCCTTCAAGAAAAGCAGGATCCTTTAACAACTCTTCTTCAGATAGCCTTGTGTCGGCGATAGGTTCAAGAAAATTTTCACAGGAAAAAAGACTTATGCCTAATATAACCAGTAATAAATGAATATATTTTCTCATTTTGGTTGGTTTTTAATTAAAATGTGGCAGTTAATCCAAAAGATAAATCCCTTGTCTTGGGTGCGCTGCCAATATTCAGATTCATTTTATCTTTTATTTTTGAGAATGTAACCAGGTTATTACCCCTCAGGAAAATACGGATATCATTTATTCCGATAATGTTCCCTGGTAGCGTATAGGTCAATTGGGTAGTATGCAGGGTGCACCAGTTTTTATCTTCTAACCAGAATGTAGAGTTCCTGAAATTATTTTCATTTGAAGTATATGATAATCTCGGATAAGAAGCAGTAGAAGCCGTTTCAGGTGTCCAGCGGTCCCAAACCACTTCTGAATATTTCAGATCTCCGGAAATCCAGTAATAATTGTTATTATAAATAACATTCCCGCCAAACTGACCTGTAGCCAGGGCAAATAGTTCAAAGGCTTTATATTTTATATTTGTATTAAAACCATATGCGCACCTGGAATGTGAATTGCCGATCATCATCTGATCATTATCGTCGATCACCATATCGTTATTCAGATCCTGATATTTTATATCTCCCGGTTTGACTATTCCAAAAGTTTGAACTGCATGTGAACTAATCTCCGGCAGATCTTTAAATAAACCAAGGGCTACCCAACCAAACATGGCATCTGTGGGCTTTCCCTCATGTTTAAGATAGGTTTCTTTATAGTTCAGTTCATCCAGTTTGAGAGCTTTTGGTACAGAATATATAAAATTACTTCCCAGTTTTACTTCTATCTCACCAAGAGATGCTGTATAATTAAGACCAATCTCAATCCCCTGTGTCTGATTACTTCCATAATTTTCATAAGGATTACCACTAAAATATACCGGAAGATAATTTGATCTGCGGGAAAGCAGATCAAATGATTTGCTATAGAAATATGTGCCTTCAATCCCGAGTTTATTGTCAAGAAGCAGTGACTCAAACCCCAGGTTGATTTCCATATGTTTTTCCCAGGATAAGTCAGCGTTTCCTGTAACGGAATTTCTCACCCTGTTGTAATAATTACCCTGTCCATAGTAAAAATTAGCACCCTGGGTATAGACCTGACTTCTATAGAGGAAATAATCTATTGCTTCATCAGTATGATTTATAGCCCAGTTTGCCCTCACTTTTAAATAATCGACGAGAGAATTATTTCTCAGGAAATCCTCTTCAGTCATTATCCATCCCAATCCTATTCCGGGAGAAAGAGCATAGGGGACGCTTTCCAGCAGCTTACCTGATCCTGCTATTACTCCTGTCAATTCTGCAATATATTTATTCCGGTAAAGATAATTGGTGCGAATTCCGAAATGAAGGTGTTTAGTCGGATTCAGTATATCTTGTGTACTATATGAATCGCGGTATGCCAGAGCTGTGGCATTTATTTCGTGGTCATCGCTGAAAATCCGGTGATAATTCAGTGTCCCGTAAATCCCGGTCCTGCGATAAAAATTTGCTTCAGTAACTGCCTTGTCAGTTTGTTTTACGTCATTACCATACTTAATAAACTCGGATATGGTATCTGCTTCATATACCGGCCGGTATACAGCATATGTGTTCTGAAGGACACTATTAAATCCATTAAACATATCAAATGAAAGATATGCACTGCCTGTCAGACCCTGAGTTATGAAGTTAAGATCAAAATCCAGTCCGGTGTTCATCTGCAACAACCTGGTGACAATATTGTTGGATCCGCTTTTGGTCAATTCTCCATAGATGTTTTCAGGGTACTCTGAAGTACCACCAAGTAAATACTTACCTTCTATCAGTTGAGCTGCTTCAAGTAAGCCCTCATCAGTCATAAGTTCAGCCGGGATCAGTACCGGGGAATAATTTGGTTTTAGCGTAGATGACAACTGCCAGAAATCATTTACGGGATATCGTGGTTGTCGCTGCAGATTCATCACTACAGATCCGTCAAAATTTATACTTATATTATCATTTAACTTGTAATTAACATTACCCCTCATGTTTAACCTGTCATCTTTTCCCTTTCCTCCTTCTCCGAGTTTGAGGATACTGTTATTATGCTTCCAGCCTAAATTCAGATAATATTTTGCAACTTCGTTACCTCCTCCTGCTTCTCCGACAATATTTGCGAATGAACTCCACTCTTTCAAGTAAGTGGAATTAAAATAACTTTCATCGGGATAACGCACGGGATCGGTTCCTGTTCTGGTTGCCTGGATCTCCCCGGTTGTATATTTAGGAATTAATCCATCATTATAAAGTGCTTCATTAAATAATGTCATATAATCGGCGGCTGAAAGATATTGAGGGTAGCTTATTGGCCGGTTATAACCATTTTCTGCCGTAATACGCATCAATTTCTTTAACAGTCCTCCATGTTTGGTAGTTATAAGTATTACTCCCTTATCTGATTGTGAGCCATACATTAAGCCTGAAGACAGATCTTTCAATACTGTTATTTGTTCTATCTGCTGCAGATTAAGATCAGCAGATGACCGGGGTACACCATCAACAACAATTAATGCATCACCAATACCTCTTATATCTGTTGTACCAAACAATCCGGGAACCCTTCCGTTAAGAGCTCCGGAGAGACCTGATTGCTGGTCGTATCTGAGTATCTGATCAGGATCCAATACCGTCACTGCTCCCGGAATCTGCCGCATTTTTAACACCCCAAAGGGCACATTTACGATATCCTTTTCTCCCATCTGATAAAGTGTTTTTTTCAATACAACAGTTTCCATTCCCAGCGGGGGAGGGAAAGCATAAACCTGTTTTGATTCAAAACCCTCAGCTTCTATTAAGACAAGAGTTTTGGCACTTACCTGTAAAATAAATTCCCCTCTTTCATCAGTTACAATTGGTTTTGCTCCTTCACCGACTGTCACCACAGCTCCCGAAACAGCATTGCCATTTTCATCATTAACTACAACTTTAAGTTGATCGTTTTGAGCAAAGGAAGATACCTGAAAGAGTAAGTTCAAACTCAAAACAGCGACTATGATTTTTATAAATAGTCTTTTCATTATTGAATTTTTCTTAATTATTACTATTTACTATGTTTTACCATCCCGGATTCTGATAAAATTCCTTATAGAGCTGGGTTTGATCTCTGTAAATCGGAAGCCAGTAATGTTTAGGATTGTCGAAAACCCTGGTCATAATAGGAGCCCGTTTAAAGGTTTTCCAGTCTTTATCAAATTCCAGGTCAACAGATTGTTTATTTTCATCCAGATGTGAAAGATACCACCTGCGGAGATCGAACCAGTAATTTCCCTCGAAGCACAGCTCAACAGATCTTTCGTTCTGCACAAGTTCCCTGAAACTGGTGTAACCTGTTGCAGCTGATGTAACAACAGGCATTCCGGCTCTCTCACGGATTTTATTGACAGCATCCACCGCAGTAAGATTTGCATCTGGTGCTTTCCCATCAGCGCCATATGCCTCATTGACAGCTTCGGCATATATCAGATATACATCTGCAAGACGCATATGGGGTGTTACCCAACGATAATTAGTCCAGTCTTTATCAAATGTATTCACCCCGAGAGGCCAGAATTTTTTCACTACATAAGGGCCATACATGCCAATCGAAGCCCCTTTATCCCTGCCTCCAACATACAATTGAAAAACCGTTGCGGCAGCCAGACCCCATTTATCACGGTCGACTATTATATTCTGCCTAAACCTGGGATCCCTGAAGTCCCATCGTTTTGAATTGTCATTGTCATATTCAGGTTTATACCGTGTTCCATCAGCCATCTCAAAACGGTCAACAAATATCTGGTTAACAGTTTCCTGGTTCGCATTTCCGCCAAAGCGTGAAGGACTAAACACTCTGCCATGCCTGTTAGCAAATTGCTGCTGCCCGACTTCACTTTTCACCTTCTGAAAAATGGTCTCAGTGGTCCACGGCCAGGTCCCATCATTTTTAGTGAACATGTCCCGATAGTTGCTGAATGGTATTAAGGCATAAAGACCCTTATCAGCAAGTTTGATAACCTCCCATGCTGCTACTGCCGACCTTTCCATATAGCTTTTGTTAAATTCATATGCACCTCCCGAATAAGCATTCATCAAAGGACTGCCTGCATAGAGCAAAGCTTTAGCTTTAAATGCCAGAGCTGCACCTTTAGTGGCCCTCCCGGTATTTGCTCCAACATGTGTGCCTCCTGTAACAGTCTTATCCCAGTCTTCAGGAAGAAGCGAAGCAGCCCTGTCAAAGTCCTCGACAATCCTTTCCACAGTTTGCTGGAAAGTCAGGCGGGGTAGATTCAGCTCTGCATCTGCTGCAAACAAGGTATCGACATAAGGCATCCCTCCAAAGGATTTAATAATCTCCCAGTGAAACCATGCTCTGAAGAAATAAGCCTGCCCGGCAATTAAATCTTTTTCCTCTTCAGTGGCATCTTTCAGAAGAGGAAGATTTTTAAGAGCCAGATTGGCTACCCTTATGCCTCGCCATGAACCTGCCCAAATTCCAAGTCCGCGATAATCGTCACCCTCACCAAACTTAAAGTTGCCTTGAGAATCTGAATAATAAATTACTTTCCAGTAGAGTCCATAGGCACTGTTATATGCGCTTGTTGCCCCACCGGCAGCCCTGTTAACATCCGGGCCCAGATTACATGTTGAAATAAGAGTTTCTGAATTATAATCTACTATATATTTGTACATTACATCTTCAACACCCTGGAATGACACGTAATTACCAAATATGTCATTATCAGTTACATCTGCTTCAGGCGTCTTATCGAGATACTTATCACAGGATACAAAAAGAAAAATACCTGCAATAAAAAACATTATATAATTAATTGTCTTCATCTTATCATCCCTGATTTAATTAAAAATTAAAACTTACCCCGAAATTGTACCGTTTTAGTCTCGGATAATTTCTATTTTCTTCGGTATCGTCAAAATCAACAAACATATCAGACAACAGAAAGAGATTATCTCCACTAAGCAGGAAACGAAGGTTCGAAATACCCATTTTCTTCACAAATTGAGAGGATAATATGTAAGCTATTTCAGCATGCTGAAGTCTGAAAGCTGCCCGTGACTGATAAATTGATCCGGAATTATCTTTAGTTGCAAATCTCATCCCAGGGTAGGTGGCATTCGTAGTAATACCCAATTCGGGGCACCAGGAGAGATCCCTGGAGGCTGGCCAAAGGATTGACCGGGAATTCCAGAATGGAGTGGTCAGGGGTCCGTAATTTGATTCTCCTTCAACATTATAGACTCCATAGAATACCAGACTGGCACTTAGTCCTTTATATTCCATCCCGATCCTTGGGGTGTAACTATATTGGGGTCTGTTCGTAAACCCATAAGGTGCATTATCCTCGGAATTAACTACTCCATCGCTGTTGAAATCAACCAGGTGAAAATCCCCTGGTAATAAAGTTTCGTTACTTTCTCCCAAGACTCCTGTATAAACATCATTCCATGAGTTAATCAGAGCCTGATTTAGAGAATTTCTTGGCTGGCCTATTGCATATCCGGCCTGCTTTTGATAAGATGGTCTTAACTCAGGATCTGCTCTTTCGATTATTTCATCTTTAACAAATGACCAGGCAAGTGCAGCCCAGTAATTAAATCCGCCAGGGGTAGTCTTTGAAAATTCTGATTCCAGTTCCCACCCTTTATTTTTTACCTGGCCAAGATTTGCCGAAACTGCCGGGGCACCAAAATATTCCGGAACACTCCTGTCAGTACCTGAAATGAAAATATTTGTCCTGTTTTCCCAGAAATAATCGAAATTTATTGTTATTAGGTTCTTAAAAAAACCTGTTTCAATCCCAAAATCGGTCTTATCGGATGTTTCCCACTGAATATCAGGATTAGGTATAATTCCTTCCTTAATAATAGGATAACTGGATTGAGCATAGGGTGCCCCGAATTGCCATGTTGAACTGGTTACATTATAACTGCCGGTATACAACCATCGGGCAACGCCTGCATCGCTTCCGACTCTCCCATTTGAAAACCGTAATTTTAAGTTATTTACTATTGAAGTATATTTGGTAAAAAAGCGTTCATTTGAAACTACCCAGCCGACTGCCATTGAGGGAAAGAATCCGAAACGGTATTTTCTTGCAAATTTTTCCGAACCATTGTAAGCACCGTTGAATTCAAACAGGTACCGCATGTCATAGTTATAGGTGACCCTGCCGACCCAGTCTTCGCGATAACTTGCGAATTCTGATCCTGTGGCCCTTTCGTTACGGCTCATTAACAATAATCCGCCGAAAGTATGTTTGCCAAATTCCCGGCTGTATTTTAGGGAGATCTGGTAATTTAATGATCGGAACACATTAGTTTGTACCGACTCGGTCGTATTTATGTTAGGTTCATCAACATAATCATAACCTGTTGATCCAACATAATTTCTTGGCATATTCCAGATCGTATATTTTTCTTCCAGAGCCTTTATCTGTTCATCTGTCATACCGGGAGCAATTTCCTCCATTATTGTACTGGGAATATATTTTGTGAGTATGCCATCATCATTAATATTCGGTCCAACAGTGTTGGCATTAATGTCGTACGACAGTTTTGCATTGGCTTCAAGTCCTTTGGTAAGAAAATCCAGTTTCTGGTTTAATTCAAAATCCGTATTGACCTGTGAAGTTTTTCTGGTTCTCGATCCGTTAAAGTTGGCTTCAACGACGAGGTTTTTAAATCTTTCATCCACCTGCCAGTCCCCCCAGGTCCCATCAGAATAGATCATCGGGTAAGCATCTACAGGCGCCCCATATAAAGCATAATTTGAGGATCCCGCATTCGGAGGACTTTGCTGCACTCCCATAAATCCTGCAAGGCTTGTACTGAACCTGGTGGTAGGAGTAATGTCAAAATCCAGGTTACTCCTGAAATTGAAACGGTTGTATTCATAATTAGGAACATACCCCTGACCATAGTCCTTAATTCTCAGTATATCGTTTTCATGTAAATAAGAAAAAGATCCGAAATATTTAACATTTTTTGTTCCTCCTGCGACACTCATATTAGCCTGCTGATCTATGGCAAAACTTTTTGTTGATTCCTTGACCCAATTGGTGTTAACCAGATAATCGGGATATGTCTGATCTCTGTAATAATCCAGCCATAATTCAGGAGTCATATAATCCCAGTTACTTGGTGAGATACTGAGCTCATTTACCAATACATAATTCCTTATTTTGAGTGTTTCATATGAATCGAGTTGTTCGGGTATCCTTGAAACGCTTTTTGCACTCATCGTGCCATTAAAACTCATTTTGGGTTTACCTTCCTTACCTCGCTGGGTTGTGACAAGGATAACCCCATTAGCTCCTTTAACACCAAAGACAGCAGTTGAAGAAGCATCCTTTAAAACAGATATTGATTCGATTGTATATGGATCCACCTGGCTCATATCCCGTTCAATGCCATCTACTAAAATCAGCGGAGCTGAATTATTCCAGGTTTTCTGACCGCGTATAAATATTTGTGTTACATCCTGTTCTTGTCCGAATCCCCCGGGGATACCTGAATTTTGAATAACTGTCACCCCAGGGATATTACCTGAAAGAGCATTTGACAGATCGGAGCCGCTGACGTTTTTTAATATATCGTCACCGGTTGTTTGTGTAATGGATCCGACAACGCTTTGTTTCTTTTGCATGCCGTAACCGACCACAACAACCTCATCCAAAGCCTGGACAGCTTCCTGAAGTACAACATTCATCTTTGTTTGTCCGTTCAATGGAATTTCCTGGGGCGTCATACCGATAAAGGAGAAGGACAATATTGCATCGCTTGGGACATTAGGTATAGTAAAATTACCGGAAGCATCCGTTAATGCACCCATGGTGGTACCCTTCACAACGACTGTTGCACCGATTATAGGTTCACCTTTTAAGTCGGTTACTGTACCAGTAACTGTACCTTGTTGAAATTCTTCAGTAATACTGGCGGGATCTGAGATCAGGTTTAAAATTCCAGGATGATTTTCAGCCAACACCTGAGAGACAGGGATCAGCATAAAAATAACCAGTAAGATTAGTCTTATAGAGATATCTGTAATTTTATCCCTGAGAAACAATAAACGAATAAGTTCTTTTTGCATATCAGATAGGAATTTAAGATTACAAATTAATAGAAGTAAATTCAGTTTTATGGCTTTTAATTTACTTGCGTGATAAAAATCCAGGTTTATTTTAAAATCAAATATAATAATATTCAGATCAAACCTGAAATTATTGAAAGGGAATAATATCAGAGTTCAGAAAGGAAAAAACAATTTGGTTGACAAGTCATATTTTTCTGTCTGTTTTTTAATTTTATAATCAACCTCTATCAGCATTATGTTCATCTTCAGACAGTTTAATTGAATATTTTATCATTTAAATAACCGTCTTGTTAGCTTAGTTGATTACTACTGAAACCAGATCCACAAATCCTTCGGAATCGAAACTGGTTTTTTTGAGCCCCAGATCTATAGGTGTATAATTTCCTTCCGAATATTCAACGAGTTTGAATTTAACAAGATAAATCCCTTTTACAATATTTTCAGGCATTCGGAAAATGTATTTATTCATTGTTATTGAATCTGGCACCCAGCTTTTATTACCCGAATCTTCAACCAAAAAATCAGTGTGACTTTCATTGGCCGTTGATGAAAACCGTAGTAAGAGACTGAATGTATTGTAAGCAGGAGCGACACCTTTGTTTATCCATTCCATGGTAAACCTGTTAATTCCTTTCGAAATTCTTTCCGGCAGATTGGCTTTAACCGGGAAGTACCAGTAACCGCAAAGATTAGCCAGTTCTTTTGTCAGATCAGGATTTCCTGCCAGCCATTCTTCAGCATATCCATG
>Ga0079037_100000160_pt1 | contig 25373 bp, 20 predicted proteins | sample Mud3Dept4metaG_FD_71479 | JGI IMG/M metagenome (GOLD analysis project Ga0079037, IMG submission 71479) | Freshwater wetland microbial communities from Ohio, USA, analyzing the effect of biotic and abiotic controls - Mud 3 Core 4 Depth 4 metaG | ecosystem: Environmental > Aquatic > Freshwater >... | reverse complement strand
CAGCTCCTTCTGGATCGCCTTCATCTGCTCGTTGAGGTAGTACTCGCGCTGGTTCTTCTCCATCTGCCGCTTCACGCGCGAGCGGATCCGCTTCTCCATCTGCAGGATGTCGTTCTCGCCTTCCATGAGTACCATCAGGTGCTCGAGGCGCTCGCGAACGTTGGCCATCTCGAGCACGTGCTGCTTCTCATCGAGCTTGAGCGCCATGTGGGCGGCCATGGTGTCGGCGAGGCGCGTCGGCTCGTCGATGCTCGAGATGGAGGTGAGCACCTCCGCCGGCACCTTCTTGTTGAGCTTGACATACTGGTCGAACAGGCCGACGGCCGAGCGCATGAGCACCTCGACCTCCTTCTCGGTCCCTCCGAGATCCTCCGGCAGCGGCTCCATCCGGGCGCTGAAGTACTCGGCCGTCTCCACGTACTCGTGGATGCGCGCACGGGCGCCGCCCTCGACGAGCACCTTGACGGTGCCGTCGGGCAGCTTGAGCAGCTGCAGCACCACGGCGAGGGTGCCGACCAGGTTGAGGTCCTTCGCCGCGGGATCGTCGACGTCGGCGCTCTTCTGCGCGACGAGTAGGATCTGCTTGTTGTCCTGCATGGCGGCCTCGAGGGCCTTGATGGACTTCTCCCGCCCGACGAACAGCGGGATCACCATGTGCGGATAGACGACGACGTCGCGCAGAGGCAGCACGGGCGCGATGCCGGGCGAGGCGGTGGTCTTCTCGGTCGTCTTGTCGTGCTGGCCCATGAGAGGTTCCTCGCGGCGAGCGCCTCAGCGTGGTCCGGATGTCCAAAGTGCCGTCTGTGGCGGCTCCGCCACGGGCGCACTGGACTCTGTCGGACGGGAGAGGTCGCTGGAAGAGAGGGCGGGCAACGCCGCCGTTGTGCCGATGGTGGGGGCTGTCGCCCCCTCAATCAAGCCCGCCGTGCCGGCCCCGCCACGCAACGTGCCGGCACGCGAGCAAATGCAGGAATCTCAGTCGGATGCCGCGAGCTGCTTCTCGCCACCGCTGAAGATCAGGAACGGCGGCGAGGCGCCGTTGACCACCGCCTCGTCGACGACGACCTTGGTGACATTCTTCATGGACGGCAGGTCGTACATGATGTCGAGCAGGACCTGCTCAAGCATGGTGCGCAGGCCGCGCGCGCCCGTCTTGCGCTCCATGGCCTTGCGGGCCACCGCGCGCAGGGCGTCCTCACGGATCTCGAGCTCCACGCCCTCCATCTCGAACAGCCGCTGGTACTGCTTGATGAGCGCGTTCTTCGGTTCCGTGAGGATCCGTACGAGCGCACCCTCGTCCAGCTCCTCGAGCACACCCACGACGGGCAGGCGTCCGACGAACTCCGGGATCAGCCCGTAGCGGATGAGATCCTCGGGCTCCACGTCGTTCAGGACCTCGCCCAGGTTGCGGCGGTCGTCCTTGCTCTGGACCTCGGCGGAGAAGCCGATACCACCCTTCTGAGAGCGGGCACGGATCACCTTCTCCAGCCCGGCAAAGGCCCCACCGACGATGAACAGGATGTTGCGGGTGTCGACCTGCAGGAACTCCTGCTGGGGATGCTTGCGCCCACCCTGCGGCGGCACGGAGGCGACGGTCCCCTCGATGAGCTTGAGCAGCGCCTGCTGCACCCCCTCTCCGGACACGTCACGCGTGATCGACGGGTTGTCCGACTTGCGGGAGATCTTGTCGATCTCGTCGATGTAGACGATGCCGGTCTGCGCCTTTTCGACGTCGTAGTCGCACTTCTGCAACAGCTTCTGGATGATGTTCTCGACGTCCTCCCCGACGTAGCCCGCCTCCGTGAGGGTCGTGGCGTCGGCGATCGTGAACGGGACGTTGAGGAGCCGCGCCAGGGTCTCGGCGAGCAGAGTCTTGCCCGAGCCGGTCGGGCCGATCAGCAGGATGTTGCTCTTGGCGATCTCGACCTCGTCCTTACGCCCGGAGACCTCGAGTCGCTTGTAGTGGTTGTAGACGGCAACCGACAGGATCTTCTTGGCCCGCGCCTGCCCGATGACGTACTGGTCCAGCGTGCCGTTGATCTCCTGGGGCTTGGGCAGCTTGCTGGTCGACTCCAGCGCGCCCTCCGTCATCTCCTCCCGGATGATGTCGTTGCACAGCTCTACGCACTCGTCGCAGATGAAGACCGAGGGCCCGGCGATCAGCTTGCGGACCTCGTGCTGGCTCTTGCCGCAGAACGAGCAGTACAGCAGCTTGCCGTCGTGGTGGCCCTTGCCGTGCTTGTCTTCAGTCATCCGCGTCCCCGCTCGATTCCCCGGCCGGACGGCACGCCGCGGCCCGCGGGATCGTCATCTATGTTAGCAAAGTCTCATGTTAACCGGTTCGCCGCCCCTGACAAGCGCGGAAACCCCGACCCGCCGGCAGTCTTTGACCTGTGTCGACCGTTGCGCGCGAAGTTGAAGCGTGGCAGGCCCACCGCGGCCTGGCGCGGATCAGGTCTTGGCCAGCTTGTCCACCCGGGAGGCCAGCACCTCGTCGACCAGGCCGTAGGCCACGGCCTCGTCGCCGCTCATGAAATTGTCGCGCTCGGTGTCCAGCGCCACCTGGTCGATCGACTGGCCGGTGTGCTTCGCCAGGATGTTGTTGAGCTTGTCCCGGACCAGCAGGATCTCCTTGGCGTGGATCGCGATGTCGGTCGCCTGCCCCTGGAAGCCCCCGAGCGGCTGGTGGATCATCACCCGGGAATGCGGCAGGCAGAAGCGCTTGCCGGCGTGCCCCCCCGCCAGCAGCAGAGCCCCCATGCTGGCGGCCTGGCCGATGCACATCGTGCTGACTTGGGGGCGTATGAACTGCATGGTGTCGTAGATCGCCAGCCCCGCCGACACCGACCCGCCCGGAGAGTTGATGTACAGGTAAACGTCCTTGTCCGGGTTCTCCGATTCGAGGAACAGCAGCTGCGCCACGATGAGGTTGGCCATGTGGTCCTCGACCGGGCCGACGCAGAAGATCACCCGCTCCTTGAGCAGACGGGAATAGATGTCATAGGCCCGCTCGCCCCGCGAGGTCTGCTCGACGACCATGGGGATGAGCCCCAGGCCCTTCGCGTCCAACGCGCCCCGCCCCTCGCCTGCTGTCATCGTGCTCACCCTCGTGAAACGGTTCAGTGGGCCGTCATGGCCGAAAAAGTGGTGGGCTCGTCCTCCACCTGCAGCCGGCTCACCACCCAGTCCGACACTTGGTCCTCGAGCACGATGTTTTCAACGGGGCGCAGCGCCTCGCGGTTGCCGTAGTACCAGCTGACGACGTCCTCCGGCTGCTCGTAGGACTCGGCGAGCCGATCGATCTTGCGCCGGACCCGCTCGCCGTCGACCTTGATCGACTGGGAACGGATCACCTCGCCGACCAGCAGGCCGAGCCAGACCCGTTTCCGCGCCTGCTCCTGGAATAGCGACAGCGGCAGCTCGAGGGCGCTCGAGTGCCCGGCACGCGTCAGGTCGCCCTTGGCCTGGTCCCGGAGCCGCTGCGCCTCGTCCGCCACCAGGGCCGAAGGGACGTCCAGGGGGTTGCGCTCCATGAGGAGGTTCATCACCCGCTCCTTCAGCGCCGCCTCGAGGCGCTGCTCGAGCTCGCGCTCCATGTTGGCGCGAACGTCGGCGCGCAGGCCCTCCACCGTGCCGTCCGCGACGCCGAACGACCTGACGAACGCCGCATCCAGCTCGGGGAGCTGGGGCTCGTTCACACGGTGCACCGTCACCTCGAACGACGCCGGCCTGCCCGCGAGGCTGGCGACACGGTAGTCCGCCGGGAAGATGACCTCGAGGGTTCGCACCTCGCCTTTCGCCGCGCCGGCCAGGCCAGACTCGAACCCGGCGATCATGCTGCCCGAACCGAGTGTGAGGGGCACGTGGTCGGCCGACCCACCGGGGAAGGCCTGCCCGTCAACCGTGCCCTTGAAGCTGATCTGGACGGTGTCCCCCTCGCGCGCCGGGCGCTCGACCTCCACCCAGTTGGTCCGCTGGCGGCGCAGGCTCTCGATCATGGTGTCGACATCGGATTCCTCGACGGTGGCGATCGGCCGCTTGATGACCGCCCCGCTGAGGTCGCTCAGCACGATCTCAGGCATCACCTCGAAGGTCGCGACATAGCCGAGCGCCCCTCCGTCGGCATCCTTCAGCTCGATCTTCGGCTGCGCGACGACCCGCAGCTTCTCCTGGGTCGCCGCCTCCTGGAACGAGGACTCGATGAGCTCGCCGTAGGCCTCGCGCCTGGCCTGGTCACCGAAGCGCTGCCGGACCACCCGCAGCGGCGCCTTGCCCGGCCGGAACCCGTCCAGCCGCACCGATCGCGCGATCCGCTGGATCCGCCGCTCCACCGCCTGCTCAACCTGCTCCGCGGGGACCTCGACGGTCATTCGCTTCTCGAGTCCCTGGACCGTTTCCACTGAAACTTGCATCTGCGCCTATCTCCGGCAATCGCTGCTCTCTGTCGAAAAGTCCCGGAGGCCGGGTCGGGCGCCCGCCTCGGTGCACGCCTGGTGCGAAAGGAGAGACTCGAACTCTCACGGGTTTCCCCACTGGAACCTAAATCCAGCGCGTCTACCAATTCCGCCACTTTCGCGCGGCCGCGCCCGGGGGCCGGCCGAAGGGGCCGCATTATACAGATCGCGCCACGGCCTTACCGCCGGCCGGTCACGGCGCGACCCTCAACGCTCGGGCGGGCGGTGATCGATGCCGCGCTCGAGCTCGCCCTCGCGGCGGAGCTCGCGCTTGAGGATCTTGCCGGCCGCATTCTTCGGCAGGGTCGCCCGGAACAGGACGCGGCGGGGGACCTCGTGCTGCCCCAGATGATCCCGGCACCAGGCCCGCACCGTCGCCGCGTCCAGGGTCATGCCGTCGGCCGTCACCACGTGGGCCACGGGGATCTCGCCGTGGGTCTCGTGCGGCTCCCCCACCACGGCCGCCTCCGCCACCCCGGGGAGCCGGTACAGGACCTCCTCGATCATCCGCGGGTAAACGTTCATCCCGTTCACGATGATCATGTCCTTCTTGCGGTCGACCAGGAACACATAGCCGTCCGTGTCGACGTAACCGAGATCACCGGTGCGAACCCAGTCGCCGAAGAAGCTCTCCGCGGTCGCCTCCGGCAGCCCCCAGTAGCCCTTCATCACGTTCGGGCCACGGACGCAGATCTCGCCGATGGCGTCGGGCCCCAGTCGCCCCCCCGCGTCGTCGAAGGCCGCGATCTCCACGTCCGGCACCGGCAGCCCGACCGACGCGGGCTTGCGAACGCCCTGCAGCGGGTTCACGCAGGTGACCGGCGAGCACTCCGTCGGCCCATCGCCTTCGAGAACCGGGAAGCCGAACCGCGCCTCGAAGCGCCGCATCAGCTCGACCGGCATGGCCGCACCGCCCGAGATCGCGACCCGGACGCTGCCCCAGCGGGCGAGCTGCTCGTCCGGCAGGCGCAGCAGGAGGTTGTACATGCTCGGCACGCCGAGGAAGACCGTGGCGCCGGTCCTGCCGATGGCCTCCGACACCAGTCCCGGCTCGAACCGCGGCACCGGCACGAAGGACAGTCCGTGCAGCAGCGGCGTCAGCATCCCGACGGTCGCGGCGAACGAGTGAAACATCGGCAGCACCACGAGCAGGCGGTCCGCGCCAGGCTTCAGGTCCAGCGCGCCCATGACGCTGCGGGTATTCGACAGCAGGTTGCGGTGGGTGAGCATCGCGCCCTTCGGGCGGCCGGTGGTGCCGGAGGTGTACAGGATCGCCGCCAGGTCCCCGGCGGGGTCGATCGCCGGCCGGGGGCCACCCTTCCCTGACGGCAGGCTGCCCCAGACCGCATCCCCCGGCGCGGCCGGCACGTCGCCGATGCAGAGGGCAGACCCGACACCCGGCGCCAGCTCCCGCACGGCCGTGACGCGATCGGCCAGGGCGGCGTGGTAGACCAGGACGCGGGCCCCCGAATCCGCGAGGATGAACGCCAGCTCCCTGGGGTTGAGCAGCAGGTTGAGCGGCACCACGACCGCGCCGGCCTTGAGGATTCCCAGGTACGCCATCGCGAACTCGGGCGAGTTCACACAGTACAGGGCCACCCGGTCGCCCTTGCCGACACCCCGGCCGGCGAGGAAGGCCGCGACCGCATCGGACATCCGGTCCACCTCACCCAGGGTGTGGGCCCGATCGGCGGTGACGATGGCGGCGTGCCCCGGACAGGTGCGGGCCCTGGCATGGAAGGCGGCGGGGAGGCTCGCGGCCATGGCCGAGACGGCGCGACGGGCTCAGATCACCCGTGAGAAACGCTGCTGGACGGCGGCGCTCTTGAGGTAGGCATCGAACACCATGCAGACGTTGCGGATCAGGAAGCGGCCGCGCGGCAGCACCTCGACGCCCGCCGGCGTGACGCGCAGCAGCTCGTCCGCGACCATCTGATCCAGGCGCGCCAGCTCGTCCGCGAAATAGTCGGCAAAGCCGATGCCCCAGCGGCCCTCGACGTCGGCGAAGCGCAGCCGGAAGTGACAGATCAGGCGGGTGATGACGTCACGGCGGATCTCGTCGTCCCGGGTGAGCGTCAAGCCCTTGAAGAGGGGTAGCCGGCCGGCATCGATGTGCTCGTAGTAGGCCTCCAGCGTCTTCACGTTCTGGGCATAGGTCGGGCCGACCATGCCGATGGAGGTGATGCCGATGCCGACCAGGTCGCAGTCGGAATGGGTCGAGTAGCCCTGGAAGTTCCGGTACAGGGTGCCGTCGCGCTGCGCGCGGGCCAGCTCGTCGTCCGGCTTCGCGAAATGGTCCATGCCGATGTAGACGTAGCCGGCCGCCGCGAGCTTCTCGCCGGTCATGCGCAGGATCGCCAGCTTCTCCGCCGGGGCGGGAAGCTCCGCGGCGTTGATCCGGCGCTGCGGCTTGAAGCGCTCGGGCAGGTGCGCGTAGTTGAACACCGACAGGCGGTCGGGCGAGACCGCGATGATCCGGTCCAGGGTGCGCGCGAATCCCTCCACGGTCTGCAGGGGCAGGCCGTAGATCAGGTCGATGCTGATCGAACTGAAGCCGTTGCTGCGCGCCGCATCGAGGACCGCGAAGGTCTGCGCCTCGGTCTGGATGCGGTTGACGGCCCGCTGCACCCGCGGGTCGAAGTCCTGCACCCCCAGGCTCATGCGGTTGAAGCCGAGGCCGCGCAGCAGCCGCACGCTGTCGGGATCCGCCTCGCGGGGGTCGATTTCGATCGAGTACTCCCCGCTGTCGTCGTCGAGCAGATTGAAGCTGCGACGCGTCGTCGCCATCAGCTCGGTCATCTGCTCGCGGCTGATGAAGGTCGGGGTGCCGCCCCCCCAGTGCAGCTGCTCAACCACGCGCGTGCGATCGAACAGCGCGGACTGCATCGCCAGCTCGCGGTAGACGCGGTCGAGGTACGGCTGGGCCAGGCTGCGGTCCTTGGTCGCCACCTTGTTGCAGGCACAGTAGAAGCAGACCGTGTCGCAGAACGGGATGTGGAAGTAGAGCGACAGCGGGCGCCCCGTCGCGTTCGAGGCCTGCGCCGCGCGCACGTAGTCGTCGGCGCCGAAGCCGTCGTGGAACTGCACCGCCGTCGGGTACGACGTGTAGCGGGGACCGGCCTGGTCGTAGCGCGCGATGAGTGCCGGGTCGAAGACCAGCGCCTGCTCCATCCCCGTCACCTCACTGGTTGTCTTCATCGACTTCGAGGCCCTTGCGATGGGTCTCGTTGATCTGCTTCAAGAGGGTGTGGAAGGGGATGTCCTGCGCGTGGTCGCGGGCGACGTCCATGAAGGGCAGGTCCTCCCGGCCGAAGTGGTAACGGCCCTCGCACATGTCCTGGTAGACCTTCTTGATGCCGGCCTCCAGCGGCTCGAGGAACGCCGGAAATCTCTGCAGGTCCTCGTATTCGAACAGCAGGCAGTCCTTCAGGTCGTCGACCTCGAAGACGGCCTGCTTCATCCACTCGATGTACTCGTCCGCGCTGCGCGCACGCCGCAGGCTCATTGCTTCACGCCTCCTCGGCAACAGCGGCAAGATCGGCCAGCTGCGGCGCGGTGAGCAGGAACACTCCACCGCCGCCGCGCTCGAAATCCAGCCAGAGAAAGGGAACCTCCGGAAAGGCTGCCTCCAGTCGTTCCGCGCTGTCCCCCACTTCGACGACGAGGATACCACCCGGTTTCAGGTGGCGCCGGGCGCCGGCGAGGATGCGCCGCACGACGTCGAGGCCGTCCGGCCCTGCCGCCAGCCCCAGCGCGGGCTCGCGCCGGTACTCGGCCGGCAGCTCCGCCATCTCCGCCTCGCTGACGTAGGGCGGGTTGCTGAGGATGAGGTCATACCGTTCCGCGCCAACGGGACCGTACAGATCGCCCGTCAGCACCGTGACCCGCTGGCCGACGCCGTGCTCCCGCACGTTGCGCCGCGCCACCGCCGCGGCCGGCTCGGACAGCTCCGTGGCGTCGACCCGTGCGTCGGGAAGGGCGTGGGCAGAGGCGATGGCGATGCACCCGCTGCCCGTGCACAGGTCGAGCACGCGGGTGATCGAGCCCGGGTCCGCCCAAGGCTCGAAGCGACGCTCGATCAGTTCGGCAAGCGGCGAGCGTGGCACGAGGACGTGCTCGTTCACGTGGTACCACTCGCCTGCAAAGCGCGCGCGCTGGGTTACGTAGGCGGCGGGAACGCGCTCGTCGATCCGGCGGCGCAGCAGTCCGACGATGGTGTCACGCTCGGCGGGCGTGACCCTCGAGTCCAGAAAGTCTCCCGGCAGGTCGTGATCCAGGTGAACGGCGTGCAGGACGAGCAGCAGCGCCTCGTCCAGGGCGTTGTCGGTGCCGTGCCCGAAGCACAGTCCGGCCTCGTTGAAGCGGCTGGCTCCCCAGCGCACGCAGTCTCTGAGGCTCTTGAGGTGGGCGAGATCGTCGGACACGGGGGCTCCCGATGGGGCGCGGGATCATACCGGATCCGGCTGCCACGGCGAGGCAGAACGCGCCGGCCCGCAGCCCCGCCGGGCCGGCGGGGCTGCGGGCCGTAGGCGGCCGCGCTCCCGCCTGCCGGCAGGAACCGCGGAGCGTGTCGCTCAGGCTGCCTTGGCCTTGACCTGCTGCGGCATCAGCTTGCGGGTCGACTCCCGCTCCATGCCGCGCTCCACGAGGTCGGCCAGCGTGATGTCGCTCAGGAACGAAAAGATCTGCTCGCTCAGGTCGTTCCAGAGGCTGTGGGTCAGGCAGCGCTGGCCCCCGTGGCAGTCCTCGCGACCCTTGCAGCGGGTGAATTCGACCCATTCGTCCACCGCGCAGATGATGTTCGCAATGCTGATCTCGTCGGCCCCGCGCCCGAGGTAGTACCCGCCGCCGGGTCCGCGGACCCCACGCACCAGCTGCTTGCCGCGCAGCGCCGCGAACAGCTGCTCGAGGTACGACAGCGAGATCCCCTGGTTCGCCGAGATGTCGGCCAGGGTCACCGGCCCGCTCCCGCTGTTGATGGCCAGGTCCAGCATCGCCGTGACCGCATAACGCCCTTTTGTCGAGAGTCTCATCGGTTGACCGCCTCCACGGATAATCCAGAGTGTATTACTCGGAAAAAAGTCTAGTAGTTACCCACGAAATTAGTCAAGTAATTTCTCGAAAAGTTCCCGAGGCTGGGGAAGAAAAAGTCAACCGGCGGATCTGGCGGGAATTCCGGGGGCGCCGTCGGCCCCCTGCGGGGCGGGGACGGGGTCCGCTGCGGCCTCGAACCGATGGCCGTTGCGGACGCAATACCAGAGCCACTTGGAGAGGAACACGCTGGCCTTCCACTTGCGGACGAGCGCCGGGCTCTCGAACAGTCGTCCGACCGGCAGCGCCTGCTGGCGGAGGTCCAGGACCTCGAGCTGCCGCGCATCGTGGTAGACGCGCAGGGTCGCATCGGGGTCGGGTGTCCGGCCGTGGCTCTCGTCGAAGTAGTACGTGAGGCGCAGCGTGGTGGTGTAGGCCGCCTGCTCGACGATGTCCAGGTGCAGATCGAGCTGGCCGGTCCGCCGCGAGTGGTGGCTGCCGCGCATCGCCCGCACGTCGGGGGCAATCAGCCGGAGCAGCTGGAAGTTCTCCTCGCACAGATCCAGCAGGGCCCCGACCGAGGCCGGCGCAGCGAGGATCCGCCGGATGGCCGGGTCGATCGTGGGCTGCTGCACGGCCCTCGCGGCCCTGGGGCGACGCCGGGACTCAGGCTTGCGCCTGGTGCTCGGCCTCGATCTGCCGGCGCACCTCGTCCATGTCGAGCTCGCCGGCCTTCGCCATCAGGTCGCGGAACGCCATCTCGGGCAGCGCGCCTGCCTGCTGGTAGATGATGATCTGGTCGCGGAAGATCATCAGGGTCGGGATGGAGCGGATGTGGAAGTGCGCCGCGAGCTCCTGCTCTTCCTCGGTGTTCACCTTGGCGAACACCACGTCCTCATGGTCGCCGGAGACGCGCTCGTAGACCGGCGCGAAGGAACGGCAGGGACCGCACCAGGGCGCCCAGAAGTCGACGATCACGAAGGGGTTCTTCAGGATGGTCTCTTCGAAATCGTCTTTCGTCAGTTCCAGGACGGCCACGGCGATGCTCCCGAATCGGTCATTGGCCGCTAGCCTAGCAGAAGTTGCCAACTGCGATCACCGCGCAGGAACGAAAAACCGGGCCTCGGCCCGGTTTCTCGCGTTGCATGCGGCGAGGGCTTTCAGCCCAGCGCAGCGAAGATCTGGTCGCGGATCTGGTCGACCTTGCCGATGCCGTCGATCTTCACGTACTTCACGCCGCTGCCGGCCGCCTCCTTCTGGTAGAAGGCGACGAGCGGCTCGGTCTGGTCGTGGTAGACCTTGAGCCGCGCCCGCACCGTCTCTTCCTTGTCGTCGTCACGCTGGATGAGGTCCTCGCCGGTCACGTCGTCCTTGCCCGCGACCTTGGGCGGATTGAACACGACGTGGTAGGTGCGCCCGGACGCGAGGTGCACCCGGCGCCCCGACATGCGCTTGATGATCTCCTCGTCCGGCACGTCGACCTCGACGACCGCGTCGAGCTTCACGCCGGCCGCCTTCAACGCCTCCGCCTGCGGAATGGTGCGCGGGAAGCCGTCGAACAGATAGCCGTTCTTGCAGTCGTCCTGCGCGATGCGCTCCTTGACCATGCCCATGATGATGTCGTCGGAGACGAGTCCGCCGGCGTCCATGATCTTCTTGGCCGCCACGCCCAGCTCTGTGCCCGCCTTCACGTGGGCGCGCAGCATGTCGCCGGTCGAGATTTGGGGGATCTGGTACCGCTCCTTGATGTAGTTGGCTTGGGTGCCCTTGCCGGCCCCGGGGCCGCCCAACAGGATCACGCGCATGGAATCGCTCCTTGTGGTTCTCGGTGCAATGAGGGGTGCGCAGTCTGCCACAGCCGGCCCAGGGCGCCTATTCCACTGTCTGAATAGGTGAATCGACCCGCCTTATGCTGCCCTGCAGCATGGCGGGCGGTCGGCCACTCGTCCCGCGTCACCCCTGCGCCAGGCTGAGCACCAGACGGTTCAGCCGCTGCACGAAGGTGGCAGGGTCGTCGAGCTGCCCTCCCTCCGCCAGCACCGCCTGGTCGAACAGGATCCGCGTGAGGTCGGCGAAGCGATCCTGGTCCTGCTCGGCCTCGAGCCTGCCGACGAGCGGGTGCCCGACGTTGACCTCGAGCACCGGCGTCGGCAGCGGCGCGTCCTGGCCGAGCTGCTTGAGCACCCGGGCGAGGTTCTGGCTCATCTCGTGCTGCTCGACCACCAGGCAGGCCGGCGACTCGGTCAGACGGTCGCTGACGCGCACGTCCTTGGCCGCCTCACCGAGCACCGCCTTCATCCGGGAGAGCAGGTCACCGTGCCGCTTGGCCGCCTCCTCGCGCTGCGCCTTCGACTCCTCGCCGGCGAGCTTGCCGAGATCGAGGTCGCCCTTCGCGACCGACTGCAGCGTCTTGCCCTTGTACTCGCTGAGGTGCGACACCAGCCACTCGTCGACCCGATCGGTGAGCAGCAGCACCTCGATGCCCTTCTCGCGGAACACCTCGAGATGCGGGCTGTGCCGCGCCGCCGGCAGGGTGTCGGCGGTGATGTAGTAGATCTTTTCCTGGCCCTCCACCATGCGCTCGAGGTACTGGTCCAGCGACACGGTCTGGCCGTCGCCGTCGGAGCGGGAGGTCGCGAACCGCAGCAGGCCCGCGGTGCGCTCGCGGTTGGCGAAATCCTCCGCGGGCCCCTCTTTCATCACCCGCCCGAACTCGTTCCAGAAGGTCTGGTACTTCTCCGGCTCCTCCGCCGCCAGCGTTTCCAGCAGCCCGAGGATGCGCTTCACGTTGGCGCTGCGGATCGCGTCGATCTTGCGGTTGTGCTGCAGGATCTCGCGGGAGACGTTGAGCGGCAGGTCGTCGGAGTCGACCACGCCGCGGACGAAGCGCAGGTAGTGCGGCATCAGCTTGTCCGCCTCGTCCATGATGAAGACGCGCTTCACATAGAGCTTCACCCCGTGCTTGGGCTGGCGGTCCCAGAGGTCGAAGGGCGCGCGCCTGGGGACGAACAGCAGCGAGCTGTACTCGTTGGTCCCCTCGACGCGGTTGTGCGCGTAGGTGAGCGGATCCTCGAAGTCGTGGGCGATGTGCTTGAAGAAGGCGTTGTAGTCCTCTTCCTTCAGCTCGGTCCTGGGACGCATCCACAGCGCGGTGCCCTTGTTGACCTGCTCCCACTCCACCGCCGCGGGGGCTTCCTCGCCGAAATGCTCCTTCGGCATCTCGATCGGTATCGCGATGTGGTCGGAGAACTTCGCGATGATCGAGCGCAGGCGCCAGGGCTGCAGGAAGTCGTCCTCGTCGGGCCGCAGGTGCAGGACGACCTCGGTCCCACGGTCGGCCTTCTCGATGGTCTCGATCGTGTAGTCGCCCTCGCCGCTCGACTCCCAGCGGACGCCGTGCTCCCCACCGAGGCCGGCGCGCCGGGTCGTCAGGGTGACCTTGTCGGCGACGATGAAGGCGGAATAGAAGCCCACCCCGAACTGCCCGATCAGGGTGTTGTCCTGGGCACGGTCGCCGGTCAGCGTCTCGAGGAACTTGCGGGTCCCCGAGCTCGCGATCGTGCCGATGGTCTCGGTGACCTCCTGGCGGCTCATGCCGATGCCGTTGTCGGCGACCGTCACCGTCCGCCGCTCCTTGTCCACGGCGACGCGGATCCGCAGGTTCGGGTCGCCCTCGTACAGGGCGTCGTCGGCAAGCGCCTCGAACCGCAGCTTCTCGGCCGCGTCCGAGGCGTTGGAGACGAGCTCGCGGAGGAAGATCTCCTTGTTACTGTAGAGCGAGCGGATCACCAGGCTGAGAACCTGGCTGACTTCTGCCTCGAAGCGGAGGGTTTCTTTGTGGGACTGGACGGTCATCCTGTGCATGCCCTCGGTGGGAATGGGTGGGGTCCGGCCCGGTGCTGCCGGGCACCGGCCGCCGGGACGGGCACATGGGATTGTCCCCCGCCAATTTCAAGTCCTCTGGCGCCGTGGTGAAATAGCGGCCTTCGTCTCGCGCCTTGGCCGTAGGGGGCTCGCCATGTCAGTCATCACCGTCAGCACCTCACCCTTCGAAGGGCAGCGCCCCGGTACTTCCGGCCTGCGCAAGAAGGTGACCGTCTTCCAGACCCCCGGCTACCTCGAGAACTTCGTCCAGGCGGTCTTCGACACCCAGCCGGCGCTGCGCGGCGGCATCCTCGTCCTCGGCGGCGACGGCCGCTATTACAACCGCGAGGCCGTGCAGGTCATCCTGCGCCTCGCCGCCGCCAACGGTGTCGCGCGGACGGTGGTCGGCCAGCACGGCTGGCTGTCCACCCCGGCGGCGTCCTGCGTGATCCGCAAGCGCCGGGCCCAGGGCGGGCTGATCCTGTCGGCGAGCCACAACCCCGGCGGTCCGGACGGGGACTTCGGGATCAAGTTCAACGTCCCGAACGGCGGTCCCGCCCCGGAGGGCGTGACCGAGGCGATCTATGACCGTACGCGCCAGATCGACCGCTACTGCACGGTCGAGGCCGCGCCGGTCGACCTCGACCACTGCGGCACCGCCGCGGTCGGCGGCATGGCCGTGGAGGTCATCGACCCCGTCGCCGACTACGCGGCCCTCATGCAGGAGCTGTTCGACTTCGAGCGCATCCACCAGCTCTTCAATTCCGGTCTGTTCGCGATGCGCTTCGACGCCATGCACGCGATCACCGGCCCCTATGCCAAGCAGATCCTCGAGCGGATGCTGGGGGCCGAGCCGGGCACGGTGCTGAACGGCACGCCGGAGCCCGACTTCGGCGGGGAGCACCCGGACCCCAACCTCGTCCACGCCGCCGCCCTGGTCGAGATGACCCGCGGCGTTCACGCGGTCGACTTCGCGGCCGCCTCGGACGGCGACGGTGACCGCAACATGATCCTCGGCCGCCACTGCTTCGTGACACCGAGCGACAGCCTGGCCGTGATGGCCGCCAACGCCCACCACATCAAGGGCTACCAACGCGGCATCGCCGGCGTCGCCCGCTCCATGCCGACCAGCCGGGCCGCCGATCGCGTGGCCGAGGTCCTCGGTCTGCCGTGCTACGAGACACCGACCGGCTGGAAGTTCTTCGGCAATCTCCTCGACGCCGGCCGCATCACGCTCTGCGGCGAGGAGAGCTTCGGCACGGGCTCCGACCACGTGCGCGAGAAGGACGGCCTGTGGGCAGTGCTGTTCTGGCTGAACCTGCTCGCGGCCCGGCGCCAGCCGGTGCGGGAGATCCTGGACGAGCATTGGCGCCGATTCGGCCGCCACTACTACACCCGACACGACTACGAAGGGGTCGACGCCGCCGCGGCGCAGGCCCTCGTCGACCGGCTGCGCGCCATGGCCGGCGGGCTGGCGGGTCAGGGCATCGGGGATTTCACGGTGGCCTACGCCGACGACTTCGCCTACACCGACCCGGTGGACGGCAGCCGCTCCGAGCGCCAGGGCATCCGGATCGGCTTCGCCGACGGCTCGCGGATCGTCTATCGGCTGTCGGGAACCGGGACCGAGGGCGCCACGCTGCGGGTCTATCTCGAGCGGTACGAGCCCGATCCCCAGAAGCAGCACCAGGAGACCCAGGAGGCGATGGCGCCGCTCATCCGGCTCGCGGACGAGCTGGCGGAGATCACCGCCCGCACGGGCCGGACGGCACCGGACGTGATCACCTGAGCACCGCGCCGGCGATCAGAACGCCCGCCGCCGGATACCGGTACGATGCATGATCGCCGCCGCGATCTCCTCGATCGACATGGCGGTGGTGTTGAGGAACGGGATGCCGTGGGTGGCGTACAGCCGTTCCGCCCAGTGGGTCTCCTGCCGGCAGCGCGCGAGCGAGGCATACTCGCTGTCGGCGCGGCGCTGCTGGCGGATCTGCTGCAGGCGTTCGGGGGCGATCGACAGTCCGAACAGCACCCGGCGATGCTGCTCCAGCACCGGCGGCAGCCCGTCGCCCAGGAAATCCTCCTGGGTCAGCGGATAGTTGGCCGCGCGCACCCCGAACTGCAGCGCGAGGTACAGACAGGTCGGCGTCTTGCCCGAGCGCGACACCCCGAGCAGGATGAGGTCGGCCGCGTCCAGGTTCTTCACTCGCGCCCCGTCGTCGTAGCTCAGGGCGAAGTTCACGGCATCCAGCCGCTCGTCATAGGCGCGCATGTTGCCCATGCCGTGGCTCCGACCCATGGCGTGCGCGGACTGCCGGCCCAACACGGCCTCGAGCGGGCCGATGAACGCATCGAAGAAGTCGAACAGCACGCCCCGGCTGCTTCTCAGGGCCTCGCGGCAGTCCGCGTCCACGAGGCTGGAGAACACCAGTGGCGGCGCCCCGTCACGGTCCGCTGCCGCGTTGATCTGTTGCACTGCAACATGTATCTTTTCAGGGTTATCCATGAACGGCAGCGTGAGCCGCTCGAACTCCTCCTCTTCGAACTGCGTGAGCAGCGTGTGCACCATGGTGTCGACCGTGATGCCGGTGCGGTCCGAGACGAGGAATACCGTGCGTTTCATTGATCGGAAACAAAGCGCCGGGCGCGGCGCTGCCGGAAGTTGAGAATCTGGCGCGGGGGGATTGCCGGGCCCGACAGTTATACGGCAAACGTCGCACGCCGCAAGCCGCAGGACGGGCCATGACCCGCCGAGGCAACGCACTGCCACCGCAGTACAACGCTACCGAGGATCCCCGGATGAACGATTACGTGGTGTGGCTGAACGAGCTCGGCATGCACGATGTCGAGCGGGTCGGCGGCAAGAACGCCTCGCTCGGCGAGATGATCCGCAACCTGAGCGACCTCGGCGTGCGGGTCCCGGGGGGCTTCGCGACGACCGCCTTGGCCTACCGGGAGTTCCTCGCCCACGGCGGCCTGACCGGAAAGATCAACGACGCGCTCGCGGTGCTGGACGTCGACGACGTGGTGGCGCTCGCCCGCACCGGCGCGCAGATCCGCCAGTGGGTCATGGACTCGCCGTTCCAGCCGGCGCTGAACGAGGCCGTCGAGGCGGCCTACGCCAAGCTCGTGGCCGAGTACGGCACGGCGGTGTCGTGGGCCGTCCGCTCCTCGGCGACGGCCGAAGACTTGCCGGACGCGTCGTTCGCCGGCCAGCAGGAAACCTTCCTCAACGTCCACGGCCTGGACAACGTCAAGAAGCGCATGCACGAGGTGTTCGCGTCGCTCTTCAACGATCGCGCGATCGCCTACCGCGTCCACCAGGGCTTCGACCACAGCCTGGTCGCGCTGTCTGCCGGCGTGCAGAAGATGATCCGCTCGGACATTGGCGCCAGCGGCGTGGCCTTCACGCTCGACACGGAGTCGGGCTTCCGCGACGTCGTCTTCATCACCGCGAGCTACGGCCTGGGCGAGATGGTCGTCCAGGGCGCGGTCAATCCCGACGAGTTCTACGTCCACAAGCAGACCCTGCGGGCCGGGCGCCCGGCGATCCTGCGCAGAAACGTCGGCGGCAAGGCGATCATGATGATCTACGACGAGACGCAGGGCGCGGAGCGGCCCGTGCGGGTCATCGAGGTTCCGGAGGAGGACCGGCAGCGCTTCTGCATGACCGACGCGCAGGTCGAGGAGCTGGCGCGCCAGGCCATGATCATCGAGGAGCACTACGGGCGGCCAATGGATGTCGAGTGGGCGCGGGACGGCGTCGACGGTAGGCTCTACATCGTCCAGGCCCGGCCCGAGACCGTGCAGAGCCGCTCGGGGCGCGTCATCGAGCGCTACGAGCTGAAGGGCCGCGGCCGCGTGCTGAGCGAAGGGCGGTCGATCGGCAACCGCATCGGCGCCGGGGCCGCCAAGGTGATCACGAAGCTCGACCAGATGGAGCACGTCCGGCCGGGCGACGTGCTGATCACGGACATGACCGACCCCGACTGGGAGCCGATCATGAAGCGCGCGGCGGCGATCGTGACCAACCGCGGCGGCCGCACCTGCCACGCGGCCATCATCGCGCGCGAGCTCGGGGTGCCGGCGGTCGTCGGCTGCGGCAATGCCACCGAGGCGGTGCAGGACGGCGCCGAGGTGACGGTGTCCTGCGCCGAGGGCGACACGGGCTTCATCTACGAGGGCAAGCTGCCGTTCGAGGTCAAGCGCTTCGAGCTCGACCGCATGCCCGCGCTGCCGGTCAAGATCATGATGAACGTCGGCAACCCCGACCGGGCCTTCGATTTCGCGAACATCCCGAACCAGGGCGTGGGCCTCGCCCGCCTGGAGTTCATCATCAACAACATGATCGGCATCCACCCGCGGGCGCTGCTGGAGTACGAGCGCCTGCCCGCGGACCTGAAGGCCGAGATCGCGCCGCGGATCGCGGCCTACCGGAGCCCGCGCGAGTTCTACGTCAGCAAGCTCACCGAGGGCATCGCCACCATCGCGGCAGCGTTCGTACCGAGCCCCGTGATCGTCCGCATGTCCGACTTCAAGTCGAACGAATATGCCAACCTGGTCGGTGGGCCGCGCTATGAGCCGCACGAGGAGAACCCGATGATCGGGTTCCGCGGCGCGTCGCGCTACGTCTCGGCCAGCTTCCGCGAGTGCTTCGAGCTGGAGTGCGAGGCGATCAAGCGGGTGCGCAACGACATGGGCCTCGCGAACGTCGAGATCATGATCCCGTTCGTACGGACCCTGGACGAGGCACGCTCGGTGATCGAGCTGCTTGCCGCCAACGACCTGAAGCGCGGCGAGAACGGGCTGCGCATCATCATGATGTGCGAGCTGCCGTCCAACGCGGTGCTCGCCACCGAGTTCCTCGAGCACTTCGACGGCTTCTCGATCGGCTCGAACGACATGACGCAGCTCACGCTCGGCCTGGACCGCGATTCCGCCCTCGTCGCCGGCAGCTTCGACGAGCGCGATCCGGCGGTCCGGCGCATGCTCGAGATGGCCATCACGGCCTGCCGCGCGCAGGGCAAGTACGTCGGCATCTGCGGCCAGGGCCCGTCCGACCACCCGGACCTGGCGCGCTGGCTGCTCGAGCAGGGGATCAGCAGCGTGTCGCTGAATCCCGATACCGTGATCGACACCTGGGTCTATATGGCGTCCTAGCGAAGCGGCGGTGCGAGCGGGAGCGGCACGATCGCGAGCTTCGCGGCGGGCAACAATGGACCGCGCGAAAACGGGGCGCCGAGGCGCCCCGTTCCCTTTCAGCGCCGGCGTATCAGCTGCTGCCCGCGGGCTTGGCAGCGATCGCCCCGCCCTGCCCCGCCGGCGCCTGGCCCGCACCCACGGCCATGCGCGAGCGGTTCTTCTCCATCGTGCTCTTGCCGATTCCCTTGACCTTCTCGAGGTCGTCGACGCTCTTGAAGGGACCGTTGGCCTGGCGGTAGTCGACGATTGCCTGGGCCTTGGCGGGGCCGACGCCGTCGAGCTGCTGCGCCAATGCCTGCGCATCAGCCGAGTTGATGTCGACCGGGCCGGCGGCGCTGAGGGGCCCTGCGAAGAGGGCGAGAGAGATCAAGGTCCCTTTGATCCAACGTGGGGTTTTCATCGTCCGTGTTCCTCCATGAAGTTGCGATGCGCGCATCCGGTGCGCGCTCCCTGCCGATCGTCTCCGACGATCAGCGGGCCGATTGTCGATCAAACCGTCGCCGAAGAAAAGCCCCCTGCCGGCGCGCGGTACCGGCGGGTGACGAAACGATAGAATCGCCGCCCGGACCCGCCGTGACCCAAAGGAGTCTGCCGTGAACGAACGTCAGGTGGATGTCGCCATCATCGGCGCGGGCAGCGCCGGCCTCTACGCCCTGAGCCAGGTGCGCCGCTCGGGCAAGCGCTTCGTGCTGATCAACGGCGGCGAGCTGGGCACCACCTGCGCCCGCGTCGGCTGCATGCCGTCGAAGGCGATCGTGCAGGTGGCGGAGGACTTCCACCGGCGCCGGCAGTTCGACCGCTACGGAGTGGAGGGGCACGAGGACATGGGGCTGTCGCTGCCCGAGGCGATGGACTACGTGCAGAGCCTCCGCGACACCTTCGTCGAGCGGGTCATCTCCAACAGCACCGACACCCTGGGCGACGATTTCGTCGAGGGCTACGCGAGCTTCGTCGAGCCCAACGTCCTCGACGTCGAGGGCCAGCGCATCCGGGCCGAGCGCGTGATCATCGCCACGGGATCTCGGCCGGTCATGCCGGCGGCCTGGGTCGCCTTTCGGGATCGGGTGCTGACCACCGACGACCTGTTCGACCAGGAGGATCTGCCCGCGTCGATCGCGGTCATCGGCCTCGGCGCGATCGGGCTGGAGCTCGGCCAGGCACTGCAGCGCATGGGGGTGCAGGTCACGGGCGTCGACCTGGCGCAGACGATCGGCGGCATCGCCGACGCCGAGGTCGCCAGCGCGGCGATCGAGATCATCGGCAAGGACCTGCCACTCTGGCTCGGCGCGCCGGCGACGGTGACGCAGCAGCCGGACGGGCGCCTGCACGTGCAGGCGGGCGAGCATGCGGTGGTCGTCGAGCGCGTGCTGGCGAGCCTGGGGCGCGTGCCCAACGTCGAGCGCCTTGGGCTCGAGCGCATCGGGGTGCCGCTCGGCGCACGGGGCATCCCCTTCTTCGACCGTCAGACGATGCAGGTCCCGGGCTTCCCGATCTTCATCGCCGGCGACGTCACCGGCGAACGCCCGCTGCTGCACGAGGCCGGCGACGAGGGCCGGATCGCCGGCTACAACGCGACGCACGACGGGACGGTGGCCTTCCGCCGCAAGGTGCCGCTCAACATCACCTTCTGCGACCCGAACATCTGCGCGGTCGGCGCGCGCTCCGGCGAGCTAGACCCCGCCACCACCGCCATCGGCCAGGTCAATTTCGCCCCGGTCGGGCGCGCGATGATCATGGGCAAGAACAAGGGGCTGCTGCGCGTCTACGCCGACCGCCGGTCGGGGCGGCTGCTGGGTGCGGAGATGGTGGCGCCGAAGGGCGAGAACCTCGCCCACCTGCTCGCGTGGTGCATCGAGCAGGAGCTGACGGTCGGCCAGCTGCTGCGCATGCCCTTCTACCACCCCGTGATCGAGGAAGCCCTGCAGGCCGCGCTCTACGATCTCTATGCGAAGGTCGAAGCGAAGAACCCGGGGCCCATCACCGAGCTCGCCGTGGCACAGCCCCGCTGAACCACCGACGCGGGGCGGCGTGACTCAGCCGCCGCCTCGCAGCCGTCCGTAGAGGGACACGAGATGGCGCACCCTCCCGGCCAGGGTGGTCGGGACCTGCTCCCACTCGAACCGCCACTGCCAGTTGCCGTCGTCCGTTCCCGGCAGGTTCATGCGGTACCTGCCGTCGAGCGCCAGCAGGTCCTGCATGGGCAGGACCGCAAGCCTCGCCGGCGATGCCAGGGCACAGCGGATCAGCGGCCAGGGCATCGGCTCCGCCGGGTGGCCGAGGAAGTCGTCGATGTAGGCCCGCTCGCCGTCGGACAGGCCGGCAAACCAGCCGACCGTCGTGTCGTTGTCGTGAGTCCCCGTGTACACCACCGAGCGTTCCGGATGGTTGTACGGCAGGTAAGGGTTGCCGGGTCCGCCGGAAAAGGCGAACTGCAGGATCTTCATTCCGGGCAGACCGAAGCCGTCGCGCAGCGCCTCCACCTCGGGGGTGATGATGCCGAGGTCCTCCGCCACCACCGGCAGCGGGTCGTAGACCTCGTGCAGCCGCTCGAAGAGCGTCTCGCCGCGAGCCTTCACCCATCGGCCGTGCACCGCGACCGGCTCGCTGGCAGGGATCTCCCAGTAGGCCTCGAAGCCGCGGAAATGGTCGACGCGCACCAGGTCGAAGAGCTTGAGCTGCGTGCACAGCCGGTCGATCCAGAACCGGAAGCCGTCGCGCTCGAGCGCATCCCAGCGGTACAGCGGGTTCCCCCAGCGCTGGCCGGTTGCCGAGAAATAGTCGGGCGGTACGCCGGCGACGACGGTCGGCCGCCCCGTCTCGTCCAGCGAGAACAGGTCCCGGTGTGCCCACACCTCGGCGCTGTCGTGCGCCACGAAGATCGGCATGTCGCCGAACAGCCGGACCCCGCGCGCGTTGGCATGCGCCTTCAGCGCCGCCCACTGGCTGAAGAACAGGAACTGCTCGAAGCGCACGAGCGCGATCCGCTCGTGAAGCCGCGCCCGGGCCTCCGACATCGCCTGCGGCTCACGGTCACGCAGTCCCTGCGGCCAGGACCACCAGCCACCCGGCCGGTCTTCCTGCAGGGCCGCGAACAGCGCATAGTCCTCGAGCCAGTAGGCCTCGTGCCGGCAGAAGTCCTCGAGCTCGCGCCGCGCGCTTGCCGCGGCCAAGGTCCTGAAGTTGCGCCATGCCCGCGCCAGCCAGACGTCGACCTCGCCACTCGCGTCCGCGGGCTGCAGCCAGCCGGCCGCCACCAACGGCTCCGAGGCGATGAACCGGCGGTTGCCGGCATGAACCGAGCCGGACTGGTAAGGGGAGCCGTCCGCGGCGGTGGGGCCGACCGGCAGCATCTGCCAGACGGCCATGCCGGACGCCGCCAGGAACTCCACGAAACGGAACGCGGCGGGGCCGAGCTGACCACAGGGACCTGGACCCGGCAGTGAGCTCAGGTGCAGCAGGACGCCCGCACCACGGCGGTCGAGGCAGCAGGACGCCGCACCGCTCACGGGCTCGTCCCGGGCGACGGTCGGCGGTCGGGCGGCAGCCTTGCGGTCACTGGCTCTGCCTCATGACGCCACCGCGCGAGGGATCGCCCGTGCCGAAGGCGAAGACCTGCTGCAGGTAATCCGGCGGCGTCTCCCCCAGCAGCTCGTAAAGATGCTTCAGCTGGCGCCGGAACAGGCGCTCGAAGTCGCTCACCGCGGCGCCCGGATTGTAGTCCCCGAACCACCAGAACCAGTCCGAGCCCTCGCAGGTGGCGAGCTGCAGCTCGGCGGCCTCGACCTGCGACGGCGTGAGGCGGCCGGAGGCGACCACCCGGTCGAACACGTGCTTCGCATCGCCCAGCATGTCCCAGGCGCGGTTCTTGTCCTTGTCGCCGATCCAGGTCGACAGCGTGCCGTAGACCCAGCTGCCGGCCACCAGGCGTGGCAGCGACCAGGGCATGACGACGCAGCGCTCGACGCAGTCCGAGAAGGTCGTCAGGCGCAGGCCAGGGTGCTCCGCGAGCCGCTTGTACAGGGCCGTGAGGAAGAAGTGGCCGTTGTTGGGGTAGTACTCCCAGGCATTCTCACCGTCCATGATGATGGCGACGACGGCATCGGATTTCCCGCGGGTCGCCCGGGCGACGTTCTCGAGGTGACGCACCAGGTCGTTGACGGCGTCGTCCGCGTGCCAGTCGGCGTAGGTGAAGCCGATCAGGTCGGACAGCCCGTCGTCACGAAAGAACATCGCCACCCGCCGTTCCTGCACCCGGTAGGCCCGATGGGGCCAGTACTCGGGAAACTGCGAGTTGGCCGCCAGGGTGTTGTGCAGCACCTGCTGGCCGCTGGCGGCCCAGCGCACCCCCTCCTCCTCGAGCAGGCGCAGGGTCCCGTCACTGACGGCCCCCTCCGCCGGCCAGCAGCCTGCGGGCGTCATGCCGAAGTGCTGGCGGAACACCTGGATGCCTCGCCGGATGTGCCAGCGTGCCCGCTCCTCGCCGCCCGCGTACTGAGGCAGGCGTGGCAGAGGGATCTCCGGCAGCGCATCGCGCGCGCTGCGGATGTCGAGCAGCAGCGGAATGATCGGATGGGCATACGGCGTCACGGAGAGCTCGACCCGGCCGCTCTCGGCAAGCGCCCGGTAGCGGCCGATGATGCCACCGATGAGCTCGCCGATCAGCCCGACGAGCCGGCGGCGATCGTCGAGATCGAAGTGGCGTCCCTTCTTCTCCAGCGCCGCGACGCGCAGGTCGCGCTGGCGCACCGACTCGCCCATCCAGGCGAGGTGATACCAGACGAGCAGGTCGACCAGGTACTGGTCGCTCAGATAGACCGCGGTGCCAGGGCGCTCCTGGAACCACGCGGCCAGGTCCACCAGCTCGCGGTAGACCGGATAGCGGTTGATGAGGTGCGTCTCGTTCGCCCGCAGGCACGACGCCAGCAGCTGCTGCCGGGCCAAGGGATCCGCGGGAAGGGAAGGTCCGGCGAGCGCGGCGAGCAGGGGATCGCCGAGCGGCCTGCGGTACCGCTCGAACTCACGGATCTGCTGGGCGTAGTCGTCGATCTGCTCGAGCAGGACCGGCGCGAAGTTGACGACCGCACGCGCCTGGAGGTTCTCCTCCAGGTGCGCGGCCATGTCGACGTAATCCTTGATGCCGTGGAGGTACACCCACGGCAGCTGGTACTCGCTGTGCTCCGGCCCGCGATAATCGGGCTGGTGCATGTGCCAGCAGAGGACGACCTTCAGGCGGTCCGCATCAGCGGACATGGTGCCTTTCCTGGTTCAGCATCTCCGGCGTGACCAGCACGATCCCCTTCTTCGAGACGTAGAAGCGCTTCGCATCCTGCTCGGGGTCCTCGCCGATCACCGTCCCCTCCGGCACCAGGCAGCCGCGGTCGATGACGGCGCGGGTGATGCGGCAGTTGCGGCCGATCTCGACGTCCGGCAGCACGACGCTGTCCTGGATGGTGGAATACGAGTGCACGCGGACGTTCGAGAACAGGAGGGAGTTGCGCACCACGGACCCCGAGATGATGCACCCGCCCGACACCATGGAATCCACCGCCATGCCGCGCCGGTTGTCGTCGTCGAACACGAACTTGGCCGGCGGCAGCTGCTCCTGGTAGGTCCAGATGGGCCAGGACTTGTCGTAGAGATTCAGCTCGGGCGTGATGCCGATGAGCTCGAGGTTCGCTTCCCAGAACGCGTCGATGGTACCGACGTCGCGCCAGTAGGCCTGCTTGCCGGTCTCGGGGTCGCGGAAGCGGTAGGTCATCACGCGGTACTGCTTGATGACCTTGGGGATGATGTCCTTGCCGAAGTCGTGCGTGGAGTTGCTGGTGTCCGCATCCTTGATGAGCTGCTCGAACAGGAAGGCGCGGTTGAAGACGTAGATGCCCATCGACGCCAGCGCCCGCGTCGGGTCGCCCGGCACGGGCTCCGGGTTCTCGGGCTTCTCGGCGAACTCGATGACCCGGCCCTCGTCGTTGACGGCCATCACCCCGAACTCGCGGGCGGTCTCGAGGTCGACCTCGATGCACCCCACCGTCATGTCCGCGCCGCTCTCCACGTGGTGAGCGATCATCGTGCCGTAGTCCATCTTGTAGATGTGGTCGCCGGCCAGGAGCAGGACGTAATCCGGATCGTGGCTGCGGAGGATGTCGAGATTCTGGAACACCGCGTCCGCCGTGCCCGCATACCAGTTGTTCTCCACGCGCTGCTGTGCGGGCAGCAGCTCGACGAACTCGCCGAACTCGCCGCGCAGGAACCCCCAGCCGCGCTGGATGTGCAGGATCAGCGAGTGCGCCTTGTACTGGGTGAGCACGCCGATCCGGCGGATGCCGGAGTTCATGCAGTTCGACAGCGGGAAGTCGATGATCCGGAACTTGCCCGCGAAGGGCACAGCCGGCTTGGCCCGCCAGAGGGTGAGATGCTTGAGCCGCGATCCACGGCCACCGGCCAGGATCAGCGCCAGTGTCGATCGCGTCAGTCGGCTGACGAAGCGCGGATTGCTGCCTGGACTCACTTTCGCCTCCTCGTTGAGAGCCGGATCCCAGGGCTGTGTCCGGCGGGTTCCAACACGACTATGGTACCATCGGCCGCGTTCCCGCACTCCCCGCGTGACGTGAAGTGCGGACCCTTAGGCACCCGGTGGACAGCCCCATGTCGCGCGCCAAGCCCCACCGTTCGACCTCCCTTGCGGAACCGTTGCGGCGCATCGCCGAGGCGCGTCACCACGACCCCTTCGCGGTGCTCGGCCGTCATCCGGACGACGCCGGGCTCGTGGTCCGGGCATTCCTCCCGACCGCACGCACGGTGACGATCGAGGACGCCGGCATC
>Ga0079037_100000159_pt1 | contig 25432 bp, 22 predicted proteins | sample Mud3Dept4metaG_FD_71479 | JGI IMG/M metagenome (GOLD analysis project Ga0079037, IMG submission 71479) | Freshwater wetland microbial communities from Ohio, USA, analyzing the effect of biotic and abiotic controls - Mud 3 Core 4 Depth 4 metaG | ecosystem: Environmental > Aquatic > Freshwater >... | reverse complement strand
ACCAGGAACTCGCCCTGGCGGACGTTCAGGGAAACGTCGTTGACGACCGGGACGCCCTGGTACCGCTTGGTTACCTGATCTAGAACGATGGACATGCACAAGCCATGGAGTTGATTGGTGTTTGCACGGCATCCTAGGGTCGCGAGGTTACGCCGTCAGTCGCCCGGCGGTGACATTTCGGTAACATCCGCCACGCCCTGCCATTGTGCCCGCCCTGACCCAGGAATCTGTGATGTCGCTTCCGTCTTATGAAAAACTTGGCGTCTTCTACCTCGGCCGCGAGTATGACCCCGCTACGCAGCAGCTCGGTGACGACCTGCTGTACGACTCGCGCGACCTGACGACGCATGCGGTCTGCATCGGCATGACCGGCAGCGGCAAGACCGGCCTGTGCGTGTCGCTGCTCGAAGAGGCCGCGATCGACGGCATTCCCGCCATCGTCATCGATCCGAAAGGCGACATCGCCAACCTCGCGCTGACCTTTCCGCAGCTGCGGCCGGAAGACTTCAAGCCCTGGGTCGACGCCGGCGAAGCCGCGCGCAAGAGCCAGAGCGTCGACGAGTTCGCGGCGACAACCGCTGCGACATGGCGCCAAGGACTCGAGGAGTGGGGCCAGGACGGCGAGCGCATTCAGCGCCTGCGTGACGCGGCCGTCGTGGACATCTACACGCCCGGCTCGAACGCTGGCCGGCCGCTGTCGATCCTCCGTTCGTTTGCAGCGCCCGATCCCGTGGTCGCGAATGACGCCACCGCACTCAAGGAGCGTGTCGGCTCTGCCGTCGCCGGTTTGCTCGGACTGCTCGGCATCGACGCCGATCCGATCCGCAGTCGCGAATTCATCCTGCTGTCCGCCCTGCTCGACGCCGCGTGGCGCAAAGGCGAGAGCCTAGACCTCGCCGCCCTGATCCGGTCGGTGCAGAAGCCGCCGTTCGACAGGGTTGGAGTCTTCGACGTCGAGAGCTTTTTCCCGGCGAAAGACCGCACGGAACTCGCACTCCGCATCAACGGCCTGCTGGCATCGCCTGGGTTCGAGGCCTGGCTCGCCGGCGACGCGCTCGACATCCAGTCACTGCTCTACGACGCGAGCGGCAAGCCCCGCATCGCGATCATTTCGATCGCGCACCTGAACGACGCCGAGCGCATGTTCGTCGTAACGCTGGTCGCGAACGAACTCGTCGCGTGGATGCGCCGCCAGTCCGGCACCACCAGCCTGCGCGCGATCTTCTACATGGATGAAGTGTTCGGCTTCTTCCCGCCGAGCGCGATGCCGCCGTCCAAGATGCCGATGCTGACGCTGATGAAGCAGGCGCGCGCGTTCGGCCTCGGCGTCGTGCTGGCGACGCAGAATCCCGTCGACCTTGACTACAAGGGCCTGGGCAACGCCGGCACCTGGTTCATCGGCCGCCTGCAGACGGAGCGCGACAAAGCGCGCGTGATCGAAGGCCTGCTCGGCAGCGATTCGGCCGGCGGCATGGACAAGACGCAGCTCGAAGCGGCGATGTCGAGCCTGCCGCAGCGCACGTTCCTGATGCGGAACGTGCACGACGCAGCACCCGTGCTGCTCCGCACGCGCTGGGCACTTTCGTACCTGCGCGGTCCGCTGACCCCGGCCGAGATTGCGAAGCTGGCTGCGTCAGGGGGGGAGATGTCCGCTCCGCCTGCACCCGCCCCAGCGGCCGAACCTGCTCCTGCCGCCACGCAGCGCGCGCCGGCAATGGCGTCGGGCAGTCGCCCGATCCTCCCAGCGGGCGTGCCGGAGAAATTCATGGCGGCCGCAGGCAACCAGGGCGTCGAGTACGAGCCGCGCATCGGCGCACGCGTGCGTGCGCATTTCGTCGACGCGAAGGCCGGACTCGATGCATGGGAAAACTGGTACTACCTCGCACCATTGACCGCGCAGGGTCCCGACTGGGAGGCTGCCGAAATCTGCAACGCGGACGCCATCCAGTTGCTCGATGCGCCGGCGCCCGACGCGACATTTGCAGACGTCGCCGGCAGCACCATTGCGGCCAGGGCCTTTGCGCAGCACGGCAAGTCGCTGGCAGATCACGTCTACCGCACGTCCTCGCTGTCGATCATGCGGTGCCCCGACCTCAAGCTGGCTTCCGCGCCAGGCGGCAGCGAAAGCGAGTTCCGGGCACAACTGGCATTGGCCTTGCGCGAGAAGCGCGATGCGGCCGTCGATGCCTTGCGCAGGAAGTACGCATCGAAGATCGACACGATCGAGGACCGGGCGCGCAAGGCGGAACAGAAACTCGTGCGCGAAAAGGAGCAGTCGAGCCAGCAGGCGATGTCTTCTGCGCTCAGCGTGGGGGGCAGCCTGCTAGGCGCGCTGTTCGGCGGGCGCCGCGGCAGCGCGTTCGGCAAAGCGTCGTCCGCGGCGAAGAGCGTGGGCCGCATCGGCAAGGAGCGGACCGACGTCGCACATGCCGAAGCCGACTTGACGGCACTGCAACAGCAGCACGCCGCGCTGGAGGCCGAACTGGCCGACGAGATCACAGCGCTCGAATCGAAGTTCGACGCCGGTGCGATCGCCGTGGAGCAGTCGGAGGTCAAGGCCCGTAAGTCCGACACCGAGGTGACCGATCTGGCGCTCGTCTGGCAGCCGGCTTGACGTAGAATCGGTCCGGTTCGCCCCACCCTGAGTGACAGCGATGGACGACCTGATCCGCAAGATCACCAAGAACCTGGGTGTCTCCAGGGAACAGGCCCGCGGTGGCGTCGTGGCGCTGCTGCGCGCAGGCCAGCAGAACCTGAGCCCGGCGGACTTCAAGGCGTTTGTCGCTGACGTCCCTGGCGCAGATAAGCTGCTCAAGAACGCCCCGCCACCGAGTGCCCTGAGCTCGCTCGCCGGCGGCATCGGGTCGCTGTTCGGCGGCAGGAGATCGGCTGCCGGCCGCTGGGCGGGCCTCGCCGCGTCGTTCGCGGAACTGGGCGTCGATATCGATACCGCGAAGAAATTCGGGCCGATCGTGATCGAGCACGTCCGCGAGCACGGCGGCGAAGACCTGGTGGACAAGATCCGCGTCGCCCTCAACGTCAACGTCTGACGGCCCCACGGCCGAACCTGCCGCATGAACCGACTGAACCTGACCCTCGCGGGTCGACTGCGAAGGTGTCGTGGTCCCGCCCTGCTGCTACTGGCTGCAGCGCTTGCGCTCTCCGCCTGCTCAAGACCCGCCAGCCGCGAACTGCAGGCCGGCAGCTACCGTGCGACCCTCGAGCTGCCGGGCAACAAGACCTTGCCCTTCGGTCTGGACGTGGCGCAGGAAGAGACCGGCAAGGTGCTATACGTCACCAACGGTGATGAACGTATCCGGCTCGACGAGGTGGAAGTCACCCCGGACCGGCTGCAAGCCCGGTTCCGCGGCTACGAAACGACCCTGTCCGCGGAGGTGAGGGGCGGCGAATTGACCGGCGACGTCACGCTCGTCCACGCGGACGGCCAGGTACTGAAACTGCCGTTCACCGCGCAGCTCGGGGAAACCTGGCGCTTCTACCCCGACGCCCTGCCGGACAACGCCGATTTTGCAGGTCGGTGGGACGTGGCCTTCACGGACGGCACCGGGCGTCGGAATGCCGGCGTCGCCATGTTCGACCAGAGTTTCGAGGACGTGAAGGGCACGGTGCTGATGCCGACCGGCGACCAGCGCTTCCTGGCCGGCGAAGCCCATGACGAGGAGTTGCGACTGTCACGTTTCGATGGCGGTGCGGTCGTGCTCTACGCAGCGAAGCTCGACGCCAGGGGCGATCTCGTTGGCGAAATGTGGTCGGACCGCGGCGGCTCGCAGCGCTTCGTCGCCACCCGCAATCCCGACGCCGCGATCGATGCTGCGGCGCTTGCTTCGCGTCTGCGCGATCCCGCAGCGCCTTTCTCATTTTCGTTCAGCGATCTCGACGGCCAGACCGTGTCGTCCAGCGATCCGCGTTTCAAGGACAAGGTACTGCTGGTCACGCTCGCTGGCAGCTGGTGTCCCAACAGCCACGACGAAGCACGGTTGCTGGTACAACTCGACCGCAAGTACCGGTCGCGGGGACTCGAGATCGTCAGCCTGATGTTTGAACAGCACGCGGAATTCAACCGTGCCGCTGCCGCGGTGCAGCGCTTCCGCACGGCATACGGCATCACCTACCCGACATTGATCGCGGGTACGGCCGACAAGACGAAAGCTGCAGCCGTGTTGCCACAGCTCGACGCCGTGCTCGCCTACCCGACGGCTATCTTCATTGACCGCGCGGGCCGCGTGCGCAAGATCCACACCGGGTTCGCGGGGCCGGCCACGGCCGTGCAGCACGACCTGCTGGCGCACGAGTTCGAGACCTCGATCGAAGAGCTGCTGCAGGCTGGCGCAACGTTCGCCGAGCCGACTTCGCCCGCGACGGAGCCGCCGCTCAGTCCCTGAAGTTGGTGAACTGCAGCGGCAGCTCGTACTCGCCCTTTTTCACCAGCGCGATCGCATCCTGCAGGTCGTCTCGGCTCTTGCCGGTCACGCGCACCTGCTTGTCCTGCAGCGCCGCCTGCACCTTGAGTTTTGAATCCTTGATCTGTCGCTGGATCTTCTTGCCGAGCTCCGTCTCGATCCCCTCGCGCAGCGTGACGATCTGTTTCGCCGTCTGGCCGGTGGTCACCGGCTCGTCGATCTTCAGACAGGCGACGTCGATGCTGCGCTTGGCGAGCTTGAGCTTCAGGATTTCAATCATTTGCTTTAATTGAAAGTCAGCTGGCGCAGAGAGCGTAATGACATGATCTTTCAATTCATACTTGGCATTCGTCCCCTTGAAGTCGAACCGCTGGCCAACCTCGCGGGAGGCCTGGTCCACGGCGTTGGTCACTTCGTGCATGGCGAGCTCGGACACGATATCGAACGAAGGCATGGGTGAGTGGGCTCGGGACGTTGGGACAGGCTGCAAGCCTAACGTGCTGGAGGCCGGTCGAGACAGGTCTGCAGCCCTGATTCGGTATCTACTTAATGCGAATACGAATGATTTGCATTGACGGCTAGCGAGGCATTCAGCACAGTCGCGGCCAACACCGAATCAAATCCATCGGACCCCACATGCCCGCTCCCGCCCGCCCGACCGTCTCGCCCTCCCGTCCCGCTACTCGATTCCTGGTGCCTCGCGCGGCGCTGCTCGGCCTTGCCGTGACCGCCACCTTGCTCGCTTCAACCAACGCCCGAGCAGACGACGACCCGGCGCCCGCTATCGACGGGCTGGAACCCGTAATTACCGTGATCGGCGACCGGATCCGCCTCGACTCGATCCCGGGCTCCGCTACGGTCATCGGCGCAGACGTTCTCATCGAGTCCCGCGTCTTCACCATCAACGAGGCGATGCACAAAGTGCCCGGGGTGTTCGCGCGGGATGAGGAAGGGCTCGGACTGCGGCCGAATCTGGGCGTCCGCGGCCTCAACCCGACCCGCTCGGGCAAGGTGCTGCTGCTCGAAGACGGGATTCCGATCGCCTATGCCCCGTATGGCGACAACGCGACCTATTACCACCCGCCGGTCGATCGCTTCGAGCGCATCGAGGTCCTGAAGGGCTCCGGCCAGATTGCCTACGGACCGCACACCGTCGGCGCGGTGATCAATTACATCACGCCACCGGTGCCGGGCGACCGCGCAGGCCGGCTCGTCGGTTCGTTCGGCAACAAGGACTTCCGCGAGGTCCACGGTGAGGTGGGTGACACCTTCGGCGACACCGGCTTCATCGCGCACGGCACGTACAAGGAAACGGACGGCGCGCGCGACAACATGCATTTCGAAGTCGGCGACGTGAACCTGAAGGTGGCGCACGCCCTCACCGAGCGGCAGGCCGTCACCGTCCGCGCGAGCTATTACGACGAGACTTCGCAAGTGACGTATTCGGGGCTCACGCTTGCCGAGTGGCAGGCCGACCCGTACCAGAATCCATTCGAGCACGACGCGATGGATGCGCAGCGTTTCGGCACGTCGGCCACCCACCGCTTCGAACTGAACCCTGCAGTGACCTTCACCACCAACGCCTACTACACCTACTTCAACCGTGACTGGTGGCGGCAGTCGAGCAATTCGGCGCAGCGGCCGAACGACGCGAGCGATCCGGCCTGTGCCGGCATGGCGAATCTCTCCACGACGTGCGGCAACGAAGGCCGCCTGCGCCAGTACTGGACAGCCGGCCTCGAGCCGCGAGCCGTGGTGGAGCACGGACTGTTCGGCATTGACAACGTCACTGAGGCGGGCATCCGCTATCACCTCGAGGACCAGTTCCGCGTGCAGGCGAACGGCGACAGCCCGACCTCGCGCGAGCCGGGCACCGGACGCAATGCCGGCATCCGCGAGGACAGCGATCGCTCGGTCGAAGCCATGTCGGCTTTCGTGCAGAACCGCTTTGACCTCGGCCGTTGGACCGTAACACCAGGCGTACGTTTCGAGCACGTCGATTACGAACGCACGGACAACCTGACCGGCGCCACGGGCAAGTCGACCGTCGACGAAGTCATCCCCGGAATCGGCACGACCTACGAGGTGCTGCCGGAAACGGTGGTGTTCGCGGGCGTGCACCGTGGTTTCGCGCCCCCGGGCGTTGCAGACATCGTGACGGCCGCGGGTGGCAGCGTCGATCTCGACGCCGAGCTCTCGTGGAACTACGAACTCGGCGTGCGGGCCAATCCGCGCGACGGACTCTCGTACGAAGCCACGCTGTTCCGCATGGACTTCGAAAACCAGATCGTGCCAGCCAGCGTCGCCGGCGGTTCGGGCGCAGCACTCACGAGCGCCGGCGAAACCCTGCAGCAGGGCCTCGAGCTGTCAGGTAATGCGACAAGCACGGGCTTCGTCGAATGGCCGGTCGAGGTCTTCGTTCGCGCGTCCTACACCTGGCTTGCGGATGCGGAATACGTCGGCGAGCGGTACAGCAACATTGCCGGCTTCAGCAGCGTCAGCGTGACCGGCAACCGCCTGCCATACGCGCCCGAGCACCTGCTCTCCGGCACGGTCGGCGTGCGCACCGGCTTTGGACTCGGGGTATCGCTCGAAGGCGTCTACACCAGTTCGTCTTTCACCGACGACCTCAATACCGTCGCGATCGTCGCGAACGGGCAGCGCGGCGAAATGCCCGGCTACACGGTGTGGAACCTGACGGCCAACTACGACCTGCCGTTCTGCGACTGCACCGTCTTCGCCACGGCGAAGAACCTCGGTGACACGCTCTACGTTGCCGACATGAGCCGTGGGTTGATCCCGGGCATGCCGCGCCTGGTGCAGGCGGGGTTCGAAGTCAGGTTCTAATTGCGTGATCCCTGGCCTGGCAGGTTCCTGTCAAGAAAAGCGACGACGCTGGCATTCATAGTCGCATGGAAGGCTTTCCTGTCGAACTGCCCTGGATCCGAGCAAATGCCGGGAGGTTTCAGGATGCCGCAGGTTGCGAGAAACGACGTATGTCCAGCACCGGGGACCGAATGGAATTCGACCCGCGGGCCCAGCGCTTCGCGAACCAGCCCGGCATTCGTCGCATACGGGACGCTGTCGTCCTGTTCGGCGCTCCAGAGCTGAATCGGGACGCGCACATTGGCGAATCCGTTCGGACCGAATGCAAATCCCAGGCCCGGTGCCGCCACCACCGCCACCTTGATGCGGGCGTCGGTCAGAAAGAAACCTCCCACGTTCGGCGTATCGGCCTGCAGCAAAGGAGACTTGGCGTGACTCAGCACCTCGCAGATGAACTCTGGCGACTTGGCACAGTGCCTTGCAACGAGTCCGAGGTCCGGTTGAGCCCCGACCGCGGTCAATACCGTAAACCCGCCCGCAGACATTCCGAACGCGCCGACACGTTCCGGGTCGATGCGATCGTACCCTTGCCAATCCCCGAGCATGTAGTCGATGGTGGCGTGGAGTTCTCGGTTACGCCCGCTGTACAAGGACACTGAACCCGCAGCGCTCTGGTCTGCATAGTTGTCGCCCGTGTGCATGGGAGCGGCGACCACATAGCCGGCGTCAGCAAGGGCAAGGGCCAGGTCCGCGTGGCTTCCCGGCCCGCCGCCGTTGCCGTGCGAGATCACGACGAGCGGCAAGTCGCGACCCGCGATCGGACCGTCGGGCGCCACATCCATCAGCAGCGGACCCAGCAACGTCGTCGGCCGGGGACGCGCTTGCGTTGGATACCACACGCCGACCAGGAACGTTCGTCCATCGGAGCCAGTTGCTCGAGCCACCTCGAAGCCCACGGGGTTTTCCGTGCGCAATGCCGTCAGGAATGCGGCGACCAGGACTCCGCAGACCAGGATTGCAAGAACCACCAGCACCCGACGGATCCATTTCACCGGCTTGCCCCGGCGGCGTGCCGAACGACTGTGCTACCCAACCGCAATCGGCGTAGTTGCACACGTGCATGGAGCGTTCGCAGGTCTGAAACGCTAACCACGAAACTGCTCCGCATGCTGCTGGCCTGCATCGCCGATTTCGTCCCAGACGGCCTTCGAGCCCACCCAGATGTGGTGGACCACCTTGAGCGCGTCACCGCCCTGGGTAAGGGAACCTGCTGGGACGAACATTCTTGCCGGGTCGTTCTGGCCGGGAACCGGCGAGCCGCAGATCCTGCAGAACCAGGTCTGCCAATCTGAATTCGGCTTGCTCCACATCACGATGTGATCTTCACCCCGAATCCACCGGAGTCTGTCGCTCGGAAAGACAACCACCGCGATGCCATTGCTCCCCGTGGACCTGCGACAGATCGAGCAGTGGCACACGAAGACATCAGTAAGATCCGCGTCGATCTCAAACTGGACGGCACCGCAATTACACTCGCCCTTGGCCATGAGACCTCCCTACGAACCAAGTACGCCGGTCGTTCTGACTCACACCTTCCCACACAGTCCGGTGACAGCGTCAAACAAAAATGCCCGTGACGAACGTCACGGGCATTCTCGGTGGCGAGTCAGGTTGGCTGGACGGGTCGAGGTGAAACTGCAGCGCTCCGACTGACCCCCAACCCCTGTCCCCTGACCCCTTCTGTCAGGCAGCGAGCGATGCCTTGCTCATCGCGCGCAGGCGGCGGCGCTGCAGGCGCAGCCCCTGCTCGATCTGCTTCAGCTGCAGGCGGAAGTTGGTCTCTTCCCAGCGCTGCAACAGGCGCTGCTTGCGGTCCGTAACCCACTGGTCGCGTACCTTGCCCCATTCCTCGACCGACTTGCGGAACGCCGCGTATTCTTCGGCGACGCGGGCTTTCAGGCGATCGACGTGCTCGTCGCCCGGCCGATTGCGCCGCGCCTCGAGCGCCCGTTCGACACGCTTGAACTGCATGGCGACCTGCGACCGCTGGATCCAGAGATCCGGCACGCGCTTCAGGTTGTCGGCGAGACCCACGTACGACAGGCCGGCGATCAGCCACTTGGTCGGGTCGTACTGCCACCACTTCACGCCGTTGCGATAGTCGTTCTGGAAGATGTGGTGAAAGTTGTGATAGCCCTCGCCGTACGTCAGAAACGCCAGCACCGGGTTGTCCCGGGCAGTGTTCTCGTCCGTGTACGGCTGCGAACCCCACATGTGAGCCAGCGAGTTGATGAACCACGTGAAGTGGTGGTTGATCACGAGACGCAGGATGCCCGCGAGCAGGAACACGCCCCACACGTCGCCCACGGCCCAACCCGCGAGCAGCGGCACCGCCACGTTCATGAAGACCGTGAGCGGGATGTAGAACCGGTGCTGGAACATGACGACGGGATCGCGCTCGAGGTCGCGCGCGTTCGAGAAATCGTTCTTGCCACTCGGGTAGTCGCGCAGGATCCAGCCCATGTGCGAAAACCAGAACCCGCGCTTCGCGCTGTACGGATCCTTGTCCCAGTCGTCGACGAAGCGGTGGTGGGTGCGGTGCTGCGAGCCCCAGACCAGGATGCTGTTCTGCAGCGCCATGGCACCGAACAGCATCAGGAATGTGCGCACCGACCAGTGCGCGCTATAGGCGCGGTGCGCCCACAGGCGGTGGTAACCCGCCGTGATCGCGATGCCGCATGCCCACAGGAACACTAGCGCCAGGACCCAGGCAGCGAGGCTGAACCCGTGAGTGAAGCCATACCAGGGCACGACCGTGACGGCGACCAGAGGCAATGCGGTGAACAGGATCGTGGTGACCCAGTTGATTGGAGCATGCTCGGGGGAGCGGGCGACGGTATCGTTGGGCATCACGGGGTTCCGTTAGTCGTCACTGTTTCGACCAATAGCCCTGCAGTCTAACGGCCGGGCCGGGTCGAGGCATAGTTACTTTCAACCAACTATCTGATCCATAAGCGTTCTTTTCCGTGCACTGCCGCATAAAAACGACCTCCCGGCGAAGCCACGCGCGGGCGGCGGTGCAACAGAAAAATCAGCTCGGTCAGCGGCGTTACCGGTTGCGCCGGCGTTGGCGTAGGGTCAACGATATCGACCCTCGACCGTTGTCCGGATTGGACGTCCCTGAACCAATCGGAGTGCCTCCATGCGATCGTTTGCCCGTCCGTTCCTGGCTGCCCTGCTTGCAGTGGCCGCCTCCGTGCCTGCGTTGACCTGGGCCCAGGAAGGCACCGCCAAGGCGGCACGTGCGCCCGTCAACCAGCCAGCGCTCAAGCAGGCGCCCGCGCCGCAGACTCGCTCCGCCCAGGGCGACTGCGTGCGCGAAGCCAACCGGCGGGGGTTCACGGTGCTGGACACGAGCAACTTCCAGCAGCTCCGCGAAGGCTGGTCGATCGATTTGCGCGTGCGCAACCAACGCGGGCAAGTCACGAATGGTTCGTGTTTTGTCGAAACCCGCACGGGCGACGTCAACCTCTATGGCTTCGGCTGGGGTTACGACGACAACGGCGACGATCGCATGCAGTTCAACTGCGCTTCGGTCGAAAAGAAGTACCGCGAATGCCAGCTGCCGGTGAACGGCCGCGCCGTACTGGTGAAGCGGCTGTCCGACGCGCGCTGCGTCGAAGGCCAGAGCTGGGGCCAGCGCGGCGATCGCGTCTGGGTCGCCAATGGCTGCCGCGCCAGGTTCGAAGTCACCCGCGGAGGCTGGGGCGGCGGGGGCAGCGGCGGAGCAAACGTGCTGGACTGCAACTCGGATGGCGATCGCTACCGTGAATGCGCGATCGGTGCGGGCTACTTCGGCCGCCTGTTGCGCGACAACAGCAACGGACGCTGCCGCGCGAACTCGACCTGGGGCACGCGCAACGGCGTGATCTGGGTGACGGCCGGCTGCCGCGGGCGTTTCGAAAAGGTGCGCGGCAACAGCGGCGGGTCGGGTGGCTCGGGTCAGGCCCGGGCGGAGCAGGCCTGCATCAACGACGTGCAACGCCGTGGCGGACGCATCCTGCAGCAGAACGCAGCCGTAGCGATGCCGGGCGGCTACCGCATGCAGCTACGGGTGCGGATGCCGCAAGGCGAAACGCGCGCCATTGGCTGCACCTACTCTTCGCAGAGCGGGCAGGTTCGCCTCGACGTGCTGTCCGGCACCTGAGCGGAATCAGCGGCGGCAGAGCTCCAGCAGTCGCGGCCATGCGGCCTGGCTGGAGCGCTCGGTGTCGGGCGACAACCCCGCGCCGAGTTCGAAGCTATGGGCACGCACGCCGAGCAGCAGCGCAGGCGGCGGGCTGGCGCCCGTGACTCGCCGATACGTCTCCAGCACCTGCGCCGGCGCGAGCGAATGACTGGTGTGCGCGAATCCTGCGTCGGCGCGAACCTCGCGCTCGACGAATGGCGCCTCCGCGTCGACACAGGCATCGACGAAGATCACTCGTTCGCGCCCGGCGAGGTCGAGCGCGTGCTCGACCTGCCACTGGAAGTCGACCAGCACCTCGACGCCCGGCACGTCCGCCGCCTCGAGTTTTTCCGCCAGCAGCGGACCCACGGCATCGTCGCCCCGGCTCGGGTTGCCCACGGCAAACACCAGCGTGGGCGCGATGCTCATCCGCGCACCATCGAGTCTGTGACCGAGCCGTCAGCGTCGAGCAGCTCCACCGACAGCGGCATCCTGCCGACCGCGTGCGTCGCGCACGAGAGGCAGGGATCGAACGCACGCACGGCCACTTCGATGTGGTTGAGCAGGCCCTCGGTCAGCGTGCGCCCATCGAGGTACTGGCGCGCCACCTCGCGAATCGCAACGTTCATCGCATGGTTGTTGTGCGTCGTCGACACGATCAGGTTCGCGCGCACGACCTGGTCGTTCTCGTCGACGCGGTAGTGGTGTATGAGCGTGCCGCGCGGCGCCTCGATGACGCCCACGCCGCGCGCCTGCCGCTTGCCGCCCGTGATCAGGTCGGTCCCGAGGAGATCGCCGTCGTGCAGCAGGTCCTTGATCGCTTCGGCCGCGTGCAGCATCTCGATCATGCGCGCCCAGTGAAAACCGAGCGTGGACAGCGCGGCGCGTCCGTCGTCAAACGCCATGAACTCGCGCCGTTCGCGGTCTGCGAGCGGCGTGGGAATGAAGTCGCAGCGGGTGACGCGGGTCAGCGGGCCTACGCGGTACCAGCCGTTCTCGTGCCCGAGCGCACGCAGGTACGGGAACTTCATGTACGACCACGCCTTCACTTCCTCGGAGATCTGCTCCCAGTAGTGGCCGTAGTCCACGTGGTCGAAGATCGTCCCCCCGTCCGCGCCTTGCGCGCGCAGGCCGCCATGATAGAGGTCCATCGCGCCGTCGGCTCGCACGAGGCTCAACGTCCGCGCCTCGAACGTGCCGAAGCTGCGGTACGTCGCCAGGTCCTGCTCGAAGAGTTGCCTGACCAGCCGCACGGCGTCGCGGCTCCACGCGATCATCTGGTAGATGTCTTTCTGCAGCTCGTCGCGCTCGGCGGCCGTGAGGCTCTTGTTCACGCCGCCGGGCACCGAGCCCGTGCCATGGATGCGCTTGCCCGCCGTGTGACGGACGACTTCCTGGCCGTACTTGCGCAGCAACACGCCCTGCCGGGCGATGTCGGGATACGCGGCCGCGACACCCACGATGTTGCGGCGCGCGACGTCGGAACCGAAGCCGAACAGCAGGTCCGGCGACGACAGATGGAAGAAATGCAGCGCGTGCGACTGCAGGATCTGCCCGTAGTGCATCAGGCGGCGGATCTTCTCCGCCGTGGGCGTGAGCGTCGTCGCGCCGACCACCTGGTCGAGCGCCTTGCACGCCGCGAGGTGATGGCTCACCGGGCAGATGCCGCACAGGCGCTGCACCATCACCGGCACTTCCCAGTACGGCCGGCCCTGGATGAATTTCTCGAAGGCACGGAATTCCACGATGTGCAGCCGCGCCTGCTCGACGTGGCCGTCCTCGTCCAGCAGCAGCGTGACCTTGCCGTGGCCCTCGACGCGCGACAGCGGTTCGATCACCACGCGGCGCAGCTGTTCGGGGTGGGCGGCGGTTTCCAGCGGAAGCGTGCTCATTGCGGGCGGCCCTGCTCAATCGTAGTGGATCAGGCCATGGCCGAGTTTCGGCGTGCGGCCATCGATCAGGTCAGTGAGGAATTTCCAGATGGCGTCGCCCGACGGCGGGCACCCGGGGATGAAGTAGTCGATCTTCACCACCTCGTGCAGCGGATGCACCTTGTCGAGCGGCAGCGGCAACTCGGGATCGTTGGGGATCATGCCGTGGGCCACGCCGGGATCGGTCAGGTACACCTCCTGCAGGCACAGGCCGAGGTCGAGGTGGTTGCGTTGCGCGGGCAGGCCGCCAGTCACGGCGCAGGCGCCCATTGCCACCAGGATCTTGCAGTTGGCACGGAACTCGCGCAGCACGTGCACGTTCTCCGCGTTGCAGATGCCGCCCTCGATGATGCCGACGTCGCACGGCCCGCAGTGCTTGATGTCGGTCAGCGGCGAGCGATCGAACTCGATGCGCTCGAGCAGCGCGAACAACCGTTCGTCGATGTCGAGCAGCGACATGTGACAACCGAAGCAGCCGGCGAGCGAGGTCGTCGCGACCTTGAGCTTGCGCCGGGTGACGTCAGTCATGGTTGCGCTCCAGCGGGCGCGGCGCATCGGCGAGCGCCTGCGCACTGATCGGCGACTTGTCGTAGCGGCGCGCGCCGATCGGCGTGGCGAACCCGACGCGCTTGCGCAGGATCACGCCCACCGGGCACACCTCGACGGCCTTGTCGGTGACCTTCACGTCGGTGTCCACGAGCCGCCCGGACTCCGCGTTCACGATCAGGTGCTTGCCGAGGCCGCGACCTGCCAGCGAGAAGACGTGCTTGCCGTCCACTTCGCGTGCCGCGCGCACGCACAGCTCGCAGAGGATGCAACGGTTGAAATCGAGCAGGATCTCGGGGTGCGAGGCATCCACGGGACGGTCCGGAAACAGGTGACGGAATCCCGCGGTCATCACCCCGAGATCGTAGCCAAGGGCCTGCAGCACGCAGTTGCCGCTTTTCTCGCAGGACGGGCAGAAGTGATTGCCCTCGGCGAACAGCATCTGCACCAGCGTGCGTCGCAGGTCATTCAACTCTTCCGTTTCGCTTTCGACTTCGGTCGCGATCCCGGCTGGCGTGGTGCACGCGGCCATCAGCCGGCCATTGACCCTGGCGGTGCAGAGCTTGCAGCTGCCGTGCGGCGTGAATTCCGGGTGGTAGCACAGGTGCGGGATGTAGCGCCCGGCCGCGAGCGCGGCCTGCATCACCGTCTGCCCGGGTTCGAACGGCACCTCGGCGCCGTCGAGGAGAAAGCTCGGCCGTTCGTTCACGGATGTGCCTCCAGGTGCGCATCGGCGTCGTCGCGGCCGGTCATCTTGCGGGCGCGGTGCAGCGCACCGTCGAGGTCGAACGCCGGCGTGAAATCGAGCGAGCGCAACTTGCGCTCGTAGGCCGGGCGGAAGCGCTTGAGCGTGTCGAGGATCGGATTGCAGGCCGTGTGGCCAAGGCCGCAGTGGGCCGACATCAGCAGCACCTTGTTCAGCCGGTCGATTTCGCCGACGTCGTGCTGCGTGCCGTTGCCCGCACGGATCTTGTCCATCGACGCGACCAGCATCGAGGTGCCGACGCGGCAAGGCGTGCAGAAGCCGCAGCTCTCGTGCGCAAAGAACTGCGCGTAGTTGTGCGCCACGTCGAACATGTCGCGGCTGGCGTCGAACACGGTGAACGCGCCGGCCGTGGGCAGGTCCTCGAAAGCAATGCGGCGGCCGAACTCGTTCGCGTCGACGCAGACGCCGGACGGCCCGCTGATCTGTATCGCCTGGGTGTCTGCGGCGCCGCATTCCTCCAGCACCTGGCGCAGCGTCACGCCGAACGGGTACTCGTACAGGCCCGGACGCGCGACGTCGCCCGCCACCGAGAGAATCTTGGTGCCGGACGACTTGAGCGTGCCGAGCGAGCGGTACCAGTCGCCGCCCCGGACGGCAATCAACGCGGTGGCGCACAACGTCTCGACGTTGTTCACGATCGTCGGCTGCTGCTTGTAGCCGTTCGTGACGGGATACGGCGGTCGATTGCGCGGCACGCCACGCTTGCCCTCGAGCGACTCGATGAGGGCGGACTCCTCGCCGCACACGTAGGAGCCCGCGCCGACGTGGATGCGGATGTCGAAATCGAAGCCCGGCTGGCCGCAGATGCCGTTGCCGAGCAGGTTGGCAGCGCGGCGCCGCTGCAGCGCCGCCTCGAGCGGCTCGAGCAGGTAGCGATATTCGCCGCGCAGGTAGAGAAATCCCAGGCTGGCGCCGATCGCGTAGGCCGCGACCGTCATGCCTTCGAATACCAGGTCGGCGTGGCTCGTCAGCAGCACGCGATCCTTGAACGTGCCCGGCTCGCCTTCGTCGGCGTTGCAGACCACGTAGCGCGTCAGGCCCGTGGCTTGACGGCACGCCTCCCATTTGACGCCGGTCGTGAACCCGGCGCCGCCACGGCCGCGCAGGTTGGAGCGCTTGATCTCCTCGAGGGTTGCGATCGGTCCCTGCGCGGCACCCACGTACGCCTCACGCCAGGAGCGTTCGTTTGCCGCGTGCTCGGACCAGCCCGCCGCGCCCCGTTGCAGTGCCGCGCGTATCGCGTCGCCGGGTTGCTGCGTGTGGCCGAGCAGGATACCCGCGCGGCGCACGTTGTCATGCACGGCGAAGAACTCGGCTGGCCACTCGTCGACCGGCGTACGGGCAAGGATCAATTCACAGATGCGCTCGACACGTTCACTGGTCAGCGACGGGATCGCGCGACCGTTGACCAGCAGCGCGGGCCCCTGGTCGCACATGCCAGTGCATGACGTGCGAGCGACGCTGACGAGACCATCCTGCGAGACTTTCCCCGGCTCCGCCCAGAGGCGGTAGCACATCGCCTCGAGCAGGGACTCGCTGCCGGCCATGCGGTCGGTGATGTTGTCGGAAAACAGTACGCGATAAGCGCCTAGCGGCTCGTCGGACAGGAAAGAATAGAAGCTCGCGACGCCCCTGGCGCGCGAAAAAGGGATGCGCAGCAGGCGTGCGACCAGCGTCAGCGCAGGACCCGGCAGGTAGCCGAACTCCTCCTGGACCTCGCGCAACACCTGCACGAGCGCACCGGGATCGTGCTCCCAGCGTGAAATGATGCGTCGTACGCGCGGCTCGAGATCGTCCGGTGTGTCAGGCATGGCGTCGATGTGCGGTCTTCCTCGCGGACAGCTCGTCCGACCCGGACACACTGCGCTGTGCCGGGCCAGGCTCGCCATCGCGGAAAACCGGACCCGCACCACGGCAAAGCGCGATCGTCAGTGGCCCCCATGCACGAAGAGGCCTGCGGCGCGCAACGCTGCAGCCAGTTCCGCTTCGATGCGCACCGCATCGGTGCGCGTGATTCCTTGCAGATGCAGCGTGGGTCCCGTGAGGACCTCGAGCCCTCGCCGCAGAACGCTGCCGGCCGCACGAATCCCGGCCTTGTGCTGTTCGAAGCGCTGCACCGGCGAATAGTGACTCATGCCCACGTACAGCCCGAACGGATCGGGGCGACTGTCGCTGTAATCGAGCAGGACGAGATAAATGTTGGATCTGCCACGTTGCGGTGGAACGAAGCGTGCAGTGACTTCGTATGCAAGCGGCAGCCATTGCACGTGACGCATCGGGAGCCACTCCGGGATGGCCGCGGCCGCGGCGTCCCAGAGCTGCTGCAGCGCGCGCTCGACGTTGCCGCCGATCTCGCCGCGCATCCAGAGTTCGTGGATGACCTGCGCGCCGGCCAAGCCGTCGCGAGCTTCGAGCGCCGAGGCAAACTCGTCCCACAGGGACACGGTCGAACCCCCGCTTCGGACCGGCCCACGGGCTGCCGCGACTTTTTCTGACGACCTGCGCATGCGGGAATGCTACGGTTTGCGGCAGTCGATTGTCAGCGAGCGTCCGATGCGGTCTGTTTTCCTGGATTACGCCACCGTCAGCTTCAACGGCGACCTCGATCCGTCCGCGCTGCGACGAGCGATGCCGGGGCTGGAGTTGCGCGACAACACGCCGCAGGCTGCCGTGCCCGAGGCCATCGCCGGCGCAACCGTCGTCGCGCTGAACAAGCTGCGCATCACGCGCGAGACGATCACGGCCTCACCCGACCTCAAGCTCATCGTGCTCGCGGCCACGGGCACCAACAACGTCGACCTCGAAGCTGCCGGCGAACGCGGCATCGGCGTCTGCAACCTGCGCGACTACTGCACGGCCTCGGTAGTGCAGCACGTGCTCGGCACGGTGCTGCTGCTAACCCAACGCCTGCGCGAATACGACGCGCTGGTGCGCTCGGGCGCCTGGTCGCGCGGCGACCAGTTCTGCCTGCTCGACTTTCCGATTCGGGAGCTCGCGGGGCGCAGGCTTGGCATCGTGGGATACGGCGCACTCGGCAAGGGCGTGGCACGCGCGGCCAGTCTCGCGCTCGGCATGGAGGTATGGGTCGCCAACCGCCCGGGGGGCGAACCTCACGCCGGCCGGCACGACCTCGACGAACTGCTGCCGCAGGTGGACGTGCTCAGCCTGCACTGTCCGCTGACGCCAGCAACGGAGGGTCTGATCGGTGCCCGTGAGCTGGCACGCATGAAGCCCGATGCGCTGCTCGTCAACACTGCCCGGGGTGCGCTCGTCGACTCACAGGCGCTGGCCGACGCTCTGCGCGCCGGCAGGCTCGGCGGTGCCGCCATCGACGTGCTGCCGCAGGAACCGCCCGTGGCCGGCAATCCCCTGCTGGCAAAGGACGTTCCGAACCTGATCGTGACGCCACACATCGCGTGGGCAGCGCGCGAGGCACGCCAGCGCTGCCTGGATGAAATGGCGGCGAACGTCGAAGATTTCGCGCGGGGCGGCCATCGCGGCCGCGTCGTCTGACAGCGGACTAGCCGCGGGCGAGCGCCTGTGCCGCCCAGCGCACGACAGGCTTTACGCGCGGCGAGACGAGTTCGAGGGCCGCATCGAAGTCGACCCAGCGGTACTCGCTGTGCTCGGCACGGCCGATCAAGGGATTGATCGGCAAGCTCACGTCCGACGTGCGCGTGGACGCAAGGTAATACCGGGCGACCTTGCCGCCGCTGTAGGGCCCCGTCTGCGTGGAATTCGAGCCCCACGCGAATTCGAGATCCTCGATCGTGGATTCTTCGCGCACCTCGCGGATGGCGGCGGCCAGCGGCTCTTCGCCTTCCTCGACCATTCCCTTCGGGAAATCCCAATGATTGAAGGCGCGCAGCAAAAGATACATCCAATCGTCGCCTTCACGGCGAACGACCACGACACCGGCCGAAAGCCTCGGGGATCGGGGACCCATGGCGCGAGTATAGGCGATTCATCGGCCTGATTGCTTTGCACCGGCCGATAGGCTGCAGCTATTATTTCCGCATGAACCTGCGCGACCTCCGATACCTCGTGGCACTGGCCGACGAGCGCCACTTCGGCAAGGCGGCGGAGCGCTGCTTCGTCAGCCAGCCGACCCTCTCCGCCCAGATCCGCAAGCTCGAGGAGTACCTGGGCGTGCCGCTAGTCGAGCGGCAACCCAAGCGCGTCGCCCTGACCGCGACCGGCGTGAAGATCGTGCAGCGCGCGCGCCTGTTGCTGCAGGAAGCCGACGCGATCGTCGAACTGGCCAGGACCGACCGGGATCCGCTGGCCGGGCAGCTCAAGCTGGCATTGATCCCAACTGTCGGTCCGTACCTGCTGCCACACATCGTCGGCCGGCTGCGACGCGAACTGCCGCGGCTCAAGCTCATGCTGTACGAATACCAGACCGAGCACATGCTCGAGCGGTTGCGCGCAGGCGAGATCGACGTCGGCATTCTCGCGCTGCCCGTGGTGATGGACGGCCTCGAAGCCGCCACGCTGTACGAAGAGCCCTTCGTGCTTGCCGTGCCCGCCTCGCATGCGCTCGCCGATCGCGAGCGCGTGAAGGTGGAAGATCTGCGTGGTGAAACACTGCTGCTGCTCGAGGACGGCCACTGCCTGCGCGACCAGGCGCTCGAAGTCTGCAGCCGGGTCCGGGTGAGCGAGGAGCAGGACTACCGGGCGACGAGTCTCGAGACGTTGCGCCAGATGGTCGCCGCCGGCCACGGCATCACGCTGCTGCCTGAACTGGCTGCCGAAACGCCTGTGGGCACTGCGCGCGGTCTGCGCGTGAAACCGTTTGCGAAACCTGTGCCGGGTCGCACGATCGGTGCGATCTGGCGCAAGTCGACCACCCGCACTCCCGCAATCGATGGCATCGTCGCGACGATCCGCAGCGCGATGAAGGACGGCACGAAAAAATGAAGCCTCGAGTAACCCTCGCATTGCTTGCCCTTGCCCTGCTGCACCACGCCCCGCCGACGTACGCCGCCGAGCCTGCACCGCAGGCCGTGACCGTGAGCGCCGCGTGGGCGCGTGCAACTCCGCCCGGCATGGCCGTCGCCGCGGTTTATCTCACCCTGAGGGGAGGACCGCGGGCAGATCGGCTCGTCGGCGCTGCAACGTCACGCGCCGCGATGGCGCAGATCCACGTGGTATCGGCAGCGGCCGGCATGGCGCAAATGCGTCCGACCGAAGGTGTCGACGTGCCCGCTCGCGAGTCCGTCGCGCTCGCGCCGCAAGGCACGCACATCATGCTGATGGACCTGCCGCAGCCACTCGTCGCCGGTGAGCGGTTTCCGCTGACGCTGCAGTTCGAGCAGGCGGGCAAGATCGACGTGAGTGTCGAGGTGCGCGCGCCGGGCACCGCTCCGCCGTCTGCACACTGACGCGCGCACGAAAGCGACAAGGACGTCGTCTTTGAATCGTTCCACCCTGGCGCTGCCCGTGCATCGACTCCACGACGAGGAAGTCGAGCGGCTGCTCGCGACCGGCGAACGCCGCGCGGAACTCACGTCGCTCTTCGGCGACCAGGGCTACCGTGAGCTGAGCGCGCTCGCGCGCCGGGCGGCGGCGCGGCGACGCGCCGACGGACCTCGCGTGTACGTGCTGCCGGGGCTGATGGGATCGCGCATCGGGTCGCGCGGACTGCTGCTCGACGACGTGCTGTGGGTCGACCTGATCGAAATCGCGGCGGGTCACCTCACTCGCCTGGCCTTGCCGGCCGGCTCGCGGCTGGTCGCGCTCGGCGCGATGCTGCTCAACACGCTGAAGCTGAAGTTGTCGCTGCGGATCGCCGGCTTCGATGCGCAGCTGCATCCGTACGACTGGCGCGCCAGCGTGAGCGAGCTCGCCGACGTGCTCAACCGGCGCGTCGCGGCCGAGGCCGACGGCGCGCCGGTCATGCTGGTCGGTCACAGCTTGGGAGGCCTCGTCGCTCGACTCGCGCTTGGCCGTCAGCGCACCGAGCGCATCACGCGTGTCGTGCAGCTGGGCGCTCCGAATCACGGCTCCTTTGCGCCGGTGCTCGCGCTGCGCGGTGTCTATCCGACGGTGCGCAAGCTCGCAGCCATCGACCGGCGGCACACGGCAGAAGACCTGGCGCGGATCGTGTTTCGAACACTGCCGGCCCTGCACGAACTGCTGCCCGATCCCGAACTCACCGGCGGCGCTGACCTGTTCGACGCGACATCCTGGCCAGATGACCCGCTGCGACCCGACCCTCAGCAGCTGCTGGCTGCGCGGCAGGAGCGCGCACGCTGGCCGGGCAGCGACGATCGCTGTCTCGTGATCGCGGGGATGCGACAGGACACCGTCACGTCGCTGCTGTCGACCGGTGACGAGTTCGATTTCGGCCTGACGCCACAGGGCGACGGTACCGTACCGCTCGCACTCGCCGTTCGCCCGGGTGAACCTGCCTGGTACGTTGGCGAGAAGCACGGTGGCCTGCCCAACAATGGGCGCGTCATCGCAGCGGTGGTGGACCTGTTGCGCAGCGGCGCAACGCAACGGCTTGCAACCACGGCCTCGCGCAGCCGCATGACCGTGATTCGTCAAGTGAGCGAAACGGTGTTGCGTCGTGTCGCCCCGCACAAGGTTAAGTGGCAACACCTGTCACCCGACGCGCGTCGTCGGCTGCTCGAGCCCGTCGTCTCCCCCGAGTTCCATGGCACGGTGCAGCCCGCCGTACTCGAGCAAGCATTCGCTGCGCGCAGCGCCGCAACACAGCCCACCCCGGCGCGACCCCGACGCACGCTCGAAGTCCGGCTCGTCCGGGGCAGCATCACCGACGCCAACTCACGCGCGCTGGTGCTGGGCGTGTTCCACAACGTCGATCCCTCCGGCCCCGCTGCAGCCATCGACGCCGAACTCGGCGGCGCCATCCGCGAGTTCACGCTGCGGCGCATGTTCGCGGCGCAACTCGGCCAGGTCTTCGTGCTGCCGGTGGCGCGCAGCCGGCTGCTCGCGGAGTTCGTGCTGTGCGCGGGCCTCGGCGATTTTGACGACTTCGGCGCCGATGCAACGGCGTTCGTCGCGGAAAACATCGTCCGCACGCTCGCCCGCACGCAGGTCGAGGACTTCGCGACCGTGCTCTTCGGCGCGGGATCCGGCGTGCCCGTGGCGATGGCGCTCGAGCAGCAGCTGCGCGGGTTCATCGCCGGCGTGGAGCACGCGGACCCGGACGAGGTCGTGCGCCGTATCTCGATCTGCGAAATCGACGCACGCAAGTACGCCGCGCTCGTACGTGCGGCCCGGGACGTTGCGACGAAGTTGCAGGCCGCGGACCTTGCCCTGCTGGTCGACGAGGTCGACGCATCCGCGACGGTGCCCCAGAAGAAGCCCGCGCGCACGACGCCCTCCTCTAACGCGGCACCACGGGATCCCGCCTATCTTCTCGTATCGATGACGGCCGCAGGACGCAGCGCCTACGAATGCCGTTCGTCGCTGCTCACGGCAGGTGCGAAGGCGGCGGTGCTCAGCGGCGCCATCACGTTGAACCGCGCAGACCTGCTGCAACACATCGAGCCGCTCGAAACCGGCGCCGCAACGAAGCGCGACCTTGCACGCATCGGCACCGCGCTCGCACGAACGCTGCTGCCGACGACAGTGCGCGAGGGCCTGGAGGCGATGCTCGCACGGCCGCTCGTGATCGTGCACGACCGGGAGGCGTCACGCGTGCCCTGGGAAGTGCTGCGCGTCGGCACCACGCATCCGGCGCTGGGTGCGGGCCTCAGTCGTCGCTACACGAGCGACACGCTCTCGGTTGCGCGGTGGCGGGACGATCACACCGGCTCCGATTCGCTGCGCGTCCTGCTGATCGTCGATCCGACCCGGGACCTGCCGGGCGCAGCGGCCGAAGGCGAGGCGCTGAAACAGCTGCTCGGCCGCAAATCCGTCACGCTCGATGTGCTCACCGGGCGCGATGCGTCCCGGGCGCGCATCCTCGCGGCACTCGGCACCGGTGCGTTTGACGTGCTGCACTTCGCCGGCCACGCTTTCTTCGACGCACGCGAGCCCGACCAGGGCGGCCTGCTTTGCGACGGCAAGGAAGTGCTGCGCGGCGCCGATCTCGCCAGCGTCGGCAACCTGCCTGCGCTCGTCTTCTGCAATGCTTGCGAAGCGGCGCGCGTGCGTAAACGCGCCACGGCGGGTGCGTCGCCGGCACGTCAGTTCGGAATGCGCCGCACGATGACGGGCATTGCCGAGGCGTTCCTGGCGGGCGGGGTCGCGAACTTTCTCGGCACGCACTGGCCCGTCGGCGACGACGCGGCGTTTGCATTCTCGCAGTCCCTGTACGGGTCGCTACTGACCGGTGAACGACTCGGCGACGCCGTGCTCACCGCACGCCGGCGCCTCGAGTCGATGCCCACGGTCGACTGGGCTGATTACGTGCATTACGGCAGCCCGGAGTTCCGACTCGCCGGCTTTCCGTGAACCGGCGCACGTTTCGTCCTGCAAAGGTACGAGCGGTGCCAGCCGAACCCGCGGCAACCCGAGGCGCAACGCGCCGGATAGGAACCAAACTCGATTGAGTTATGGAAAACGGAAGCGGCATCACGCTTTCCGTCCGTTCAGTTCGGGAAGAATCGCCCCGCACACGGCATACCGTCGTGAAGAAACAACGTAAAGGACGATTCATGCTTAGTAACACTCTGAAGCTCGCAGTGGCGGGCACCCTGGTGATGGCGGCGGGTGCGGCCAGTGCGGCAAGCCCGGCAACGGCGACGCTGAACGTCAGCGCCAACGTTGCCTCCAATTGCCTCGTGACTGCCGCGCCCCTCGCTTTCGCCGACTTCGACGCGTCGGGCACGGTCGACGGTTCGGCCAACCTGTCGGTCCGCTGCTCGACCGGCACGGCCTACACGATCAAGCTCGGCGGCGGCGTCAACGGCACGATCGCCCAGCGCTTGCTGTCGGACGGTACGAACCAGCTGGAATACAACCTGTTCACGTCGGCCGCGCGCACCACGATCTGGGGCGAGACTGTCGGCACCAACACGGTTCCCGGCGTCGGTCAAGGCATGTCGAGCACGAAAGCGACTACGCACACCGTGTACGGCACGATCGCCAACAGCGACGCGAACCAGGACGCCCCGACCGGCCTGTATACCGACACCGTTGCGGTCACGGTCGAGTACTGAGTTCGTCCCGTGAACCTGCGAAAGAACATTTCCGCATGGGCCGGCCTGGCAGCGCTCCTGGCGCTGTCACCGGCCTTTGCCGGGACGTTCACCATCTCACCGTTGCGCGTGGATTTCGCAGACGCCACGGGCATGGCCGTCCTCACCGTCAGGAACGAGGACGCCACGCCCGTCGTGGTGCAGACCCAGGGATTGGCCTGGTCGCAGGAGGCAGGGCAGGATGCCCTTACCCCCTCCCGTGACATTTTGATTTCACCGGCCGTGTTCACGTTGCAGCCGGGTGGTTCGCAACTCGTGCGCGTCGCGCTTCGACGCAACGTCGACCCGGTGCGCGAACTCACCTACCGTGTGCTGCTGCAGGAAGTGCCGCAGGTCGCGAGTCCGGGTTTCAACGGACTGCAGGTCGTGCTGCGCCTGAGCGTGCCGGTTTTCGTCGAGCCACTCACGCCGGCCGCGGCGCAGGTCGCCTGGATCGCGAGCCGCGGCGATGACGGCAGGTTGTCGCTCAGCGCGCGCAACGACGGCTCGGCACATGCCCGAATTCATGGTTTTTCAGTGAAGACCGCCGATGGCGCCACCACGGTGCTCGACCAGCCGGAGCTTGCCTACGTGCTGCCGGGTTCCAGCCGCCATTGGACATTCGACGACAACAACAATACCCGTCTGAATGCACAGTCCACGACCGGCCCCGGGATGGCTGGTCCGTATCGGTTGGAGGGAACCACCGATCGAGGCTCGTTCGTGACGGAGTTGCAGCTGACGGACTGAACCCCGTGCGTCTTCGCAGCTGTATCGCCGCGACGCTGCTGCTGGCCGCAGGCCCCCCCGCGCTTGCGGCGCAGGGTCCGGAAAGCATGACGATCGAGCCGTTCGCGGAAGCCGTCGTCGAACTGCACATCAACGACCAACCTGCGCCGGTCACGCTCGTCGTCCGCCGCGACGTCGACGGCACGCTGCTGGTCCGCGCCGCCGACCTCGAATCCTTGCGTTTGAAGGCGTCGACGCGCGGCGCCATGCAGGTCAACGGCGAACGCTATTACCGGCTGGGCCCTGAAATGGGAGCTGTCGTTGCGCTGGACGATGCGACGATGAAGGCGCAGGTGACGATGCCGGCGCAGGCCTTTCTGCCGACACGGCGCGTGAATTCCCCAGTGGATGCCCCGCGTGCCACGCGCTCCGCGCCAGGTGCGTTCGTCAACTACGACGTCTCCGCCGAGCAGTCCGGCGACCGTCGCCTGGGCGGTGCCTTCCTCGAACTGGGTCTCTTCGGCAACCAGGGCGTGCTGACCAGCACGATGGTTGCGAACGTGGAACCGCGACAACGCCAGGTCGCCCGGCTGGATACCACCTGGAACCGCGACTTTCCCGACAGGATGGCGACGCTGCGGGTTGGTGACTCGTTTTCATCGCCCGGTGCCTGGGGTCGGGCGGTGCGCTTTGGTGGCGTGCAGTTCGGGACGAACTTCAGCACCCAGCCGATGCTCGTCACGACGCCGCTGCTGGCCGCGCAGGGCGAAGCCGTCGTGCCGTCCACCGTCGACGTCTTCGTCAACGGGCGTCCTGTCGCCAGCGAATCA
>Ga0079037_100000158_pt1 | contig 25466 bp, 23 predicted proteins | sample Mud3Dept4metaG_FD_71479 | JGI IMG/M metagenome (GOLD analysis project Ga0079037, IMG submission 71479) | Freshwater wetland microbial communities from Ohio, USA, analyzing the effect of biotic and abiotic controls - Mud 3 Core 4 Depth 4 metaG | ecosystem: Environmental > Aquatic > Freshwater >... | reverse complement strand
CTGCTTGATCCCCAGGCTGAAGCGCTCGTTCTCGACGTCGATGTTGAGCACCACCGCCTCGACCACGTCTCCCTTCTTGAACTTCTCGCCCGGATGCTTGATGCGCTCGGTCCAGGAGATGTCGGAGACGTGCACCAGCCCGTCGATGCCCTCCTCGACGCCGACGAAGATCCCGAAGTCGGTGACGTTGCGGACCTCGCCGCGGATGACCGAGCCGATGGGGTAGCGGTCCTCCAGCAGCGTCCAGGGGTTGGCCTCGATCTGCTTCATGCCGAGGCTGATGCGCTTGGCCTTGGGGTCGATGTCCAGCACCACCGCCTCGACCTGGTCGGCCACGTTGACGATCTTGGAGGGGTGCTTCACCCGCTTGGTCCAGCTCATCTCGGAGACGTGGACCAGGCCCTCGACCCCCTGCTCGAGCTCGATGAAGGCGCCGTAGTCGGTGAGCGAGACCACCTTGCCCTTGACGCGGGTGCCGACCGGGTACTTCTCGTCGGCGCGGTGCCAGGGGTCCTCCTGGATCTGCTTGAGGCCCAGGCTGACGCGCTCGGTGGCCGGGTCGAACTTGAGGACCACGACCCGGACCTCCTGCCCGACCTCGAACATCTCGCTCGGGTGGCCGATGCGGCCCCAGCTCATGTCGGTGACGTGCAGCAGGCCGTCGATGCCGCCGAGGTCGATGAAGGCGCCGTAGTCGGTGAGGTTCTTCACCACGCCCTTGAGGACCGCGCCCTCCTTGAGGTTCTTGAGGGTGTCCTTCTTGAGCTCCTCGCGCTCCTTCTCGAGCAGCACGCGGCGCGACAGGACGATGTTGCCCCGCTTCTTGTTGAACTTGATGACCTTGAACTTGAACTTCTCGCCGATGAGCTTGTCGAGGTTGCGCACCGGGCGGATGTCGACCTGGGAGCCGGGCAGGAAGGCCTTGACCCCGATGTCCACCGAGAGCCCGCCCTTGACGCGGCCGACGATGATCCCCTCGACGAGCTCGTCCCGCTCGCAGGCGGCCGAGATCTCGTCCCAGATCCGCATCTTGTCGGCCTTCTCCTTGGAGAGGACGACCATGCCGGTGTCGTTCTCGCGCGACTCGACCAGGACCTCGACCTTGTCGCCCACCTTCACCTGCGGCTCGCTGCCGGGCGCGAGGACGAACTCGTTGATGGGGACCTGGCCCTCGGACTTGTAGCCGATGTCGATGACCGCGAAGTCCTTGGTGAGCTGGATGACGGTGCCGTGGACGACGCGGCCCTCCTCGATCTGGCCGGCCTGGGCTTCGCTCTGCGCGAAGAGGGTGGCGAAGTCCTCGGTCTCCTGCTCGGGCGGACGGGTGTTCTGGTTCTCCATTATCAAGAAACCAACCTTTGTCGGGTGACGCCGCCTCGCGATGGGAGGTGGCGGACCTGCGTTGCACCCCCTGTGATGGTCGGACGGCGCCCCGGGGAGCGAGGACGCGGTCCACCGCCGGGAACCCCCCGGCGACACTCGAAGTTGCGCACGCTACACGTCGGAAAACAGGCCGTCAAGCGCGGGACTCACTCGATGGCGGCGAGCCGCGCCGCCACGCCCTCGACCACCCAGTCGGGCGTCGAGGCGCCGGCGCTGATGCCCACCACCCGGCAGCCCCGGAACCAGGCGGGAAGGAGCTCCTCCTCCGTCTCCACGTGCCAGGTGCGCGGCTGGATGGAGCGGCAGATCTCGGCCAGGTGACGGGTGTTGGCGCTGTTCTTCCCGCCCACCACCACCACCGCGTCCACCTCGGCGGCGAGCGCCCGGGCGTCGGCCTGGCGCTCGTCGGTGTCGGTGCAGATGGTGTTGACCGCCCGGACCTCCTTGTGGCGGAGCGCCAGCGCGCCCACCACCCGCTCGAACTCGGCGCCGATGCAGGTGGTCTGGGCGATGACCGCCACCTTCTTGTCGGAGATCTGCGGGATCGGTCCGCCCGGCTTCACCACCGTGCACGGGCCCTCGGCGTAGCTCACCACGCCCTTCACCTCGGCGTGGTTGGCGTCGCCCACGATGACCACGTGGTAGCCCTGCCGCGAGAGCCGCTGGGCCATGGCCTGGGGGTACTTCACGTAGGGGCAGGTCCCGTCCACCACCTCGAGGCCGCGCTGCCGCGCCAGCTCCAGCTCGGGCTTCACGGCGCCGTGGGTTCGGACCACCACGGTGGTCCCGGGCGCCACCTCGCCCACCCCCTCCACCGTTCCCACGCCCTTCTCCCGCATCCGGGCGACGGCCTGGGGGTTGTGGATGATGGGACCCAGGGTCACCACCGGCCCCTCGGCGAGGTCGGCCACCTCCATGACCTTGTCGACGGTGCGGCGGACTCCCCAGCAGAAACCGGCGGTTCTGGCGATCTTGACGTCCATCAAGTCCCTTCGTCCGGCCTTATATAACGGCCGGGCCCCGTCCGGCCACTCCCGGCCTACCCCCCGGAACGGTCGCCCACGAAGCGGTCCTCCTCCTCGCGGAAGAGCAGGTTGAAGGTGGTGAGCGACCCGTAGCACCGGGTCACGTACTGCTGCATCTCCACCTTCTCGGCGTCGGAGAGCTTGGGGTGGGCGTTGATGCGCTGCTCCAGCACCCGAAGCCGGTCGCGGACCATCACCACCTTGTGGAACAGGGCGTCGAGCGGGATCTCCTTGGGCTGGGTGGCCGGATCGCCCGGCCGCAGGAGCACCGAGCCCCCCTCCCACTTGGGCGCCAGGCGCACCTCGGCGCTCTCCTCGCGCAGCGCCTCGCGGACGGCCTGGGCGAACTCTTCTCGGGTCATGTCGGCGACCTCCTCGAGGATGCGGGACGGCAGGGTACGGACCGGCGGCGAACGGACCGGAGGGGCCGCCGGGGGCGCGGCGCGCGGCCCGGAGGAGCGGGGCGCCGGGGCCGGGCGCCCCGGCACGGCCTCCTCCCTGGACAGGTAGCGCTCGCAGATGGGGGCGGTGCCGGGGAATTCGCCGGGCCGGACCCCCAGGCGGCAGGGTCCGATGGGACCGCGCTCGTCCTCGAGGATGTGTCGCCACAGCCGGCAGCTGCCGCACTCCCGGGGGCCGTAGACCGGAGCCTCCATGGCGGCGGCATCCTACCCGCGGCGGCCGCCGGCCGCCATCCGCTCCTCCACCTCGCGGGCCAGGCGCTCCACCACCTCGTCGAGGGAGAGGTCGCTGGTGTCCACCGTCACCGCGTCCGCGGCAGCCCGGAGCGGCGCGACGGCGCGCTGGCTGTCGTCCCGGTCCCGCTTGAGCTGGTCGGCGAGCACCTGCTCGAAGGTCGCCGGGTCGCCCTTGGCCCGGAGCTCCTCGAAGCGGCGCCGCGCCCGCACCTCGGGGCGCGCCGACAGGAAGAACTTGGCGTCGGCGTCGGGGAACACCACCGTGCCGATGTCCCTCCCCTCCAGCACCGCGCCGCGGTTCCCCGGCGCGGCGGCGAGGCGCCGCTGCAGCTCGAGGAGGCCGGCCCGCACCACCGGCCGGGCCGAGACCGCGCTCGCGCCGAGCGACATGGGGGGCGTGCGGATGAGGGCCGAGACGTCCTCCCCGCCGAGCAGCACCCGCTGCCCGGCCTCGGGGTTCCCCGCCGGCGGCGGATCGAAGTGGATGGCGAGCGAGGGGAGCAGCCGCTCCAGCCCGCGGTCGTCGTCGAAGGCCACCCCGGCCCGGGAGGCGGCCAGGGCCACCGCCCGGTAGATGGCGCCGGTGTCCACCATGGCGAAGCCCAGACGAGCCGCCAGCCGCCGCGACGCCGTGCTCTTGCCGGCCCCGGCGGGGCCGTCGATGGCCACGATGAAGGGGCGGCTCACTTCCCGAGGACCTTGGCGAGGGCCGCCAGGCAGCGCTCGTTCTCGTGCCGGAGGCCCACGGTGATGCGCAGCGAGGTGGGAAAGCCGTAGCCTCCCACCGGCCGCACCACCACCGCCTCGCGCAGCATCGCCTCGAAGATCTCCTTCCCCGACCGGCCGAAGTCGGCCATGACGAAGTTCCCCTGGGAGGGGAACACCCGCGCCCCGAGCGCGGCCAGGCCGGCGGCGAGGAAGGGGCGCTCCGAGGCCACCAGGGCCTGGCTGCGCCGCACGTGCTCGTCGTCGGAGAGGGCGGCCACCCCCGCCGCCTGCGCCACCAGGTTCACGTTGAAGGGGGCCCGCACCCGATCCAGGTATTCCACCAGCTCGCGTCGGGCCACGCCGTACCCGAGCCGGAGCCCGGCCAGGCCGTAGATCTTGGAAAAGGTGCGCAGCACCACCACCCCCGGGTGCCGCTTGCGGAGCGCCAGGCCGTCGGGGTAGTCGCTCGCGGTCACGAACTCCCGGTAGGCCTCGTCGAGCACCACCAGCACGCCCTTGGGCACCGCCGCCAGGAACGGCTCCAGCTCGGCCCGGCCGAAGCAGGTTCCGGTGGGGTTGTCGGGGTTGGCCAGGAAGACCACCTTGGTCCTGCGCGTCAGGTGCTCCCGCAGCGAGACGAGGTCGTAGGCGCGATCCCGCATGGGCGCCTCGATCAGCGTGCGGCCGTGGGCGTTGGCCGCCAGCTTGTAGGCGATGAACGTGCCCTGGCTGGTGAGCACCTCCTCCCCCTCCAGCACGAAGGTGCGGACCAGGAGCTCGATGAGCTCGTTCGAGCCGTTGCCGACGAAGACCTCCTCGAGCGGAACCCCGAGCTTCGCGGCCAGGGCGGACTTCAGATAGTAGGCGCTGCCGTCGGGGTAGAGGTGGACCTTGGCGCAGGCCTCGCGCGCCGCCGCCAGCGCCTTCGGCGAGGGCCCGAGGGCGTTCTCGTTGGAGGCCAGCTTGGCGACGTTGGAGACGCCGTACTCCCGCTCCACCTCCTCGATGGGCTTTCCGGGGATGTACGGCTGCAGCGACTCGATGTTGGTGGGGACGAGGGGCATGGGGGCTGCTTATACCGCGACCCCGACCACCCCCGCGAGCCCGCCCGGCGCGGCGTGCCTCCCGGGCCCCGGTCACTCCTCGGCGGTGAAGACGCCCATGGCCCGGTACTTCTGGTAGCGGTTGCGCACCAGCTGCTCCGGCGTCATCTTCTTCAGCTCCGCCAGGTGGCGCCGGATGGCGGCGCGCACGTTCTCGGCGGTGAGCTTGGGGTCGCGGTGGGCCCCGCCGGGCGCCTCCTTGACGATCTCGTCGGTGATGCCGAAGCCCGCCAGGTCCCGGGCGGTCAGGCGCAGCGAGTCGGCCGACTTCTGCGCCTTGGTGGCGTCCCGGTAGAGGATGGAGCTGCAGCTCTCCGGCGAGATGACGTTGTACCAGGAGTACTCGAGCATCAGGATGCGGCTGGTGACTCCGATGCCGAGCGCCCCGCCCGAGGCTCCCTCGCCGATCACCACCGAGAGGGTGGGCACCGAGAGCGAGGCCATCGCCTCCAGGTTCACGGCGATGGCCTCGGCCTGGCCGCGCTCCTCGGCGCCGATGCCCGGATAGGCGCCCGGAGTGTCGATGAAGATGATCACCGGCCGGCGGAAGCGCTCGGCCAGGTCGAAGAGGCGGCGCGCCTTGCGGTAGCCCTCGGGCCGGGCCATCCCGAAGTTGCGCAGCATGTTCTCCTTGGTGCTGCGCCCCTTCTGGTGGCCCATCACCAGCACCGGCTCCCCGTCGAAGCGGGCGAAGCCCGACACGATGGCGCGATCGGCGGCGAAACGCCGGTCCCCCTCCAGCTCGAAGAAGTCGGTGAAGAGCGCCTGGATGTAGTCCAGCGTGTAGGGCCGGTTGGGGTGGCGGGCCAGCTGGACGATCTGCCAGCGGCTGAGGTCGCTGAAGATCTCGGCCTGGAGCCTCTTGGCCTTCTTCTCGAGCTTCAGGATCTCGTCGGTGAAGTCGACGGCGGCGCCGCCGGAGAGCTGCTTCAGCTCCTCGATCTTCGACTCCAGCGTGACGAGCGGCCGCTCGAAGTCGAGCGTGTAGGTGGCGCGGGACACGGGCCGCTTATAGCACGGGAAAGCCCGAAATCACGGCGCACTGCGGCAGGCGGCAGCGAGCCGGGCCAGGTCCACCGGCGGCCGCAGCCACTCGACCTCCCGCTCGCCGCGCAGCCACACCAGCTGGCGACGGGCGTAGCGGCGAGTCGCCGCCCGGACCCGCCGCACCGCCTCGGCCCGCGGGACCTCGCCGCGCACGCAGGCGATGGCCTCGGCGTAGCCGATGGGGAGCTTGGCGGGCGGGGCGCCCCCGAAGCGCTCGAGCAGCGCCCGGGCCTCGACGAGAATCCCGCCGTCGAACATCGACTCCACCCGCGCGTCGATGCGGCGGTGGAGCTCCGGGCGTGGGAGGTCGATGGCCCACAGGCGGGCGCGGTAGCGGTCGGGGCGGAAGCGGTGGGCCGCGAACAGCTCGCTCTGGGTGCGGCCGCCGGCGGCGATCTCCAGGGCCCGGACCACCCGCACCAGGTCGTTGGGGCGGATTCGCGCCGCCGCCTCCGGGTCGACCTCTGCCAGGCGGCGGTGCAGCGCCTCCCGGCCCAGGCGCGCCGCCTCGGCCTCCAGCCGGGCGCGGAGCTCGGGGTCCCGGCCCGGGGCCTCCACCACGCCGTGCAGGAGCGTCCTCAGGTAGAGGCCGGTCCCGCCGGCGACCACCGGGACCCGCCCCCGGCCGGCGATGTCCGCGATGGCCCGGTCGGCCAGGGCGCACCAGCGCGCCGCGTCCATCCCCTCCCCTGGCTCGGCGACGTCGAGCAGGTGGTGCGGCACCTCGGCCCGCTCCGCGGCGGTGGGCTTGGCGGTGCCGACGTCGAGGCCGCGGTACAGCTGCTGCGAGTCGGCGGAGACCACCTCGCCGCCGACGAGCCGGGCCAGGTCGATGGCCAGGCGCGTCTTCCCCGAGGCGGTCGGCCCGGCGACGACGGCGAGGAGGGTGAGGGGACGGCGTTCCATGCCCGGGCGCCCCTCTTCGAGGGGCGAGGCCCGTTACCGGGTGGCGGCCGCCAGCCGGCCCGCCAGCGCGTCGAGGGACACCGGGGTCTCCTCGCGCGTCTCCATGTCCTTGAGCTTGGCCTGGCCGCTCGCCACCTCGTCGCCGCCCAGCACCAGCGCGTAGCGGGCATGGACCCGCTCCGCCTGCTTGAACTGGGCCTTGAGCTTGCCGCCGCGCGGATCGAGGTCGCAGGCGACGCCGGCCCGCCGCAGCTCCGCGGCGCGCCGCAGCGCCTCGCGGGCGCCGGCGGCGTCGGCGCTGATGAGGAACACCGCCGGCGCCGGCTCCGGGGCCTTGCGCCCGAGCGACTCCAGGATGAGCGCCAGCCGCTCCTGACCCAGCGCGTAGCCGACCCCGGGGACGGCCGGACCGCCCAGCATCTCCACCAGCCCGTCGTAGCGTCCGCCGCCGGCCACCGCCGACTGGGCGCCCAGGGCGTCGCTGGTGAACTCGAAGGCGGTGCGCACGTAGTAGTCGAGGCCGCGCACCAGGCGGGGCTCGAGCTCGTAGGCGACGCCGAGATCCTCGAGCGCGCCCTTCACCGCGTCGAAGTGCGCCCGGCACCCGTCGCACAGGCGGTCGAGCAGGCGCGGGGCCTCCCGGAGCACGGGCTGGCAGGACTCCACCTTGCAGTCGAGCACCCGGAGCGGGTTGCGCTCGATGCGGGAGTTGCAGTCGGGGCAGAGCTCGCCCTTGCGCGCGGCCAGGTACCGCCGCAGGTCCTCCAGGTAGGGCGGCCGGCACTGCGGGTCGCCCACGCTGTTGAGGCGCAGCTGGGCCCGCACCCCCATGCGCGCCAGGTAGTCGTCGAGCATGGCGATCTGCTCGGCGTCGATGGCGGGCTCGGCCACGCCGAAGGCCTCGCACCCGATCTGGTGGAACTGCCGGTAGCGGCCCTTCTGCGGCCGCTCGCGCCGGAACATGGGGCCGAGGTAGAACCACTTCTGCAGCCCCTCGACGTGGGCTCCGTGCTCGATGAAGGCGCGCACCGTTCCGGCCGTGCCCTCCGGGCGCAGCGCCAGGAGCTCCTCCCCCTTGTCCTCGAAGACGTACATCTCCTTGTTGACGATGTCGGTGAGCTCCCCCACCCCGCGGGCGAAGAGCGCGTACTGCTCGACGGCGGGCGTGCGCACCTCGCGGTAGCCGTAGAGCGCGAACACCTCGCGGGCCACCCGCTCCATCTCCTGCCAGCGCCCCACCTGGGCGGGCAGCACGTCGTTCATCCCCTTGACGCCGCTGATTTTCACGCAGGGGTATGTAGACGAACGGTCCGTCGCGGTCAAACGTTCCGGGGCGCGCCGCTCAGCGCGCCGGCGGCCCGCCGATGGGCATGCCCACCCGCACCCGGGCCCCGGAGACCACCTCGGGGCGGAGCGCCACCCGGCCCCGCTCGAAGAGCAGGATCACCGTCGATCCCATCTCGAAGGCACCCAGTTCCTGCCCCTTCTCGACCGGAATGGGTGTCGGGTAATCGTGCCCCGCGGGCCGGGCCCCCGGCCGGTTGGTGAGCGGCACCCCCGGGTCGTAGCTGGCATGGACCCGCCCCACCACCGTCGCGCCCACCGCCACCACCGCGCAGGCCCCGAGCGGCGTCTCCAGCAAGGTCACCAGCCGCTCGTTGACGCAGAAGAGGCCGGGGACCGAGTTCACCGAGGCCGGGTTCACCGGCCACAGCTGGCCGGGGACGTAGCGCCAGCCGGTGACCCTGCCGCCCAGCGGGAAGTGGATGCGGTGGTAGTCGCGCGGCGAGAGGTAGAGGGTGGCGTAGGCCCCGCCGGCGAGCCGCTCGGAGGCGGCCCGGTCGGACAGGAGGTCCTCGACCCGGTAGTCGATCCCCTTGGCCTGCACCAGCCGGCCGCTCTCGGCCGTCCCGGCCTCCGACACCACCGCGTCCACCGGAGAGACCACCACCTCCGCTCCCGGGGCGATGGGCCTCAGCCCGGGCCGGAGCGGACGGGCGAAGAACTCGCCGAAGGTCCGGAACGACTCCAGCTCCTCGCACTCCGAGAGGTCGATGCGGTAGCGGGCGGCGAAACCGCGCATCAGCCCGCGCCGCACCGGCCCCGGAAGCCGCAGCCTCGTGGCGGCCCCCGCCGCCCGGGAGAGGGCCTTCTTGGGAAGGAGCCGCACCGCGGCCATGAAGGCCTTCTCGTTCAAGGCGGCGGGAGTCTAGCAGGCGGAAGGCCGCGCAGGGGCGTTGACGGCGCGACCGCCCCGTGACAACCCTCCGGTGCCCGGGCCCGCCATGTCCCCTCCCCGCTTCCCCGCCACCCTGGCCGTCCGTCGCGCGCTGGTGGCGACCTGCGACCGCGGCCCCGGCGATCCCGGGCTGCTCCCCGACGCGGCCATCGCCGTCGACGATCGGCTCATCGGCTGGATCGGCCCGGACGCCGAGCTGGAGGAGCACGCCGACCTCTCCGAAGCCCGGCAGATCGACGCGCGCGGGCGGCTGGTCACCCCGGGCCTGGTGGACGCCCACACCCACCTGCTCTTCGGCGACGCGGGCGGGCCGGCCCTGGACTTCGCCGCCCGCTGCGCCGGGCGCCCCGACCGGCCCGGCGGCGGCGACGAGGCCATCGCCGCCGCCACCCGGGGCGCCACCGGGGAGGCCCTGCTGGCCGCGGCCCTCGACCGGACCCGGCGCCTGCTCACCCACGGCGCCACCACGGTGGAGGTGAAGAGCGGCCTCGGGGTCTCGGTCGCCGAGGAGCTGCGGCTCCTGCGCACCATCCACGAGCTGGCCCGCGCCGCCTGGGGCGAGGTGACGGTGGTGCCGACGCTCCACCTGGCCCGGCCGCTCCCTCCCGACGCCCCGGGCGGGCGTGAGGCCTGGGTGCGGGCCGTCGCGGAGGAGCTGGTGCCGGCGGCGGCCGCCGAGCGGATCGCCGCCTGCTGCGACGTCGCGGTCGGGGACGGCGCCTTCTCCGCCCCGGAGGCGCGCCGCATCCTCGAGGCCGCGCGGGCGCACGGCCTGCTGCCGCGCCTGCACGCCGACCGGCTCGCCCCCGGCGGCGGCGCCGAGCTCGCCGCCGAGCTGGGGTGCGCCAGCGCCGACCACCTCGAGCACGTCTCGCCGGCGGGCGTCGAGGCGCTGGCCAGGGCCGGAACCGCCGCGGTTCTGCTGCCGCTCTCCACCCTGGCGCAGCGGGGCCGGCGCTACGCCCCCGGGCGGAGCCTGCTCGACGCGGGGGCGCCGGTGGCCCTGGCGAGCGACGTCGATCCGGCCGGGGCCGTGAGCGAGAACGCCTCCCTGGTCCTCTCGCTCGCCTGCCTCGAGCTCGGCCTCACGCCCGCCGAGGCGCTGGTGGCCTACACCGCCGGCGGCGCCCGGGCGCTGCGGCTCTCCGACGCCGGGCGGCTCGCCCCCGGACTGGAGGCCGACCTGGTGGTGTGGGGCTGCCGCTCGGTCGAGCACCTCGCCTGGCACGCCGGGGTCTCGCACGCCTTGATGGTGGTGAAGCGCGGGAGGCCGGTGCACCAGGCCCAGGCCTGGACGGCGGCCGACTGCGCCGCGGCCTGAGGTCCCGGTGCGCGTCGGCCTGCTCTCCGACACCCATGGGCTGCTCGATCCGAAGCTGGAGGAGCTCTTCGCCGGCTGCGACCTGATCCTCCACGGGGGGGACGTCGCCCGCCACGCGGTTCTCGAGGCGCTCGGCCGGCTGGCTCCGGTGGTCGCGGTGCGGGGCAACAACGACCTGGGGCCGTTCGGGGAGTCGCTGCCCGCGACGGCGGTGGTGGAGGTGGGCGTCCTGCGGGCCTTCCTGGTCCACGAGCTCGGAAGCCCGGAGCGGCCGGGACCGTCCGTCGGCCGTGCGCTCGCACGGGCCGCGCCCGACCTGGTGCTCCACGGCCACTCCCACCGGCCGGCCGCGGTGGTCCACCGGGGGATCCTGTTCGTGAACCCGGGCAGCGCCGGGCCGCGGCGGTTCTCCCTGCCGAGGACCGCCGGGCTGCTCGAGGTGGTGCGCCGCCGCGCCACGGTCGAGCTGTACGACCTCGGCGGGGTGCAGCCCCGCCGCCTGGGAGCGCCGTTCCAGGCCGACCTCTGACCCGGGACGTGGCAGCATGGGACCCATGCGGTTTCCGCCACGGACCCGACTGCTGCGCGCGGTCGGCTTCGACGACGCCCCCTTCCGCCGCCGTCGCGGCTCCCGGGTACACGTCGCCGGGGTGGTCTGCGCCGGCACGCGCTTCGAGGGCCTGGTCTGGGGCCACCTGCGCCAGGACGGGTGGGACGCCACCGAGGCGCTGGCGCGCATGCTCCTCGGAGGCAAGTTCCTGCCGCAGATCCACCTGGTGCTCCTCGACGGGCTCTCCTTCGGGGGCTTCAACCTGGTGGACCTGCCTGCGCTCGCCGCCCGGCTCGGCCGGCCCTGCGTGGCGGTGATGCGCCGGCCTCCGAACCTGGCCGCGGTGGAGAGGGCCATCCGTCGGCTGCCGCACCCGGAGAGGCGGCTTCGCCTCCTCGAGCGGGCCGGTCCGGTGCACCTGCGCGCCCCCTTCGCCTTCCAGGTCCAGGGGGCCGAGCCGGACCCGGCCGCGGAGGCCCTGGCCCGCCTCACCGACCGCGGCAACGTCCCCGAGCCGCTTCGGCTGGCCCACCTGGTCGGGGCCGCCGTGGTCCGGGGCGAGAGCGGGCGCAGGGCCTGAAGCGGGGTTACAATCCCCCTCCGCGATGTGCCGCCTCTTCGGCCAGCGGGCCGACCCCGACTTCGACGTCTGCGAGCCGCTCTGCGGGGCGGAGAACGCGCTCCGGACCCAGTCCCACCAGCACCCCCACGGCTGGGGCATCGGCTGGTACCTCGGCCGCGTACCGGAGGTGCGCCGCGGGACGGTCCCGGCCCACGCCGACGAGGCCTTCGTGCGGGCGGCGCGCGCCGCGCGCTCGCACCTGGTGGTGGCCCACGTCCGGGACGCCAGCGTCGGCCGGATCCGCCCCGAGAACACCCACCCCTTCGTGGCCGGGCACTGGATCTTCGCCCACAACGGGACGGTGGCCCGCTTCCGCGAGTCGGGCCGGATCCGGGCGGCGATCGAGGCCGAGATCGCCCCGCGGCTGCGGCGCCGCATCCGCGGCGACACCGACAGCGAGCGCTGCTTCTACCTCTTCCTCACCCGGCTGGCCGCCGCCGGGCCGGGGCAGGCGAGCCTGCCCCAGGTTCGCCGCGCCCTGGCCGAGACGGTGGAGCGGGTGGCACGCATCGCCGACGCGCCGGCTCGCCGCTCGACCCTCAACTTCCTCGTCAGCGACGGCCGACTCCTCGCCGCCTGCCGCCGCGGCCGGAGCCTCCACGTGGCCCTGCCCGGACCGGACGGGCACCTGTTCGCCGTCGCCAGCGAGCCCATCGGCCGCACCGGCTGGGCGGAGGTTCCCGAGGGCGGCTTCGTGGGGGTGGACGCGTCGCTGCGGGTGCTGGTGGGCCCCCTCTTCGCCGGCGGGGCTACTCGAGCCCCTGCACCGCCATCCCCTTCGGGCAGCGGACGCGGTAGGCGACCTCGACCGCCCGCTCCTCGCCGGGCTTCAGCGTGAGGAGGTAGCCCCTCACCCCGGGCCTCATCGGATCCTCGGGATCCGAGGGAGCGGTCGCGGCATCGAGCACCTCTACCTCGAGCTCCTCGTCGCGGCTGACCGGCACGAGGTCCAGGAGCCGCACCGTCACCGGCGTCGGGTGGAGGTTCTTCACCGTGGTCCGGCTCCGGAACCGGTGGACGTCCTGCCTGGAGAGGAGGCCGGCCGTCTCGTGCCTGCGCTCCACCACCTGGCGCTCGATCCTCACCCGGTCGTCGGCCCCGAAGGCGAGCTTCAGCTCCCCGCCCGGCGGCGTGAGCGGCAGGGTGGCCCGCCCCACGAACTCCTCGCCCGCGAAGACGCTGACCGGGCCGGGGAGCAGCACCGGGCCGGAGGCGTGGGCGGCCCGGGCGGTGAGGTAGGTGGTCGGGTCCTGGCGCGGGGCGGCGAGACGCGTCAGCTCCGCCGCCAGGGAGAAGGCCGCCAGGTGGACCCGGCGCGCCCTGCCCGCCCCGTCGACCGAGGCGCGCCGCGGCGCCGCGAAGTTCGCCGAGAGCAGCCCCTGGGCGATCTCGGCCGGGGCCTCCTCGATCGCCTCCCGGGCGTCGTCTCCGGATCCCTCGAGGCTCGCGGGCGCAGCCGCCTCGCGCGCGGCGCGTCGCTCCGCCTTGGCGACCGGGACCGGAGCGGCCGGCCGCGGCCGGTCGAGGTAACGCGGGCGCAGCTCGGGAACGGCCAGGCTTCGCGACGGCTGGGCCGTGGAGAGCACGAGCTTCACGTCGTTCCAGTCCTCGCCGGTGGACTGCTCCACCGATCCGAAGAGCGAGAGGTCGACCGCCTGCGCCTCGGAGCGCAGGTGCGCGTCCCACACCGGCCTCCAGGAGGCGCGCGGCACCAGGTAGCTGACCTCCAGCTCCACGCTGCCGGCCCTCTCGGCGCGCAGGTCCACCGCCAGGGTCTTGGTGGTCTCGGAGAGCTTGCCGCGGAGCCGCTCCAGCTCGGCGCGGGCGGCCTGGAGGCGCCTGGAGAGCTCGCGCCGGGCCACCTCGGCGGCGCGACCCTCCGCGGCCGCCCTCTCCCGCTCCCGCGCGACGAAGGACACCATCTCGGACCACTCGCGGGCCGAGGCGCTCCGCACCGCCATGTTCCGCGTGCGCTCCTCGGAGTAGGTCGAGCGCAGCGAGTCGACGAAGTCGCGCCGGGCGGCGGCCGCGCGCTGCCGGTCCTCCAGGGTCCGGTCCTCGTCGAGGAGCCGCTCGAGCCGCTCCTGCGCGGCCCGGGCCTCGGGCGAGGAGGCGCCGGCGCCGGTCACCCGCTCCACCGAGACGCCCTGGACCACCGCCCGGGCGGTTCCCGTCCCCCGGACCCGCAGCGAGTCGTCGAGGAGCAGCTCGGTCGCTCCCGGGAGCAGCAGCCGGACCTCTCCGACCGCTAGGTCGACCCGGGCGACCCGCGTCACCCGGGCGGAGGAGGCGTAGACGACCACCGCCTCGACGCGGGAGCGGACCGGAAGGTCGGCGGCGGCGGCGAGCGGGGCGAGCAGGGCGGCGGCGAGGAAGGGGCGCATGGAGGACCTCCTCTCCCCCCGAACGGCTCGCCGGCGGAAAGGATCTACCGGGCCCGGCGCCCCGCCCTCGGGCCGCTCGCCCTTGGCCGCGGCCGCGCCGGCGCGCGGGCCCGCCCACGGCGCCTCAGGAGCGCCGCGGCCAGCGCGACCGCACGGGCGCCGGTGCCGGTCACCTCGAGGTGGCGCACCGAGGGCTTCCGGGCGTCGTGGCGGAGCCGGATCTCCAGCCGCTCGCCGGGAAGGGCACCGGGGATGCGGTCGGCCCACTCCACCAGCAGCGCCCCGTCCCCGCCGAGGAGGTCGTGGAAGCCGGTGGCGTAGAGCTCGTCGGCGTCGCCGATGCGGTAGAGGTCGGCGTGGTGGACCGGCAGGCGGCCGCGGTAGCTCTGCACGATGGCGAAGCTGGGGCTCGCCACCTCTCCCGGGGGGACCCTCGCGCCGCGGCAGGCGCCCCGCACCAGCTGCGTCTTCCCGGCGCCGAGGTCGCCGACCAGGGCCACCAGGTCCCCCGGCTCGAGCAGACGCCCGAGGCGCTCCCCCAGGGCCGCGGTGGCCCGGGCCGACCTCGTGGCGAGGCGAAAGCTCCGCCGCGGGACCGGTCCTACCTTCCCCATTCCGCCCACACCGCCCCGATGGCGCGCCCCAGGTCGCCGGCGAGGAGCCCGCGCTGCCCGGAGGACCGGGCTGCCAGATCTCCCGCGCGCCCGTGCACCCAGGCGCCGGCGCGGGCGGCGTCGAAGGGGGAGAGCCCGCCGGCGAGCAGCGCCCCGATGAGGCCCGCCAGCACGTCGCCGGTGCCGCCGCTCGCCATGCCGGGGTTCCCGGTGGGGGTCACCGCCGGGGGCGCGTCGGGAGCGGCCACCACGGTGCGGGCGCCCTTGAGCACCACCACCGCGCTCCATTCCCGGGCGCGCGAGGCGGCGACGCCGATGCGGTCGGCCTGGACCTCCGCCACGGTCGCGCCCGCGAGCCGCGCCATCTCCCCGGGGTGCGGGGTGAGCACCAGGCGCGGCGGAAGGCGCCCGAGCAGGGACCGGGACTCGGCCAGCGCGTTCAGCGCGTCGGCGTCCAGCACCGCCGGGAGGCCGGTCCGCTCCAGGAGCGCGACCAGCACCTCGGCCGTCTCCGGCCCGCGCGGGATGCCGGGGCCGATCACGACCGCGTCCTTCCCCCGAGCGGCGGCGAGGAGCGCCTCCAGGTCGCCCCTCCCGAGCGAGCCGCCCGCCGGCAGCCGCTCGCTCATGGCCTCGGGGAGCCCGGCCAGGGCGAAGGGGAGCACCGGCTCGCGCGCCGCCAGGGTCACCAGGCCCGCGCCGCCGCGCAGCGCGCCGAGGAGCGAGAGGTGGGCGGCGCCGGTCTTGCCCGGCGATCCGGCCACCACCAGCACCCGCCCGGCATCTCCCTTGTGGGCGTCCGGGCGGCGGACCGGCACCAGCGCGCGGACCTCCTCCTCGGCCACCAGCTCGCAACCGGCCGGGACGCGCTCGGCCGCCAGCGGCGGAATGCCGATGTCCGCCACCTCCACCGCGCCGGCGACCTCGGCCCCGGGGAAGAGGACCAGCCCGCGCTTGAGGAACGCGAAGGTGACGGTGCGATCGGCCTGCACGCAGGCTCCGAGCGGGCGTCCGGTGTCGGCCGAGAGCCCCGAGGGGACGTCCACAGCCAGCACCCTGGCTCCGCCCGCGCGCGCCTGGTTGATCCGGCCGATGGCGGCCGCGAAGCTCCCTTCCGGCGGGCGGGTCAGGCCGGTCCCGAGGAGGGCGTCGACCACCACGTCGCCCGGCCCCGCCTGCACCGCGTCCGGGCCACCCCGGTCGTCGATGGTCACCCGGGCCCGCTCGGCCGCCTCGCGCGCGGCGCGGGCGTCGCCGGCGAGCCGCTCGGCCGGGACCAGGGCCACCACCTGGACGGCGCGACCGGCCTCCCGGAGGAGCCGCGCTGCCACGTACCCGTCTCCGCCGTTGTTCCCTCCGCCGCAGACCACCACCACCCGCCCGTGGGCGGCGGCCAGCGCCGAGGCCGCCTCGGCCACCGCGCGGCCGGCCCGCTCCATCAGGGCCAGGCCGGGGATGCCGAGCCCCTCGATGGCGGTGCGATCGATCTCCCGCATCTCGGCCGAGCCGACCAGCCTCATCCGCGCCTCCGGGACTCGAGGACCACCGCCGCGGCGGCGATCCCAGCGTCGTGCGTCAACGTCAGGTGCACCGCTCCGACCCCGAGCCGCCGAGCGGCGCGGGCCGCCTCCCCCGCGAGCCTCACCGACGGGGCTCCGCCGGAGCGGACCACCTCGATGTCGGTCCAGCGCACCCCGGCCGGCGCGCCCAGCGCCTTCACCACCGCCTCCTTGGCGGCGAAGCGGGCGGCCAGGCAGCCGGCCCGGTCCTTCCGGGCCTGGCACAGGGATCTTTCCCGGGTCGTGAACACGCGCGCCAGGAAGCGCTCGGCGCGGGAGCCGGGCCGGCGCCCCCCGGCCAGGCGCCGCACCCGCGCCACCTCCACCACGTCGATGCCGATGGCCACGATCACCGGCGCCTCCCGGGGAAGCTACCCCTTCGCGCCCTGCTCGAGCAGCTCCTTCATCTCCCGGACCGCCCGCTCCATGCCCACCAGCAGTGCCCGCGCCACGATGGAGTGCCCGATGTTGAACTCCTCGATCTCGCGGATGGCGGCCACTGGCAGGACGTTCTGGTAGTTGAGCCCGTGGCCGGCGGCCACCCGCAGGCCGAGCTTCACCGCCGCCTTGGCCGCATCCACGATGCGGGCCAGCTCGCGGCGCCGGTCGGCGGCGAGCCGCGCGTCGCAGTACCGGCCGGTGTGGATCTCGATGACCTCGGCCTCCACGCGATGGGCGGCCTTGACCTGGTCGAGGTCGGGGTCGACGAAGAGCGACACCTGGATCTCGGCGTCGCGCAAGGTCTTGACCACCCGCCGCACCGCGTCCCGTCCCGAGACCACGTCGAGGCCCCCCTCGGTGGTGAGCTCCTCGCGGCGCTCCGGCACCAGGGTACAGGCGTCCGGCCGCACCTCGTACGCGATCTTCACCATCTCCTGGGTGGCGGCCATCTCGAGATTGAGGCGAGTGGCCACCGTCCGCCGCATCACCTGGAGGTCGCGGTCCTGGATGTGCCGGCGATCCTCGCGGAGGTGGATGGTGATCTGGTCGGCGCCGGCCAGCTCCGCCAGCATCGCCGCCGCCACCGGGTCGGGATAGCTGGCGCGGCGGGCCTGGCGCAGGGTGGCGACGTGGTCGACGTTGACTCCGAGGCGCGGGACGGGCATGCGGGGAATCTACCTCAGATCGCCCTCGCCTTCCCGTCCCACCGGCGCCCGCGCCGCGGAGCGCTAGGCCAGCGCCCGGCGCAGGGCCTCGGCGATCCGGTCGGCGTGGCTGCGGATGGCGGGGCCGTCGGGCCCCTCGACCAGCACCCGCGCCTTGTTCTCGGTGCCGGAGAAGCGGACCAGCACCCGCCCCTCGCCGGCCAGGGCACGCTCCACCTCGGCGATGGCGCGGCACACCTCCTCGAGCGACTCCAGCGGCCGCTTCTGCCGCACCGCCACGTTCACCAGCGCCTGCGGCACCGGCTCGAAGCAGCCGGCCAGCTCCGACAGCGGCTTCTGCTCGCGCAGCATCACCGCCAGCAGGTTGAGGGCCGCGCAGACGCCGTCGCCGGTGGTGACGTGGTCGAGGAAGACGAGGTGCCCCGACTGCTCGCCGCCGAAGTTGTAGCCGCCGCGGCGCATCTCGTCGACGACGTACCGGTCGCCGACGGGCGTGCGCACCACCTCCGCCCCCACCTGGCGCAGCGAGCGATCCAGCCCGACGTTGCTCATCACCGTGGCCACCACCGTGCGGCGCGCCAGCTGCCCCTGCCGCATCCGGTCGCGGCCCACCACCGCCATGATGGCGTCGCCGTCGACGATCCGGCCGCGCTCGTCGGCGACGATGACGCGGTCGGCGTCCCCGTCGAGGGCGATCCCCAGGTGCGCCCCCGCCTCCCGGACCGCCCGGGCCATCTCCTCGGGGTGCACCGCGCCGCAGCCGGCGTTGATGTTGGTGCCGTCGGGCTTGACGTTGAGGGCCACCACCTTGGCCCCCAGCTCCTCGAACACCGCCGGCGCCACGTGGTAGGCGGCGCCGTGGGCGCAGTCCACCACCACGGTGAGGCCGTCCAGGGTCAGCTCGCGGGGGAAGAGCGACTTGAGGAACACCACGTAGCGGCCGATCGCGTCGTCGATGCGGCGCGCCTTGCCGATCAGGGTGGCGGTCGGGCGCAGGGCGTGGAACTCCTCGGCCCCGCCGTCGTCGCCCGGGCTCTCCATCACCAGCCGCTCCAGCCGGAGCTCCACCTCGTCGGGGAGCTTGAACCCGTCCCGGGAGAAGAACTTGATGCCGTTGTCCTGGTAGGGGTTGTGGCTGGCGCTGATCACCACCCCGGCGTCGGCCCGCATCGACTGGGTGATGAAGGCAATCCCCGGGGTGGGCAGCGGCCCGCACAGCATCACGTCGACGCCCATCGAGCAGATGCCCGAGGCGATGGCCTGCTCCAGCATGTAGCCGGAGAGCCGGGTGTCCTTGCCGATGACGATGCGGTGGCGGTGCGGCCCGCAGCGCACCACGTAGGCGATGGCCCGCCCGAGCAGGAGCGCCATCTCCGCGGTCATGGGGTGGACGTTGGCGACCCCGCGCACCCCGTCGGTTCCGAAGAGGCGGCGCTCGCCGGCGGCGGCCGGCTCGGGGCTCGTGGAGGTCTGCTCGCTCATGGCGTCGGCTACCGGTGGCCCGAGTGTAGCCCGGCTCTCAGCCGGCGCCAGCATCCCGGATGGCGGCCGCCACCCGGGCGGCCTGCCGGACGGCGGCGACGTCGTGCACCCGCAGGAAGGCGGCCCCGCCGAGCACGCTGGCCGTCACCGCCGCCAGCGTTCCCGGGAGCCGCTCCTCCACCCCCGCCCCGGTCAGGTGGCCGATGAAGCTCTTGCGGGAGGGCCCGACCATGAGGGGCCGCCCCAGCGCCAGCAGCTCGGGCAGCCGCCGCAGCAGCGCCAGGTTGTGATCGGCGGTCTTGGCGAAGCCCAGGCCCGGGTCGAGCACCGTCCGCTCCGCCGGGATCCCGGCGGCGGCTGCCCGCCGCAGCGCCTCGCCCAGTTCCTCCCGCACCTCCGCCACCACGTCGCGGTAGCGGGCTCGCGAGGCCATGTCGGCGGGGGTGCCGCGCATGTGCATCAGCACCACCGGGCACCCGGCCTCGGCCACCACCTCGGCCAGGCGCGGGTCCCGCAGCCCGGTCACGTCGTTCACCAGGGCGGCGCCGGCGCGCAGCGCCGCCCGCGCCACCTCCGGCCGGGAGGTGTCGACCGAGACCGGCACCGGGAAGTCCCGCTCGGCCAGCCGCTGCAGCACCGGCAGCACCCGCCGCAGCTCCTCCCCGGCGGGCACCTCGGCGGCGCCGGGCCGCGTCGACTGGCCGCCGACGTCCACCAGGTCGGCTCCCTGGGCGGCCAGGTCCTCCGCGTGGCGCACCGCCGCCTCCGGGTCGAGGAAGCGGCCGCCGTCGGAGAAGGAGTCGGGCGTCGCGTTGAGCACGCCCACCAGGAACGGCCCCGGGCCGGCGAAGACCCTGCCCCCGATGCGGATCGACCCGCTGGCCACCGCCACCCCTTCTCGCGCCTCCCGCCCCCTGGCTCGGCCGGGCCGGTCGGGCCGCCTAGGCCTTCCCGGGCTCGGGCTTGGGAACGGTCCCGAGCGCGTCCAGCAGGCCGGGCTTCTTCTTCTCGGCCGCCTTTCCCTCGCCCGAGGGCGGGGGGGCCGGCTTGGCCGGAGGCGGGCGGCTGAGCGTCCCGCCACCCATGAGGATGTCGATGTCCGAGGTGTCGAGCGTCTCGTACTCGATGAGCGCGTCGGCGATCTTCTCCAGCATGGCGCGGTTGTCGACCAGCACCTTCTTGGCCCGCTCGTACTGCTCGGTCACGATGCGGTGGACCTCGGCGTCGATCTCGCGCGCCGTCTGCTCGGAGACGTGGGCGGTGGTGGTGATCTCCCGCCCCAGGAACACCTCGCCCTCCTTGCGGCCGAGGGCGAGCGGCCCGAGCTTCTCGCTCATGCCCCACTCGCAGACCATGGAGCGGGCCAGGTTGGTGGCCTGCTCGATGTCGTTCCCGGCGCCGGTGGTCTTCTGGCCGAAGGTGATCTCCTCGGCGATTCGCCCGCCCATGAGGATCGCGATCTGGTTGAGCGCGAACTCCTGGTTGATGTTGAGGCGGTCCTCCTGCGGCAGCTGCTGGGTGAGGCCCAGCGCCCGCCCGCGGGGGATGATGGTCACCTTGTGCACCGGGTCGGTCCCGGGCAGCACCCGCGCCACCAGCGCGTGACCCGCCTCGTGGATGGCGGTGGTCCGCTTCTCCTTGTCGGAGATGATCATCGAGCGCCGCTCGGTGCCCATGAGCACCTTGTCCTTGGCGTACTCGAAGTCGGTGATGTCGAGCTTTTCCTTGCCGCGGCGGGCGGCGTAGAGAGCCGCCTCGTTCACCAGGTTCTCGATGTCGGCGCCGGCGAAGCCCGGCGTGCCCTTGGCGATCTGCAGCAGGTCCACCGAGGTGTCGAGCGGGGTCTTCTTGGTGTGGACCTTGAGGATCCCGAGCCGCCCGTTGAGGTCGGGCCGCGGCACCACGATGCGGCGGTCGAAGCGGCCGGGGCGCAGCAGCGCCGGGTCGAGCACGTCGGGCCGGTTGGTGGCGGCGATGAGGATCACGCCCTCGTTCGACTCGAAGCCGTCCATCTCCACCAGCAGCTGGTTCAGCGTCTGCTCCCGCTCGTCGTGCCCGCCGCCCAGGCCGGCGCCGCGGTGGCGGCCCACCGCGTCGATCTCGTCGATGAAGATGATGCAGGGGGCGTTCTTCTTCCCCTGCTCGAACAGGTCGCGGACGCGCGAGGCGCCCACCCCCACGAACATCTCCACGAAGTCGGAGCCGGAGATGGAGAAGAAGGGGACGCCGGCCTCGCCCGCCACCGCCCGGGCCAGCAAGGTCTTGCCGGTGCCCGGGGGCCCCATGAGCAGCACGCCCTTGGGGATGCGGCCGCCGAGCTTGGTGAACTTCTTCGGGTCCTTGAGGAAGGAGATGATCTCCTCGAGCTCGTCCTTGGACTCGTCGATGCCGGCCACGTCGGCGAAGGTCACCTTGTTGTGGTGCTCGGTCATGAGCTTGGCCTTCGACTTGCCGAAGCTCATCGCCTTCCCGCCGCCGGCCTGCAGCTGCCGCATGAAGAAGAAGAACAGCAGGAACAGGAAGACGAGCGGCAGGTACTGCACCAGGATGGTCACCCAGAAGGAGTTCTGGTCCGGCTTCTCGTAGAGGACCTTGACGCCCTTCTTCTGCAGCTGGTCGAAGATGGTGGCCATCGGGTCGATGGGCCCGACGGTGTGGAACTCGGTCCCGTCCCGGAGGTGGCCGTAGTAGTTGGTGTCCTTGACCGTGACGTCGCGTACGTCCCCGGACTCCACCTTGGTGATGAAGTCGGAGAAGGCGAACTCCTTCTGCTCCCGGTTGTGCTGGGCGAAGAACTGGTAGAACGCCACGAACATCAGGATCAGCACGACCCAGAGCAGGACGGTCTTGTAGGACTGGCGCAAGGCGGTTACCCCTTGGTTCCGCCCCTCGGAAGGGCGGCAAGTTTCGATACTTTATAACATTCGCGCCCCCCCGCTGCAGGGAAGGATGGGGGCCCGGGCGGAAGGACCCGGAGCCGGAGGCCCGGGGCGCGGGCGCGCACGCCCAGCTCCGGCAACCACAGCACCCGGCCCGCGCGGTCGGCGAGGACCACCAGGCCGTCGCGCTCCTCCACCGGCACCTTGCGGTCGATGAGCCAGCTCTTCAGCTTCTTCTCGCCGCGCCCCCGCTCCGGCCGGAACCGGTCGCCCGGCCTCCGGGTCCGGAGCCAGAGCGGCCAGCCCGGCCCCTCCAGCGGCTCCGGGCCCACGGTCACCTCGAGCCGCAGGCCGCGCCCGGGCAGCTCGTACAGCCCGGGGCCGGGCAGCTCCAGCGGCGACAGGACTGGCGCCGCGGGCGGCCGCTTCCGCACCTCCAGGCTCCCGTAGGCGCAGCGGGCCTCGAGGCCCTCCGGCAGGGCCAGCCGGCCGGGACGCCCCCGCCGACAGAGGGCCAGCACCGCCTCCACCCCGTGGGCACCGAGCCCCCGCCGGCTGCCGCGGGCGGCTCGCCAGAGGCGCCGCACCGCGCGCCGCCGCACCGCCAGGGGCTCGCGCAGGAGCCGGGCCACCTCCAGGCGAGCGCCCCCCGGCACCGCGCGGCGGGCGCGGCCCTCGAGCGCCCGCTCGTCGGCCCGCAAGAGGTCGGCGGTGCGGGCCAGCGACTCCTCCAGCGCCGGATTGAGCTGCGCCAGCAGCGGAAGCACCTCGCGGCGGATGCGGTTCCGCCGGAACCGCGGCGAGGCGTTGGTCGGGTCCTCGAGCCAGGGAAGACCCTCCTCCCTCAGGAAGGCCTCCACCTCGGCCCGGGAGCGATCGATGAGCGGGCGGACCAGCGCGCCGCGGCGGGGCGGGATGCCGGCCAGGCCGCGCGCGCCGGCGCCCCGCAGCAGCCGGAGCAGCACCGTCTCGGCCTGGTCGCTCCGGGTGTGACCGGTGGCGATGCGGGTGGCCCTCTCCCGCGCTGCGGCCGCGCGGAGGGCCCGGTAGCGGGCCCGGCGGGCCTGGGCCTGGAGGTTGCCCGCGCCGACGGTCACCGCCACCCGCTCGAGCGGGACCCGCAGCCGGGCGCACAGCGCCGCGCAGGATTCTCCGTCGGCGCCGCTTCCCGGCCGCAGGCGGTGGTCCACGTGGAGGGCCCGCACCTCCGCCACCGCGCCGCGGTCCCGCAGCGCCGCCAGCGCGGCGACCAGCGCCGTGGAGTCCGGCCCACCCGATAGCGCCGCCAGGACCCGGTCCTGCGGGCCGAGCAGCTTGCGGGCCCGGCAGGTGGCCAGGACCGCGGCGGCGAAGGGGTGGAGGGGCGTTTTTCGCACGTTTCGAGATTCGGTTGCCGCGCCGCGCCGCGGCCACTAGCAATGTACTGAATCCCCGGGACGGCAGTATGGATTCCCCGCCCGCGGGAATGGCGCCGAGAGGACCGGCGTTATGGAGGCAAGAGGCCGTCACGAATTAGTTGCAATCTTCGCCTGGTAGCGCGATCTTGATACTGGGGGTTGACCTGAAAGAGGGGGGATCAGACAATCTTTCGAAGCGCTGGGCCTAGGGGTCCCCCCCCTCCCCCTCTGGGCCCACGGAGAGCCGGCAGCGATGCCGGCTCTCCTCTTTTTTCCTCGGAAGTGACCGGCAGCTTTCTTGACCGGCAGTTACCCGCGGCGGTAAGACCGTAGCAGTTTATCCCACACCAGGGAGTGGCGATGCCCGGTACCGACAAGCGCAAGCAGTCCCTCTACTTTCCCGAGGACATGCTGAACGAGATCCAGACCGAGGCGAACCGGCAGGACCGGTCGCTGTCCTGGATCGTCCAGCAGGCCTGGCGGCTCGCGCGCGCCGAGATCATGCGCTTCCCGTCGGTGAACGACGTGCTGTCCGGCGTCGCCCGCGAGGACGAGCGCGAGCTCAAGGGCGGCTAGCCGCCCCCCGCAGGCTTCTCGTATCCCACTTGCCCCCCGCAGGGCCGGCCTTGGCCGGCCCTCGCTTTTTTTGACTCGAGGGCAATCGAGCGATACGAGGAGATATGTCCAAGCCCTCGCCCTCCGGCCCAAATTCGGCTCCCGACGCGCTGCCCCCGCCCGACGACACCCTCGAGACCGGCTTCTACGAGGCACCGGAGGAGACGCCCGCTCCGGCCCGGAAGACCCCGCCGCTCTCGGAGCTGGTGGCGGGCGAGGCGCTGCGCGGCCGGCATCCGCCCGACGTCGACCCACAGTGGACCGAGCCCTCGCTCGGGAGCGTGACCCGGCCGCTCGACGCCGACACCGCCGAGGAGCCGATCGACCGCAGCCCGCCGCCTCCCCCGCGCCGGCCCTCGATGTCGCCGGCGCTCCTCAAGGTGGCGGTGGTGATCCTGGTGGTGGCCGTGGCCGGGGCCGCCGCCCTGCTGTACCGCAGCTACCACCGCAAGCAGGCGCTGGCCAAGGGCCTCGCCAAGGCGCAGCAGCTTCTCTTCCAGGACACCTACGCCGGCTACGCCGGCGCGGCCGACCTCCTCAAGTCCCTTGGCGCCTTCGACGCCGCCGAGGCGGGCTCGCTCAGGGCCTTCGCGCTGGCCATGATGGCCGCCGACTACCGCGACGCCGCGGCCGCCGAGGAGGCGGACCGGCTGCTCGTCGAGCCGGAGCGCAGGCCTCAGGTGCCGCCCGCCGCCAGCCTGGCCCGCGCGGCCATCTCCTTCGCCCGGAGCGAGCCCGGCAACGCCGCCACCTTCGCCGGCCGGCCGGGAACGGGGGTGTGGGGCGCGACCATCCAGGGACGGGTGGCGCTCCTCGCCGGGAACCTCTCCGGCGCGGTGGCCCTCTTCGACCAGGCCCTCTCCGTCGAGCCGCAGTTCCCGGCGGCGCTGGCCCTGAAGGGCGACGCCCTGCGGCGCTCCAAGGACTTCGAGGGCGCGCGCGCCGCGTACGCCGCCGCGCTGCAGTCCTCCCCCACCCATCCGCGCGCCGCCTACGGGGCGGCCAAGCTGGCCCTGGTCGGGAAGGCCAAGCCGGCCGACGCCGCGGCGGGCCTGGAGCGGATGCTCGCCGACCGGAGCGGCACCCCCGCCAACGAGCGCGGCCGGGCCGCCCTCTACCTGGCGGCCCTGCGCGGGCGGGCCCGCGAGCACGGGGCGGCCACCGCCGCCCTCGACGCCTCCGGCGCCCAGGGCGCCGAACGGACCTGGATCGAGAAGACGGCGACGGAGCTGGAGCTCTCGCGCTCCGGCTTCCACGGCGTGCCCCCGGCGCCGGCGGGCCTGCAGAGCGCGAGCGACGACGACCTGTACCTGCCGCCCCCTCCCCCGCCGCCCGAGCCGCCCAAGGCGGTGGCCAAGGCCAAGCCGGCGCCCAAGAAGGTCGCCAAGGCGAAGAGCTCGAAGCAGAAGACCGCCAAGAGCGCCAAGGCCGCGAAGGCCGCCAAGCCGGCGAAGCCCAAGTCCGGCAAGGCCACCACCACCGCCAAGGCGACGCCCAAGAAGACGGCGACGCAGTAGCTCCGGGCCGGGCCCCTAGAAGCCGCGGCCCCGCAGCTCGCGCAGCAGACCGGCGTAGAACTCGCCGGCGTCGAACCGGCGCGACCAGCCGATCTGCGCCCAGTGGTCGGCCTCGATCTGGGCGAGCACGTTCCCCCACAGCTGCGAGGCGGCGGGGACCACCCCGTCGTTGTCGCCGGCTCGCCCGCGCAGGTAGAGGTAGCTCGCCAGGAGCAGCGGGTTCACCTGCCGCCGGTGGCGAACCGCTCCCACCACGCAGCCGTAGGCCACCCCCGGGGCGTCCGGGACCTCGACGTTGAAGACCTCGAGTC
>Ga0079037_100000157_pt1 | contig 25530 bp, 19 predicted proteins | sample Mud3Dept4metaG_FD_71479 | JGI IMG/M metagenome (GOLD analysis project Ga0079037, IMG submission 71479) | Freshwater wetland microbial communities from Ohio, USA, analyzing the effect of biotic and abiotic controls - Mud 3 Core 4 Depth 4 metaG | ecosystem: Environmental > Aquatic > Freshwater >... | reverse complement strand
AGGTCGGAGACCTGTTCGCCAACAAGGACTACACCATCGACAAGTCCACGTTCGACCCCGACTGGAACATCGGGATGCCGTACGGGGACGAGGCACTCTACGCCCGCAAGTACGACAACACCAACCCCGCCACGAGCTGTCAGGTCTACGAGCTGTGGTATCGAGACCCCACGCGCATCGAGTGGGAGGCGGAGGTCAATTCCGACGAGGTCGCCGTGGGCACCAAGCCCAAGTACAAGGGCGGTCGCCGCATCATCGTCGCCGGTGGGCAGGTCATCAACGACGACAAGAACCCCAACGCCCACGGGCAGATGCCGTTCACGCCCATCCACGCCTATCCCGAGCCGGGACGGTTCTACGGGCGCGGCGACATCCACGACCTCATCAACATCCAAGTCATGCGCAACCGGATGAGCCAGTTCATCTTCGACGCCACGGTGAGAAGCGGCGGCGGCTACGTGCTGGTGGGTCAGGGCAGCGGCATCGACTCGGACAAGGTCAACAACGCGCCGATTCAGATTCTCCCGTGCCGCGACGTGAACCAGTTCAGGGTCGAACGTGCCCCCACGCCGTCGCGCCACGTGTTCGACTACATCGGGATGCTCGACACCGATGCGATGGACGTCATGGCAATCCACGACATCACGCAGGGCAAGCAGGGGCAGGGCAACCCCGCAACGGCACAGGAAATCGCCATCATCTCCGAGTCCGACCGCACCCGCGTCCGCATGGCTTCGCGCTGGCTCACGTGGGCGATAAAGCGGGTCGGACATCAGGTGCTCGCGCTCATGGCGCAGTATCCCGACTTCGAGTGGATGGTCACCGTCGCGGGGATGCAGCCGGTTCCGGGCGACCCGGAGACCGAAGAGATGGTCACGAGTCAGGTGCCGTTCGAGGGTCGCATGATTGCCAAGCGGGAGAACGGCAGTTTCACCAAGGAAATGATTGACATGGACCTCATCGTCGCCGACACGTCCATGCTTCCCGCCACACAGCAGGAGAAGATGCAGAACCTCGAAATGTGGATTGGGATGGGCTTGGTGACCCCCGAGGACGCCCTGAAGTACAACCTGACCAACATCCCGCCGCAGATTGCCGACCAAATCCTCGCCGACCGCGAGGCGCAGATGGCGGCACAGGCGGAGATGCCCACCGACGAGAACGGCAACCCGCTGCCACCGGAGCAAGCTGGCGGTCAAATCACGCCCGATATGCTCAACGCGGCTCTGCAAGCACCGCCCCCGGCACCGACCGGCGGCGAGGCACCACCGATGCCGCCCGAGCTGATGATGCAGGGCGGGTCTCCGGACGAGATGATGGAAGGCGCGATGTCGGGGATGCCGACCGACTTCTCGGGCATGAGTCCCGAGGACATCTTGGAGATGGTCGAAGCCGTAGCCCAGACGAACGGGATGGCACCCGAAGAGGTGCTCTCGGCGATGGGGCTGGCAGGAGCAGGGGGTCAGGTGTAGATGCCGTATTCCGACAATCCGCCCGCGATGGTCGTCCCCGACGAGTTCGAGTGGAGGGCTGTCGCCCGCGTGGAGTTCTACCCGCAGATGGAAGAGATGGCACAGCAGCTCCAGCTCTGCCCGTACTTCATCGCCACCGACGACATCGACGACCAAGCCGCGATGGTGCTCGACGTGAAGCGTCGCGCCAAGGCGTGCGCGAACCGCAATCCGATGGGCGACCGGCTGCACAATTGGTGCTACCGGTGCGTCGCCGGTCTGATGAACGTCAAGCTCCACATCTACGACGCGGAGGCAGACCGTGACCGAGCACTCCGAGTCTGACCAACCCAATTGCATCGAGAACATATGGAGGTGCCGCGCTTCGTGTTGCCGCCACCTGTTCTTCCAAATCGAACCCGACGACTTCAGCGAGTGGTATTGGGCTTTCGACGTGCCCGAGATAACACGCGACGACGCCGACTACCTCATCCTTCACGGAGCCAAGGTCTTGCTCGACTTGGTCTTGGTCCGCAAGAACGACGTCAAGAAGGTTGATGGCGGCTATGAGGTCGATTCCATCTGTAAGGCGTTGATGGACGACTTCACCTGCAATCTCCATCCCGACCGCAAGCCGGTCGTTTGCAAGGAGCTGACAGCCGAGAACGTGGGGCTTTACCACCTCACCGACGGCTGTGTGCTTGGCGAGAGCGGGAATTCGTCCCCCCGCTTCTAGCCCCCATACCTCATTCGCCCACACGCGGGGACAGCGACCGTAACACGCGCATTTCGCGGCTATGGCGGTCGCCCAGCCCACGCGGTTCGAGCGAAAGGAGCAATCATGTCGGACGAGCAAGTAGAGGTGCCGCAAGAGGAAGTAGAAGAGCCGAGCGTGCTAGGAAGGGAGACCGTCACCGCAGACTACGCGGAATTCGCCGAGCAAGCTGCTGATGAGCCAGCGCAGGAGACCGAAGAGGTCCCTGACTGGAGAGCGCAGCTCGAAGCGGAGCGGAAAGCGTTGGAGAAGCGCGAGAAGGACCTGAATCGCGGTTTCGAGGAAATCGCTCGACGCGAGAAGCTCGTGGAGAGGTTCGCGGACAACATGACGCCCGCGCAAGCCGCAGCAGCGGCATCGCAGACCGATGTCCCCGAGCTTTCCCCGGAAGCTCAATTGGCGGTCGATTCGTACTTCCAGCAGAAGTACGGTAGCCAGCTCAACCAAGTCGATGTTCTCTACAACGACTTGGCGGAGTCAGAGCTTCAGAGCTTCGCTGAGAAGCAGGGAATCGACCCTGAAGAGCTGAAGCAGGTCATCATCGACAACAACCTCCAGCCCAACGCGAAGTCACTCACGGACATCCGCGCCTCTCTCAAAAAGGCGTCGTTGATTCGTGAGGGAAGCACGGTCAATCGCGAGGCAATCGCCGCAGAAGAGCGGGCGAAGGTTCTGAGGGAACTCGCCGCGAAGGGGATTCAGGTCGAGGGAGTCAAGCCCAAGCGGGCTGCTGACCCCGGACCGAACCCGAATCCCGACTTCGACATGATGACCCCGGAGCAGCGCATCGCTTGGTACGAGGCGAAGGAAATCCTCTAGGCATCTCCCGAAACCAACAAGGAGATGAATACCCGTGGCAACCAAGACCTATGAGGGCGCAAACGCGACTACCGGTTTTTCCGGTCAGTTCACTAACGGCGTCATCAGTCGTATCGAGGCACAGGCGTACAAGCTCCTGTACGACGAGGGTGTCCTGCCTCGCCTGTGCAAGCCCATCGGTCAGGGTCAGAAGGGGTCGGCAATCGTCTACCCGTACTTCGACCCCACGACCATCGCAGAGGGCGGCTCGGTCCTGAACGAAGTCAACGACTTCGTGAACTACACCCAGCTCACCAACGCGAGCGTCATCATCACCGCGTCCGAGATGGGCATCACGTCCTTCGTGACCGACGTGGTCAAGGAGGACGCCATCGTCGATATTCCGGGCGAGATTGCTCGGCAGCAGGGTTACACCTGCGCCGTCCGTCTGGAGAAGATGATTCTCAACCGCATCGCCGCCGGTGTGACCACCGGTACGGTGACGGGCACCAACAGCACCAACGGCTTCACCTTCACCCACTACGCCGCTGCGAAGGCGCGTCTCGACGCCAGCAAGATTTCGGTGCCGGGAACCAAGAACGCCGTCGTGCCCGCGTACTCGTGGTACTGGACTGCCAAGTCCACGTACACGCAGACCTACGCGGCAGCGATGCCGGGTGTGGGCGAGCAGGTCGTCAGCCGGTACTTCGTGCAGCGTCTCTGGGGCGACATCGACGTCTACCAGCACTCGCTGGCGTACGTCGCCGCTTCTTCGGGCGCGGCTGGCTTCATGTTCGTGAAGGAAGGCGTCGGTCTGTGGAAGCCGCGTGACTTCCGTCTGGAGAAGGACCGCGACGCTTCCGCCCGTGGCGACGAGGTCATCTCGACCTTCCGCGCAGGTGCCAAGGTCCTCATCAGCAACTACGTCCAGCGTCTCCGGATGTACGCTGCTGCGCCGACCGGCATCTAGCATTTCCTTTTGCCGGGGCAGGGGAGCGACTACCCCCCACTTCTCTGCCCCGGCACTCTAGGGGGTAAACAGATGCGTCATGCCGTCATGGTGTCCGGTTCCTACCCGTGCGTACGTGCGGGCAAGATAGCCGAGGCACTCAAAGAGAATGGGTGGGGGCACAGCGTCGTCGGACGCCAGCTCCCACCGCAATTCACCGATGTCTACGAGCGAATCGTCACCCGCAAGAGCGGGACGCGGGACGATGTGGCGAAAGCGGTCCACGAGCTTCCGGGCGAGCTGATACACATCCACAACGAGCCGAATTGGACCGTGCCCTACATCCGCGAGATTGACGACCGCCCCATCATCTTCAACGTCCATGACGTAACCTCGGCTCGTCCCCCGCATCCGGAGGACCCGAATTTCATCATGGAAGCGGAGTCCTACGCGGCTGCGGACGCCTTCGTGTTCGTCACGGAGCAACAGCGTACTTTCGCCATCTCCAAGGGATTCGACATCGAGGGGAAGCCGTATGCGTGCGTCGGTAACTACGCCAGCTCGTCCACGCTTGTCGAACGCAAGCTACTGCCCCATCTCGGGGGAGTGGTGTATGCGGGCGGTATGGAGAAGCGAGGCGCGAAGCACGCATGGCGAGACCTGTCGCCGCTCGCCGATTTTCTGGGGAACGACTTCCACTACTATCCCGGCGGGGGCGGCGTGGATTACGGCACAGGGACGAAGCATCCCACCGTTCTCGAATACCGGCTGCTGACGCACCGGCTCGCGCAGCACGATTGGGGGTTCTCGGGCACGTTGCAGCCGTGCGACGCATGGGAGCACTCCAGCCCGAACAAGGCGTATGAGTACCTCGCCGCCGGTATCCCCGTCGTGGCATTGAACAATCCGCTGCTCAAATCGGTGTGCGAACTTGGTTTGGGGGTTTACCTCGACGATTTCAGCCAAATGAAGCACCTGCCACCGGCGAAGCAATTCCGGACCGATGTCCGGCTCATGCGTTACCGCTATACGATGAGCTACCACATCGCCCCGGTCGTCGAGCTGTACGAAAAGGTGCTGACATGACCCACGTGACCATCGGAATCATCAATTACAACCTCGGACGCTTCTTGCCTGACGCTGTGGAGTCCGCGCTGAATCAGACCCACGAGGCGCGTGTCGTCGTGTTCGACGACGCATCGGACGACCCCGAGACGAAAGAAGTGCTCTTGCACCTCCCCAAAGAGGTGAAGCTCGTCCGCCACGCCGGGAATTCGGGAAGCGCGAAATGGGGATGGGAATCCCTGCTTCGACAGCCGACCGACATCATCATCCCGCTTTCCGCCGACGATATGCTCTATCCGACCGCCGCCGAGCGTCTCGCGCAGGTCATCCCGGAGGATGCGGATTGGGCGTTCGCCGACCTGCACCACGTCGGCGAGGACGGGCAGCTCGACATGGGCATGAATCAGCTCCATTGGATGCCCACCGACACCAAGCAGCAGGTCCGCGTGATGTACGAAATCACCGGCGTCTCGGTGACCCTGTTCGCGGGGCTTTCGGGGAAATGGGTCCGCGACCGCAAGCTGCGGATGCACGAATTCAAGCACACGAAGAAATTCATGGATGGCGCGACGGTGATGAACTGGATTCTGGAGAAGCCCCGCGTCGTCTACCTCGGAGCGAATCCGCTCTACAAGTACCGCCAGCACGGGAGCAGCGAGTCGGCGACCGGAGGTGAGGAACGCCCGCTCATCGGACAGGAAGTGCGCGATTTCCTGCGCCCGTACATCGACGAAGAGAACAGAATTCCAAGGGGGTAGTGAAATGAGAATAGTCGTCACCGGTGGCAGAGGTGTCATCGGTCAGTCCCTTGTGCCCGCGCTCATCGACGACGGGCACCGCGTTAGTGTCTACGACATCCTCGACGAGCCAGAACAGCAGCACGACGTCTGCAACGGTCCGTTCCTCCAGCGTTTCATCGCCGCAAGGCGTCCCGATGTCGTCATCCACATGGCGGCACAGGTCGGACGGCTCACCGGCGAAAGCGACCCGCTGACGTCGTTCCGCTCGAACTGCGAGGGCACGTATAACGTCGTGAACGCGTGTCATCAGGCGGGATGCTGGCTCATCAATTTCTCCACGTCCGAGGTGTACGGGCACAATTCCGTTTTCGGGAAACCGGACATCCTTGAACAGAACGGCATCTACGGACTGACCAAACTCGCTGCCGAGGGCGTGGTGAAGCACTACGTCGAGCTGGGGGCTATCCGGGCGTACTCGATTCGCCCGTTCATGGTCTACGGCAAGCACGAGGTCCCCAACGGCGAATTCAGGTCTGCGGTCTCGAACTTCATCGACACCGCGATGAAGGGCGACATCATCAAGGCGCACCGGGGCTGCGTGCGGTCATGGTGCCACGTGGACGACTTCATCGACGGGCTGCGCCTCGTTCTGGCGACACCCCCGAACTGGCAGGACTACAAGGCGTTCTCCATCGGGACCGACGAGTACCGCACGATGGAGGATTGCGCCAAAATCGTCATCGACACCGTGGGCACCGGGAGCTATGTGGTGACCAACCCACCGGCGTTCCTCGTCTCGGAGGTCAAGAAAGCCGACTTCTCCCACATCCGCTCGCTCGGCTTCGAGCCGAAGGTGACGCTCGAAGAGGGCGTTCGCCGCACCTACGAATGGATGAGGGAGCGATGAGGAACGTCGTCTATGCTCCGCCCATGATGGATTTCTTCGGAAGGGTGTGCGCCGATGCCCTCGGATACGAACTCGTCAACGCCGGGTACGTCGGAGACTGTAACGACTGCCACATCGTCGGAATGTACGACCCACCTTCGTACGATGCGACGCTCGAACGGACTTCTCGCGCCAAACGTCGCATCATCCATTGGTGCGGGAGCGACGTGCTCCATCTGGAGGACATCACTTCCATTCCCGAGGCGATTCACGTCTGCGACTCGGACGGACTGAGACGCGAGCTGTGGGACAAGGGCGTGGATGCGACGACGGTGATGTGGGCGACCCGTCACCACTTCGACGTCACCCCGTTCCCCGAGACCCCGCAGATTGCGTGCTACCTCGGCACCAACCCCTACAAGTACGGCAACGATATGTTCCAAGCCGTCGGGGACTGGCTCGCCAAGGAGATGCCCGATGTCAGACTCGTGGGGTATCAATTCGGGCAGTACGACGAAGCGATGATGAAGCAGCTCGTCGCCGAATCGACGATGTGCATCCGTCTCACGACCCATGACGGTTCCGCCGCAAGCCCACGCGAATTCATGGAAGCCGGTCGCCGTGCGGTGGTGACGCACGAGCTGGACTATGCGAGGCGCGTGCGGCACGACGATTTCATCGCAATCGCTGTCGCAATCCGCGAAACGCTCAAATACACCGAACCGGATTTGGAAGCGGCGGCGTACTGGCACGAGATGAATTCCACCGAGCGTTTCCTTCTGGAATTGAGGGAGGTGCTCGATGGCTGACCCGATGACCATCCAAGAGATGCCGATGCGGGCGTTCCTCGCCGCCAACGGCAACGAATTCGTCAAAGGCAAGGTCCTCGACGTGGGATGCGGTCGCAAGCCCTACAAGCGGCTGTTTCCCGAGTGCGAGTGGGTCGGTCTGGACTTCCGACCCATCGGCGACATCGAAGGTGACGCGCACGAGATTCCGCAGGACGACGAGACCTACGACACCGTCCTGTGCTCCGACCTGCTCCATCTGTGCATCTTCCCGATGGTGGTGGTCAAGGAGTGCGCTCGTGTACTGAAGCCGGGGGGTTATCTCCTTCTCTCCGCCCCGAACGCTTACGCCGAGGATGGCGAGAGCTTGTGGGGCGTTCATGTGAGAGCACTCGACCTGTGCGTGTCACAGGCGGGGCTTGTAGGCGTCCATCTGGAGACCAACGGCAAGACGTTCACACAGGAATGGAGGGACCACGTCCAGTTCACGAAGTCGGGGGTTCCGGTCCATCCGCTGACGGAGGGCTGGTTGGGTCAGATGGACACACGGTATCCGGTGTCGTCTATCGCAGTCGCACGTAAAGACAAGAAGGAGGAAGCAGATGCCTCGTAAGAAGAAGGGTTGCGGGGACGGCATCGCCATTCGAGGGATGTTCCGTCTCCACGTCGTTGACCCGGACGGTACTGTCGCCCACGACTCGGGCTGGCAGAAGAACATCGTCGTGGACAACGGCTTCACGCAGTACATGGTGAAGGCACTCGGCAGCTCTGCCGACGCCGGTTCGCTCACCCACATCGCCCTCGGTTCGGATACGGTCGCCGTCTCCGCGTCGCAGACCGCGATGGTCAGCGAAATCACCAAGACGAACGGCAGCTACGTCCGCACCACGTTCTCGACCTCGACGAGCGCGAAGTCGCTCGCCATCTACGCGACGTGGGCTGCGAGCTGGAACACCGACGTCACCGGCTCGTCCTGCCGCATCGGGCAGGTCGGTCTCTTCAACAGCTCGGCGACCGGCACGCTGTTCGCCGCACAGAGCTTCACCGCCGCAACCTGCACCAACAACCAAGCCGTGAACGTGACCTACAACCTCGCGTTCGCCACGGCGTAGACCACTTAGGGGGTAGCATTGGACGTCAAAGAGATTCTCGACAAGCATCGGACGAGTGGCGTCCGCATCGACTTGGGCTGCGGCGAGAACAAGCAGCAGGGCTTCGTCGGTGTGGACGTCCGTCCGGTGAAGGGTGTGGACATCGTCCAAGACCTCGAAGAGTACCCGTGGGTGCTGCCTGACGAGTGCTGCGAGCTGATTCTGTGCTCGCATCTCGTGGAGCACATCAACCCTGCCAAGGGCGGGTTCCTCAAATTCATGGACGAGTGCTGGCGAATCCTAGAGGTGGGCGGCAAGATGCTCATCTCCGCGCCGTACGCTTACTCGAAGGGGTTCGTGCAGGACCCGACCCACGTGAACCCGGTCAATGAGGTCACGTGGGCGTACTTCGACCCCATCGAGCCGAACGCCAAGGGACTGCTGTGGCGCATCTACAAGCCGAAGCCGTGGAAGATTGTCGCGAACACGTACATGGAAGGCGGCAACATCGAGGTCGCCCTCGAAAAGCGTGCTTGGGACAAGAGCTATGGCTAGGGCGGTCGTCACCGGCGGTCGGGGTTTCGTCGGTTCGCACCTCGTCGAGCATCTGCTGAAGAACACGGATTGGGACATCGTCATCTTCGACAAGCTGGGATATGCGTCGCTGACGCAGGACCGGCTTTCCGACATCGAGATTTGGGAGAGCAACAAGGACAGGGTGAGCTTCTACTCGCTCGACCTGACGTTGCCGATTCCCGTCGCGGTGGATGCCGAGGTCGGCGAGGTGGACTTCATCCTCCACCTCGCCGCCGAGTCCCACGTTGACCGCTCAATCTCCGACCCTGCGTGGTTCATCCGCAACAACGTGGATGCCACGACGCACATCCTCGATTACGCGAGGCGGCATCCCGAGCTTCGTCTGTTCGTGAATTTCAGCACGGACGAGGTGTACGGACCGGCACCCGACGGATATGCGTTTCGCGAATTCGAGTGGCACCGTCCCTCGAACCCGTACGCAGCGTCGAAGAGTGCGCAGGAAGCCATCGGCATCGCGTACTCGAACACGTACAAGGTCCCGGTCATCACGACGCACACGATGAACATCATCGGCGAGCGTCAGCATTTCGAGAAATTCGTCCCCAAGTGCATCCGCTATATCCTCGACGGAAAGCAAATTCCGATTCACGGAACAGCGGACGGCGAGAGCGGGTCGCGGATGTACCTGCACGCCCGCAACCTCGCTGATGCACTCCTGCACATAATCAACCTCGGATATGCGGGATACGACGAGTGGAACATCGCCGGGGTCGAGGAAATCTCGAATCTGGATTTGGCTTGCAAAATCGCGGCGATTCTCGATAAGGGATTCAAGTACCAAATCGTCGATTTCCATTCGGAGCGTCCGGGTCACGACCTGCGCTACGCGCTGGATTCCTCGAAGCTCTTGAATTCGGGCTACGAGTACCCGGTCGATTTCGACGATTCGCTCATCAAGACCGTTCTGTGGACGGTCGAACATCAGGGGGTATGGCTGTGACGCTCGTGAAGAATCCGAAGAAGAACGACATCGGGAACCGCCTGTTCGTGGGCACCCCGACGCGAGGGACCGTGAGAATCGAGTGGGTGCTCGCCCGTTACGGGCAAATCATCCCGTGCAATTGGTCGATGGGTCATATGCTTCAGGCGTACGACACCTTCGCCCCGCTGGGCTACGGCGTCGCCGACGCGCAGAACCTCATCGTGAAGCAGGTCGTGGAGGGGAATTGGGACTGGCTGCTGCTCATCGAAGATGACACGTGCCCCCCGCCCGACACGTTCATCCGCTTCAACGAGTACATCCGCGACGAATCCATCCCCATCGTCTCGGGGCTGTACTACACCAAGTCGCTGCCGCCCGAGCCGCTGGTATATCGCGGTCGCGGCACGAGCTACTACGACGACTTCAAACTCGGGGACAAGGTGTGGGCGGATGGTGTACCGACCGGGTGCCTTCTCATCAACGGGAAGATTCTTCAGCTCATGTGGCAGGAATCTCCCGAGTACCTCGTCTCGGGCACCATCACCCGGCGGGTGTTCGACCAGCCCTCGGGCACGTGGTTCGACCCCGAGAGCGGGGGATGGGCATCAGCGACCGGCACGAGTGACCTGAATTGGTGTACCCGTGTCATGGAGCAGAACGTGATTGAGAGGGCAGGATGGAAGAGCATCGGAAGGAAAAAGTACCCGTTCTTGGTGGATACGAACATCTTCTGCCGCCACGTGAACATCGACGGGGAGATGTTCCCGCCGAGCAACGTGATTCCGAACGCGAAGTAGAGCCGATACGCATCGAAGTGACCGACGGAATCGGCTCCGGAGACTCGATGGGGTGATGGCATGGTCGTGTGGTATCTCGTCCGTGCATGGCTCATCGAATCGCCCGATGCGAGTGAACGAGTGATTGCGACCAAACCGCAGCACTCCTACTCGTGGGAGATGTGGACCGTCACGAAACATGACGGGAGCACGACACAGATTCCGCAAAGGGTCCATCGGAAGTATTACCAGCACAGCTTCACCGCGTACTACGACAAGGAGTACGTCGAAGGCGACGAGGACACCCTGCCGACATTCGCGGTGCTGCGGATGGACGGACCTTCCGCGCTCGACGCGGACGACTACGTGACCGTGTTGGACACCGAGGCGAAGTGGAATCAGGTGTTCGCCACCTATCCCCACATCGCGGAGCAGTTCCCTGACGGCATCCCGACGTAAGGTGGTGAGTCATGGCTACCACCACGCTCTATTACACGGGTAGTGCCACCTCCGAGGACACCTCCGCCACGACGGGATACTTCACGGCGCGGTGGGGCTACCGGACCACCCCGACAGGGACCGTGACCTCTCATAACGAGGGATACGACTCTACGGGTATCAACGAAGTCGCCGCCGTAGCGTTCTGGGAAGCAAGCACGTGGAACCTCACGAGCGGCTGGTACATCGCCGGTGAGTTCATCGTCATGGACGATAACTCGTGGAGCGAGGTAAGCACCGGCTGGCTGAACAACAGCGATGACCCGTTCGGAACGGATGCCACGTCAATCGCTGGCTCGCAAGCTGTGAATGTGAGCGGCGGTCTATCAAGCGGCTCGTTCGAGCTGTCTTGGACCAACCCGAGCATCGGGAGCTTCACCTACACCGAACGCGGCGGTGGGGCGGCGACGGGTAGTGCCACCGACAACATCCGTGTCTCCGAGACCGTCACGATGCGGATTCCGGAGCACCACAAGTCGGCGTCCGACACGGTCACGATTCACGACACCGCCGACGCCGATGTCGTCAGCTCCGAGCCAGCAGCTATCGAGCGCGAGGTCACCGACACGGTGGCAGTCGTCGATACGCTTCAGGTGCGTCCGACCATCGTACGCTCCGTGACTGACACGGTGACGGCGGCAGAGACCGTCGCGCTGCTCTACACGAGTCTCATCAGCGTCATCGACACCGCGACGCTGGCGGACACCGTCATCTGTCTGCCGCCCCCATCCCCTGTTGTGTTGGAGACCGTGACGGTATCCGACACGGCAGTAGTGCGGCTGAACCTCGTTCCTGCCGCATCGGATACAGTCACCATCTCCGACACCGTAACGGTGCAGCTCGGTCCGGTTGCTAAGAGTGTCACCGATACCGTGACCGTCCAAGACGTCGCGACGGCATCGACCGGCGACGTCGCCAAGCAAGCGCAGGACACTCTGACCGTCAACGACACCGTTACGGTGAGGGTTCCGGAGCACAACCTGAGTGTCAGCGACGCGGTGACGGTTCAGGACACGGCGGACTGTGATGTCCCTGCCGGTCCCGTCGCCGCCATCGAAATCAACATCGCCCCCGACAACCCGACCTACATGGTCGGGGGAGTGAGGGTGGTGTGACATGGCATTCGGAGTGCGTTCAGTCGGCACGTTGCAGTACGGCACCACGTCGGCATACATCGGAACAGGCACGGGCACCACGACGGGCGACCTCGTCCTGCTGTTCTTCGAGACGGACGGTACGGAGTCGGCGTTCACGGTCGCCGGTTGCACGCTCGCGGATTCCTACGCGGAAGCCGCCGGTTACACGAAGGTCTACGTGTTCTACCGCTGGTGGCAGTCGGGTGACTCTACCTACGAGGTGACGCTGACCTCCGGAAACCACTTCGTCGGTCGCACCATCACCATCCAAGATATGCCCATCAGCTCGGGCAACCCGTTCTACTACACCGACACCAGCGAGACGACCGCGACCAACGCGACCATCCCCGGCGGCACCACACCGGCGGACAACAGCTTGGTCATCGCCGTCGCCACGGCTGGCGCGGACACGTCATCGACGACGTGGTGGAGCAGCCCGTCGAACAGCGACCTCTCCAGCCCGACCATCCGCATCAACAATATGCGCAACGTCGGCAACGGCGGCGGTCTCGTCGTCATCACGGGTCACGACACCACGGCGGGCACCGTCGGCAACACGACCGTCACCGGCAGCGCGTCGCAGAACCACGCGCAGTTCACCGGCATCATCTCGTCCACCGCCGGTCCTGCTGCGGCGACCGCGAACATCACCGACCAAATCCGTATCTCGGAAACGGTCTCGACCAACGTGTTCCCCGTGTCGGTCGATGTCACGGACCAAATCCGAGTCTCGGAGACGGTCTCCCGCAACGTCACGCCCATCAACGTGCCCGCCCTGACCAACACGGCGACCATCTCGGACACGGTCACGGTCCGTCTCGACATCGTGAAGTCGGTCACCGACCAAATCCGAATCTCGGATACCGACGGGACGACCGCCGAGGTCGTTGACGGGGATGTGCCCGAGGTCGAAAAGACGGTGACGGACACGACGAACGTGTCGGATGCCGTCGAAGTGCGTGTGACCCTCGTACCCTCGGTCACCGACCAAATCCGGATTTCGGAAACCGTCGCGGTCCGGGTGCCAGAGCATCACAAATCGGTCACCGACACCGTTTCCGTCACGGATACGGTCACGGTGCGCCTGAATGTGGTCGCGAACATCACGGATACGCTCACAGTCTCCGACACCGTGAGCCGTGTTTTGTCGATTCCGGTCTCGGTTTCTGACGGTTTGACGGTTTCGGACAGCGCGGACCGGCAGCTCTCCATCCCGGTCTCGGTCTCCGATACGGTCACCGTGCATGACGCGCTCGGTGAGCAGGTCTACACCGAGTCCATCGTGGTCCGTGACGAGGTCACCGTCGAGCTTACCGGTGGCGTGGGAACGACCATCGAGCGCAGCGTTTCCGACAACGTCGTCGTCCGTGAGCCGAATCTGCAATACAGCCCGTTCGACCCAACGAATTTCCGGGCGACGTACAACGACAACAACACCATCACGGTCGAGTGGACGAATATGTCCACGAACGAGACCCTCATCTACGTCCAGCACCGTTTCCATGACGGAAGCTCATGGGTCGTGACGTGGGCGAACGTGCCCGGAAGTCCTTTGGGACCCGGCACAAGCAGCGTCATCGACACGAATCTCCCTATCGTGCCGTGGAAGTACGGCGAGTACCTCATCATGGTCTCGGACGATTCGGGGGACGACACCCACGAATCGAACATCCTCTACTACTCGTACGTATGGCATCCGGTCGAAGCGGACATCACCGACCAAATCCGAATTTCGGATACAGCGTCCGGTAGTCCGGAAAGTCTGGACATCCAGCGGTCGGTGAGCGATACGGTCACCGTTTCCGACACGCCATCCATCAAGGTCGGAGACATCAAGGTCTCTGTCACCGACACCGTCACCGTCCAAGACCCCATCCGCGAGGCGTCGATAGACACGCGGAGTGTCTACAACGGCATGGGCTACGCTGGCGTGTTCGACGGCACCACGGACCTCGGTATCGCGACGGATTTCGGTCATGGTACGTGGGGATGCTCGCTGCACATCATCTACGACGGCTCGGGTAGCTATGGCGGGTACAACAGCGATTGGTGGGACATCTGCATCTTCGACGCCGGTGTCCGACACTACATGGGCGCGTGGGTCTATTGCGCGACCGACACGTACGTTGACCTTGCGGTATGGGACGGTGTCAACGCCTATACCTACCTCGCTCCCGACGGTACGTGGAGTCTTACTCGACCCGAGGCACTCCATCGCCAGTTCGTCGAGGGCGGCAAGTGGAATTTCGTGTGGTACGGCTTCGAGGTCGCTTCGTCCTACATGGGCAGCGTCCAATTCCTCATCGGCACGTACGCCACCGATGCGTCCAACGCGGGCAAGACCGTCTGGATTGATGACTTCTCGATTGGGCACGTTGAAGAACCGGTCAGTCTGCCGGTCTGCATCACCGTCACCGACCAAATCCGCGTTTCAGAAGCCGTTCAGGTGCGCCCCGACATCGTCCGCAGCGTCACCGACAATGTCGTCGTCCGAGAGACGCTCAACATCAGCGGTCCGATTCTCCGTTCCGTTTCGGACGACATCGTTGTCCGTGATACCGCCAATGTCCTACCGCAGCCGAAGCGCAGCGTCTCGGACAACGTGGTGGTCACCGACACCCTGACGGTGTACCTGCCCGAAGTGTGGCTGGGCTGGAACGAGCGTGGTGCCGATGTACGGTCGTGGACCGAGCAGCAACCGGTTACTGCGGCATGGGCTGAAGTCGTCCCCGGCGGAGGTTCGTCGTGGCTCGAACGTGGCTCCGTAGCCGGTACGTGGACCGAACGAGATTCCGACGAAATCTCGTGGACTGAAAGGACAGACTGATGACTGCTTGGAACACCGTTCTTTCTGGAATCCGCGAGGACGTCGAGGAACCGGTAGCGTCGATTTTCTCCGATGCTTCCATCCTGCGTCACTACAACGACGCTGCCCGCGATTTCGCGAAAAAGGTACGCCCGTGGGAGGACGAAGAGTACGCCGGTGCTCTCGCAGGACAGGCGAGCTACTCGCTTCCCACGGGCACCATCGACGTGAAGGCGGTCTACTTCAATGGGGACGATGAACCCCTCACCCGCCTGAACGAGATGGACTTCACGTACTACCAGCAGCAACCGGCAACGGGAGACCCGGACCGCTACCTCGTCTCCGACGGTGCCCTGTGGCTGTACCCCACGCCTGACGTCTCGGGAACCATCCGTTTCTTCCGGACGTGTCTCCCGGCAGAGGTCACCGAGACATCGGGCACTACGGCGTTCGACAGCCAGTACGACTTCATCCTCACCAAGTACGTGAAGGCGCGTCTGTACGAGCAGCTCGGTGACTACATGGCGGCTGACCGTCTCACCGCGCTCTACAACGACGACCTGCAAAATGCCGAGTGGCAGACGATTCGGACGAGGACGGCGGACATGAGCACGCTGCCTCGGCAGACGTGGTGATGCCCGATGGCGACCAAGACGTTTTCCTTCACGAAATTCGATGGTGGTCTGAACACCGCGACAGACCCGTCGATGCTTCCGCCGAACATGACCCCGGCGATGCTGAACTGCGACATCCTGCTCACCGGCGGCATCACTCGTCGCCACGGGTACGTCCCGACCAATGAGAATTCGCTCGGCGCGTACCCCGTCAAGGCAATCACCCGAACCCGCGACTGCCTTCTTGCGGTCTGCGGAACGGCGATTTGGTCGCAGCCCGCCGACACGCAGCCGTGGACTGCGGTCCACGCCAGCTCGGTGTATCAGTCGGGGACGTACGAACAGGTCGATGGTGCGGACTACTCGGGAGGTGTGGCATACGGGATTTCAGGGACAGCGGAGTTCCTAATCCCGAAATCGACTTCAGTCCGGGTTTTGCTCGGTCCGGGGTCCAAGACCATCAAATGCGAGGGGACCACGCTCACCGGCACGAGCGTCGAGGACTACACCTTCGGGTCGCTCTCCGCGACACATCACCATGTCTACATCGAACCGGCGACGGTGACCGGAAGCCAGAGCCAGTCATGGCGCGGCGGCTATCCTCTCGGCGGGGGCGCGTACTGGATGAACAGCACCCCCTCATCGACCACGACATCAATTCGAGTCAGAAGCCGTGGAATCGTGGGTGTGACATGGCGGTCGGGTACGACGTGGTATCCAGCGGGTCCGCCAATGGGTCAATTGTGCGATACCGGCGACAACGAGTGGCATACGGTGACCGGCACCTACTCGAACGTGGACGCCATCTCGTTCAAGTTCGACCCGTCCTATCGGGTATTCGTTGACGGCATCTGGAGTGACTCGACCGAGCTGGATGTCACGGGTACGAGCGATGGGGGTTGGTGGTTCTATGAGACCGGAGCTGACCAAGTAGTCGCAGAGCAGACGACGACCCTTTCACCGATGTCTCATTTCCACGAACCGGCGGAGTATCAGATTGGGCAGACCTTCAAGGTCGGCACCAGCACGGACACCCAATGGGTCGTCAAGAACTTCCAAGCCATCATCCAGAACCCCGCCGAATCGAGCAAGACAGTAACCGCTGTCCTGATGACTTTGAGCGGAACGGAATTGGCATCGGCGAATGTAACGATGACTCGTGAGACTGCCAGCTTGCGTACGTTCAGCTTCCCCTCGGTCCGTATCCCCGGCGGGACGACTTACCGAGTGGGGTTGAAGGGAATCGGCAGCGGCGGCAGCACGACGTTCTACACCAACCGAAATAGTGCCGGTGGGTATGCCGATGGTTCCGAGCAGTCGTACTCGGGCGGCGTGTGGTCGGACACGACGGGCATGGACCTGAGATTCACCGTCGTCGCACAGGCGATGGAAGTCGATGTCGGCGTTGCGGACGTGAACCACAACAGCATCGACGTCGCCTCGTTCCTCCACATCGACGGAGCGACATGGGTACACCGGGGAAGCGTGACCGGGACGCAATTCGGTTTTGCGACCTACGACGGTGTGACCTACGTGAACTCCGAGTCGATGGACTTGCACAAATGCACCGTCACCGGCACGTTCAGCGACGTCTCGGGCACGACGCCCAAGGGCGGTTTCCTCGTCGAATACCAAGACCGGTTGTTCACCTCGGGTGCGCTCACGGGGACAGCGGTCGTGACGGGGACCGACGTGCCGAACAGCGGCATGGTCGAGGTCACCGATGTCGGCAGGGTAGAAGGGTCGTCGTGGGTCAACGGTGAAGCGTTCCGGGTCGCACCGCCGAACGCGCAAGCGGATTGCACCGGTTTGACGATTTGGGACAGCAAGCTGTGGTTCACCACGAAGGACCGGTTGTACTCCTGCGAAGTCTCCGGACCCGCCGAGACGTGGTCGGCACTCGCCTATCCCGTGACGGGCTTCGGATGCGTGGCACCAAAGACGTTCGCCGTCGCTCCCAACGGGGTCATCATGCTGTGCGCCGACAAGAGCGTCCGCACGTACGGACTCATCAAGGGAATCGGGGCTGATGACGGCTCCGGTCTGGAGAATCTGTCGCTGCTCATCCAGCCGACGCTCGACAGCATCTCGGCATCCATGCTGCCGAAGGCGGCAGCGGCGTTCTACAAGAACAAGTATTGGCTCGCCTGTGCTCTCAACGGAGACACGACCAACAACACCGTGCTCGTCTACGACCTCGACAAGAAGGCATGGGCGCAGTATTCCAACCTATCCATCGGGGTGTTCTACGTTTCGACCGACGACGAGTACGTGCTGTACGGCGGTTCCGCCACGACCGGTGACGTGTACCGGCTGGATTACGGAGAAACCGACGACGGAAGCGTCATCCCGATGAGCTACACGCTCCCTCCGGTGCCCATCGGCGGCTATGAGACGGCAAAGGTTTTCCGCCAAATCCATCTTGCCGCTGATTCGCCGACTCCGCAGGACGTGACCATCGCTCCGACGACGGACGATGTCCCCGGTGTGACGCAGACGGTGTCCATCGGTCCTGCGAACGACGTGCAGCCAGCCCGCGTGCGCGTTCAGGCGCGAGGCAGGTATATGCAGACCACCATCTCGGCGAGTGGTGCCGACGCCCCGCTCACTATCAACAAGGTGACGTACACCTACATCCAGAACCCCGTCAGGTGAAAGGAGCGTGACATGGCAAACCCGACGCCCGAGAGCTGGTACAACAAGCCCAGCACAGGACCGGACCCGAACACGTGGTACAACATGGCGGTTGAGCAGCCACGGGACGACACGTATTCGTGGGCGGTCAGGCAGCAGACCCCTGCTTGGCAGGAAGCTCTTCGCCAGAACGCCGCGCAGCAAGCGTCGCGTGGGATGTACCGCTCCACCGCATCTCTCGGTCAGGATGCTCGCACCAACGCGCAGTACGCAGCAGCCGCCGAGACCCAAGGCGAGCAGATGCGGCAGTTCGACAAGACCTTCGGCGAGGGTCAGCGTCAGTTCAACACCGGACAGGGCAATTGGGCGAACACCTTCAATGAGGGGCAACGCCAGTACAACACCGGTCAGGGGAATTGGCAGAACACCTTCAACGAGGGGCAGCGGCAGTACAACACCGGCTACAACAAGGACGTGTTCGAGCTGCTGTCGTCCATCGGTCTGAACATCGGTCAGCTCCAAGGCAGCATGAAGGGCGTGAAGATGCCGGTGCTCGGTTCGAGCATCGCCGGTCTCGCCGGTTCGGTCGTGACGCCCACCAAGAAGCCGACCAAGGCAGCGAAGAAGGGCTACACGTGGAAGTGGAGCGCAGCGAAGAACGCATGGGTGCAGGTGAAGAACGCCGGTGACCCGTTCGGTGATGCTCCATCCGCCACGACAGGACAGGACATCGGCGACCCGGTCTCGAACCCGCAGACGATAAACAGTCCCGCGTACGTGGGACCGGAGTTCGAGATGCAAGCGTCGAAGGACACCCGTCGTGACCGCGCCAGCCGCGAGGCGATGCTCGCGCAGCAGATTGCCGCCGAGAACGAGCGTGCTCGGCAGCAGATTGCGTGGGAGCGAGAGAAGCAAATCAAGGACCTCGACGCGGCGATGGCTGCGCAGGGCTACGTGAAGGTCAACGGCAAGTACGTGAAGGACCCAACCGCCGCTTCCGCTCTCTCGCCCGAGCTGTGGCAGAAGGCAACGGAGTACGCCATCGCCGGTGCTTCCGATGCCGACCCGAACACCGCTGGAGTGCAGCGGGCGGCGACACCGGACGAGACAGCGAAGCTCATCTCCGCGCTCGGCATCAACCTGCCTCTGCTCGCCTCGCAGGGGAACTCGCAAGCCGCCGACCTGATGACCTACATCTACGGTCCGACCGCATGGCAGACCAACCCGACCCGCATCTACGACCTTCCGAAGAACAACCCCTACGGCAACGCGCCGGTCCCGTGGGCGACGTCGCCGCAGAGCGTCCTTCCCGGCAACGTCAGCGCGAGCGTGAACGGTGCTGCCGTCGCCGTGGCTCCTGCTCCGAACCCGCTGTGGACGGGGTCGAACGAGGTCGTACAGGTTCCTCCACAGAATCGCCTTGCTGGACTTCGGAATTGGTTTGAGAATACGCCCGACTCGTTCAGCTCGGGACCGTTTGACAATTACATCCGCTCGCAAGCGGGGATTCCGACCACGACCAGCCCAGCGGTCACGAACAATTGGGTCAAAGACCCGGTGTGGGGCGGTTACCGCTAGACGTGAAGGAGGACGGACATGGCAACGCCGTTTTTCAGCAATTCGTCCTCACCCTTCTTCAAGACCCAGCAGGTCCTCGGGGTCGATGACATCAGCAAGACGATTCAGGCGAACCAGCACATGACGCAGCAGCTTCAGGCGGTAGACCAGCCGGTCCCCGATACCTCGCAGAAGCCGGGGACGCTGGAGCGGCTGTTCGGTCCGCTCGATGTGCTGGGAACAGGTGTTCGTTCACTTGTTCACAACGTCGTGAATCCTGTCGAGGACCCCGACGTCAGCCCGTGGGAAGAGATGGGCAAGTCTCTTCGCGGTGAGCGTCGTGTGGAGGGGTCGGACATCCTTGCCGACCTCGGCGTCGAGAACAAGTGGGCGCAGATGCTCGGCGGTCTCGTCGTCTCGATTGCGACCGACCCGCTCACCTACATCACGACGGGCTTCTCCGCGCTTGCGAAAAGCTCGGGCAAGTCGCTGCTCCACGGTCTCGCTCTGTACGGGGACAACGTGGATGAGGTCGCTAAGGTGCTGCTCGGCTTCACCGACGACGCTCTCGATGCCACGGTCCACGGTGCGGATGTCGTCGCCAAGAACGCCGACGAGCTTGCCGCGATGGTCAACAAAATCACCCCGAAGCTGGATGAGCTGCGTGCGCTCGGTCATTTCGACGATGCCGGTCGGCTGAAGGCGTTCGCGCTGCGCGAAGCGGGTGACGTCACCAACGCTGCCGACGAAGGTCGCCGATTGATGACCGACATCTACAAGGCGTACGGCACCGGTGGCATCAAGTGGATGGGCATCCCGCTCGGCGGCGAAGAGCGTCTCTCCGCGTTGGGATTCGCTCTCAAAGGTCGGTCGGTGACCAACGAGTACGGGCAGGTGACTGCTCGGCAGGGTCTCCGTGGCGTCCCCATCATCTCGGAGTGGGTCGAACAGACATTCGGTATGGGCGATATGCCCGGAGAAGCCGTCGGCATCATGCGCGAGGGCAACGAAGCCATCAACGCCTTCATCAAGGGCGCACGCCGCAACGCGCAAGGGCGCAAGGCGATGGCAGAGATGCTCGGTTCGGAATTCGGACAGGTTCTCATGTCCAAAATCCCGAATGAGAAGCTCCGGATGTGGGTCACCAAGGCATACGGTGAGTCTTTCCTCGACGAATATCCCGACATCTATTGGGCGTTTCGCGACATCGACTCCGCCGTTGACTCCCGGCAAGCCGCGTACCGCGTTCTCATCGAGGGTATCGAGGACCCCGACGAGGTCGGGAAAATCGAAGCCGCTGTCCAAGAAATCGAGCGGGTCGATGACCTGCTCGCTCGCTCCAAGGACCGACTCGCTTCGGCGCAGGATGAGCTTCGTGACATCACTCGCTACCAGCAGAAGGGCGCACAGCCCACACAGCTCGCCGGTGTGGGGCGACAGGCGGTAGATGAACCGTTCGACATCTCCATCGTCGATACCGCTCCCGACGCCGCCGCACGACGCACCATCGAGCTGTCCAACGAAGCTCCGCGCATCTACTTCACCCCCGAGCAAGCGGCTCGCAAGGAAGCCCTCATCGCCCGTCGCGCCGAGCTGAAGCCGACCATCGACACACAGGCAGCAGCCCACGGATTCACCGGTCAGCCGACCGCCAAGAAGGGTCTGCGTTCCTACAAGTCGTGGCTGGATAAGGAAATCGACCGGGGCAAGCTCAACGGTGAAATCACCGAGGGTCTCGAAGAAGAGCGCAAGCTCTTGCAGGAATACATGGAGACCATCAAGGCGGACAACGCGCTGCGAGAGGGCTACCCCATCCGTGGCGGCGGCATCTACGAGCAGACCTACGTCCGCATCCGCCAGCTCCGCCAAGAAATCGCACAGGCATCGGGTGAGCGCACCCGCCTTCTGCGGCAGCTTGGTGGTCGCAAGGGCGCGTGGGAGCGGTTCATCGCCGCCGACGAGAAAATCGCCGTCGCCCGCCAGAAGCTCATCGCTGCGAATCAGCGCGGTTGGGCGAAGATGGACGACATCGTTCGGCGCGACCTCGAAGCGAGCCGCACCTACCACAACGCGACCGACGATGAAATCAGCCAAGCCATCGAAGCTCTGCATATGTTCAAGAGCCAATTCGATGACCTCGCTGAAGCCCAGCGCGACCTCGGACTGGAGCGGTCGTCGCTGTTCGGTCTCGATGCTCGGTGGTACGTCCCCGGCTACTCGCCGTTGCGCAACACCACCAAGGAGTACGAGAAGCTATCCCAATTCACCGAAGAGGCGTACGGCGTCGGTCTCGACCAGCTACTCGGACCGAAGAAGCCCGGTCGTTTCGCTCGTGGCACGCTCCGTCCTGCCGAGGAAACCTCGAAACGACATCTCAATTCGACCGACCGCGTGCTCGGCATCGACCGTGACACCAAGCTGCGCACGATGCAGCAGCTCACGCAGCAGCCGCTCGGTCGCAAAGAAGCGGTACAGCTCGAAGCTACCAAGCTCGACATCACGGGCAAGCTGTTGCCCGAGGAAGGCATGACCCAAGAGGTCGTCATCCCACGGACGCAGCCCGCCCACGCCACCGAAGTCCTGAAGTGGGGTTCGGACCGACCTGTCGAACCCGCGAACCTCATCGTTGAGCGACCGCCCGACATTCCGATTGCCGGGGCGGACGACGTCATCGAAGAGGGCGGTCAGTTCACGATGGTCCGCCACGCCGAGGGATTCGAGGACCGGCTCGGTCGGTGCTACGAGCTTTCGGCGAAACACATTGGGTGGGAGGACCCGGCGAACGAGGCGAACCGCATCCTCGTCCACGGCTCCATCCAAGGTGCGGGTAACCCGCCGAACGCTCACGCATGGGTCGAGTACGTGGACACCGACCTGCTCGCCAAGTTCGACGAGAACGAGATGCTCGGGCAGCTTACCGCTGCGCAGAAGGAGCAGCTCGCCACGATGGTCTACGACCCCGTGGTCGGCAAGGCGATGCCGAAGGACGTCTACTACACCATCTACAACGCGAAGCTGTACGAGACCTACACGCCCGCCGAGGCGCGGACCTTCCTTCTCGAAGAGATGAATTACGGTCCGTGGCACACCGGCGCGAACCCCGAAGGCGTGATGGCGGCGCAGCATACGACCCCGCTGAAGCCACGCCCTCGCACGGACGACATCGTCCGTCGTCAGGAAATCAAGGACCGTCTCGACGAAATCGGGATGCAGCTCGACACGATGCCCGATGGCACGCCCATCCCCGCGACCATCTCGTCCGAAGCTGGAATCCAGCAGCAAATCTACAAGCTGCGTGAGCAGATTGGTCAGTACCAGCAGAAGATTGATTTCGGCGTGGATGAAGCCGGGGAAGAGCTGTCAATCGGCGAGAAGCGGGCGTTCGGCGCAGAGATGCACAAGCTCCGCCTCCGCATCGAAGAGCTGAACAAGCAGCTTATGGACACCGAACCTACCGGTCTCGGTCTCCGTGGGATGAACCAAACTCCGGAATCCGTTTCGGAATACGAACAGCTCACGCAAGAGCTGGAGCAAATCGAATCTCGAATTCGTTACGGCAACGCTCCGGTGCTCGGCGTGAACGGCGTTCCCCTGAAGGTGTCGGGAAAGATTCCGGGCGAAGCCGTTGCGACAAAAGCCGAAATCGACGAAGCGGGCATCCAAGAGCTGCTCGACGTGGTCAACGGGACCCAGACCTACGACGAATTCGAGGCACTCGCGAAGCGGGGGATGCACGGTCACGAGTACGAGACCGTCATCGGCGAACCTGCCGCTCCCGCCGAACGCTGGGCACGTGTGCTGTCCAGCCGTGACGAGCCGACCACCTTCGACGACGTCATGCGGGAAGGTCCCGCTCGTGAGACGGACGACTTCATCGAAGGCGAGTGGGCTGACGAGCCGACGTTCGAGGAATGGGCACGGCGGCAGGGCTACGAGTACGACGACGAGTACGGCGAGTGGACCGACGGCGTCAGTTCGTATCCCGAAGATGACTTGTACGACGACTACCAATCCGAGTTCGAGGCGAACGTCAATCCGTACAAGTTTGAAGAGCTGAATGACAATTGGGGACCGGTCACCGTCGTCCGAAATCCCGAAATGTACGACGAGGGCGAAGAGCTGGTCGAGGTGTACCGCCTCGAAGCGAAGGGTCAGCACGACCTCCCGTTGCAACCCGGCGAAATCGTCACGCCGTTCAAGTACGACATGAGTGCGCAGTTCCCCGACGAGCCGGTCGGATGGACCGACATCCCGACAGCGTGGGTGAACCCGAAGGAGCTTCGTCTTTACAGCGAGCCGTCTCGACCGCTCGAATTCATCGTTGCTCCATCGGCAATCACCGAAACCACCGACAAAATCATCTCGCCGGGTATGTGGGACTGGAAAGTCATCTACGAGAAGCTGAAGAACCCCGACCTCCGCGACTTCTGGCGCATGACCGACGAGGCAGGGGAAGCGGCGGAACCCGTTCTTCGCAACCCCGCGAAATTCGCGCAGGACGAGAGCGGCACGTTCATCAACCTCGCGCCACGCAAGGTCATCGAGGAACGTCCGGTGACCGCAGCGATGGACAAGGAGCTTCTTGGCACTCCACCGGTCATCCCCGACGTGGATGGCTACCGCGCTGTGCAGATGAAGAGTGGCAAGTACCGCGTCAAGGCGGTCAAGGGCAGGAAGCTCGCCGCGCTCCGTGACGTGGACGGCACCATTCAGGAATTCGACACCGTGGACGAGGCGGGCAAGTGGCTGGTCGATAACGGCTACGCCTACGCCAGCGGTCTCCCGTTCCCCGTAGGCATGAACCCCGAGGCGTTCGGCACCGCGCAGTTCTGGGACGAATTCCTCGATACGGCGCAGGACGGCAGAATCCCCGACCAAGTCCTTGCGGGCATGGAGCGGTTCGATGCCACCGTCCGAGACACCGTGGACGTCCTGCCCCCGGAGGAATACTGGAAAGAATTCCGCATCAAGGACATCGTCCCCGAGGTCGATAAGTACATCACCGACGATTTCGGCAAAATCATCACGGACCAAACTCCGGTTCGGGTAGTGCCCTACTTCGTAGGGCGGCTTTACGCACCCGGTCAAGAGGTCATGGGATGGTACATCCCGCCTCGCGAGTTCTGGGATGAGGCACCGGGATTCGAGGACCAAATCGTTCGATGGGCTTCGCTGCTCGGCGTTGACCCCGACGACCTCGACGATGCCATCTACATCTCCGCTGCGGTTTCGCCAAATGCGGAAATGATGCTCAACGGCACGGTGTCCGGTACTGCTGCGGAGCAGGAGAACCTGCTCAAAGTCATCTTGCACGAGCTGAACCATGAGCTGCGCGTCGAGAAGAACCGGTTCAATCTCTCCCGCTACATGGGCGACGTCGCAGCCACATCGCAGCACGAGGAATTCCAAGCCGAGCGTATGATGCACAAGCTCGTGCGCGAGATGCA